>NPIF01000139.1_pt1 | contig 109339 bp, 98 predicted proteins | sample 8637461 | NCBI WGS metagenome assembly NPIF01 (sample SAMN07420641, study PRJNA396082) | bioreactor metagenome | isolation source: sample BR12 brine-fed electro-methanogenic bioreactor BR | place: Japan: Kochi | collected 2016-12-09 | reverse complement strand
ATCGTCAAATTTTTAAAGAGCCCGGTTAGGAACTGGCCTGAACCGTGAGGCGGGCATTTTACCTTGCCGCCGCGGGATGTCAACACTTCGTTTAGTCCCGTCCTGCTTCGCTTCTCTTCCCCCGTCTCCGGCGTTGCCCGCCGTCGTTGGGAGAGCGCGCATTCTAGGGGGGCACCCCGGGGGTGTCAAGCGGGCCTGTGAACTTTTTGTGTCACGGCAAACATCCCGCCCGCCCGGCGCCCGCCCCCGGCGTGTCGCGCCGGCGGCCCAACCCCCTGTTCCGCCGGGAAAGTCACCGCTCCAGCAGCACCTCGCGCACCTCGTCGACGGCGGCGCCCGGCTCCGGCGCGGCGGCGAATGCCTCGATGGCCGCCAGCAGCGCCAGGAGCCGATCCGCCTCCGCATCGGCGGGCGCGACGGCCGTATAGTAGAGAAAGTGCCGCTCGGCCGCCGCCAGGTGGACCAGGGCCAGGTTGTAGTGGGCGCCCGCGTGCCGCGGCGCACGGCGCAGGACCTCCTCGAATTGCGCCATCGCCAGCTGCGGACGCTGCCGGCGCAGGGCGAGCGTACCCAGTCGGAATCGGGCCTGCACGTTGTCCGGCTCCTGCGCCAACACCGCCTCATAGCCGCGCTGCGCCTCCTCCAGCCGACCGGAGGCATAGGCCTGCTCCGCGGCCTGGTAATTGGCGGGAACGGCGGCGGACCCGCCACCCCGGGTCGCACACCCGGCGAGTCCGGTCAGCACCAGGACCGCCGCCAGGGCCCGCAGCCGTTGTTGCGCCATCACTCCACGCCCTCCCTGTCCGCATACCAGCGCAACCTGGCCGTGGCCCTGGTGTGATACTCCGTGCCCGGAGGAACCAGCTTCTGCACCGAGCGCCAGCGGGCAACCGCCTGTCTCAGGTCGACCGTCTCGAGACGGTAACCCTCCCGGAACAGCGCCCGCGCCCGCTCCTCAAGATCGGCCAGGGCGGCCGCCGATGCGCCCTGCGGTTCCAGCTCCGCGGCCCGACGCCAGAGCCGGTAGGCCCGCTGGCTGTCACCCGCCGCCAGCGCCGCGTTGCCGCGCTCACCATAGTAGGCCGCGGTCCGCGCCCGTATCGTCTCCGACTGCGCGCTGGGAGCCGGCAGGTCGAGCGTCGCCTCCAGGCGCAGGAACCGCGCCCAGGCGGCGAATCCCGCCTCGCTGCGCCCGGTGTCCAGCAAAGCCCGCCCTTCCCCGTAGGTGGATGCCAGTGTTGCGATGATCTGCCCAACACGGCGCGCCCCCTGGCGAACCTGATCCGGTCTGTCCGTATCGGCGGCAAGCAGCTGGAGTTGCCTGAGCGCATCCTCCATGGCCCCGGCCCCATAGGCGGCAACGGCATCGTCACAGGCCGAGCCGCATCCGGGTGGAAGTGGTGCGTCAGCCACGGAACTCACGGCGTGCTTTGGCTCAGGGACGGTCACGGCAACCGGCGCCGGTTCCTCCGGCCGGACCGGTTGCCGTACCGGACCCGGGGCCGCGGGTGGGCGGTGTTCACCAAGGGCCGGCCTGCGCTGGGCCGACGGTGGGCGCTCCGCGGCCTGGGCGGGGCCGACCGTTGCGGAAGCGGGGTGCGCACGCGGGCCCGCTTCTGTGTCCATGGACCGGAGCCGGTAACTCCCGTAGCCCATTGTGAGCAACAGGGCGAGGACCACGCTCAGCCACGCCCGCCAGGGCTGTCCCCGCCCGCGCCGCTGCCGTGGGGAAATCGCTGCCGGCAGGGCGGTGCGGCTGCCGGCGAAAATCACCTCGATCCCGGCCAGGTGCAGGCGATCGCCCTCCGCGAGCGCAACCTGGCGTACGGGCTGACCGTTTACCCGCAACCCGGCACGGCTGCACAGGTCCTTGACCCGATAGCAGCCTGCGCCCGCCTCGAACACCGCGTGGCGGCGTGACAGGCCGGCCCCGGCAATCCGCAGATCACAACCCCCGGCACTGCCCACCACGAAAGGCAGCGGCGCCAGTTCCAGCCAGCGACCGGTGGCGGGCAGGAACAGCCAGGGCGCACGGTCCGGGCCACCCTCCCGGATTACCCCCCGGTCATCAGTATCCGCGAGCGGCGTCGGTTGCGGAGCGCCCATGGCCGGAAGCAGGGGGGTCGTCGACCATCCATCCCGGTCGCACGCCATGGACAGGGTCATGGGCGGCGCCCCCCGCGCTTCGCCACCAGGCGATCACCCAGCCGGATGTCGGTCGCCCGGATGGTGCCCGGCGGCAGTTCCAGGACGGAACGGGCCGCACGCAGTTGCATGCGGATCCGGTTCGGCGGAAGCCTGCGCTCGATACCCACGACGCGCTGGCTGGCATCCAGGAACACCACATCGATGGCGCAGCGCATGCCGAGGGTGTGAATCCCGCGGCAGGGCTTCAGCCACAGCCCCTGACCTGCCTGCAGCCGGCCCCTGCCGAGCAGGCCGATCAAGCGCTTCCTGAAGGAGCGCGCCTGGCCGATGTTGCGCCCGACCAGGGTGTTGTTGCGTTGGTTGTAAACGAATTCCACTGCCCTGCCCTCCATGGCACCGGCTGCCGGCATCAGAAGAAGAACGCGAGCGTCCCGCTGTCACGCGCCTTGATGAATAGGGGAAAGACGATAATGAGGAAGGTGACGGGAAAGAGCAGCCCGATGAGGGGCAGGAGCAGTTTCATCGGCGCCTGGTTGGCGAGCTTCTCCGCCCGCAGAAAACGCTCCCTGCGCAGCTGCCGGGCCTGTGAAAGCAGGATGCCGGCCAGCTCGCCTCCCGTCTCCTCGGCATGATTGATGGCGCCCACCACGTTGCGCACCGCGCTGACACCGGTACGCCGGGCGAGGCGGCCCAGCGCCTCGCGGCGCGTCACGCCGGTGCGGGTCTCCCGCAGCACCCGCCGCATCTCCTCCCGGACCGGACCCGCGGGCAGGCGCTCGACCGCATGGCCCAGCGCCGCGGCGAAACTGAGACCCGCCTGCATGGTCAGCACGATCAGATCGAGCAGGAACGGAAACTGTTTCTGGATGAGGGCCTGGCGCCGCTTGATGGCATCACGGAGCCAGAGATCCGGGTACAGCAGCCCCAGGGGGATGAACAGCAGCGCGGCGGCAATCAGTGCCAGGCGCCAGCCCGAAGCCGCTTCGCCGGCCAGGGGCATGAGCATAAGGCAGAGGATGACGCCGGTGACGAGCCCCATGCGCCGGGTGACCACGAACTCCTCCGGGCGCATGACATAGCCGACCCCGCCGCGCTGGAGGCGCTCGGTGAGCAGGTCCCGGTAACCGGGATTCATGCGCTCCGCCACATGATGGGCGAACAGCCCCACGACGGGACGCACCAGCCTGAACAGCAACGGCAGCCGGTCGCGCCATGAGTCGTCCTCCCCGTGCGGCCGCTGCCGGTGCAGACTGGCCAGTGACAGCAGTGCCAGCACGATGGCGAGCACCACGAACATGAGCGAGAGCGCGTACATGTCAGACGTCGATATTCACTATCTTGCGGATCATCGCCACGGCCAGCGCCATCATCAGCGTCACCATCCCGAGCAGCCCCCAGCCCAGGGGTTCGGTGATGAGCGGGCGCATCGACAGCGGGTCGTGCAGGAAGAGCCAGGCGCAGACCAGCAGCGGGAGTATCCCGACGACCCAGCCCTGCATCCGGCCCATGGCGGTCAGGCTGCGGATCTTGCCTTCCATGTTCAGCTTCTCCTCGATGCTGTCCGCCAGCGAATCGAGCGTATCCGCCAGGTTCCCCCCGACGCCGCTCGCCACCACCAGCGCCGAGCTGAGCAGCGCGATCTCCGGTCGATCGAGCCGGGCCTGCAGCCCCCCCAGGGACCCCTCCAGGGAACGGCCCATGCGGTACTCGGACAGGACGACCGCGAGTTCCTGGGTGATGGGCGGCGCCTGTTGCCGGACCGTCTGCTCCAGCGCCCGCCCGAGACTCGTGCCGGCTCGCAGCGCCGATGCGATGGAGCGCAGGGCGTCGGGCAGCTGCTGGATGCAGCGTTTGACCCGGCGCCGGTGCAGGATCGAGATGACGGGATAGGGCGCCGCTGCAACGGCGGCGACCGCCAGGGGCACGAGCAGCGGCCCGGCCCACAGGTACACGGCGCCCCCCGCCAGAGCCGCCGCGGCCGTGTTGAGCAGGAAGAGATAACGGGGATCGAGCCTGATGAAAGAGTGGCGCAGCCCGGTCCCGACCTGTTCCATGAAGCGCCGGCGGTAGAACTGCACGCCGCCGCCGATGTAGCGCCGCAGGAGCATGAACAGCGCCAGGCCGGTAACGGCGCCGAGCAGGACGGACGCATGGGCCTCAGCCATGGCCGCCGAACCCGTCCGGTTCGAGGTCATCGTCCAGCTCTCCGAACAATCCCCGCCGCGGCGTCTCGCCGGCCTGCTCCAGTTCGGTGTAGAACGCGGGCGCCTGGCCGCAGCCCCTGAACCGGCCGGCGATACCACCGTCGGCCCGACGGCCGGTCTGCTGAAAGCGGAACAGCTCCTGCAGGAGGATGACATCGCCCTCCATGCCGTCCACCTCGACGATGGCGGTGATTCTCCGCCTTCCGTCGCTGAAGCGGGACTGGTGGATGATGATGTCGACGGCCGAGGCAATCTGCTCCCTGATGGCGCGGATCGGCAGCTCGATGCCCGACATGAGCACCATCACCTCCAGGCGGGAGAGAAAGTCCCGCGGCGCGTTGGCGTGGCCGGTGGTCAGCGAACCGTCGTGCCCGGTGTTCATGGCCTGGAGCATGTCCAGCGCCTCCCCTCCACGGCACTCGCCGACCACGATCCGGTCCGGGCGCATCCGCAGGGCATTCCGGACCAGATCCCTGATGCTCACCGCGCCGCGCCCCTCCACATTGGGCGGCCGGCTCTCCAGGGAAACCACGTGTGCCTGGTGCAGCCGCAGTTCCGCCGCGTCCTCGATGGTGACGATGCGTTCGTTTTCGGGCACGAAGTTGGAAAGCACATTCAGGGTCGTGGTCTTGCCCGAGCCCGTCCCTCCGGACACCACGATGTTGCGTCGGTGGCGGACACAGAGCTCCAGGAACTCGGCCATCGGTGGACTCAAGGTGCCGTTGCTGACGAGGTCGGCGACGCCCAGCCGCCGGCTGGAAAACTTCCTGATGGTCAACGCCGGCCCGACCAGGGACAGCGGCGGGATGACGGCATTCACCCGCGAACCGTCCGGCAGGCGGGCATCGACCATCGGGGAGCCCTCGTCGATCCGGCGGCCGAGGGGCGTGACGATCCGTTCGATGATATTCAACAGCGACGCGGTGCCGGTGAAGCGCATGCCCGTGGGCTCGATGACTCCGCGCCGCTCCACGTAGACCTGGTCCGGTCCGTTCACCATGATTTCGCTGATCTCCTCGTCCTCCAGGAAACCCTCGATGACACCGAGGCCAACGGCCTCCGCCACCACCTCCCGCTCGAGCCGGTCCCTCGACACCGCGCCCGGAATCTCGATCCTGCCGCTGTCGATCACCGCACGCACGGCCTCCAGGGCCTCGCCGCGCAACTCCTCCTGGTTCAGCGCATGCATCTGGGCGCGCCGGTGGAGGTCCAGGTATTCCAGCACCTGGCTGTGCACTTCACGCTTGAGTTCACGGAACAGCGGGGTCTCCGGAGTCATCCCAATGGCCTCCCCGTGAATTGATCTTGATGCAACCGGTACCGGCAGCAGCTGCTCCCTGGCTTCGGTGGCGAGTTCCAGTGCCGTCGTCCCGAGGGACACGATGGTTCCCGGGGTGAAGTCGTGCCAGCCGGTGATGGCTTCGCGCCCCATCCAGGTGCCATTGGTGCTGCCCAGGTCGCGCAGGCTGACCTGCCCGCCGGCCACCCTCAGCTCGGCGTGCCGGCGGGAGACGTAGGGGTCGTCGATGCGAATCTCACAAGCCTCGTCCGACCCGGCGCAGTAGAGGCCCGGAGACAGCTTGATGGTGCGGGCTCCGCCGGCCGTTGTCCGGATGCGGAGAGTGAACACCATCAGTCCATCCACCGGAACCGCGGACCCTCCGCGGCGGACTGCTGCAGCTCCCGGGCGTGCTCGATCAGCTCCCGACTGCGCCGATGCCCCGGATCCACTAGATAGGGCGTGACCAGCACCACCAGGTCGGTTTCACTGTTCTTGAATTTCCGCGACTTGAACAGCTCGCCGATGATCGGGAGATGACCCAGCCCGGGCACCTTGTCCACGTCCTTGCTGCGCTCGTTGCTGAACAGACCCGACAGCACCATCGTCTCCCCTTCCCTGACGTTCATGTCGGTTTCCGTGAGCCGGGTGAGGAAGCCGGGAATGCCCTGTACGCTCACCGACGGATCGATGGTGCTGACCTCCACCTTGAGGTGGGTCGAGACGTAGCCATCGGGATCCGACACCGGCTGCATGTGGAGGATGATGCCGTACTTCTTGAAGCTGACATCCATCGCGCCGTCCCGATCGGTTATCGGGATGGGCACCTCGCCCCCGGCCAGGAACTGGGCCTCGCCACCGCTCCGGCAGGTGAGCTTCGGTTCCGCCAGCAGGCGTGCGTCGCCATTGCTCACCAACAGGTTGATGGCGGAGGTGATGCGCGTCGCCAGGCCGAAAAAGACGTTCCCCTGGCCGACATCGAGGGGCAGGGCCGGTGCGGTCACACCCGGCCCCACCGGCGCCTGGGTGCCGCGGAAGACGCCGTTGGCGCGGTAGTCGCCCAGGTAGGCGAAGGTGGGGCCGTCGATCACGTCCACCCAGTCGACCCCCAGCTGGGTCAGCTCACTCTTCTTCACCTCCACGACCTTCACGTCCAGCAGGATCATCCCCTGCAGGGTGATGCCGCCATCGGTGACGTAGTTGACCACCCCGGGGAACTGCCGTGCGATCTCGGCCGCGCGCTCGAAGTCGGCCCGGCGCACACTCCGCCCTTCGAGCACGATCCGTTCGCCCGCAACCCGGGCCCGCACGCCCTCCACCCCCTCGAGATGCAGGCTGACCTGCTCGAGCACGGCGCCGAGGGGCCGGGTCGTGACCCGCAGGCCATAGAGGCGGGATTTTCCGTCGCGGGTCCAGATCCGCAGGTCGGTGTATCCCGCCTCCTTGGCGATCACCAGCACCTGGGAGTCGTTCTCCACCACTTTCACGTCCGCGATCCCGCCACTGCCGATGGAGACCCGGGTCACGCCGCCGAGTTTCAGCAGCTCGGTCTGCCCGACATGAAGATCGATTGTCCGTTCACCGGCGTACAGCTTCACCGCCATGACACACTGGACCATCAGCAGCAGCACCAGGATCCTTCCTGACGCGACCGCCGCCCCCCGATACGGAAAGCTCAATTCACACCCCCCCTGATGATCTCCACCCGGGATGCGCGCCCGCCGCCCCGCCCACCGCCCAGCAGGTCATCGAACGAGGGAGACCCGGCGTAGGCCAGGTGGTTGTCTTCCGCGCCGCGGAGCACGACGGTGACCGTACCGATCTCCCGCGCCTGGGTGATCCGGGATGCCGACCCGGGGTCCACCAGCAGGGTGATGGTCTGGTAGCGCTCGCGCCGCTCCGGTTCGCCCAGGTCATCGACGCTCTGCCCGGTGGCGAGGACGGTGACATTCTCCAGCAGCGGCACGGTATGGCTCCCGCCATCGATCCGGACCGTCGCCAGCAGGTCCACCCGGTCGCCGGGCCGCAACAGCCCCGCCATCGAGGAGACCTGGTCCACAGGAAATGTGAGTGCCCGCTTGCCCGCGGATACCAGGGTCGAGAAACCCGCCCCGCGGGCTTCGGCCACGTGGCCGTAGAGGACAGGCGTGCCCTTGGCGATCGGACGCACCAGGCGATGGCCGACAATGCTGTCCACCGCCTCCGGGTAGACGGCATCCTGGTGCAGGAACCCGCGCGGCACCGGGCGGACCGCCAGGTTCTCGTAGAGCAGCACTTCACCGGCGCGCAGATCACGCTTCGGCACCACGACGCGCTCGGGTTTGTATTCGCGCTCCAGGCGCTCCTGCGCGGAAGTCAGCTCATCACTGATGTAGGAATCCGTGAAATAGGCCCCCGCTCCGGCGCTCAGCAGCGTCCCCGCCAGCAACATCCATGTTCCCTTCGCTACCGCCAATCCGATTCCTCCCTTTTGCGCCGCGAGCGGGTCACGTGCCCTCAGGGCAGCGCCATGCTCCACGTGTACTCGGCATGATGTTCACGCATCAACGCCAGGACCCCGTCCATCCCGGCCCACAGCGTGAGCGCCAGCAGCAGGACGACGACGATGTACTCGACGGTCGAGAATCCGGCGCAGCCTCCCTGCCTCCGGACCATGGCTCACTCCTCAACCCGGTTGTAGAGCAGCGTGGTCCGGCCCTGCCGGACGGCTCCCTCGCGCAGCAGCCGCACCTCGCACCACTCCCGGTCGCGCCGGAACAGCAACACCCGCGCGCCCGGCTCCTCAACCTGGCGGTCCTCCACCAGGACCCAACCCGCCACCGTGAACTGCCCGTCCAGCCAGCGGGCATTCACACCCAGCGGGCTCGCATTGACCGCGAACAGGCTCTCGGCCCGCCGTTCCCCGTCTTCGGAGGCGATCGTGGAGAGGATTTCCGTACCCGGCATCAGCGGCAGTTCCGTCGTACGCGACGGATTCATGGCGTCACCCGCGGCGGAGACGGTAAGCACTCCCTCCGAGCCCTGCGGCTGGTCCCATACCTGCAGGGACCGGTAGCGGCCCGAATGTTCACCGCCCAGCACATGCAACCGCCCGACCTTCCTCTCCACGATTTGACGCTCCTCCGCTCCACCCCACTGCCGGCGATAGAAGGCGAGCACCTCTTCGGCGGACAGCGGGGCCGTGAAACCGCTGATATGCATGGGAACACCGTTGAAGGAGATCCGCTCCGCCACCTGGTAGACCGCCATGCCCGGCATCACCAGCGGCGGTCCCGGCTCGGGGATATCCGCGGCGCCCGCCGGCGCACCGGCCCCGACCATCCACAGCAGCAGGATCCGGCGGCCGGTCGCCACTGCGCCACCCATTACCTGATGTACTCCTCGATCAGTCCGGTCGAGTCCACGGCCGCCTCCACCGGATGGCTGTTCTGCCCCTCGCCGAAGAGGAACCGGTTGCGCCCCAGGGCGATATTCCCGAAGGTGTAGCGGCCGGGTGCCGTCACGCACCCCACCAGCTCATCGGTCACCAGGCGGTCGACCCGGTGCTGGAAACCCCGCTCATTCCGCGGCGCCGACCAGCCATTGGTCAGCAGCGCTCCTCCCGCCGCGAACTCCAGGCGCCCCGCCACCACCACCGGCGCGACCGCGGGCGTCACCACCGTCGCACGGGCGAAGCCCTGCCGGCCCAGGTTCAGCCCCCGCGCCACATCCACTCCCGCGCCGCACTCGGGCACCAGGCCGCCGAGGCCGTTCAGCGCCCTGGCCGCCCCGCCGGTCAACTGGCCGAGCACCGGAACACCGCCCAGTCCCGCATGGGCGAACTCATCCATCCCGAGGGTGCGCACGGGCGTGCCCTGCTCCACGAGGCTGAGCCTCGCACCGGCCCCGCCGGCAGTGGCGATCAGGGCCTGCCCGGCGTGGTCATGCCAGAGGGGGTTGTCCGTTTTTTCCGCCTGCACGCCACTGGCCGGGTGACCGAAGAATCGCGCCTCGAGCTCTGCGCCGAGCCGGTGGTCCGACTTGCTGTTCTCCTCGTCGTTCCAGCCTGCCCCCGGATCCGACCACACGGTCCGCTCCCACAGGGCATAACGGTTCGCACTCACCGTCTGGTGCTTGATGTCGAGCAGTTTTCCGAGGACGGGAACGGCCAGGAACAACGGCACCATCACCGTCAGCACTACGGTGAACTCGGCCAGGGCGGTCCCGGAGCAGCGCCCACGGGCTGACGGAATGAGGGTCAGGCGACTACTCATGCCGGTCCGACTCCTGGTCACGGCGGAGTTCCACCGGCAGGGTGAACAGGGCATCCGCCGCACAGGCATCCTCATTCACCCGCAGCGCCGTTTCCACATAGTCGCCGGCGGCGCGCTCCAGCCGTATCTCGAGCGGCACCTCGTGGCCGCCGATATCGGCGATGCAGGTGGTCATCCGCTCACCGTTCCTCTCACCGGTGGCCAGCCTGCGGCAGCGATAGCCCGCCACCCGCCCCTCCCCCAGCGGCACCAGCGCCAGCTGTTCCGCAACCAGGCCTGCCGCCCGCTGCGCCAGTGCCGGGATCCCTGTCCACGCGGAGGGCCCCGCAGTCGACTCCCGCGAGCCCGGGAGAAGCCGGCCCCGGCCCTTGCCCGGTTCATACTCCAGGCTGAATCCGGGCGTGTCGATGCGGATGGTCTCCCGTTCCTCGATCCGGTGCGGCAGCTCCGGCGCGGGTGACCCGTTGCGGCCCAGATGCACCGGCGATTCGGCCAGTCCGCGCAGCACCAGCGCCGCGCTCTCCCGCTTCAGCCGCCGGGTGTCCAGGATCCAGTACCGGCCCGCCAGGTGCTCCCAGCGCTGGGCTCCACGCAGAATCAGCACCCGGCGCTCGGGTCCGCGAACCTCCGCCGGGGCGCCCGATCCGCGATAGCCCTCCGCCAGTGCCGCGTCATGCACCCGGTACTCGATGCGCAGCGCGCGTTCGGCCCTGCCGCACCCGGGCGCAGCGCCCGCCAGCGCCAGTGACGAAGCCAGGATGCAGCACATCAACGCCATGGCACCGCCTCCATGCGCACGGTCCAGAAGGGGTTGTAGAGGTTTGCGTACTCCCCCCGCCCCAACGGCGCGAAATCCGGCGCCGTGGGTCGGCGGTGATAGATTCTCGCCCGGGCCACCGCCGCCAGCCGGCGGGTTCCCGGCGCAAGCCCGAACTGCGACTGGGTGTCAATGTTGTCCACCGGCAGGGTGGCATAGGCGGTCAGGCTCAGGCTGGGATCCCGCCCCTCCCGGCCATCGGTCAGGCCGGCATAGGTGTCGATCCCCGCGTAGGTATCGTCGAACTCCCGCGCGCTCGCCCGGCCCTTGCCGATGGAGCCCTTCCGCTTCCATTCCATCTTCGACCAGGACCAGCGCCAGTGCAGCAGCTCGTCGCTGGCGTTCCAGTCGGACAGGCCGTCACCGAGCCGCTGGCGGGTGCTGCCCTGCTTGCGGACGCGGATCAGGAACGGCACGCTCAGATCCCGCGGCCGCCATTCACGGCTCCGGATCCAGCGCTCCGAATGGCCCAGGTTGAGGTCCGTCATGCGCTCCATCCGGCCGCCGTCATCCCCGGCCCGGTAGAAGCGCATGAAACGGCTGAGAGCGGCGTTTTCCACGGCAATCTCCCCCGCGTAGCGCGCCGACCCGGCATCCTCCATCGTCTCCGGGACATTGATGCGGATGGCGGGGTGATGGGCCCGCGCCGCCGCCTCCATCAGGCCGTGAATGCCCGCCAGTGCCTGCCCGCCATCCAGTGACGTGCCCAGGCTTGCGCGCGAGGTCATCTGCACCGCCGAGATGATGCGGTTGAGCGAGTCGGCCAGTGGCACGTAGACCTCCCCGAACAGCTCCGTCCCCCGCGTGGTCACCTCCGCCCAGCGGTCCAGCACCTGGCCGGCATAGGCAAGCACCGGACCCACGCCCGGGATCGCCGCCGCCAGCAGGCTCAGCTGGGACAGGCGGCGGCTGGTGCTCTGCACGTAGCGCATCCAGGACATGTAACTGACGAAGTGACCGACCGCCACGTGGTTCGCGATCAATGCCCGGTTGGTATAGGCCATGAAGTTGAGGTTGCGCGCCACGTAGAGTGCGCCGCTGTAGGCGGCGGCGTCGGCGGCGTTGACCAGGCGGCTCTTCTCCACGGTGACCTGGCTGGTGTTGTACATGACCAGCAGCGTCACCACGCCAATGACCAGGAACGTCAGCGCCGACACCAGCGCCTGGCCCCGTTGATGAGCCATGAGGAGACCTCTCCGCAACCGATACCGTCCGGAAATCGCCGCCACCCCCGCAGCCGGCGTCAACCGGTACGGGGCAGACGCGCCCCGCGCCGGCTTGCGCCGGGCGGCGGTCAGTTGGCGCTCGCGTAGTTGTCCAGGGTCTTGGCGGTGGCGGCGTTGGCCTGGGCCGAGGCGGCCTGGGCCGTGGCCGTCTGCTGGGCGGTGTCACCACCCTGGCCGGCCATTTCCATGGCCATGCCCGCCATCTGGTTGCTGAGGGTGTCGCCGAAGAAACCCACGACGCCGATGGCGGCGACCGCGATGAGAGCGACGATGATGATGTATTCGGACAGGCCCTGACCACGCTGGTGCAGCGCGTTGCGGACCCGGGGGGATTGGATAGCAGCCATCCTGGCCATGAGTGTCTCCTCCTTGAAACACGATGTGGTGCGCCCTTCCGTGGACGGTTGATGTTTACCAGAGGATGACAAGGCAGGTCAAATCCGGGGCATTGATCCAGATCAGTCCCGCATGCCGGGCGCCGCGTCCGCTCACTGAGACTTTGCCCGGTTTGGGTTAGTATCCCCAGGCATTCACCAACCAGACTCCCCGGCGCAACGGATGTGCGCGCGGGAATGACAGGAAGTCGCCATGTGGGGTCTCTGCAGCGCCCTTCTTGCCGCAATCGCCTTGCCGCCCGTCGGCCTCCCCGTCGCCGGGGCCGTCAGCCTCGTACCACTGCTGCTGCACGCGCAGCGGCACGGGGCGCGTGGTGCCGCGCTGCAGGGCACGGTGTTCGGTACGGTCCTGGGCTGCCACGTCTACCTCGGCGCACTGGGCTACGAGCTGCGCACCTTCATCGCCGCCGTGGCGCTCACCACGCTGCTGTGCGCGGCCGCCGCGGGGATCACCGCACGGCTCTCCACCCGGCCCCGCCCGCTCCCGCTGCTCCTGGTCCCGCCCGCCTGGGTCCTGGTGGAACTCGCCGCCGAACAGGCGGGACTGCCCTTCAGCTTCGCCCTGCTGCTGTCCGGCAAACCGGCCTGGCTCGCACCGGCGGCGCTGGGAGGACACCACCTGGTCACGTTGCTGCTGGTAGCGTTCCAGATCCTGCTGGCCCGCAGCCTGGGACAGGCCGGATCCAGTGCCTGCCGCTGGAGCGCGGCTCTCCTGGCCGCTGTCATTTCCATGGCGTCGACGGACACGCCGCCGATGGCCCACGGCGCTCCCCGGCCGCAAATCTCCGTGGCGGTGATGCAGACCGACATCCCGCCCCGGGAGACGGCGGCCCCCGCCGCACGCAACGCCCTGGAACAGCTGGCGGCCAGGCGCACGGCAATGGCCCGGCGGGCCGCCGGGAACGGTTCCCGCCCCGACTTGCTGATCTGGCCCGAGATCCCCTTCGGCCAGTACGAGTTCCGGCTGCAGGACGGCAGTCCCGCCGCCGCCCTGGCCCGGCAGCTGGAGACGGCGATGCTGGTGGCCGCACCGGATCTCGCCCCGGACGGTGCGCTTCTCAACGCCGTCTTTTCCATCGCCGCCTCGGGCCGCGTCCTGCACCGCCACGTCAAGCAGCGGAACATCCCCTTCCTGGAGAACGCCTATGGGACCCGGCCCGACCTGCGGCCCCACCGCGGACTTCCGGGCCTGCCGGGCAGCCTGGTCTGCTTCGAGGCGGCCTTCGACGCGGTCCCCGGCCGCCTCGCGGATGCCGGGGCCGGCTTCCTGGTGGTCGCCGGCAACGACGCCTACGCCGGCCCCTCCTTTCTCTCCCTGCTTCACCGCGAAATGGTCCGGCTGCGGGCCGTGGAGACCGGGCGCACCACCGTTCTCGCCGCCAATGGCGGCCCCTCCGCCATCATCGGACCCGACGGCACGACCCGCGCCGGTCTGGAACGGTTCCATTCCGGCCACATCATCGCGGCGGTGGAACCCCGGACAGAGCCCACCCTGTTCACCCGGCACCGGCTGCCGTGGCACGCCCTCTTCTGGCTCGCCGGCATGGCCTCGATCCTCACCGCGCTGGTCCGCGCGCAGCGCCGGAAAGGCGGCCGGCGCGTCAGTGCCGCCCGTGCCGCCGGCACCCTCCTCCTGGCCCTGGCGTCCCTGCCCCTGTGCCTCGCCCAGTCGGCCTGGAGCCGCCAGGAGTACCTGGCCCGGCACCTCGCTCCGGGTGATCGCCAACTTGCCGACTTCGTTCCCGAGCTCGCCCCGGAGCAGAACGACTACAGCCATCTGCGGGCCGGGGATCCCGACGCGGCATTCGCCGGCGCCCTGGCCTACCTGCTGCGCAGTCACGGGCTCCCGGAGACCCGGGACAGCGTCACCCGACGCATACGGTTGCTGTCGCGGACCGGCACCGTCGATCCGGATATTGAAACCCTCAACGCCAGCTACGGCTTCGGAACGATGATCGTGGATCGGGAGGCGCTGCCCCGGGCGACGCCGGCGCGACCGGCCCTCGCCGAGCTGCATTCCGGGGAGACGGTGGCGGTGCGCGCCTACGATGCCGAACGGGTCCTGCTCTTCTCGCCGTTGCGGGGACGCGAACTGGCCATCCGGACCCCGGCGTTCCTGGACGCCTGGCGCGGGAAGCTGCTATTTCTCGTCACCCCCGCCCGCCCCTGGGACGGGGCGCCGGGATGAGACGGATCCAGGTGGAATACCTGGGTCGCGGGGGACACGCGGAGATCCTGCGCGCCATTCCGCCCGCTCCTGCCGGCGGGGCCATCACCCTCAAGGTGCTGCGCGGGGACCTGGCGGACAGCCACGCGGCCCGGACCCGGCTGGAGCGGGACGGCGAGGTGCTGGCCCGCCTGCGGGGGCGGCCCGGTTTTCCGCAGCTCATCCGTGCGGGACGGCTCTTCGGACGCCCCTGCCTAGCCTATGGATACATCCCCGGGCTGCCGCTGGACCGCCTGTGGTCCACGGCGACCGGCCGCACGCCCGCACCCCTGGACCCGGCGCCGGCCCGGCGGATCGGCACCGGGCTGCTGCGGCGGCTGCAGATCCTGCACGAACTGGACCCGCCCGTGCTCCACGGTGATGTCAGCCCGGAGAACATCCTGGTGGACGCCCGGCGCACCGTGCACCTCATCGATTTCGGGTGCGCCTGCACGCTCCACCCCGGCCGGGTCCGGGGCGCGGGCCCGGTGGGCAAGCCCCGCTATCTCTCGCCCGAGCAGGCCCGGGGCGAGCCCTGGGACCAACGCAGCGATCTCTACCAGGCCGGGATTGTCCTCTACGAGCTGCTGACCGCCCGCCACTGGAATCCCGGCCGCAGCGCCGGCGAGGCGCGGGTGCTGGCGGCGGAACCGCCGCGCCTGGACCCGGCTGCTGTCCAGCGGGAATTCGCCGGGGTGCTGGCCAGGCTGCTCGCGCCCGCTTCTGATGCCCGCTACCGGAGCGCCCGCGCCGCCCTGGCGGAACTGGCCGGGGCGCAGGCGCCGGGTTGAGCTCAGGCTCCCGCCTCCCGCTCCAGCGCATCGGCCAGCCGCATCACCCAGGCGGTGGCGGCCATGGTGAGGAGCACGGCGGCGGCGAAGAGGTAGAGGCCGTAGTGGACCTGAACATTGGCCACGGCGCCGAGCTTGACCGTGGCCACCAGCACCGCCACCACGAACACGTCGAGCATGGACCAGCGCCCGTAGCGGTGCATCCAGCCCACGTAGCGGTGCAGGCGGGTCCGGTCGGCCCAGTGCCGGCCCACGAACAGGAACAGCACCACCAGCTTGGCCAGGGGCAGCAGCACGCTGAAGCCGCCCACCAGCAGGAAAACCAGCACCTGCCCCTCCCCCAGCAACTGCACCAGCCCCGAGGCGAGCGAGAAGGTGTTGTGCACGAACAGCAGCTTCTCCAGCGTGATGATGGGCGCGAACAGTCCGGCCAGCAGCAACACCAGGGTGCCGAGCAGCAGCAGCCGCAGGGCGAGGGCGCGGCGCGGGAAGCGATCGGCGATGGACTGGAGCGCGGGGTCGGTCATGGTCGGGAAGGCGTTGATGGCCGGTGGCTCCCGGCGAGGGCACTACGATAGCAGGATTGTTTCAGGCCGGCGCGATGGTCCCCGATCGTATGCGAATGGCCGGGATCGGCCCATATCGGCCTCCCACTCCGTGCTTTGCCGGCACTAAATGCCCATCTGCCTGGCAAGACGCTCGAGTGTGGCGGGTGCATGCACCAGGAGGTCGGCATTGCCCCAGAGCTCATTGCAGACATCGCACTGGCCGCAGTATTGCGTCCGGCTCGAAAGGCCCGGGTTGTCCTTCAGGATCTCGCGCAGGAATCCTGCCGGACCCACCAGGTACAGGAGCAGGAAGAGCAGATCGTGCTTCATGGCCTCGTAGACCTCGACCATCCCGTCAACACCAAGACCATTGAGGTTGCCGAGTTTCAGCGGGGACTCCTCGAGGCTCTCATGGAAATCATAGTTGGAGAAGCCGCAACAGCAGAAGAAGTCACCGTTCCAGTCCATCACCGGTGACTGGATGGCGAAGTCGCAGCGATCCATTTCCGTGTAGTGACGACGGGGGTCGAGAACCACATCCCCGTGCTGCTTTCCCCGTCCCACCTCGCAGTAGTGGTTCTCCCGTACGCGCAGAATGCTGGGGCTCCGTTCATAAGCCGCCGCCTGCTCCGGGGAGACGCCCAGATACTCCCAGAAATTCTCGACCGTGATGGTCGATCCCCGGTACTGGAGCACGTTGATCGTGAGCTTCATGTCCAGGTGGATGACGGCATCGATGATGTTGCGGATGGCCTCCGCCGCCACGTACGGGGCGTGCATGTCGTCCCATGACAACCCCACATGGTGGAGCCCGCAATCCTTGAGCTCCTCGAGGTAGGTGAAGCAGCGCCTCCGGCCGCGGCCCCAGAAGCCGCTGGTGGCGCCCTCCGAGCGCAGCCCCATGCGGGTGGCATGCCGGATCAGGTGTTTGAACAGCTCCGGCTGGACATAGGGATCGCCCCCGGAGAAGGCAATCGAGGGGAGCTTGCCCTTTTCGCGAAAGGCCCGCGAACCGTGCCCGATGCGCGCTGCCGCCTCGATGTAGTTCTCGGCCGTCACCACGTCGACGGTCTCCAGCGTCTTCGGCGTGGAGTGCATGACGCAGTGATCGCACTGGGCCGGGCACTGCCGGGTCATGAGCAGGCCGAAGGAGTGTGGGCTGATATCTCCGACCGGGACGTCCAGGCTCAAAGTGGTGCTCCTTATCCTTCGAAACGCTCAATCGAACAGCCGCTTTCCGGAGATGGCCCGCCGGACCAGTTCGGGATGGCGCTCGATGAAGTGGCCTAACTCGGCCGGTGTCACCTCGCAGGACGCCGCATGCAGGTCATTTTCGCGGCGCAGCGAGTCCGCGGCGCAGCCTCCACCGCAGACGGTGGCCGTGGGACAGGCGCCACAGCTCCGCGCCGCCTCGTGGAGAATGGTGCGCGACTGCCACCGGGCGTACTTTTCCCGGTCCAGCGCCAGCTTCGGGTAGTACGAGCCCACCGCATACTGGGGAAAGCCGGCCAGCTCGTAGCAGGGGTAGATCATGCCGCTGACATCGAAGCAGAGCAGGTTCTCCATGGCGGGACAGCGCACGAACCGGGGCACTGGCACATCCCGGTTTCCCCCCATCGCCTTGAAGTAGTCCAGCACCTTCCAGCCGATGAAGTCCACCGCCTGCATGGATGAATTCATCTGCCGCAGGTCAAGCAGCCGTCCGAGCACGCGCATCGCCCCCTGATCGTAACCCGCCTCCCCGAAGTTCTTGTTCAGCACCGGCGTGAAATAGGCGCGAACGTTCTTCGAAGAAAACAAGCCCGACTGCACGAAGCGGCGGCAGACATTGGGCATCAGATCCACATCCGCCGCGGAGACATTGATGCGTATGGTCACGCGCACCCCCTCGGCGGCCGCGGCCCTGATGCCCGCGAGCCACTTGCGGAAGAGGGGAGATTCACGAAAGTCCCCCGCCCTGTCGCAGAAGTCGTGGAAGGTGACCTGGAAGTCCGGGCGGTAGGCCCGGACCAGGTCCGTGCTGCCCACCAGATCGATGCCGTTGGTGTAGATACGGAGATCCCAGCCCCGCTCGCGGGTCTTGCGGCAGATGCGCTCGTTGGCCGCCCTGAGGCGCGGTGAGTTGATGAGCGGTTCGCCACCGAAAAGGGCAATCACACGTTGCCCGGCGCCCGGGAACGCGTCGACGGCATCGAATGCCGCGTCGATCATCGGCCCGGACATGACATCGCTCGAGGCGAGGGTATTGACCGGCACCCGGGCCTCGCCGTCGTGCCGGCCCGCATGCTGGAAGCAGTAGGCGCAGGTCAGATTGCAGGAGAAGGTGGGGACGATCACGATCTCCTGGCGCAACTGGGCGGAAAGGACCGGACGGATCGCGGCCATCTGCGACCGCGCGAACACCGTCTCGTCGGTGCTGTCCGGCACCAGGAAACCCTGCTCGTAGAGCTCGTCGACCAGCGGATGATGGTCATCGTCCGGGAACGCCACCCCGGCTCTCATCCGTTGGAGGAGATCGTGATAGGGCTTTGGAACGATGCTGAGGGCCTGGGTCAGGCTGTTCAGGATCAGGAACTTCCCGTCAAAGGGGAAGATCAGGGTGTACTGGCTGACCTTCATGCTCGCTCAGCGGCCAAGGTGGAGAGGGGAGGGATCACCGCCGCCCGGCGGCAACGGAGGCGCCCGGCACGAACGCGGTGCGGCGCCCGCCGACAGGCGCCGCACCGGCGAGTCTCCCGCTTACTGCCCAGGTGGTGCCTGGTCGTGCCTAACGGCGATCGCCGCCCGGGCGGTCAGGCTGGGCATTGATCGTGCTGACGGGGGAGACCACGGCGCCATCCACGCAGCAGCTCAGATGATCGTCCCCCCACTTGATGCGGCCCTGCTCGGTCTCCGCCTCACCTTCCCCCACCGCGTCCACGGGCTCCAGCACCATTTCGACGGTCATCCCCTTGGGAATGCGCACCCGCAGCTTGTAGACCTTCGTCGCTTTTTCTTCCGGCATGACTCCCTTCTCCTTATTGATTATGAGGAATTTTGATTCTACCGAAGGATCCAAGGAACGCAACCAGCCAGGGACGGGGCAGCAGTGAGAGGTTGAAACCGACCCAGCTCAGTTTCCCGCGACCGCACGGCTGTAACACTGCACAGGCACCGAAGCCCGCAAATTGCAGCAGAACCGTGCCCACGGATGGGGTGAACACGTCGGCGTACTCAAGGTCACCTGCCTCCATCTGGACCGCAGGAAGCGTCGCCAGTGGCCCGCCCGCAACGGGCAACAGTTCCACCGGCCCGCCGGCGGTGGCGAACTCCGGCTCCGACCAGCCCAGGTCCCCCGCGCCCGCCAGCAGCGCCTGCGCCTCTGCGTTCTGTGCCGTCTCGATGGCATAGCGGATGTCCCGACCCACGAGCACCAGATGGCCACCGCCTTCGAGCAGCGCGAGGTAGGTCCGCAACTCCTCCGGGCCGAGACCGTAGTCATCGGTCAGCCGCGGCTGCGAGCGGATGACGGCGCCATCGGCGTAGGCGGCGATGATTCGCGTGCCGAGGCCATCCACGCGGGAGAGCGGAAGATAATCCACGCTCCCCCTGGCTTCCTCTCCCAGCCGGATGTCGTCGTCGGCGCACACAAGCAGGCAGTCGGCCCGGCGCTGGAACAGGCTCACGGGCACCTGCTGCACCTCGAAGGCCTGCCCGCCTTCCAGGACGCTGAAGGAGAGTGTGGCCCCGGCGATGTCCGTGGGCATGTCCCATTCGATGGCCGCCTCAGCATCCGCCGCGGCGCTGATCCGCCCCTCGCAGGACCATGCCCCCTGCTGGACACGCCAGCGGATCTCCGTCCTGCGCTGCACCCCCAGGCGCAGCCGGATCGCCCCCAGGGAGACGCCCACCTGCCGGGCGGCGGTATCGAACGAGGCGATGTCGCATCGCCCGCCGCGCAGCATCGCCGCTCCCTCGGCGGCGCAAATCTCCAGGGTCGCCCCGGAGAGGTCCACGGACACCGTCTGGGTGGGAAACTGGAACCTGTCGATGAAACCGAACCAGTGGGGATTGTTGAGCCGGTACTGGTAGGGATAGTCCATCACCCGTGCAGGATAGGGGTTGGCGGTGTCGCCGCGGAACTTCGGGAGGTAGATGGTCAGCCCTGTGAGGTGGGGCGACCCGGAGAAGTCCTTGCCGCCGTGCGCCTCGGCGCGGACCACTTCGCCGGCCAGGGCACCGACCGCCGCGCAGGCATCGGCGACCCGCTGCGGCACCCCGCCCCCCTCCATCGACCGCGCGAGGGCGAACAGGTCGACGATGTCGTCACCGGGATCCCACTCGTAAGGACTGACACCGAAGTTCGGACGCGTCCGCTCCCGCGCTGCGCTGAGTGCGGCCAGGGCCTCCATGGGGTGGTCCGCAATATAGACCTTCAACTCGTCCGCGAGCACATCGAGTGCCGCCCCGAGGGCCGGCACGCGCCTGAGGTCGATGGCGGAGATGGTGGCGCGGATCTCGTCCTTGTGCATCCGATCCCCGTAGAACGCCCGGAACGCCTCCACCAGCCCGGTGGCCAGCCGGTCCGGCGCGGGCCTGCCGTTGAGCAGTGCAGCGATACCGTTCAGGCCATAGGGCATGCCCTGATAGGGCACGATGTACTGGGAGGCAACCATGTGGTCGGCAAAGGCGGCGCACTGTCTGGCGAGTTCCAGCGTGGCCATGTAGCAGGCATCGAAGTGCACCACATCGAGTCTCTGCCCCAGGGCCGCGCGGAGGGAGGCGCTCAGTTCGCCGATCTCACGATCGGTGAGGGCGTCGCCCGTCTCCGGGTCGATGATGACGAGCTTCGCCAGAACGTCCTCGATCCGCGCGGGCTTGGCCAGGGCACCGCCCAGCTGGTAGGGGACATTGGAGAAGGCGGCGCGGGAGAGGTTGACCCGGCCGGTGTCCGCGGCCTTCTTGTCGAACACACCGAGTCCGTGACCCCAGAAGGTCAGCATGTAGTGTTCCGCAGGGTAGTTCTTCGCGCAGAAGGTGACGAAATCGAGCAGCTCCCGCGGGTCCCCCACGTTGGGCTCGGTACGCGTGTGGCCGACCTCTGGCGAGGCGAACGCGCCGCCGGTCCGGTTGCGGGTGATGTAGTGCCGCCGTGCGACCCCCGCCTCTCCGGCCAGATCGAACTGGGCGATGATGTTGACGCTGTCCGTGGAGCCCACCGTCTCGAGCTCCTGCAGATCCTCGAGCACAAAGGGGTCGAGGTCGTTGAACCCCCCCATGTAGATCATCAGCGTCCAGCTCTTCCTCTTCCGTACCGTCTCCGGCATTTGACGGACTCTCCCTGTCGAGCATCCATTTTTCCAGCCCAAGGCCGGCCCGGAGCATCACCGGCTCTGCGGCAGCTCGTCTACACGCAGCCTATGTGCGTGCAGTTGCCCATTAGCTTACCGACCTGACAGTGGGGCATCCAGACCAAGCGGGACACCCTGCCCCGGGATCGCGAGATTCCCGGCGGCTTCGGGCACGTCGCTGCGGCCGTTGCCGGCGGGCACCTGGGAGCGGTGGGGGCATCGGTTGCGTTCATGGGACTCCCGTCGATTCTCGCCGCTGGCGGCTGACCCGCCCGAAGGTACGTTGCATGGCCGGCGCCGCCCGGTCCTCAGGAACAGCATGGTGCCTGGATCCCGATCCTTCCCCCGGCGCCGCGCCCGCCGGCCGCCGCCGAATCAGCCCCGCAGCGCGACGTAGACCGCCATGGCGGCGACGGTCACGGCGATCATGCGCACGCTGTAGAAGAGGTTCCAGCGCAGGAAGTCCAGCGCGGGCACGCCGTAGCGCCCCTGCAGGGCCAGGTTCATGCCCGAGAAGGGGCTGCTGGAGACCCCCAGCGACCAGGCGGCGAGGAAGGTCATGGCGAGCAGGTTGGGATCGGGGTGCAGCGGCGCGAGCAGGGTGCCGAAGGCCGCCACGCCGATGACCGGGTGCACGCCCACCAGGGCGATGGCCACCATCACCGCCAGGGTGATGCCCGCCTCCATCACGCCGTAGCCGGTGAAGGGCACCCAGCCGCCCAGCGCCGCGAAGACGCTGCCGAGCCCCGCCGCCATCACCCCCGCGGCCAGGAACAGGGCCAGCTCGTTGCCCATGCGCGGCAGGTTGCCGCCCACGTGGCGGGCCAGCAGCACCCGCCCCTCGCGCCCGCGCAGCAGCATCACCGTCAGCGCCAGCGCCGGCGCGAACAGGGTGATGATGCCGAGCACCGGCAGCGCCGGGGCGAAGGCATGGGCCGCCAGCACCGCCGCGGCCAGCAGCCCCGGCAGCCACAGCCCGCGCAGGTTCATGGGGTAGCCGGTGAAGGGCTCGCCGCCCACCCGGCGGGCGTCGTAGAGGGTCATGAGCAGGGCCACCGCCGCCAGCGGCACGCCCACCGCCATCAGCGGCTGCAGCTGCGCCCCCGGGGCGAAGGTGAGGGCCGCGGCCATGGCGGCGAAGAAGGGCGACCAGTGGGCGGCGGCGGCGAACCCCCGCACCAGCACCATCACCGCGCGCCGCTCCAGCCCCCGGGACCGCTCCAGGCGGTCGCCCATGATGAACACGGTGGAGAGGTTGATGACCGCGCCGAACAGGTGCACCCCGAGCAGGGTGGAGCCGAGCGCCCGCGGGCCGGTGGGCAGGGTCCGGGCGCCCTCCCCGCCGGGATCGCTCACCAGGCGCAGGAAGCTCACCGCGGCCAGCATGGCGATGAGCGCGGCGTTGGCGGAGAGGGCCCAGGCCAGGTCCGGCGCCACGCCCCGGCTCCAGCCCCAGGCCAGCCCCGCCACCCCCACCGCCAGCAGCGCCAGCACCTGGCGCCGGGTGCGCACGGGCAGGCCCGGCCACAGCAGCAGGCCGGCGCCCCAGCCGGCCAGGCCCGAAACCAGCCGCGGGAAGGCCGGCCAGAAGGCGTGCAGCACCGCCGCCGCCACGGCGAGCGAGAGCAGCACCCCGGCCAGCAGGGGGCGGGTGGGACGGCCGGGCGGCGAGGTGGAATCCGGGGGCATGGGGGGGTCGTCTGACAGTGGAGGTCGGGATTTTACCCCACCGCCCCGGGAGCGTCGCCGGGATCGGGCCGCCGGCCCCTCAGCGCGGATAGGGCATGGGACGCAGGGGCCGGTCGAGGGGCTCGGGCTGCAGGGTGGTGTGGGTGATGCCGAACTCCTCCTCCAGCCGCACCCGCAGGCCCGTGAGCACCGCCGGCCAGGCGCCGAGATCCTCCACCACCACGTGGGCGGAGAGGGCCACGTGCCCCGAGGAGAGGGTCCACACGTGCAGGTCGTGGACCTCGCGCACGCCGTCGCCCGCCGCCATCCGCCGTCCCACCTCCTCCAGGGTGATGTGGGCCGGCACCCCCTCCATCAGGATGTGCAGCGCCTCGCGCAGCAGGCGCAGGCTGGAGAACAGGATGATGGCGCAGATGAGCAGCGACAGCAGGGGATCGATGGGCATCCAGCCGGTGTAGAGGATCACCGCGCCGGAGAGCAGCGCCGCCACCGAGCCCAGCAGGTCGCCGAGCACGTGCAGCAGGGCCGCGCGGACATTGAGGCCGCCGCCGCCGCGGCTGAGCAGCAGCGCCACGACCACGTTCACCCCCAGCCCCAGGGCCGCCACGCCGAGCACCGCCGCGCCGCGCACCGGCACCGGGCTCTGCAGCCGCTCCACGGCGTGCACCACGATGCCGGTCACCACCGCCAGCATCAGCAGGGCGTTGACCAGCGCCGCCACCACCTCGGCCCGCCCGAGGCCGTAGGAGTGGCGCGTGGAGGGCGGCCGCCGCGCCACCCAGGCGGCCAGCGCCGCCAGCCCCAGCGCGGTGCTGTCGCTGAACATGTGGCCGGCGTCGCCGAGCAGGGCCAGCGACCCCGACCACCAGCCCGCCACCGCCTCCACCACCGCGAAGCCGAGGGTCGCCGCCAGGGCGATCCAGAGCACCCGCCCCGTGGCCCCGTGGTGGTGGTCGTGGTGATCGTGGTTGTGGCTGTGGTTGTGGTGGTGCGAGTGATCGTACATGGCGCGGCTCCCTGTGCCGCGATGATAGCCGCTGCCGGGGCGTGGGCGCCATGGGCCCGGGCAGCGCCGTCACCCCCGGATTTTCACCCGCCCCGCGACCGCCAGCCGGGCAATCCGCGCTAAGCTGAAAGGAGAGATCCCCGACCAGGATGCCCATGTCCGAGTCACCCACCCGCGCGGCCCGCGACCCCGCCCGCCCCCTGGCCCTGCACTTGACCCGCAAATCGGCCCTCAGCGAGCCGCTGGGCGGTCAGACGCAAGGCGCATCCTCGCCGGGGCAGTTGCTCTGCCTCAAGAGGGTGCAACGCCGCGGATGGCCGCCCAGCGGCCCGCCCGAAGGGAGCCCCCCGGAAGCGCCAGTCCTGCTTTGCGGCGCTTGGAAAGGGAACCACCCTTCCCTGCGCNNCGCTTCCGGGGGGCTCTGATGACCGATTGGCGGGTCAAGGGCAGGGCAACCTTTCTCGGCCGGGTGCTGGCCGGGTTCCGGGCCAACCAGGGGCTCCTGCTCTCCGGGGCGGTGGCCTACTACACCCTGCTCTCGGTGGTGCCCATGGCGGCGCTGCTGCTGGTGGGCCTGTCCCAGGTGGTGGACCGGGAGCCGCTGCTGGAGATCACCCGCGCCTACCTGGAGCTGCTGGCGCCGGTGCGGGCCGAGGCGCTGATGGCGCAGGTGGCGCTGTTCCTGGACAACTGGAAGGTGGTGGGGACGGTGGGCCTGGCGGTGCTGCTGTTCTTCAGCTCGCTGGCCTTCACGGTGCTGGAGAACGCCATGTCGGTGATCTTCTTCCACCGGGTGGCCATCCGCCGCCGCCACTTCCTGGTCTCGGCCATCATCCCCTACTGCTACATCCTGCTGCTGGCCGCGGGGTTGCTGCTGGTGAGCCTGGTCACCGGCGCCCTGCACAGCATGGAGGCCGACGGGCTCACCCTGCTGGGCCGCACCTTCACCGTGGGGCCGCTGCCGGGCTGGCTGGTCTACGGCCTCGGCGTCGCCGGCGAGGCGCTGCTGCTCGCCTCCCTCTACCTGGTGATGCCGGTGGGCCGGCTGGCGCTCTCCCACGCCCTCATCGGCGGGGCGACCGCGGCGCTGCTGTGGGAAATCACCCGCCACCTGCTGGCGTGGTACTTCTCCACCCTCTCCTTCGTGAACGTCATCTACGGCTCCCTGGCCAGCGCGGTGATCGTGCTGCTGAGCCTGGAGGCGGCGGCGGTCATCCTCCTGCTGGGCGCCCAGGTGATCGCCGAGTATGAGCGCAGCGGGGACGGGGACGGGCCGGACGAGGGATTGCGGACGGAGTAGTTGGTGTTCCGTGTTCCGTGTTCATCAGCATCTTAGGTGCAGATTCATCTGCACAGCAACGCCGGGAACCGACGCCCTGCCCGGCCGGATGCATCCGGCCCTGCGGAACGCCTCACCTCCTCACACCTCACCCTTCACCCACCCCCCAGGTTCCGGTCGCTGGTCACCAGCGGCACGAAGGCCACGGCGAGGAGATCGCGGGTGTGGACACCGCCGTCGGCGTCCTTGGTGAGCAGCACCAAGTCCTGGCCCAGCCAGGAGACCCCCACGGGAATGATCATGCGCCCCCCGGGCGCCAGCTGCTCCACCAGCGCGGGGGGGATGGCGCGGGCGGCGGCGGTGACGATGATGGCATCGAACGGGGCCTTGTCCGGCCAGCCGAGCGCGCCGTCGGCGCAGCGGGTCCGGATGTTGCGGTAGCCGAGGCGGTCCAACCGCTCGCGGGCGGCCTCCACCAGCTCGGGAATGACCTCCACGCTGTAGACCTCCCGGGCCAGCTCGGCGAGCACCGCGCACTGGTAGCCGGAGCCCGTGCCCACCTCGAGGACGGTGTCCTCCGGCCCGAGGTCGAGCACCTCGGTCATCAGCGCCACGATGTAGGGCTGGGAGATGGTCTGGCCGTGGCCGATGGAGAGCGGGTGGTTGGCGTAGGCCAGCTCCTCCATCCCCTCGGGCACGAAGGCCTCGCGCGGCACCCGGGCCAGGGCGGCGCGCACCGCCGGGCGGAGCCGGTCGCGGCCGGTGTAGCCGGTGGTGGCGGTCATCTCCCGGTCGATCTCGCGCAGCAGCTGTTCGCGCTCGACGCGGTAGTCGCTTTTCGGGGTCATGACGCGGGCCTCAGGTCCCCTCGCGCCAGGAGGAGAGGTAGTCGCGCTGCTCCTCGGTGAGGGTATCGATGCCCATGTCCATGGCTGCGAGCTTGAGCTCGGCCACCTCGCGGTCGATGGCCTCCGGCACCCGGTGCACCCCGGGGGCGAGATCGCTGCCCCGCCGGGCCAGCCAGGCGACGCTGAGCGCCTGGTTGGAGAAGCTCATGTCCATCACCGCCGCCGGGTGGCCCTCGGCCGCGGCCAGGTTCACCAGCCGCCCTTCGCTGAGCACGCGGATGCGGCGCCCGTCGGAGAGGCGGAACTCCTCCACCGCGGGGCGCGGGCAGTGCCGCTCCACGGCCATCGCCGCCAGGGCCTCGAGGTTGAGCTCCACGTTGAAGTGGCCGGCGTTGGCGAGCACGCAGCCGTCCTTCATCACCTCGAAGTGGGTACGGTCGATGGCGTGCTTGTCGCCGGTGACGGTGACCATGAAGTCCGACTGGGCCGCCGCCAGGCGCAGCGGCATCACCCGGTAGCCGTCCATGGCCGCCTCCAGGGCCCGCAGGGGATCCACCTCGCAGACCACCACGTGGGCGCCGTGGCCGCGGGCGCGCAGGGCCAGGCCGCGCCCGCACCAGCCGTAGCCCACCACGGTGAAGGTGCGTCCCGCGAGCAGGATGTTGGTGGCGCGGATGACGCCGTCGAGCGCGCTCTGGCCGGTGCCGTAGCGGTTGTCGAACAGGTGCTTGGTCAGCGCGTCGTTGACCGCCACGATGGGATACCTGAGCGCCCCCTCCCGGGCCATGGCGCGCAGGCGGACGACGCCGGTGGTGGTCTCCTCGGTCCCGCCGACGACCCCCTCGAGCAGTTCCGGGCGCCCCTTGTGCAGCTCGGAGACGAGGTCGGCGCCGTCGTCCAGGGTCACCTGGGGACGATGGTCGAGGGCCGCGCCGATGTGGCGGTAGTAGGTGTCGGTGTCCTCGCCGCGGATGGCGTGCACGGGGATGCGGAAGTCGCGCACCAGGGCGGCGGCCACGTCGTCCTGGGTGCTCAGCGGATTGCTGGCGCAGAGCACCACCTCCGCCCCGCCCGCCTGCAGCACGCGGGCCAGGTTGGCCGTCTCGGTGGTGATGTGCAGGCAGCCGCTCACCCGCAGCCCCTCCAGCGGCCGCTCGGCCAGGAAGCGGTCGTGCAGCCGGCGCAGCACCGGCATCTCCGACCAGGCCCACTCGATGCGGCCGCGGCCGCCGTCGGCGAGGGACGGGTCGCGGATATCGGCGTTCACGGGACTGCGGGGGCTGTTGCCGGCCATGGGCCTCTCCTCGTCATTGGTCCGTCAGCGGGGGCGGATCTCCACCGGGACCAGGCTCAGCTTGCGCAGCACCTGGCGGGTGCGGCGGATGGGCCACCACAGGTAGAGGAAGATCTCGATGGGGCGCCACATGGCCACCCAGCCGCTGATGAGCAGACCCTCCTCGACGATGCCCGCCAGGGTGCCGTCGCCCAGGAACCCCACGAAGCGCCGGGCGCTGATGCACAGGAACAGGAAGCTCAACCCGATTGCCAGCGCGGTGCGCCCCTCGCGCAGGGTATTGCGCAGCTCGCGGGCCTTCACCTCGGCGCGGTAGGCGAAATAGTGGCGAAAGGCGTCGGGAGCGCTGCGGGCCGCTTCGCTCTCCGCCGCCGCCCCGGGCAGGTGGATGACCAGCTTGAGCGGCGCATCGAGGTGAAACTCGCGCGCCGCGCCGACGATGTACTGTTCCGCCTCGCTGTCCAGGTCCTTCTCCCGGAACGGCGCCGGATCCAGGGAGTTGAACAGCTGGCGCGCGTCGCTGATCTCCAGCTCGATGAGCCAGAACCCGTCTTCCCGGTGGTAGAGGGTGTCGATGGTGGCCATGCCGTGCCCGCCGCGTTCCCTGAACTGATTGTGGGTCGCGGAACGGCAGGCGGCAAGGCCGCCGGGGAGGTCAGTGCTGGGCGAAGTAGCGGCGCAGGTACTCGTCGAAGTCGATGTCGTCGGCCGCCTCGACGGCGCGCTGGTCGCTGATGGAGCCTGCCGCCAGCCCGGTGAACTCGCGGGTGCGATCGGCATCCTCCGGCAGGGCCATGAAATAGCGCTGGTGCTTGAGCGACATGCGCCGGGCGAAGGCGTGAAAGGTCTCGCCGTTCTCCCGCATCTCCCGCAGCATGCGCGCCGAGGGGGTCCGCTCCGGGTCCTCCACCTTCGCCTGCTGGAGGCGGAGGGCCTCCAGGTAGCCCGGACCCTTGACCTCGTCCAGCACCCGGCAGACCCCTTCCATGGCGCCGGTCACCTCGGCGGCCCAGGCCCTGAGGCTGACCATGGCCCCGTTGCGGCGCAGCTCCAGTCCCGGCTCGCGGCCGCGGTGGGCGGTGGTCATCTCGTTCCAGTCGATGTTCTCCCGCTCGACCGCGTCGATGGGGGGGCTGTCGGCCAGCAGGCAGAACAGCGTCAGCGCCTCGAGGAAATGGAGCTGCTCCTCGTTCACCCCCAGGGGATCGAAGGCGTTCACGTCCAGGGAGCGGAGCTCGAAGTAGGCCACCCCGCGGCGCGTCAGGGCGAGGGTCGGCTTCTCGTTGCCGATGGGCACCTGCTTGGGACGCACGGTGCTGTAGTACTCGTTCTCGATCTGGAGGATGTTGCCGTTGAGCTGGCGGTACTTGCCGTCCACCTTCACCCCGATGGCCTCGTATTCCGGGCAGGGGGTCTCGATGGCGCAGCGCAGGCTCTCCACGTAGGCGTCGAGGCTGTCGTAGTTGGCCTTGATGCCGCGCTTGTTCTCCTGGTTGTTCTGGTAGCCGATGTCCCCCATGCGCAGGGAGGTGGCCCAGGGCTCGTAGTAGGTGCCCGGGTCGAACTGCCGGAGCCGGTTGGGCTGGCCGCACAGGAAGGACTTGCACACCGCCGGGGAGGCGCCGAACAGGTACGGCACCAGCCAGCCGAGGCGCTGCAGGTTGCGCAGCAGGGCGAAGTAGCGGGTATCGATGAACTCCCGCAGCGGGACCCCGTCGCCCTCCAGGCCCTGCAGCCCGGCCCAGAACGCCTGGCCGAAGGAGTAGTTGAAGTGGATGCCCGCGATCACCTGCATCACCCGGCCGTAGCGGTAGCCGAGGCCGCGCCGGTAGACGGTCTTCATGGTGCCGGCGTTGGAGCTGCCGTAGCGGGCCAGGGGAATGCTCGACTCGCCGCGCACCACGCAGGGCATGCTGGTGGCCCACAGAATCTCCTCGCCGATGCGCGGATAGACGAAGCGCTGCACGTCGCGCAGAAAGCCCAGCGCCTCGGCGAAGGTGGCCATGGGCGGGGTAATCAGCTCCAGCAGCGGCTCGGCGTAGTCGGTGGTGATCCAGGGGTGGGTCAGCGGCGAACCCAGGGCGGCCGGGTGGGGCGTCAACGCGAGGCTGCCCTCGCTGTTCACCCGCAGGCTCTCCTTCTCCAGGCCGATCCGGCTCTCTTTCAGCAGGGCGTGGATGCCGGAACCGGTGAGCCGGCCCAGCCGCTGTTGGATGGTTGCGTACAAGACGGAATGCTTCCTCGGGACGTGGGCGCGCATTATAGCGCCGTCGCCCCTCCCGACCCAATGCCCCAGCGCCACGCTGGGAAATAATCCGCCGCCGGATGGGTTAAGCTGTTGTTATCCATCGCCCCGGACACGCCACCATGGGCCCGCCCCTGCTCCGCTCACTGCTGCTCCTCCTGATCCTGCTGGCCGCCCCGGGCGTCCGGGCCGAGGCCCTGGTCCTGCTGCCCGGCTACCTGGAGGACGGCGGCGCCTGGCGCGAGAGCGGGGTGACGGCGGAACTGGCCGCGGCGGGCTGGCGCGATGGCGGCAATCTGCTCCCCGGCCGGGGCGGCGTGCGCATCGCCGGGGGCGAGCGGATGGGCAACCGGCGCTTCTATACCGTGAGCCTGCCCACCGAGGCGCCCCTGCTGACCCAGTTGCAGGCACTGGAACCGCTGCTGGCCTGGGTGCGCGCGCAGCACCGGGACGAGACCCTGGCCCTGGCCGGCCACTCCGCCGGAGGCGTGCTCGGCCGGCTCTACCTGGTGCGCCACCCGGAGGCCGGCATCGATGCCCTGGTGACCATCGCCAGCCCCCACCTGGGCACCGACACGGCGGAGCTGGGCCTGCTGGCCGGGCAGACGCCGCTGGCCTGGCTCGCCCCGTTCGTGGGCGGCGAGACCCTGAACCGCTCCCAGGGGCTCTACTACGACCTCTCCGGCACCCGGCCGGGAGGATTCCTCGACTGGCTCAACCACCAGCCCCACCCCGAGGCGCTCTACGTCTCCATCGTCCGGCGCCAGGACGGCCTGCTGGGCATCGGCGACGTGGTGGTCCCGCCCCGCAGCCAGGACATGAACCAGGTCCCGGCCCTGCACGGGCGCGCCCGCACCTGGACGGTGGACGGCCTGCATACCCTGGAGCGCGCGGACGGCAGGCGGATACTGGAGGCGCTGGCGCTGCTGTGGCGGACCTGAGATCCGTGTTCCGTGTTCCGTGTTCCGTGTTCCGTGTTCCGTGTTCCGTGTTCCGTGTTCCGTGTTCCGTGTTCCGTGTTCATCAACATTGTTGGTGCAGACTCATCCGCACCAACATCAAGGCTTGGGGCACTCGCGGGCCGGAATCAATTCATGGCATTCCGCCAACGCCCACCAGACAGCCCCCTGCCCATCGTGCCCCGCGCAACATTCCCTCCTTGGCGTCCCTGGCGCCTTGGCGGTAAATCCGGGGCCGCCCGCGAACAGATGCGCCGCCGCCCCGATCAGTCCGTCCCGGTCGGCCTGAGCGCCTCGGGCTCCACGGCGCTCTCCGGCGGCGGCGCCGGGAGGTCCAGCTCCGGCTCCACCTCCGCCTCCGGCAGCAACTCCACCGCCTCGGGGGTGGTCCGCACCAGGGAGACGAATTCGCCCTGCGCCGCGGCCGGGATGGGCGCGCCGGTGCGCATGCGGTAGACGGCGAACAGCCCCAGCAGCCCCAGCACCCCCGCGATGGCGGCGAGCAGGCTGCGGGCGCCCAGCATTTCCATCAGCAGCCCCGCCCCCGCCGGACCCAGCGCCGCGCCCACCCCATAGATGAGCAGCAGCCCGCGGGTGGCCTCCAGCACCTCCGCATGGGAGACGTGGTCGTTCACGTGGGCCACGCTGAGGGAGTAGAGGGCGAAGGCGACGCCACCATAGAAGAAGCTGGCGACCAACAGCGCCACGGTGGAGACATCCACCAGGAACCAGCCGGCCAGGGACAGCCCCCCCGCCACGAAACAGAACAGGGTGAGCACGCTGCGGCGATCGAAGCGGTCGGACAGGTGTCCCACGGGCCACTGCAACAAGGCGCCGCCCAGGATGGTGGCGCTCATGTAGGCGGCGATGCCGGCCGCATCCAGCCCGATGCCCTGGGCGAACACCGCGCCCATGCCCCAGAAGGCGCTCAGCACGAAGCCGGTGACGAAGGCCCCGGCGACCCCCAGGGGCGAGACCCGGAACAGGTGGCCGATCCCCACCACGGCGGGCGTCTCCACCGGCTGCGGCTGCAGCACCCGGGTCAGGGCCACGGGAACCAGCCCCAGGGAGACCAGCATGGCGATGATCCCGAAGGGCATGAAGGCGGCCGGGTCGGCCACCAGGATCAGGTACTGGCCGCCCGCCATGGCCAGCAGGGTGGTCATCATGTAGACGGAGAGCATCTTGCCGCGCTTCTGGTTCGGGGCCAGCACATTGAGCCAGCTCTCGATGACGATGTAGAGCCCCACCAGGCAGGCGCCGCTGATGACCCGCAGGGCCGCCCAGACCAGCGGATGGACCCACAGCGCATGGGCGGTGACGCAGACGGAGGCGACCGCCGCCATGGCGGTGAAGGCGCGGATGTGGCCCACCCGGCGGATCAGCGAGGGGCAGGCCCAGGTGCCGAGGATGTAGCCGGCGAAGTAGGCCGACATCACCAGCCCGGTCACCTGCTCGGAGAAACCCTCGATCCCGGCGCGCACGCCCAGCAGGGTGCCGAGAAACCCCACCCCCACGAGCAGGGTGCCGATTCCGAGCAGCAGCGACGAGATGGAGGTGACGACCGTGATCACGTGGTGGGCTCCCCGAGCGTGCACCCAAGGATCGCAGACCCGGACCGTCATTGCACCCCCACCGCCCGGCGGCCCGGTCGCGGAAGCCGCCCGGCGGTGTTCTTCGCGGCGCCGGTGGTGCAGAATTCGACCCCATGACCACGGACGCACTGGAGATCCTCCGCACCACTTTCGGCTATCCCGCCTTCCGCGGCCTGCAGGCCGAGATCATCGACACCCTCGCCGCCGGCGGCGACGCCCTGGTGCTGATGCCCACCGGCGGCGGCAAGTCACTCTGCTACCAGGTCCCGGCGCTGCTGCGCCCGGGCACCGCCATCGTGGTCTCGCCCCTCATCGCCCTGATGCAGGACCAGGTGGCGGCGCTGGTCCAGAACGGGGTGAACGCCGCGGCGCTCAACTCCAGCCTGCCCGCCGCCGCGGCCCGGGCGCTGGAGGAGCGCTTCCTGGCCGGAGAGCTGGACCTGCTCTACGTGGCTCCGGAACGGCTGATGACGCCGCGCTTCCAGGAGCTGCTGGGGCGGGTGGAGATCGCGCTGTTCGCCATCGACGAGGCCCACTGCGTCTCCCAGTGGGGACACGACTTCCGCCCCGAGTACCTGCAGCTCTCGGTGCTCCACGAGCGCTTCCCCGCGGTGCCGCGCATCGCCCTGACCGCCACCGCCGACGAGCCCACCCGCCGCGACATCATCGAGCGGCTGGGCCTGGCGGAGGCGCGCCTGTTCATCAGCGGCTTCGACCGCCCCAACATCCGCTACCGCATCGTGCAGAAGCGCAACGCCCGGGATCAGCTGCTGCGCTTCCTAGAGGCCGAGCACCGGGGCGATGCGGGCATCGTCTACTGCCTCTCCCGCAAGCGGGTGGAGGAGACCGCCGCCTGGCTGCGCGAGCAGGGCCGGGACGCCCTGCCCTACCACGCCGGCCTCCCGGCCGAGACCCGCGCCGCCCACCAGGCGCGCTTCATCAACGAGGAGGGGGTGGTGATGGTGGCCACCATCGCCTTCGGGATGGGCATCGACAAGCCCAACGTGCGCTTCGTCGCCCACCTGGACCTGCCCCGCAGCGTGGAGGCCTACTACCAGGAGACCGGCCGCGCCGGCCGCGACGGGCTACCCGCCGACGCCTGGATGGCCTACGGCCTGCAGGATGTCATCACCCTGCGCCAGATCCTGGCCTCCTCCGAGGCCGACGACTTCCACAAGCGCATCGAGCGCCAGCGGCTGGAGGCGATGCTGGGGCTGTGCGAGCTCACCACCTGCCGCCGCCAGGCGCTGCTGCGCTACTTCGGCGAAACCCTCGCCGAGCCCTGCGGCAACTGCGACACCTGCCTGGAGCCGGTGGCCACCTGGGACGCCACCGAGGCGGCGCGCATGGCCCTCTCCTGCGTCTACCGCAGCGGCCAGCGCTTCGGCGTCAGCCACCTGGTGGACATCCTCACCGGCAAGGACAACGAGCGGGTGCGGGAATTCGGCCACCAGCGCCTCTCCACCTTCGGCATCGGCCGCGCGCTCTCCGCCACCCAGTGGCGCTCCGTGTTCCGCCAGCTGGTGGCGCGCGGGCTGCTGGCGGTGGACCCGGAGGGTTACGGCGGGCTGCGCCTCACCGAGGCCTGCCGGCCGCTGCTGCGCGGCGATGAGAACCTGGAGCTGCGCCGCGATCCAGAGCGCCAGAGCCGCAAGAGCGCGGCACGCCGCGGCCCGCGGTTCGTGGACGCCGAGAGCGAACGGCTGTGGGAGGCGCTGCGGGCCTGCCGACGACAGCTGGCCGAGGAGGAGGGCGTGCCCCCCTATGTCATCTTCCACGACGCCACCCTGATGGAGATGCTGGAGCGCCGCCCCCGCACCGGCGCCCAGCTGGCCCAGGTGACGGGGGTCGGGGCGCGCAAGCTCGAACGCTACGGCGATGCGTTCCTGGAGGTCATCCGCGTCCACGAGGATGGCGACGAGAATCGCGCCGATGCCGCCGCGGAGACCCTCTCCCTATTCCGGCTCGGCTTCGACGTGGATGCCATCGCCACCCGCCGCGGCCTGCGTCCGGACACCGTCTACGCCCACCTGGCCGCGGCCATCGCCGCGGGCGAGGTGGCCCTGGACGAGGTGGTGGCGCTGGAACCGCCGGAGATGGCGATGGTGCAGGACACCCTGCTGGCCCACGGGGCCCCCGACAACGCCCGGCTGCGGGAGACCTACGACGCCCTCGACGGCGACTACCCCTACGGTATCCTGCGCTGCGTCCTGGCGGGGCTCGCCCAGCCGGGCTGAAGCCGGCTTCGGCTCCCGTCACCACCGTGGTTCCGTTCAGCCGGCGTTCAGCCCGGCTGGCGCAATCTGGCCCCATCGGATTCCCCTGGAGGAGATGGAGCCATGAAACGGACACTCACGACCCTGCTGCTCACCCTGTCCCTGACCGCCGCGCCGGCCTTTGCGGACGACTACAGCGGACGCGCCGCGGTGGGCGGCGCCGTGGGCGGCGCCCTGGGCGCCTACCTGGGCGCGGAGATCGACGGCCGCACCGGCGCCATCGTCGGCGGCGGACTGGGGGCGGCGGCCGGCACGGCCATCGCCACCGACGGCTACCGCGAGCCGCGGCGCTACCGCACCTACCCCTACTACCGCTATGACGGGGATCGCTACTACCGCGATCGCTACTACTACGACGACGCCTACCGGTATCGTCACCGCCACCCCCATCACGGCCGGTTCTGCCCCCCCGGACAGGCGAAGAAGGGGCGCTGCTGGTAGCCGGTCGGTTCCGACCGCACTCATCGCCCCGCCCCGGTCCCGGGCTACCCGCTCACCGACACCCCGGGGCGGGGCAAATCCACTCCCGTCGATCCGCAGATCCCCCAGCAAGGGGATGGGAACCTTTGCGTTGCCTTGACGCCGCCTGTGATAGGAAAAACCGCGGCGCCGCCCTGACGGCGGCGTCGGAACCGGGAAACAACCCTCGACAAGGAGATTCACCATGCACAGGAAAATGACCCTGCTCGGCCTCTGCGCCGCGCTCGCCACCGCGGTGGCCGGCACCGCCGTCGCCGCCGACGGCCAGGCACTCTACACCTCCAAGGGCTGTGCCGCCTGCCACGGCGAAGCCGGGGGCGCGCCCATCATGCCCATCTACCCGAAGCTGAAAGGCCAGAACGAGCAGTACCTGCTCAACCAGATGAAGGACATCAAGAGCGGCGCGCGGGCCAACGGCATGACCGCCGCCATGAAACCCACCGTCGCCAACGTCAGCGACGAGGAGATGGCCGCCATCGCCGGCTACCTGGCCGGCGCCCAGTAACGCCGGGGCGTATGAAAACGGCCGGCGTCCCCACGCCGGCCCCTCCCCCGCACAGGTCCCTCCCGCCTCCTCCCGCGCCTGTCGGCGCCCGGCTCAGCCGCGCCCCGCCGGAGCGGTGAAATCGAGCTCCGGACCCACCGGGATCAGGCCGCGCGGATTGAGCTCCGGATGGCTGGTGTAATAGTGGCGCTTGATGTGATCCATGTTCACCGTCTCCGCCACTCCGGGCACCTGGTACAACTCGCGGGTCCAGTCCCACAGGTTCGGGTAGTCCACCAGCCGGCGCACATTGCACTTGAAGTGGGTGTGGTAGACCGCATCGAAACGCACCAGGGTGGTGAACAGGCGCCAGTCGGCCTCCGTGAGCGTCGCTCCCACGAGGTAGCGCTGGCGGGCGAGGCGCGCCTCCAGCCAGTCGAGCGCCTCGAACAGGCGTTTCACCGCCCGCTCATGGGCCGACTGGGTGGCGGCGAAACCGGCCCGGTAGACGCCGTTGTTCACCTCCGCGTAGACCCGCTCGTTGACCGCGTCGATGGCCGGGCGCAGCGGCTCCGGGTAGAAATCCGGCCCGCTGGCGCCGCAGGCGTCGAAGGCGGCGTTGAGCATGCGGATGATTTCGGACGACTCGTTGTTGACGATGGTCTCCCGCTGCGTGTCCCACAATACGGGCACGGTGACGATCCCGCTGTAGCCCGGATCGGCCCGGGTATAGATCTCGTGCAGGTGACCCGTGCCATTGATCGCATCCGGCGTGGCGCCGGGATAGGCGCTGAAGGCCCAGCCCTCGGGCCCCATCCAGGGATGCACCACCGAGACGCCCACCGCCTTCTCCAACCCCTTGAGGCGGCGGAAGATGAGGGTACGGTGGGCCCAGGGACAGGCCAGCGACACGTACAGGTGATAGCGGCCGGGCTCGGCCCTGAACCCGCCCTGCCCCGAGGGGCCGGGTGACCCGTCCCGGGTCACCCAGTTGCGGAAGCGCGACTCCTGGCGCACGAACTCACCCGCTTCCCGCTCGGCATCCAGCCAGTCGGCTTGCATCTTTCCGTCAACCAGCAGGCTCATCAGCTACTCCGTCGGTTCGGTGAACGGCACGGGTGGTCGCAGACAATCAACCCGCCCGGCCGGCGCGGGCATCAAGGCTCCAGGCTCCGGGGCCGTGGGCGCTCACCAGCAGCAGGCCGCCGGCAATGGCCAGGTTCTTCATGAACATGATGCCCTGCATCTGGTCGGCGAAGTTGGTGTGGAAAATGGCGGCCGCGGCGAGGCTGAACAGGGCCAGGGTCAGTGCGGCCCAGCGCGCCTGCCAGCCGAGGATGAGGGCCAGCCCGCCGCCCACTTCCAGCAGGATCACCAGTGGCAGCAGGATGCCCGGCACGCCCATGGCCTCCATGTAGCCCTGGGTGCCGGCATATCCGGTGATCTTGGTAATCCCGGCAAGCAGGAAGATATGGGCCAGCAGCACGCGGCCGGCGAGGGTGGTGAGGTCTTTCATGGTCATTCTCCTGTCTGGCATCCCCTCTCCGGGGGGCTGTGGGACTCAGGCCGCTAGGGCGTTGCGGCCGCGGGCGAAGGTCACCGCCATTTCACCCACCCGGCGACCGAGCTCCCGGGCCGTCTCCAGGTCGGCCGGGGGCGGAACGGCATCGGCATCCTGGTCGGCGTTGGACTGGGCCATGGCCCCCAGGTAGCTCCCGACGCGGTTGAGATCGGTGGACCGGGCGGTACTGGTGTTGTTGCCGGGCGGCAGGCCGAGGGGAACCCAGATCATGCCGTGCTGGCCGGCGAACACCGCCATCTGGATCAGGGTGTTGAGCTTGTCTCCCGACCAGGAGGCGGAGTTGGTGAAACCGGCGGCCAGCTTGTCCTTCCAGCCCTGCCGTGACCAGGTCTTCGAGCTCTGGTCCATGAACTGCTTGAAGGGGGCGGAAACGGAGCCCATGTAGGTGGGCGAGCCGAAGATGATGGCATCGGCGGCCTCCAGCTCCCCCCAGCGGGCTTCCGCCTCTTCCACCGGCACCGGCACCGCCTCCACACCCGGGACACCCGCGGCGCCCGCCACGACGGACCGCGCCTGGCGGGCGGTATGGCCGTAACCACTGTGATACACCACTGCGACCTTGGTCATGGAACACCTCCTGTCCTAATGTTGATTCACGAAGTCGGAAAAAGTGGGACAGAAGCCATTCTGACTATATTTTTTCGATATAAAAGCGCATATTTTTGTGATTTATAATCTAGTTTTTAGATATGTAAGCCATGCCATCACCCAAAGTCACCCTGGACCAGTGGCGGACCCTCGCCGCCGTCGTCGATCACGGAGGATTCGCCCAGGCCGCCGAGCGGCTGCACCGCAGCCAGTCCTCCATCAGCTACACCGTCGCCAAGCTGCAGGAACAGCTGGGGATGCAGCTGCTGGTGACGGAGGGACGCCGGTCGCGGATCACCCCGGCCGGCACCCTGCTGCTGGAACGGGCCCGGGCACTGGTGGACGAGGCCGCGCGCCTGGAGCAGCTGGCCCACAACGTCGAGGCGGGCTGGGAGCCCGAGATCCGCCTGGTGGTGGATGCCGCCTTTCCCGGCGATGTGCTGATGCGTGGACTGCGGGCCTTCGCGCCGCGCAGCCGCGGCAGTCATGTCCGGCTGGAGGAGGTGATCCTGTCCGGCGCCGACGAGGCGCTGCAGGAGGGCCTGGCCGACCTGGCGATCGGCTCGAGGGTGCCGCCGGGATTCCTGGGGGATACCCTGCTGGAGATCGAGTTCGTGGCCGTGGCCCACCCCGATCACCCCCTGCACCTTCTCGGTCGCCCCCTGACCCAGACGGACCTCAAGCGCGAGCTCCAGGTGGTGATCCGCGACTCCGGCCAGCGCCAACCCCGCGACGTCGGCTGGCTGGGGCCGGAGCTCCGCTGGACGGTGACCCACTTCGACACGGCCCTCAGCGCCGTGCGCAACGGGCTGGGGTTCGGCTGGCTGCCCCGGCACCAGGTGGCAGCCCTGCTGGGCGGCGGCGACCTGCTGCCCCTGCCCCTGCGCCAGGGCGCGGTCTACAGGAGCCCCCTCTACCTGATTCCCGGCCACCCCGACCGGCCGGGCCCGGCCACCCTGGAGCTGGCGGACTGCCTGCGGGCGGCCTGTGCCGCCACGGATGCCCCTTGACCCGGATTCCCCCCGGCCGCCGGTTGTCGCGCGGGCACCCTTTCGTCCGCGCCGGCAGGATGGCGGGAACCGCGGGTCAGTAGTGGGGCGGCGGCGTCTCCTCGGCCTGGCTCGCCACCTCCGGCGGGGTCAGGGCCCGCAGCAGCCGCAGGGCCTCCTGCAGCTGCCGCTCAAGATGGCCGATACGCTGCTCCTGCTCCGCGACCACGGCATTGAGCTGGTCCAGGGTGTCCTCCTGGAACGCCAGGCGGGACTCGATGTCGACGATTCGGTTTTCCATGGGTTTGCGTGAATGCGTGAATGCGTGAATGCGTGAATGCGTGAATGCGTGAATGCGTGAATGCGTGAATGCGTGAGTGCGTGGGTGCGTGGGTGCGTGGGTGCGTGGGTGCGTGGGTGCGTGGGCGCGCGGGTCACTGGTCACTGGTCACTGGTCACTGGTCACTGGTCACTGGTCACTGGTCACCGACTCGCGCCGTATCTCCCAGCAGCAGTGGATGCGGGGGTTGCGGGCGAAGTCCTCGGGGATGGTGGCGGCGCTGATATCGGTCGCCGCCAGACCCGCCAGCGCCGGCTCGTCGAGACGGAAGCGGCGGAAGTTGTTGGAGAAGATCAGCACGCCGTCGGGCTCCAGCAGCGCCGCCGCCTGGCGGATGAGGCCGACATGGTCGCGCTGCACGTCGAAGGTTCCCTCCATGCGCTTGGAGGTGGAGAAGGTGGGCGGATCGAGGAAGATGAGCCCGTAGCGGCGCCGCCGTCCCGGCGGATAGCCCGCCTCCCGCGCCAGCCATTCCAGGCAGTCGGCCTGGATGAACTCGTGCCCGCCGCCCGTGAAGCCGTTCAGCTCCAGGTTGCGCCGGGCCCAGTCCAGGTAGGTGTTGGAGAGATCGACGGTGGTGGTGGCCGTGGCCCCGCCCAGCGCCGCATGAACCGTGGCCGCGCCCGTATAGGCGAACAGGTTGAGGAAACGGCGGCCGGCCGCCAGCTCCCGCAGCCGGGCCCGGGTGATGCGGTGATCGAGAAACAGGCCGGTATCGAGGTAGTCGCGGAAGTTGACCAGCAGCCGCGCGGGTCCTTCCCGGACGGCGATGAACTCGCCGCTGTCGGCCTGCTTCTCGTACTGGGCCGCCCCCTTCTGCCGCTGCCGCCGCTTGAGAAACAGCCGCTCCGGGGGCAGCTCCAGCACCTGGGGAATCACCGCCAGGGCATCGCGCAGGCGCGCCTCCGCCCGCTCCGGGTCCACGGTGCGCGGCGGCGCGTACTCCTGCAGCACCACCCAGCGCCCCTCCTCCCCGTGGTAGAGATCCACGGCCAGGGCATATTCGGGCAGGTCGGCGTCGTAGAGCCGCCAGCAGTCCACCCCTTCCCGCCGCGCCCAGCGCCCCAGGTGGCGGAGGTTCTTGCGCAGCCGGTTGGCCAGCATCTCGGCTCCCGGCGTGAGGGGGCCCGGCGGCGGCAGGGGGAGCGGCGGCGCGGCGGCGGCGGGTTCCGGCAGCTGGTAGAGGAACAGCCGGCAGGGTATGGCGCCGTTGTTCAGGTCACGGGTGGACTCGGGGTCGAGGCGCAGGCGATGGACCAGCGCGGGATTGCCGGTGAAGACACCGGCGCGCCAGCCCCCGAAGCGGGTCTTCAGCACCCGCCCCAGCTCGCCGTAGAGGTGCGCCAGGCCCGCCTCCGCCCCGAGCCGCTCGCCGTAGGGCGGGTTCACCAGCACCAGGCCGGGGTCGCCGGGCGGCGGTTCGGTCCGGGCCAGCGGCCGGTGCAGGAACTCGATGCGCCCGGCCAGGCCGGCGCCGGCGGCGTTCTCCAGGGCCTGGGCCACGGCGGCGGGATCGGCATCGGCGCCGGTGATGGAGGGCAGGCGCTCCAGCCCGGCGTCGCGGCGCGCTTCCGCCTCCGCCCGCAGCGACTCCCAGGCCGCGGCCGCGTGGCCGCGCCAGCCGAGGAAGCCGAAGTAGCCGCGGGTGAGGCCCGGGGCGCAGTCGGCCGCCATCAGGGCCGCCTCGATAGGCAGGGTCCCGGAGCCGCACATGGGATCGAAAAAGGACGCCCCCGCCGCGGCCCGTTCCGGCCAGCCGGCCAGCAGCAGCAGCGCCGCGGCCAGGTTCTCCTTCAGGGGCGCCTGCAGGCCGCTGACCCGGTAGCCGCGCCGATGCAGGCTCTCGCCGGAGAGATCGAGGCTGAGCCGCAGGCGATCACGGAACAGGTAGCCGTTGATGCGCACATCCGGGTGCGCGATATCCACCGACGGGCGCACCCCGGCGACCGCCCGGAACTGGTCCACGATGGCGTCCTTGACCTTCAGCGCGGCGAAGTGGCTGTGGGAGATGGCGGATGCGGCGGTGGTGAAATCCACCGCCAGGGTCCCCTCCGGATCCAGGTGGGCCGACCAGTCGATCTTCCGCACCCCGGCGTAGAGGCGGTCGGGGTCAGGGGCCGGGAACGCCCCCAGCAGGAGCAGCACCCGGCTTGCCAGGCGCGACCACAGGCACACCCGGTAGGCCAGTTCGATCCCGCCACGGAAGCCCACCCCGGCGTGCCCCGGCTGCACCGCCTCGGCACCCAGCCCGCGCAGTTCCTCCGCCAGCAGGGGCTCCAGGCCCCGGGGCACGGTGGCGAACAGTTCCAGGTCAGCAGTATGCATGGGTCGGGCCGGGTGATGGGAACGTGGAAGGGGCGCATTGTAACCGCAACCGGGCCGGGCCGCCCTCGAACGGGGAGGATATACCCCAATTTGGTGCAGTGCATTGATCCGGTATGGGAGACCGGGTAGGATGCCGCCCGAATCTGGACTCTGTCTAAATGACATTTCCGGCAACACCCGACGGAATCCGCGGGGAATTGCCGGGAAATCCCGGTTCCACCCGCAACGAATGCAACGGAGGTTATCAACGTGGGAGTTCTCGTCGGCCGCCAGGCCCCTGATTTCACCGCCCCCGCCGTCCTCGGTGACGGCAGCATCGTGGACAAGTACAACTTCGCCGAAGCCACCAAGGGCAAGTACGCCGTGGTCTTCTTCTATCCCCTGGACTTCACCTTCGTGTGCCCGTCGGAGCTCATCGCCTTCGATCACCGGCTGCAGGAGTTCAAGGATCGCAACGTGGAGGTGATCGGCGTCTCCATCGACTCCCACTTCACCCACAACGCCTGGCGCAACACCCCGGTGAACCAGGGCGGCATCGGCCCGGTGGGCTACACCCTGGTGGCCGACATGACCCACGGCATCTGCAAGGCCTTCGACGTGGAGACCCCCGACGGCGCGGTGGCCTTCCGCGGCTCCTTCCTCATCGACAAGGAGGGCATGGTGCGCCACCAGGTGGTGAACGATCTGCCGCTCGGCCGCAACGTGGACGAGATGCTGCGCATGGTCGACGCCCTGCAGTTCGTCGAGGAGCACGGCGAGGTCTGCCCCGCCGGCTGGCAGAAGGGCTCCAAGGGCATGACGGCCACCCCCGACGGCGTGGCCGACTACCTGGCCGAGAACGCCGACGCCCTGTAGGCGGCCGCGTCGCACTCGCGCAAAAAGGCCGGCCGGGGGTGACCCCGGCCGGCCTTTTTCATGCCAGTGCGAAAACCACCCGCCCGGTTACTCCAGCAGGTCTCCCGGCGTGGGCGGCAGGTGCGGCATGGTCTGGTCCGGGAACTTGCCGGTGAGCCCCTCCAGGAAGGCCACGATGTCCGCCGTGTCGGCGTCGCCAAGATCCTTGTTCAGCTGGGTCTTGGCCATCACCTTGACCGCCTCGGGCAGGCTCTTCACCGAACCGTTGTGGAAGTACGGCGCCGTGTAGGTGAGGTTGCGCAGCGTGGGCACCCGCCACATGTGCCGGTCGGCATCGTTCCCGGTGCTGGCGTAGCGCCCCGGGTCTTCCGTGAGCTTGTACTCGGCGTCGTAGCTGCTGCCGGGGAAGGTGGGGAACTTCATCAGGAACGGCTGCCCGGCGGGAAGTGCCGGGCCGTCGAAGTTGGCGCCGGAATGGCAGCTGGTGCAGCCGATCCTGTCGAAGGTCTCCATGCCCCGCACCTGCTGGGCGCTGAGGGCCTGCCGGTCGCCCTTCACGTAGCGGTCATAGGGGCTGTCGGGGGTGATCTGGGTGCGCTCGTAGGCGGCGATGGCCTTGGCCATGTTGTCGGCGTTGATGTTGTCGCCCGGGCCGAAGGCGGCGTCGAAGAAGGGCTTGTAGCCCTTGATCCGGGTAAGCCGGCTCACCGCGGCGTCCAGGTCGCTCATGCCCATCTCGACGGGGTTGGTCACCGGACCCTTGGCCTGGTCCTCCAGGGTTGCGGCGCGGCCGTCCCAGAACTGGGCGGAGTGGAAGGCGCTGTTCCAGACGGTCGGCGCGTTGCGTCCGCCCAGCTGTCCATGCACGCCGACGGAGGTGGGCCGGTGGTCGTCGCCGCCCTCCATCACGTTGTGGCAGGAGAAGCAGGAGACGGTGCCGGTGGAGGAGACGCGGGGGTCGAAGTAGAGCATCTTCCCGAGTTCCACCTTCTCGGCGGTGGTGGGATTGTCGGCGGGGGCCGGCGCGGTGTCCGGCAGCGCCTGCCACTGGGCGGCCATGGCGGGGCCGCCGGCCAGGGCGAGCGCCACGGCCAGGGTTGTGAGGGTAACCTTCATCTTCCTTGCTCCTTGGTCATATCGTGTCATGCCATCCAGTGCAGACGCCCGGCAGGGATTCAGTCAGGTGGATGCCGGAGATGACCGGCAACGGGCAAACGGCGGGAGTGGACCTCCTGTCCGGCGGCTGCATCCTTGTGGAACCGGTCGGGGCCCGCCCAACAGCGCGGCATCGCCCCGGTACGACCGGTGGCACGACCTTAGCGCGACCCAGCTGAAATGAACCTTAACGGCCGATGACAGCCCCGTGACCCGACCCGGCCCCGCGGGGGAATCAGCCGGCGCCGGTGGCGGCCTCGAGCGCCTCCCAGCGGCCGTAGGCGTCGGTCAGCTCCGCCTCCAGGACCTCCAGGCGGGCGGTGGCGGCGGCGATATCCTCCGCGGGCCCTTGGTAGAAGCCGGGATCGGAGAGCCGCTCCAGCAGCTCCGCCTGCTCGCGCTCCAGCGCCTCGATATGCCCGGGCAGGGCCTCCAGCTCCCGCTGGTCCCGGTAGCTGAGCTTGGCCGGACGGCCGCGGGGTTTCTCCCGCGCCGGGGCCGGCGCTGGGGCCGGGACCGGCGCGGCCGCCGCCGGGGCCGGACGCTGGCGCAGCCAGTCGCTGTAGCCGCCGACGTACTCGCCCACGCGACCCTGCCCCTCCAGCACCAGGGTGCTGGTCACCACGTGGTCGAGAAAGGCCCGGTCATGGCTCACCAGCAGCACGGTACCGGGATACTCCACCAGCCGGGACTCCAGCAGCTCCAGGGTCTCCATGTCGAGATCGTTGGTGGGCTCGTCCAGCACCAGCAGGTTGGCGGGGCGCAGGAACAGCCGCGCCAGCAGCAGCCGGCTGCGCTCCCCGCCGGAGAGCGCCTTGACCGGCGTGCGGGCCCGATCGGGCGTGAACAGGAACTCCTGCAGGTAGCTGAGCACGTGGCGGGCCTGGCCGTTGACGGTCACCTGGTCGCTGCCGTGCTCGAGGTTGTCCATCACCGTGCGCTCGCCGTCGAGCCGCGCCCGGAGCTGGTCGAAGTAGGCCACCTCCAGCCTGGTGCCATGGCAGATGCGGCCGCCGCGCGGCGCCAGGTCCCCCAGCAGCAGCCGCAGCAGCGTGGTCTTGCCGGCGCCGTTGGGGCCGATGATGCCCACCTTGTCGCCGCGCAGGATGGTGGTGGTCAGCTCGCGGATGATCGGGCGCTCGTCGTAGCCGAACTCCACCGCCTCGGCCTCCACCACCAGCCGCCCGGAGCGCTCCCCATCCTGGACCTGCAGCCGGACCCGGCCCTGCTGCTCGCGCCGGGCGAGACGCTCGCGCCGCATCTGCTCCAGGGCCCGCACCCGCCCCTCGTTGCGGGTGCGGCGGGCCTTGATGCCCTGCCGGATCCAGGCCTCCTCCTGGGCCAGCCGCTTGTCGAACCGGGCCTGCTCCTGGGCCTCGGCATCCAGCACCGCCTGCTTGCCGCGCTGATAGGCATCGAAGCTGCCCGGCCAGCTGGTGATCCGGCCGCGGTCCAGTTCCACGATGCGGGTCGCGAGCCGCCCCAGGAAGGCCCGGTCGTGGGTGATGAACAGCAGGGTGCCGGAGAAGCCGAGCAGGAACTCCTCCAGCCAGGCGATGGCGTCGATGTCCAGGTGGTTGGTGGGCTCGTCGAGCAGCAGCAGATCGGGCTCCGAAACCAGCGCGCGGGCCAGCATCACCCGGCGCTTCAGCCCGCCGGAGAGGCCGGGGAAGTCGGCCTCCGCGTCCAGCGCCAGCCGCGACAGGACTGTCTCCACCCGCTGGGTGAGAGTCCAGCCGCCGGCGGCCTCGAGGTCGTGCTGGACGCGGGCGAGGGTTTCGAGCAGCGCCTCGCCGCCCTCCTCGGCCAGGCGATGGCTGAGACGGTGGTAGCGCTGCACCAGCTCTCCCAGCCCCCCGAGACCCGCCGCCACCACGTCGAAGACCGTGCCCTCGACCGCCTCCGGCACCTCCTGGCCCAGCCGCGCGACGCGCAGCCCCTGGCGCCGCACCATCTCGCCGGCGTCCGGCTCCAGCTCCCCCGCCAGCACCCGCAGCAGCGTGGTCTTGCCGCTGCCGTTGCGGCCCACCAGGCAGACCCGCTCGCCCGGATCGATGGCCAGCTCGACGCCCTCCAGCAGGGGCGGGCCGCCGTAGCCCAGGGTCACGCCGCGCAACTGAATCAGCGCCATGGTTCCACCGTTCCTCGTTCCATTCGTCCAGTTCCCGTGATGGGGAGCGCATTATGCCTCAGAGTGCCGCCGGCCGGCTCTCCGCAAGCGTGGCCGGGTAGCGGCATGGCCTTCATCTCCCGCCGTAGCAGCGCCCGAGGATGCGCAGGGCGGCATGGATCTCCTGCAGACGTCCGGCCTCCCCGCCCCGATCGGGGTGGTGCCGCCCGGCCAGTTCCCGGTAGCGGCGCCGGATGGCCGGCCAGTCCGTCGGCTCGGCCAGGCCGAGCACCGCCAGGGCCGCGGTCCGCTCACCGCCGGCGAGCAGCCGCCGGCGGCTCCGGGCCAGCAGTTGCGCCACGCCCGCGCGGGTGGCGCGCTCGAGGTTGTCCGGCTCCAGGTAGAACTCCGCCAGGCTGTCGGCGGCCGTCAGCGCGGGCGCGCCGGGCCGGTAGTCCTCCAGGCGGATGCACAGCGGTTCGATGGACAGGTGAGCCGAACCCGCCCGCCACAGCCGCGCGCGCAGCCGGTAGAGGGCGTTGAAGAGCAGGAAGTGCACCCGGAACAGCGCCAGGGGATCAGCCAGCGGTCCCGGCGGCAGATGGCCACAGCCGGACGCACGCAACGCCTGCAGCAGGGCGTGTTCGGACAGCCCGTGCGGATGCGCCCGGAGCAACTCCGGCAGCCGTTCATCCAGGGCGCGGGACAGGGACATCGTGACGGACATGGACCGATTCTGGCACAGGGAGCCGCCCGGTGTGCGGTTCCGGCCGGCAGCCGGCCGGCCTCGAGGCTGCTAGAATGCCTGTCCCCTGGAATGCGTCACGGGAGCCGCCATGACACTGCCGGACATCGGAGAACTGGAAACGCTGGTGCGCCAGGCCGCCGCCGGGGAGATCATGCCCCGGTTCCGGCGCGTGAGCGCCGATCGCAAGGCCGACGGCAGCCTCCTCACCGAGGCGGACCTGGCCATGGACCAGCGCCTGCAGCGGGAACTGCAGGCACGCTGGCCGGATATCGCCTTTCTCAGCGAGGAGATGACCGCCGCCCGGCAGCAGGCGCTGCTCTCCCGCCCGGAACAACCGCTCTGGTGCCTGGACCCGCTGGACGGGACGAGCAACTTCGCCGCCGGAATTCCCTGCTTCGCCGTATCCCTGGCCCTGCTGGTGGACGGCGCTCCCGTATTGGGTATCATCTTCGACCCGGTGCGGGACGAGTGCTTCAGCGCCGTCCGCGGCGCCGGTGCCCGCCACGACGGCCGGCCCTGCCGCAACAGCGATGATGGACGCCCGCTGAAGGGCTCCATCGGCGTGGTGGACTTCAAGCGCCTGCGGCCGGAACTCGCGGCAGTCCTGGCCGCCCGTCCGCCCTACGCCTCCCAGCGCAACTTCGGATCCTGCGCCCTGGAGTGGGCTTGGCTGGCCACCGGCCGCGGCCATGTCCACCTCCACGGCGGCCAGAAGCTGTGGGACTACGCCGCCGGCAGCCTGATTCTCATCGAGGCTGGGGGCCAATGCGCCACCCTCGCCGGCGAACCCCTGTTCCGGCCCGCGCTCGAGCCCCGCTCCGTGGTCTCCGCCTGCTCCCCCGCCCTGTTCGCCCAATGGCAGGCGTGGCTGGCGGAGAACCGGGAAGGGATAGGGGGTAAGGGGTAAGGGGTAAGGGGTAAGGGGTAAGGGGATTGTCGCCTGGGCTAGTTGCCAGTTGCCAGTTGCCAGTATATCGACGGTTCACGCACTCACGCACTCACGCATTCACGCATTCACGCATTCACGCATTCACGCATTCAACCAACATGACCGACGAACTGACCTGCTGGGTATACCGTTCCAGCCGCAAGGACGAGATGTATCTCTACCTCGCCGACAAGGACGTTTTCGACCCGGTTCCGGAGGCCTTGCTCAAGGCCATGGGGCGGCTCGAGCTGGTGCTGGAGCTCACTCTTACGCCGGAGCGGAGCCTGGCCCGCGAGGACGTGAACCAGGTCCTCGCCAATCTCCGTGGCCAGGGCTTCCACCTGCAGATGCCGCCACGACTGACACCGGATCTCTACCACGGCGAGTGATGGCCGGGTCGAGTAATTGACTTTTTTAGGCTGGATCTTATCGATAAGTATATGCTAATATTCTGGCTGTTTAATCTTATAGTGAACAAAAACAGACACTTCCGAATATGGGCATCGCACGACGGATTGCACGACTGCTGACCGCCATGGTCCTGCTGCCGCTGCTGCTGGCTGATTGCAGCCATGCGCAGCCGGCGCTGGATCGCGTGGCGGCCCGTGGCGAGCTGCGGGTCATCACCCTGCAGAACGCGCCCGTCGCTTTCCAGACCGGTGACGACGGCCCCTCCGGCATGGACCTGGACCTGGTGCGCGGCTTTGCCGAGGCGCTGGGTGTCGAGGTGCGCTTCATCACCCCCGCCAGCTACGAGGAGATCCTGCCCCTGCTGCGCCGGGGCGAGGCCGACCTGGTGGCCGGCCTCATCGAGACGCCCAACCGCAAGGAGCAGTTGCGCTTCGGCCCGGTCTACCAGGAGCTCTCCTCGCAGGTCGTTTACCGCAACGGCGCCACGGAACCCACCCCGAAACTCGAAGGTCTCCGGGACGGCGCCCGCATCGGCGTGCTCAGCGGCAGCAGCCATGAAGAGCTGCTGGAGAGCCTGAGGCTGGTCAACCCGCAGATCAGCTGGGTCGCCTACCCGGGAACCGATCACCTGGCGCTGCTGGATCAGGTCGGCAACGGCAATCTCGACTATGCCGTCATCGATTCACGGCTGCTGGCCCAGGCCCTGCGCTTCTATCCCGAGCTGCGCGCGGGTCCGGTTCTCGACCAGCCGAGAAACAAGGCCTGGGCCTTCGCGCCAGGCGAGGAAGACAGCCTCCTGGAAGCGGCCGAAGCCTACTTCGGCGGAGTGCGGGACAACGGCCGGCTGGCCCAGCTCGAGGATCGCTACTACGGCCACCTGGAGCAGCTCGACCCGTTCGAGACCCAGGTTTTCGTCAGCCGCCTGGAGGAGCGCCTCGATGCCTACCGCGGCCTGTTCGAACAGGCCGCCGAGGAGACCGGTATCGACTGGCGCCTGCTGGCGGCCATGGGCTATCAGGAATCCCATTGGGATCCGGATGCCGTCTCCCCGACCGGCGTGCGCGGCATCATGATGCTGACCCGGGGGACGGCAAAGCAGCTGGGCATCGATGATCGCACCGATCCGGAGAGCAGCATCCGCGGCGGCGCGCTCTATATCCGCATGGTGCGCGAGAAGATTCCCGAGCGCATACCGGAGCCCGACCGGACCTGGATGGCGCTGGCGGCCTACAACATCGGCTACGGCCACCTCGAGGACGCCCGCCGGCTGACCCAGAAACGGGGCGGCGACCCCGACCGCTGGATGGACGTCAAGAGCAACCTGCCGCTGTTGTCGAAGGAGAGCTGGTACAAGCAGACCCGCTACGGCTTTGCCCGCGGACAGGAGCCGGTGCGGTACGTGGAGAACATCCGCGGCTACTACGACCTGCTGGTCTGGCGCGAACAGCGCCCGGCAACCGAGGAGACCGGCAGGGACAGCTGGCTGGTGGCACTGCTGGGGTCCTGACCGGAACCGCGCCTCAGCGGTTTCCGGCATGATCCGCCCGCAGACCCAGCCATCCGTGGACCGCCAGGGTCGAGACGATGAGCAGGCCACCGACGAGGGTGATCAGCGCCGGCCGCTCTCCGACACCCAGCCAGACCCAGAGCGGTCCCAGCAGCGTCTCCACCAGTATCATCAGGCCCACTTCCGGAGCCGGAAGGTAGTCGGTTCCCCGGGTGATCAGCACCAGGGCCAGCGGCATCTGCACCAACCCCATCAGCGCCAGCACGGCATAGCTCCCCGCCCCCAGCTCCAGGGGGGCCGCGAACGGCAGGGACACAACGGCCATGACCAGTCCGCTCGCCCCCACCAGGGGAATGCGCGGCAGCCCCGGATGACGCCGCAGCAGGACCAGGATGGCGCCGAAATTGAGCGCCGCCGCCAGGGCGGCCAGGTCGCCCTCCAGCCCTCCCCCCCGCAGCGAACCGGCAAAGACCGCCACGGTGCCGGTCATGCAGATCACGATGGCGCCCCAGGTCCGCCCCACCACCGGCTCACCCAGGAACAGGCGGGTGAACAGCGCCGCGAACAGGGGCGCGGTGGAGAGGATCACCACCGTATTGGCCACCGTGGTATGCATGATGGCCAGCACGAACAGGCAGCCATTGATGCCCAGAAGCATCACCGCGGCCAGCGCCGGGCCGCGCAGCAACCGCCCCGCGCCCCTGCGCCGCTTGCCGAGCAATCCCCAGATCAGTCCCAGGGACAGCGCCATCAGGGCCCCGCGCCAGAACGCCACCTCCCAGGCCCCGGCCGCGGCCAGGCGGATGAGCAGGGCGTCGAAGCTGATCACCAGCACCCCCACCCCGACCACCAGCAGTCCGCGCCGGTGCAGGGCATGACTGTCCACCGCAGTTTCCATGCTCCGTTCCCCGTTCCGCACCGTCCCCTGGCCACTGCGGCCATGCCGCTCAATCCCATTTGAGCCATCCCACTTGTCCGGTGCGTCATATGTTCAGTGCGCGCGGAATGTGCCAATGCCGAATGACCGCCACTCCGCCGGGCACCAGCCTGTCCGAATCCGCCACAGAATACAAAAAAAAGCCCGCATCAAACTTGACGATGCGGGCGAGGGGGTGGACGGTCTGTGGAGATACGCCGGCTACCCGGCCGGCGCGCTTTCAGTCGGGCAGCACCACCTTGTCGATGACGTGGATGACGCCGTTGCTGGCCAAGATGTCGGCCTGGACCACCCGGGCGTCGTCGATCATGACCCCGTCATCGCCCGCCATCACGCCCAGCGCCTGCCCCTGGGCGGTGCCGAGTTCGCGGCTCCCCATCACCTCTGCGGCCATCATCCGGCCGGGGACCACGTGGTAGGTGAGGACGGCCCGCAGTTTTTCCCGATCAGCGAGCAGCGCCTGCAGGTCCGCTTCGGGAATGGCGGCAAAGGCCTCATCGGTAGGCGCGAACACGGTGAACGGCCCCTCGCCGCGCAGCGTCTCCTCCAGCCCGGCGGCCTGTACCGCCGCTATCAGGGTGTTGAAACTGCCGGCGCCGGCGGCCACATCCACGATGTCCCGCGTCTCAGCACGGTATCCACCGGCGTTTGCGGTTGTCGCGGTGAGCACCACGACGCAGGTGAAGGCGGCAGCGAGCAGGGCGATCTTTTCTGCAAGACGTTTCATGATGTCATCCTCCAGGTCGGTATTACGGCAATCCAACCGTACTCCCGTACGGTCCGGGCGAGACGGCCACGGGCATGTCCACCTCGTTGAGGAATCTTGTACAACATCGATACATTTCTTGTCAATACTTGTACGACAAAATGTCAACGTCCTTTGATGGCCGCACAAACTGCTGCATACCCACGCCATCCGAAAGACAGGTGAAATTTACAATTAACTGTTATATATGATTTTTCATAATCAATGAGCCTGATGACAGGCTCAGTCGACACCGCACGCCCCCAGTGGGTGCCAACGGTCAAAAACGATTAATATCTATGCATTTACGATACAATACAGACCTCACCAGACCCGGCCAGGAGCGCGTCATGATACTTCTGGCATTGATGTACAATATATGTACAATTTGAAACCATGAGTGGTCAGAGACAGAGAGCCATGAGCAACGCACCCGCGCCCCAGGACACCGAGGAATCCACCGAGGGACTGTTCCCGATCCGGACCGTCTCCAGCATCACGGGGGTGAATCCCGTCACCCTCCGCGCCTGGGAACGGCGCTATGGCCTGATCCGGCCGCACCGCACACCCAAGGGCCACCGCCTCTACAGCCAGGAGGACATCCAGCGCATCCAGCGGGTGCTGGAATTGCTGGACCAGGGCATATCCATCAGCCAGGCACGGCAGCTGGTGGAGCGGCCGGAGCCGGCGCCGCAGGCAGAGGCGGGCGACCCGTGGGAGAAGTATCGGCAACGGATACTGCAGGCGGTCGTTCGCTTCGACGAACAGGCCCTCGAACAGGCCTACAGCGAGGCGCTTTCCCTCTACCCCGAGGAGATGGTGACCCGGCGGCTGCTGCTGCCGCTGCTGGAAACCCTGGGCGAACGCTGGGCCAACCGCAGCGGCACCGTCGCCGAGGAACACTTCTTCGGCAGCTACCTGCGCAACAAGATCGGGGCGCGCTTCCACCACCAGTTCCGCCGGGGCGAGGGCCCGCGACTCATTGCCGCCTGCCTGCCCGGCGAACAGCACGAGGTGGGGCTGCTGCTGTTCTGCCTGGCGGCGGCGAACCACGGCTACCAGCCGGTTCTCCTGGGGGCGAACATGCCCCTCGATGAACTGCCCCTCGCGGCCCGCCGGGCCAATGCCGACGCCATCATCCTGTCGAGTTCCTACCAGCCCGCCGCCGAGACCCTGTCCCGGGAGCTGCAACGCATGGCCCGCAGCGCCGCCCTGCCCGTCTACATGGGCGGACGGGCCTCCATTCGCCATCGGGACGCCCTCACCCGCGCCGGCGTGACGCCGCTGGGCATCGATATCGGGCCGGCGCTGGCCCGCCTGGACAGCGATCTGCGCCAGGACGGCTGAATGCCCACGGACGCCGTCATCGTCTGGTTGCGACGGGACCTGCGCCTGGCGGACAACCCGGCGCTGTTCCACGCCGCGGCCACCGGGGCCCCCGTGCTGCCGGTCTACATCCACGCCCCGGAAGAGGAAGGGGACTGGACCACGGGCGCCGCCGGCCGCTGGTGGCTCCACCACAGCCTTGGCGCGCTCGCCGGCGCACTGCAGGAATGCGGTTCCGGACTCATCCTGCGCAGCGGCGAGAGCCTGGAAGCGCTCCTGGCGCTGGCCCGTGGAAGCGGCGCCCGGGCCGTGTACTGGAACCGCGCCCTGGAGCCCGCCCTCGGCGTGCGCGACAGCCGGGTACGGCACGCCCTGCAGGGCGAGGGCATCGAGGTACGCGAGTACCCGGCCGACCGCCTGTTCGCACCCGATGCCGTGCGTACCCGCGCGGGGGCCCCGTTCCGTGTCTTCACTCCCTTCTGGAAGGCCGCCCTGACCAGCGGCCCGGACCTGGAGCCCCTGCCGGCCCCGCCGATCCTCCCGCCCCTCCCCGGCAATCCCGCGACCCTGCCGCTGGAGGCCCTGGCGCTGCGGCCTGCCACCGCCTGGGACAGCGGCCTGCGGGCCGCCTGGCGGCCCGGCGAGGCCGGCGCCCGGACATGCCTGGGGGAAACCCTGGCGGAGGTGGCACCCGCCTATGCCAGGCTGCGCGACCGGCCCGACCGGAACGGCACCTCGCGCCTCTCGCCCCACCTGCACTTCGGCGAAGTGAGTCCGCGCCAGGTCGCCGCGGGACTGGAGGCGCTCCGGGCGGAGGCGCCGGCGGCCGCCCCCGGCGCGCAGGCCCTGCTCCGCCAGCTCGGCTGGCGGGAATTCGCCCTGCACCTGCTGCACCACTTCCCCGAGACCGGCGACAGTCCGCTGGATCGTCGCTATGACCGGTTCCCCTGGCGGGAGACCGGTCCGGCGCTGGACGCCTGGCAACGCGGGCGGACCGGCTTCCCGCTGGTGGACGCGGGGATGCGCGAACTGTGGACCAGCGGCTGGATGCACAACCGGGTGCGGATGGTGGCCGCCTCGCTGCTGACCAAGAACCTGCGCATCCACTGGCTGGAAGGGGCGCGCTGGTTCTGGGACACCCTGGTGGACGCGGACCTGGCCAACAACACCCTGGGCTGGCAGTGGACCGCCGGCTGCGGCGCCGACGCCGCCCCCTTCTTCAGGGTCATCAATCCGGTGCGGCAGTCGGAGCGTTTCGACCCCGAGGGCGCCTACATCCGCCGCTGGGTGCCGGAGCTAGCGGCCCTGCCCGATCGCTGGCTGCACGCCCCCTGGACCGCCCCCGGGGTGGTGCTGCGGGAGCATGGGGTGGTCATCGGCCGCGACTACCCCGCCCCCATCGTCGATTTACGCGCCAGCCGCGAGGAGGCCCTCGCCGCCTGGCGCGCCACGGTGCAGAACGCGGGGAGATAGATAACGACAGAGAAGAAGATTAATAGACAGGATTTACAGGATTTTTCAGGATTGGCAGGATGGCGATTGCCCGTTGAAGGCGGTTCCAGGCCCGCCTGGACTGCGGCACCCCTGCTGCCCGAGCTCTCTCCCGGAAGGAGCGGCGGGGGAGATCCCCCGCCGCTCGCTCTCCACGCAGCGATTGATTGACGGACTCCGCTACAACCCCGTCTCCTGCCGGTACGCCACCAGTTCCTGGATGGTGAGCAGGGGGAATCCATGCTCGCCGGCGAAGCGCTCGATGGCCGGACCGCGCATCATGGTGCCGTCGGCATTCATGAGCTCGCAGAGCACGCCGGCGGGCCGGAGGCCGGCCAGTCGCGCCAGGTCCACCGCGCCTTCGGTGTGGCCGCGCCGCCCCAGCACACCCCGCGGGTGGGCGCGCAGCGGGAAGACGTGGCCCGGCTTGGCCAGATCCTCCGGCCCGCTGGCCTCGTGGATGGCCGCGCGGATGGTGGCGAGGCGATCGCGGGCGGAGACGCCCGTGGTCACCCCTTCCCGCGCCTCGATGGAGACGGTGAAGGCGGTTCCATAGCGGCTCTGGTTGCTCTCCACCATGGGCGGCAGGCCCAGCCGGCGGACCTGTCGCTCCTCCAGGCAGAGGCAGACGATGCCGCTGCACTCCCGGATGAGCAGGGCCATGGCCGACTCGGTCAGCATTTCCGCGGCGAAAATCAGATCCGCTTCGTTCTCGCGGTCGTGATCGTCCAGCAGCACCACCGCGCGGCCTTCGCGCAGGGCCTGCAGGGCGGACTCCACCGCCGCGAAAGGGGTTGCATCCGGGGACCGCGGCTGCGCCGCGGCATGTGACATGGGGATCATGAAACGCTCCTTGCAGTCGACTGTTTGCGAGAAACGTTTCAGGGCACGCAGGACAAACGGGCGCAACGGCCCGTCCGGCAGCGGACGGGCCGCCACCGGGTTCAGCGTCTTCTTCCATCCGGACTGTAACCGTCGGCTCCGGCATCTCACCGGATCTGCTGGACCCCGCGTCATGGCTGACACGGGCGCTCGCGGGCTCGGCCGCGGATTGCGGCCCTACCGCCGGTGGGGACTTCCACCCCGCCCTGAAGACGTAGTCACCGCGCCCGGCGGGCACGGCCCGGAAATCCTACCACAGCGGGCGATGCGCCGGAAAAGCGGGGTCATCCGGCGCACTGGATCAGCCTCAAGTCCGGCAGGCTGCCAGAACCCCGGGGCCAACATCCGGTCAATCCTGTGAATCCTGTCTATTCAGACGCTCAACCCGCCGCGGCCAGGGCCTGGTCGAGATCCCTGATGATGTCGTCGATGTGCTCGATGCCGATGGACAGGCGCACCATGTCCTCGGTCACCCCGGCACGGGCCAGTTCCTCCGGATTGAGCTGGCGATGGGTGGTGGTGGCCGGATGGCAGGCCAGCGACTTCGCGTCGCCGATGTTCACCAGCCGCACCACCAGGTTGAGGGCGTCGATGAAGTCCGCGCCCGCGTCGCGGCCGCCCTTGATGCCGAAATTGATGATGCTGGATGCCCGCCCGCCCATGTATTTCTGCACCAGGGCGTGGTCGGGATGCTCCGGCAGTCCGGCGTAGTTGACCCACGCCACCTTCGGGTGCTCCTGCAGGTAGCGGGCCACCGCCAGGCTGTTCTCGCAGATGCGGTCCATGCGCACGTGCAGGGTCTCGATCCCCTGCAGGATCAGGAAGCTGTTGAAGGGCGACATGGCCGCGCCCATGTTGCGCAACGGCACCACCCGGGCCCGGCCGATGAAGGCCGCGGGGCCGAGCGCCTCGGTGTAGACCACGCCGTGGTAGGAGACATCGGGCTCGTTCAGGCGCCGGAAGCGATCCTTGTGATCGGCCCAGGGGAAGTTGCCCGAGTCGACGATGATCCCGCCGATGGAGTTGCCGTGACCGCCCATGTACTTGGTGAGCGCATGCACCACGATGTCGGCGCCGTGCTCGAAGGGACGGCACAGGTAGGGCGAAGGCACCGTGTTGTCCACGATGAGCGGCACCCCGTGGGCATGGGCAATCTCGGCCAGGCGGCCGAAATCCACCACGTTGCCGGAGGGATTGCCGATGGACTCGCAGAAAACCGCCTTGGTTTTCCCGTCGATCAGCTTCTCGATGCCGGCATGGTCGCGGTAGTCGGCGAAGCGCGCCTCGATGCCCAGCTGCGGCAGGGTATGGGCGAAGAGGTTGTAGGTGCCGCCGTAGAGCTGGGAGGTGGTGACGATGTTGTCCCCGTTCTCGGCAATGGTGAGGATCGCGTCGGTGATGGCCGCCATGCCGGAGGCCAGCGCCAGCGCGCCCACGCCGCCCTCCATCGCCGCCACCCGCTTCTCCAGCACGTCCGAGGTGGGATTCATGATGCGGGTGTAGATGTTGCCGGGGACCTTCAGGTCGAACAGGTCCGCGCCGTGCTGGGTGCTGTCGAAGGCGTAGGACGTGGTCTGATAGAGAGGCACGGCCACGGCCTTGGTGGTAGGCTCTGGCGTATAGCCACCATGGACGGCGAGGGTCTCCAGCTTCATGACAGTCGGCTCCTCCGGATATTGTGCCCCCTGAAGCCGGCCGGGACCCGGCGCACAGCCGCGGGGATTGGATTGTTGTGATACCCAGGCAGCGGGGCTGCGGGTGCCTGAGCATAACCCCGCCCCGGAAGAGCTGTCTAATAAGGAAGACCTTATATTACTGCGAGTTGCGTCAAGGAGACACGACAGTCCGGTTGCGCCCCCGGATCAATTCTGATATAGAAGCGGGCTTGAATTTTACGATTGGCCGTCAGGAGAACCTGCCAGATGCCGGCACAAGCCAAGAAAGGTCAGAAGAAGTCCGCCCTGAGCGGCTTCATGGGATTCACGCCCTACAAGGAAAAGAAGGGCGAGGAGTACATGAACGACAAGCAGCTCGCCCATTTCCGGGCCATCCTCGAGTCCTGGCGTCGCGAGCTGATGGAGGAGGTGGATCGGACCGTCCACCACATGCAGGACGAAGCGGCGAACTTCCCGGATCCGAACGACCGCGCCACCCAGGAGGAGGAGTTCAGCCTGGAGCTGCGCACCCGTGACCGCGAGCGCAAGCTGCTGAAGAAGATCGACGAGACGCTGAAGCACATCGAGGACGGTGACTACGGTTTCTGCGAGTCCTGCGGCGTGGAGATCGGCATCCGCCGCCTGGAGGCCCGCCCCACCGCCACCCTGTGCATCGACTGCAAGACCCTGGCGGAGATGCGCGAAAAGCAGATGGCCGGCTGAATCCGCCCGACCTCACGGCCCCGCCCATGGCGGGGCCGCCGGGGCTGACGGCCCCACGCCCCACCCTCCGCCGTTACCGCTGCGGAAGCCACGTCCGCCACTTCACGAGGCAGTTGCTGTGAATGTGATCGACGCCATCAAGGGACGCGCCTCGGTGCGCGCCTATCTCGACCGCCCCGTACCCCGGGACACCGTGGAGGCGATACTCGAGGCCGCGCGCTGGGCACCCTCGGGGGTCAACATGCAGCCCTGGCAGGTGGCGGTGCTCGGCGGAGAGTCACTCCGCCGTCTCGGCGACGCCTTCATCGCCGCGCGGGAGCGGGGCGAGAAGGAACATCTCGACTACGGCTACTATCCCGGGCAGTGGAGCGAGCCCTACAGGTCGCGCCGCTTCGCCTGCGGCATGGCGCTCTACTCGGCGCTGGGGATCGAGCGCGGCGACAGTGTCCGCCGCAGGCAGGCCTGGTATCGCAACTACCGCTTCTTCGACGCGCCCGTCGGCCTGATGTTCTTCATCCGCCGCGATCTCGCCACCGGTTCCTGGCTGGACTACGGCATGTTCCTCCAGAACGTGATGCTGGCGGCACGGGAGTTCGGACTGGAGACCTGCCCCGAGGCCTCCATGGCGGAGTTCCCCGACCTGGTGCGGGAGCAGCTGCAGATGCCGCCCGAGTGGCTGGTGGTGTGCGGCATCGCCCTCGGCTACCCGGACCGGGAGCACCCGGTCAACGGCTACCGGACCACCCGCGAACCGGTGGAGGGCTTCACCCGCTGGTATGACTGATGCCGGCGTCCACCATGGCCGCTTCGCCCCCTCCCCCACCGGTCCGCTCCATTTCGGCTCGCTGGTGGCGGCGCTGGGCAGCTTCCTGCAGGCCCGGGCACGGGAGGGGACCTGGCGGGTGCGCATGGAGGATATCGATCCGCCCCGGGAGATGGCCGGGGCGGCGGACGGCATCCTGCGCACCCTCGAGGCCTTCGGGCTGGCCTGGGACGGCGAGGTGCTCTACCAGAGCCGGCGCGGCGAGGCCTACCGGGCCGCACTCGCCGACCTGGAGCGGGACGGGATGCTCTACGCCTGCCGCTGCTCGCGGCGTGAGCTCGCCCCCTACGGCGGACGCTACCCGGGATTCTGCCGCGGCCGCCGGCCATCGCCCCGGGGCCGGCAGGCCTGGCGCGTGCTCACCGATGCGGAACCGATCCGGTTCACCGACGCCATCCAGGGACCATGCACCCAGTCGCTCGCCGAGACGGGCGATTTCATCCTGCTGCGGCGGGACGGCTACTTCGCCTACCAGCTGGCGGTGGTGATCGACGATGCCCACCAGGGCATCACCGAGGTGGTGCGGGGTTCGGACCTGCTCGACTCCACGGCACGCCAGATCCATCTCCAGCGCCTGCTGGGATTCGCGACTCCCGGCTATGTACACCTCCCGGTCGCGGTCAACGCCGCCGGAGACAAGCTGAGCAAGCAGACCCGGGCACGGGCGCTGGATCCTGCGCGCCCCCTGCCGGACCTGATCGCGGCGCTCGCGTTCCTGGGCCAGGAGCCCCCGGCGGAGCTCGCCGACGGCACCCCCGGGGAAGTCGTCGCCTGGGCGGTCCGGCACTGGCGCCTGGACCGGGTCCCCCGCCGCCTGACACTGCCGGCGGCGGACCGCCCGCGGGCCACCGGCTCCAGGCAGCCCTGACGATCACCGGAGCGGATGCGGCATCCGCCGCTTACCGGCTCACCGCCGCCTGCATCGCCTCGTCCAGGTTCCCCGCCAGGATCTCCACCAGCCCGGCATCGATGCGGTCCGCGGCAGCCATGCCGCGCATGATGCGGATTACTTCCCCGGGCGCCAGGGCCGCGCGGTAGGGGCGATTCTGGCACAGGGCCTGGAACACGTCGGCGACGGCGATGATGCGCGCCTCGATACCGATTTCCTCCGCCTGGCGGCGGAAGGGATAGCCATTGCCGCTGAGAGATTCGTGGTGCATCCCGGCCCATTCGGCGATGGTCTGCAGGCCATCCACCCGGCTCAGGATCCGGTAGCTGTCGTAGCTGTGGCGCTCGATGATCGCCCGCTCCTCCTCGTCCAGCGGGCCGGGCTTCTCCAGGATGGCGTCCGGAACCCGCAGCTTCCCCACGTCGTGCAACAGGCCGCCCAGTTCCAGCTGGTCACACACGGCGGCCGGCAGCGCCGTGTATTCACCCAGCAGCCGGGCCAGCCGCGCCACCCCGAAGGAGTGCTCCACGGTGAACCGGCTCTTGGCGTCGACGATGTTGGAGAAGATCGCCGCGAGGTTGCGCAGCTCGGGGAAAGAGATCCAGCAATGGCGGGCCCGCTGACGCTGCCTCCCGAACAGGTGGTACACCCTGTTCGCGGCCAGATCGGGCCAGAATTCCGCCGCCTCGGAGGCCTCGAGGAAGGCATCCACCAGCCTGGGCGCGAAATAACTCCCTTCAAGACCGGTGATGCGGTCCCGGATCGCTTCCCGCTGGGCTTGCTCGCTGTGGCCGCCGAGCTGCCCGGTGAGCGCGTCCACCCGGTCGACGAGGAAGATGCAGTTGGCCAGCAGCGCGGCTTCCTCATCCAGCGGCGAATCACCCAGCGTCTCCCAATGGGCATGGTGGTGGCGCACCAGCGGGGCCAGGGAGCGGTAGGGCGAGAAGCCGTCGAGCAGCGCCGCCCCCCGGTCGCAGTGATCCTGGATCCGTGCGGTCTCCAGGTTCTGGACCAGCTCCACATGCTGAACCGTGGAGGAGACCCCGCAATCGTGCAGCATGGCGGCATTGAAGAGCCGGTCGAGCGAGTCCGCGTCGAGACCGGCCCGGCGCCCGCATACCAGCGCCATGTACGCCACCCGCCGGCCGTGTCCGACATCGTCCACGCCGACCAGATCGAGGGTTTCGGTGAGGGCCTCGGTGACCTGACCGAGATTGATGGGAAAGGTTTTTGTGCGCGTGTCCACGTTCACGATGCGGGGTGCTGGTGGAACATTGGGCCGCCCCCGCTCCCTGGCGGGACCCTGATTTGTAAAAAATTGTGAAACGGAAGCGCCTCCGGTTCCTTGCTCCAGATCACGAAACGGCAAGCTTTATGTGCCTTATGTCAATAAACGCCGCGGTAGAGGACTCGGCCCAGCTTCAGTGGGTGGCCGCCGGAGCGGTGCGCCACCTGGGCCAGGAACAGCTCGCCGGCGGCGACCGCATCGCTGAGGGCGTTGTGGGCGGGATAACGGGGCAGGTTGTAATACTGGCGCAGCGTGGCCAGGCGCAGGCCGCCGGTGCTGACCGCCTGCCCGCGCTGGTTGAGCCAGCGCTGCTCCAGCGCCAGGGTATCCACCACCGGCGCGATGAAGCCACAGCCGTAGATCCTGCGGCAGGCGGCATCCAGGAAACCCATCTCGATGCGAGCGTAATGGGCCAGCAGCACACGCCCGCACAGAGCCTCCAGCACCCGGGGCAGGACCGCCTCCAGGGCCTCTCCGGTGGCGGAGCGGTCATCGAAGATGCGGTGCACCACCGCGCTCTCCTCGGGAATGGCGCGGGTGGGCCGCACCAGGCAATGCGCGCTCTCCGACAGCATCACGCTGAGGTGCCGCAGCGGCACGTAGCCGACGCTCAGGATCTCGTCCTGCTCGAGGTCGAGGCCGGTCGCCTCCAGGTCGATGGCGAGGTACTCCGCCTCGTGGCAGAACAGCTCCCGGGAGGGAAAGGGGCGCGCCAGATAGTCGGCCAACGGCCCCGGCGGCGCCCGTTTCAGCAGCCGCTGCCGCTGGTAGTCCGCGCCCCGCAGCCAGTCGAGGAGCTTCATGCCCGTGTTCCCGCCGCTGGCATCAGAACCGGCCCACCTGGTAGCGCTGCCCCAGGGAGGACTGCAGGGTCCGCACCACGGCAAAGGCGTCCTTCAGATGGTTGCGGTCGAAATTGGAGAGCTCTTCCGGGGAGAGGAAGTTGTCCGCCTGCTTGCCCTGCTTCACCAGGCGGGCCTGGTGGCGCAGGCGGATGTAGCTGATGAATTCCAGCGCATCCACGAGATCCCGGGCCCCCTGGACGCTCACCTCGCCGCGGCCGGCCACCGCGTCCAGGCGCTCCTGGGTGTTCACCGCGTCGACACCGGCCGCCAGGGCATAGACCCGGGCCAGGTCGATGATGGGTACGACCCCGTTGTGCTTGAGGTCCAGGGTGTGGTCGTGCTCGCCGCCGCGGATGAGGACGAAGTTGCGGAAAAAACCCAGCGGTGGCTGGAACTGCAGGACGTTGGCCGCCATGTAGGCGAGGAATATCCGGTTCTTGCTGGAAAGGTCGAGGATGTGCCGCTGCAGCTCGGAAAACAGTGACTGGTCGCCGTGCAGCGCCCGCAGGTCGAAGAAGATGCTGGAGTGCATCAGCGCCTTCGGCTCCGGGCTCTGGATCCAACCGGCGAAATAGCGCTTCCAGGCGGCGAGCGGCTGCCGCCACTGGGGGTTCACCGCCATGATGTCACCGGGACAGTAGATGTAGCCGCAGGCATCGAGGCCGTCGTTGACGAACCGCGCCAGCCGCTCGAAGTAGGCGCCATGCGCCTCCGGATCGTAGTCGTCGGAGAGCAGCAGGCCGTTGTCCTGGTCGGAGTGGGCGGTCTGCTCCATGCGCGCCAGTGAGCCGGCCGCGAGCCAGGCATAAGGCACCGGCGGCGGACCCAGCTGCTCCTCGGCCAGCTGCAGGAGGCGTACGGTGATGGCCTCTCCCACCGAGGAGATGATGCGACCGGCGCTGTGGGCGGTGGCATCCGCCTCCACCAGGTTCAGCAGCACCCGCGGCAGCTGGCGACTGGCCTCGGCAAGCTGCTCCACGTTCTTCTGCTTGTAGATGTCGCCCACCACGTAGACCGGCGAGGCGGAGCGGCGCTGGATGAGGTCGGTGACCGTGATCATGCCCGACACCCGCTCGCCGTCCACCACCGGCAGATGACGGATGTTGTGCCGGACCATGGCCAGCAACGCCTCGTAGGCATAGTCGCGGGTGCGCACCGTGAGCGGGTCGGGCGTCATGATGACGCTCAGCGGACTGTCACAGTGGACCCGGGCGGCCACGCAGCGGCTGCGCATGTCGCGATCGGTGACGATCCCCACCAGCTTCCCGTCGTCCACCACCAGGATGGAGGAGACCCGGTCCTCGGTCATCTTCTGGGCCGCCGCGCAGATGGTCTCCGTGGAGGGCAGACTCACCGGCTCCCGGGAGATCATGTCGGAGATGGGGATGGTGGTGAGATTGTAGGCGGCGCCCTCCTCCTGGCCCGCGCTCTGGACATGGAGCGCTTCGCGCAGGCGCTGGGCTCCCACCGGGGCGAAGTAGTAGGCAAAGGCCTGGTTCTGCTCGCGGAGCTGGAAGAATTCATCCCCGGGCAGGAGATAGAGCAGGGTGTCCTCGATGGCCACCGCGCCGTTCGTGGTACGCCCATCGCGCAGCAGGGAGCGCGCGCCGAAGGTATCGCCCTCCCCCAGTCGCGACAGCAGGTGATCCTCGGGGTCGCGGATCTCCACCGCGCCCGAGCGAACCAGGTACATGTAGCGATTCTCGGAATCGGGCTCGAAAATCCGGGTCCCCCGGCGCATGTAACGCAGCTCTAGCTTCTTCGGCAGCGTCTCCAGGGTATCCCCGGACAGCTGGTCGAAGGGGTGGTGCGCGGCAAGGAAATCGCGTATCTCGATAAGCTCGATGTCCATCGTGCGGGGTCCCCTGTAATCGTGCGCGCCGGTTGTTGGTGTTATTCCGTGGTCGCGGTATCCGCCCGGCCGCCGGTGGCCGCTGCCGGTATCCATGCGGGCAGCTTACCGCCCCCATTCCGGGCGCGCCAGACAGCACCCGGAGCAAAAGCCGGCCGGGGTGTGAAAAGTCGTCAAAAAAAAACCCCGCACCTTGCGGTGCGGGGTTTTTCCCTCACTGCCCGTAAACGGGCGCTTGGGGCTTAGTGGGAGCTGGCCTGGCCGGCGCCCTTGGGGATGCGGATATCCTCCACCAGGTGCTGGATGTGATCCGGCGGGGGAGCGGTCACCTTGGACACGGCGATGGCCACCGCGAAGTTGATGAGCGCACCCACCGCGCCGAAGGACTCCGGCTGGATGCCGAGGAACCAGTTCTCCTTGGTGTTGGCCATCATCTCGGTACCCGGGATGAAGAACCAGCCCTTGAACCAGAAGATGTAGATCAGCGTGGAGAGCAGGCCGGAGAGCATGCCCAGCACCGCGCCGCTGTTGTTAATCTTCTTGTTGAAGATACCCATCATCAGGGCCGGGAAGATGGAGGATGCGGCCAGACCGAAGGCCAGCGCCACCACCTGGGCCGCGAAGCCGGGCGGATGGATACCGAGATAGCCGGCCACCAGGATGGCACCGGCCATGGCGATACGCCCCGCCATCAGCTCGTTCTTCTCCGAGATGTTGGGCATGAACACGCCTTTCAGCAGGTCATGGGAGATGGCCGAGGAGATGGCCAGCAACAGGCCCGCCGCGGTGGAGAGCGCCGCGGCGAGGCCGCCGGCCGCCACCAGGGCGATGACCCAGTTGGGCAGCTTGGCGATCTCGGGGTTCGCGAGCACCATGATGTCGCGATCCACCTTGGTCATCTCGTTGCCCTTCCAGCCGAACGACTCCGCCTTGGCGGCGAAATCGGGGTTCTTGTCGTTGTAGTACTGGATGCGACCGTCGCCGTTCTTGTCTTCAAAGGCCAGCAGGCCGGTCTTCTCCCAGTTGCGCATCCACTGGGGACGCTGTTCCGCCACCACGTTGCCCTCGGCCGAGCCCACCTCGCCGGTCTGCACGGTGTGGACGAAGTTCAGGATGGCCATGGCGCCCACCGCGGGAGCGGTGGTGTAGAGCAGGGCGATGAAGACCAGGGCCCAGCCGGCGGAGGCGCGGGCGTCACGGACCTTCGGCACGGTGAAGAAGCGGATAATCACGTGCGGCAGGCCCGCGGTGCCGATCATCAGCGACAGGGTGAGCAGGAAGATGTTCAGGGTCTCGCCCTTCTGCGCCGTGTACTGGTTGAAGCCCAGCTCCACCAGCACCTGGTCGAGCTTGTCCAGCAGGTGCACGCCGCTGCCATCGGCCATGGCGCTGCCCAGCCCCAGCTGCGGGATGGGGTTGTCGGTCAGGTTCAGGGAGATGAAGATGGCCGGCACGGTGTAGGCGAAGATGAGCACCACGTACTGGGCGATCTGGGTGTAGGTGATGCCCTTCATACCGCCGAGCACGGCGTAGATGAACACGATGGCCATGCCCACGTAGACGCCCATCTCGAAGGGCACCTCGAGGAAGCGGCCGAAGGCCACGCCCACGCCCTTCATCTGGCCGATCACGTAGGTGATGGAGGCCACGATGAGGCAGATGACCGCCACGATACGCGCGGTCTGGGAGTAGAACCGCTCGCCGATGAACTCCGGCACCGTGAACTTGCCGAACTTGCGCAGGTAGGGCGCCAGCAGCATGGCCAGCAGCACGTAGCCGCCGGTCCAGCCCATCAGGTAGACGGAGGCGTCGTAGCCCATGAAGGCGATGAGGCCGGCCATGGAGATGAAGGAGGCGGCCGACATCCAGTCCGCCCCGGTGGCCATGCCGTTGGCGATCGGGTTCACACCCTTGCCCGCCACGTAGAACTCGCCGGTGGTGGCTGCGCGCGCCCAGATGGCGATGCCGATGTAGAGCGCAAACGTAGCGCCGACGACAATATATGTAAGTGTCTGCAGATCCATTGGGTTCGCCCCCTATCAGTCTTCGTGGACGTCAAACTCGCGATCGAGTCTGTTCATTCGCCAGGCATAGAAGAAAATCAGCACCACGAAGGTGTAGATGGAGCCCTGCTGGGCGAACCAGAAGCCGAGCTTGTAGCCGCCCAGCGAAATCGCGTTGAGGGGTTCCACCAGAAGGATGCCGAAACCATAGGAAACGACGAACCAAATCACCAGACAGATCGTCATCAGTCTGAGATTGGCTTTCCAGTAGCCAATTGCATCGTGTGTAGGTGCACTCATGCGCGTCCTCTCTCGATTGCTCGGGTTAATTGTTATGGAGTTCTCGTGTGCCGGACCTGGATGGCGCCCCGGTTCCGGGCACCCCAACCTCAATTCAGCCGGGACCGGCGCACACATGCCCGGGCAATCATGACCCATGCTGCAGACGCTGTAAACCTGTTGACGTAAACGTTAACGTAAATTTTTTATTCGGAATATGGCCATATAATCAACTTATAAGAGCACCATCAACACTGATAACGCCGCTCACCTGATCGATCCCTGACCGGCCATTGATATACCGCATTTCAGGGCCGATAGGCTCAAATCGCCTTGATTGAGTCATAAATCCAACTTTCAACCACGAACGGCGCCCCTCCGGAGCGGCTTAGCCCACATCTTTTGTCCGCCCATCCGCCGCCATGCCGACGGTGCCGGATTCCGGAATGACGGGTCGTGGCCGCAGCGACCGGCTCGGGACGGCGATTGCAACCGCCAGGGGCCGTAGCCGCGGCGCATTCCCGCCACTGGCCCCGCCATGGCGGGTGCCGGACCGGCATGGGCGGAAGCGCCCATGATGAGATCTGCGTCACACAGCGACGCCCGCCACCTACTACAATAGGCACCAATGACACCACGCCATGGACAGGGAGTCCGAACCGATGAAGCTGCTGCTGCTGCTCCTGCCGCTGGGATATGGAATCCTGGAACTCTGGCTCCACGCCACCCGCCCCAACCCCTCCACCGAATCGTCGCCGCTTCCTGCGCGCCGGCCTGCACCGGAAGCCGGCCGGGAAGGAACCGTGTACGGCGAGCCGGGGCTCCCCGGCTATCGGCACCCGCCCAGCAAGCAACGGCTGCTCACCGACGTCCAGGCGCTGGCCGCCCGCATGTCGGCGGCGCCGGCGCCGATGCACGGGGTCCAGCGCACACGCCTGCGCTACCGCTTCAAGCTGCTGGCGGCATTGCGCGACGGCCGACCGGAGCGGTGGATGGAGTACGAGGGTGATTGAGCCGCCCGGGGACGGTTCGGCGGCATGGGCCGCATCCCGAAGCGGTGGGGCGGCACGGCTCCAGAACGCACAACGCCCGGCACAAGGCCGGGCGTTGGCTTGAATCTGGCGCTCCCTAGGGGACTCGAACCCCTGTCTACGCCGTGAGAGGGCGGTATCCTGGACCACTAGACGAAGGGAGCAATTACACTGTTTGCACCTGCACAAGTGCGGGTGCGGTGGTATTATACGCAGCTCCAATCACGATACAAGCCATTCGAACCCTTTGAGCTCCGTCGAACCCACAGAAAATCACGCTGCCCCGCGCATCGTCCCCAGGCCCGATCACACCATCTCCCGGGCCGGCATCAGCCCGAATGCGGTCAAGGTCCTGTATCGGCTCAAGAACGCCGGCTACGCGGCCTACCTGGTGGGCGGCGGTGTCCGTGATCTGCTCCTCGGCCGCGAACCGAAGGACTTCGACATCGCCACCGATGCGCTGCCCGACGAGGTGCGCGCCCAGTTCCGCAACTGCCGCCTGGTGGGGCGGCGCTTCCGGCTCGCCCTGGTCCATTTCGGCCGGGAGATCGTCGAGGTGGCCACCTTCCGCGCCATCACCGCCCCGGACACCGGCGGCGAGGGCGAAGGCGAGGACGTGGATACAGACACGGACACGGACACGGACACGGACACGGAGGACGATTTCTCCCTGGACGAGGCCGGACGCATCGTGCGCGACAACGTCTACGGCACGCTGGAAGAGGATGCCTGGCGGCGCGATTTCACCGTCAACGCCCTCTACTACAATATCGCCGACTTCTCGGTGGTGGATTACACCGGCGGCATGGAGGACCTGCGCGAGGGCATCCTGCGGCTCATCGGCGACCCCGACCGCCGCTACCGCGAGGATCCGGTGCGCATGCTGCGCGCCGTGCGCTTCGCCACCAAGCTGGGCTTCCGCATCCACCCCGAGAGCGAGGCCCCCCTGCTGGAGCTGGGAAGCCTGCTCGAGGACATCCCGCCGGCGCGCCTGTTCGAGGAGGTGCAGAAGCTCTTCTTCGGCGGCTACGGACTGCAGACCTTCGAGCTGCTGCGCCACTACGGCCTGTTCCGCTACCTGTTTCCCCAGACCGAGGCCAGCCTGTCGCGGGAGGAGGATCACTTCCCCCGCACCCTGCTCACCCATGCCCTGGACAATACCGACGAGCGGGTACGCGCCGGGAAGCCGGTGACCCCGGCGTTCCTGCTCGCCGCCCTGCTCTGGGATCCCGTGCACCAGGCCGCCGCGGCCCTGATGGAGGAAGGCGAGAACGAGATCGCCGCCCTGCAGCAGGCCGCCGACGCGGTGGTGGCGCAGCAGATTACCCGGGTCGCGATACCGAAGCGCATCGCCCTGCCCATGCGCGAGATCTGGCACCTGCAGCCACGTCTGACCCGTACCAGCGGCAACCGCCCCATGCGGCTGCTGACCCACCCCCGCTTCCGCGCCGCCTACGACTTCCTGCTGCTGCGCGCCGCCGCCAACCCGGAGCTGGCCGAGCTGGCCGAGTGGTGGACCCGGTTCCAGGAAACGGACGAGGAACAGCGCCCGAGCCTGGTGACGCCCGGCGGCAACGACAAGCGCCGCCGGCGCCGCCGCCGGCGCCCGCGCAAGCCGGACGCCCAATGAGCCCTGCGGGCCGCCCCGCCACCCCGGCGCCGGTGACCGCGTTCATCGGGCTGGGCAGCAACCTCGAGGATCCGCCGGGACAGTTGCGGGCAGCGCTCCGCGAACTGGAGGGCTTGCCGGAAACCCGGCTGACCGCGCACTCGCCGCTCTACCGCAGCGCCCCCGTGGGGCCGCCAGGGCAGCCGGACTACATCAACGCCGTCGCGGCCCTCGCCACCAGGCTCACGCCGGAGGCGCTGCTCGCCGGCCTGCAGGCCATCGAGGGGGCCCACGGCCGCCGCCGCGAGGGCGTGCGCTGGGGACCGAGAACCCTGGATCTGGACCTGCTGCTCTATGGCGAACAGGTGCTCTCCACACCCGCGCTCACCCTGCCCCATCCCCGCCTGACCGAGCGCGCCTTCGTCCTGCGTCCGCTGGCGGACATCGCCCCCGGCCTGCGCCTTCCCGACGGCAGCGCGGTCGAAGCCCACCTGCGCCGCTGCCCCCCGGGCGGCCTCGTCCGGCTGGAGGCATGAACATGGCGCCGCGCCACATCGTGGTGGAAGGCCCCATCGGCGTGGGCAAGACCAGCCTGGCGCGACGGCTGGCCGAGACCTTCGGCGCCGACCTGCTGCTGGAGGGGGCCGAGGAGAACCCCTTTCTCGAGCGCTTCTACCAGGATCCCCGCGCCGGCGCCCTGCCCACCCAGCTCTACTTCCTGTTCCAGCGCGCCCGGCAGATGTCCGAGTTGCGCCAGGGCGACCTGTTCCGGCCGCGGCTGGTGGCCGATTTCCTGATGGACAAGGACCGGCTGTTCGCCGGCCTGACCCTGGACAACGAGGAGTTCCGGCTTTACGAACAGGTCTATGAACGGCTCGCCGTGGAGACACCGCAACCGGACCTGGTGATCTACCTGCAGGCGCCGGTCGAGGTGCTCCTGTCCCGCATCAGCCGCCGTGGTCGCGGTTACGAGCGGGGCCTGGACGCCGCCTACCTGGGGCGGCTCACGGATGCCTACGCCCAGTTTTTTCATTACTATGAGGCGGCACCGCTGCTCATCGTCAATGCCGCGAGCATCAATCTCGTGGATCAGGATGACGACTATAATGAGCTGACCGCGCGCCTGCGGGAGATCCGCAGCGGACGCCACTACTTCAATCCAATGCCCTGTTTCCCATGAGCAAAATCACGCTGAAGACCCTGCAGGACAAGAAACAGGCCGGCGAGAAGATCGCCGTCCTCACCGCCTATGACGCCAGCTTCGCCGTCGCCGCGGACAGCGCCGGCGTGGAGGTCCTGCTGGTGGGCGACTCCCTCGGGATGGTGATGCAGGGCCGCGACAGCACCCTGCCGGTTACCCTGGAGGAGATGATCTACCACACCCGCTGCGTGCGCGCCGGCGCGAAGGAGGCCCTGGTGGTGGCCGATCTGCCGTTCATGACCTACCCCGACCCGGCCCACGCCCTGGAGAGCGCCGCCGCGCTGATGCGCGCCGGCGCCCACGCGGTGAAGCTCGAGGGCGGCGCCTGGCTCGCCGACACGGTACGCCGGCTGGCCCACAATGGCATCCCCGTCTGCGGTCACGTCGGCCTGCTGCCCCAGTCGGTCAACCTGGTGGGTGGCTACCGGGTCCAGGGCCGGAGCGCGGAACAGGCCCACGAGATGCTCAACAGCGCCTTTGCCCTGCAGCAGGCCGGCGCCCTGATGCTGGTGGTGGAATGCGTGCCGGCAACACTGGGCGAGGAGCTGTCACGGGCGCTGGACATCCCGGTCATCGGCATCGGCGCCGGTCCGGATACCGACGGGCAGGTCCTGGTTCTGCAGGACATGCTGGGCATCACGCCGGGGCGCGCGCCCAAGTTCTCCCGCAATTTCCTCGCCGGCAACCCGGAGGGCGTGCAGGGCGCCATCTCGGCCTATGTCGGAGCGGTGAAGGACGGCAGCTTCCCGGCGCCCGAACACTGCTTCTGAACCCATCCGTTATCCTTTATCCGCTTCCCTTCATCCGCGCCGCCATGCAGACCCACTCCACCATCACCGCACTGCGCAGCGCCCTCGCGCCCTGGCGCGAACCGGGCAAACGCATCGCCCTGGTGCCCACCATGGGCAACCTCCACGAGGGTCACCTGGCACTGGTGGACCGGGCCGCCCACTACGCCGACTGCGTGGTGGTGAGCATCTTCGTCAACCCCATCCAGTTCGGACCCGGCGAGGATTTTCTCAGCTACCCGCGGACCCTGGAGGAGGACAGCCTGAAGCTGGCCGAGGCCGGCGTCTGCCTGCTCTTCGCCCCTCCGGTCGAGGAGATGTACCCCGCCGGCGCCACCGGCCAGACCCAGGTGGAGGTGCCGGGGCTGTCCGATATCCTCTGCGGCGCAAGCCGCCCGGGCCATTTCCGCGGGGTGGCCACGGTGGTCTCCAAGCTGTTCAATATCGTCCAGCCCCACACGGCCGTCTTCGGCGAGAAGGACTTCCAGCAGCTGATGGTGATCCGGCGCATGGTGGCGGATCTCTGCATGCCGGTGGAGATCGTGGGCGCGCCCACCACCCGCGAACCCGACGGCCTGGCCATGAGCTCGCGCAACCGCTACCTCGATGCCGATGCCCGCGCCCGGGCACCGGCCCTCTACCGCACCCTGGGCGAGGTCGCGGAGCGGCTGCACGCGGGCCGGCGCGACTACGCCGTGCTGGAAGGCGAGGCCCTGCGGACACTGGAGAACGCAGGCTTCCGCCCCGACTATCTCAGCATCCGCCGCAGCGCCGATCTTCAGCCTCCCGCCGGCGGCGACGGAGCGCTGGTGATACTCGCCGCCGCCCACCTCGGCGGCGCACGCCTCATCGACAACCTGCAGGTGACGTTGCAGACAGCCTGAAATCGGCTACAATGTTGCGCCGCGGCAAAGACTTGCGCGACATTTGTCTGATTGGATGCCGCCCGGCGCCGTGAGCCCGGGAGCGCGGTACATGAGAAGGAGGGAACAAGACATGCAGTGCACCATGCTCAAGTGCAAGCTGCACCAGGCCCGGGTGACCCACTCGGAGCTGGAATACGAGGGTTCCTGCGCCATCGACGGGCAGCTGCTGGACCGCGCCGGTATCCGGGAGTACGAACAGATTCACATCTACAACCTCGCCAACGGCGAGCGGTTCACCACCTACGCCATCCGCGCCGAGGACGGCTCCGGCGTCATCTCGGTGAACGGTGCGGCCGCCCACAAGGCCAACCCGGGCGACCGGGTCATCATCTGCGCCTACGCCGTCCTGGACGCCGCCGAGCTGGCGAGCCACAAGCCCTCGCTGGTCTACCTGGACGAGCGCAACCACATCAAGCGCACCGGCGACAGCATCCCCGTCCAGGCCGCCTGAAAACACTGAAAAATCCTTTCACCACGAAGGCACGAAGGACACGAAGGACACGAAGGACACGAAGAAAGACGTATAAACCGCAGATTAACGTTGATTGACGTTGATTTTCATGGAGTTGAACGAGAACAGGCGGGCCCGCGGAGGAATTGGCCGGCACTGCAATGACACCGCATGTCCCACGCGATGCGGTCAACCGCCCGCTCCGGCCGACACACCGAAGCCCCCACAGCCGCCGGACCCTCTTGTTTACAAATCAACGTAAATCTGCGGTTAACTTTATCTTTTTGCTTTTCTTCGTGCCCTTCGTGCCTTCGTGGTGAGACCTTTCTTTCTGCTTCCTTTCGCTGCGGCAGGTCACCCCCGCGCGGCGATGGCGCGCTCGTAGAGGGCGAGGTAGTCCTCGGCGCTGCGGGCCCAGCTGAAGTCCCGCGCCATGCCGGCCTGCACCAGCCGCTCCCAGATCCGCGGCTGGCGGTAGCACAGCAGCGCCCAGCGCAGGGTGACCGCCAGCGCCTGGGCGGTGGCCGGGGTGAAGACGAAGCCGGTGGCCTCTGCCCGCTCCAGCGCGGCCCGCTCCACCGGCACCACCGTATCCGCCAAGCCCCCCGCCCGGTGGACCACCGGCACGGTGCCATAGCGCTGGCTGTACATCTGGTTGAGCCCGCAGGGCTCGAACCGGGAGGGCATCAGGAACAGGTCCGCGCCGGCCTCGATCAGGTGGGCCAGCGACTCGTCGTAGCCGATCTCCACGCCGATGCGGTGCGGCGACTCCGCGGCCGCATCCAGCAGCCGCTGCTCCAGCTTCCGATCGCCGCTGCCGAGCACCACCAGCTGCAGCGCCTCGCCCTCCAGCGCCGGCAGCGCATCGAGGATGAGGTCCACCCCCTTCTGATCCACCAGCCGGCCGATGAAGCCCACCACGGGAACCTCGGCGTCCGCCGGCAGGCCGTAGCGCTGCTGCAGGGCATGCTTGTTCACCCGCTTGCCCCCCAGGTCCCCCGCGTCGTAGTTCTCGGCGATGAGGGGATCGGTGGCGGGATCCCACATCCCGGTATCGATGCCGTTGAGGATGCCGAGCAGGTTCTCCATGCGGCTGCCAAGCACGCCCTCGAGCCCCCAGCCGAACTCGGGGGTCAGAATCTCGCGGGCGTAGGTGGGGCTGACGGTGGTGATCCAGTCGCTGGCCAGCAGCCCACCCTTGAGGAAGGAGAAATCGCCGTAGAACTCGAGCCCCTCCATGGACCAGAGCGCCTCAGGCAGCTCCAGCCGGTCGAAATCGAGGCGGCTGAACAGCCCGCGGTAGGCGAGGTTGTGAATGGTGAACACCGTGGCCGGACGCTCGGGAAGGTCGGCCAGCAGCACCGGCACCAGGCCGCTCTGCCAGTCATGGCAATGCACCAGCTGCGGGCGCCAGCCCGCCACGAGCCCGTCGCTGAGCGCCACCGCGGCCCGCGCCAGGGTGGCGAAGCGCAAGGCGTTGTCGGGCCAGTCCACCCCCGCCCCGTCCCCGTAGGGTCCGCCCGCGCGATCGTAGAGCTCCGGGCAGTCCAGCAGCCATACCGGCACGCCGCTGCCGGGAATCTCCGTGGCCAGGATCCCGGCCGGCACCGTCAGGCCTGGCAGATCCAGTTCCGCCACCCGCTCCAGCGACCCCGCATGGGCCAGTACGCTCCGGTACGCCGGCAGCAGCAGCCGCACATCGGCGCCCGCGGCCTGCAGCGCCGGCGGGAGACTGCCGCTCACGTCGGCCAGCCCGCCGGTCTTGACGAACGGCACGGCCTCGCTGGTAACAAAGAGGATGCTGGGCATGAAAGGAGTCCTTGGGTGTACTGATCCGTTGGCAGAGATGTACGCTTCGACACCTGGCGGCATGCCCCTGGAGCAGCGGGCGCGCCTGGCCGGCCATCTCCCCCGCGGCTCTGAATGGGCCGTCCCGGTGTTGAGGAGGCTTCGTGGGTGAATCTCCCACCCCGTACCCGGAGTGTCAAGATGACCGGTCTATACTGTTCCTCTGGCGCGCGGATCCCCGTGCACTGCGTCGCAATACCGCACTCGGCGCGGCATCCCGCGGCGACCGGGAAGGGGCAGGCGGGGCACCCCGGATTCGAAGCATGCCGTGGGGAACACCTCCGGCCCGGGCGGGTCGGACACCAATAACAGCGCAACCGGAGCAACCGACATGCGGATGGCACTCGTGGGACTGGGCAAGATGGGCGGCAACATGGCCCGCCGGCTGCGCCGGGGCGGTATCGAAGTGGTGGGCTACAACCGCACGCCCGCGATCACCGCCGCCCTGGCCGAGGAGATCGGGCTCCTCCCGGCAGCCTCACTGGCCGAGGCGGTGGCGGCCCTGCAGCCCCCGCGGGTGGTCTGGCTGATGATTCCCGCGGGCGAGGCGACCGAGCAGACCCTGCAGGACCTGCTCGCCCTGCTGGAGGCCGGCGACGTGGTGGTGGACGGCGGCAACGCCAACTACCACGACACCCTGCGCCGCGCCGCCCTCCTGCGCGGCCACGATCTCGAGTTCGTCGATGCCGGCACCTCCGGCGGCGTCTGGGGTCTGGAGAACGGCTACTGCCTGATGGTGGGCGGGACCCCCGCGGCGGTGGACCAGGTGAAGCCGGCGCTGCGGGTACTGGCCCCGGCCCCCGACCGCGGCTGGGCCCATGTCGGCCCCGTGGGCGCCGGTCACTTCACCAAGATGGTCCACAACGGCATCGAGTACGGCATGATGCAGGCCCTGGCCGAGGGACTGGCGCTGCTGGACAACAAGTCCGAGTTCGGCCTCGACCTGGCCCAGGTGACCGAGCTCTGGCGCCACAGCTCGGTGGTGCGGAGCTGGCTGCTGGACCTGACCGCGGGCGCCCTGGCGCAGGATACCGGCCTGCAGTCCATCGCCCCGGTGGTCTCCGACTCCGGCGAAGGGCGCTGGACCGCCATCGAGGCCATCGAACAGGGCGTCCCGGCGCCGGTCATGACCCTGGCGCTGCACAGCCGCTTTGCCAGCCAGGGCGGCGCCGACTACGCCAACCGCCTGCTCGCGGTCATGCGCAACGCCTTCGGCGGCCACACCGTACAGAAGACGGACGACGCGGCCCGATAGGGGGCGTGTAGACTGTTGTTATCCGCAGATTACGCCGATTGCGCAGACTGGATTGCGGATACAGGAAATCTGAGAGGAATGCCCGACAATCCCCCGGCGCCCACACACAGCAGACAATGACGGCCTGGCCGGACAACGGACAGGCATGAACGATTGTCGGTCCCGAACCACCGGAATATCGGTGTAATCTGCGTAATCTGCGTAATCTGCGGACAATAAACCATGGAACCCTGCACGTTCGTAATCTTCGGCGCCACCGGCAACCTGGCGCGCAACAAGCTGCTGCCGGCGCTCTACCACCTGGAGCAGGCCGGACGGCTGCCGGGCGGGACGGCGCTGGTGGGCGTGGGGCGGCGCGAGTGGAGCGATGAACAGTGGCGCGAGGAGGTGACCGCGGGACTGCGGGAGCGGCTGCGCGGGGAGCCCGACCCCGTGGCCCTGGAGGCGCTGCTGCGCCGGGTGCGCTTTTTCCGCGGCGATCTCGACCAGCCCGACACCTTCACCCGCCTGCGCGAAACCCTTGAGCATGACCCGGACCTGCCCCGCAACGTGGTCTTCTACATGGCCATCCGGCCGGCGGACTTCGCCCCGGTGAGCCACGCCCTGGGGACCGCGGGCCTGTCCCGGGACGGGGAGGGCTGGCGCCGGCTGGTGGTGGAAAAGCCCTTCGGCTACGACCTGGAGAGCGCCCAGTCCCTGGAGCGCCACCTGCACCGGGATTTCGACGAGGAGCAGATCTACCGCATCGACCACTACCTCGGCAAGGGCACGGTGCAGAACATCCTGGTGTTCCGCTTCGCCAACCTGATGCTCGAGCCGCTCTGGAACCGCAACTACATCGACCACGTCCAGATCACCCACTCGGAGAGCGTGGGAGTGGGCGGCCGCGCCGACTACTACGACGGCGCCGGCGCCCTGCGCGACATGATTCAGAGCCACCTGCTGCAGATGCTGACCCTGGTGGCCATGGAGCCGCCGGCGTGCCTCGATGCCGAGAGCCTGCGCGACGAGAAGGTGAAGGTGCTGAAGTCGATCCGCCCCATCGCCCCGGGCGCGGTCCATGCACAGGCCTTCCGCGCCCAGTACGCCGCCGGCCAGCTGAACGGGGACCGGCTGCCCGGCTACCTGGAGGAGGAGAGCGTGCCGGCGGGCAGCACCACCGAGACCTTCGCCGCGCTGAAGCTCTACATCGACAACTGGCGCTGGCGCAACGTCCCCTTCTTCCTGCGCACCGGCAAGCGCATGGCCCGCGACAGCTCGGTGGTCTCCATCCGCTTCAAGCACCCGCCCCAGCAGCTGTTCCGGGAGACGCCCATCGACCGGCTCAAGCCCAACTGGATCCTGATGTCCATCCAGCCCCACGAGTGCCTGCGCATGGAGTTGCAGGTCAAGGAACCGGGGCTGGAACTGCGCACCCATACCACCACCCTCGACGCCAGCTACTGCCAGGCGGGCAGCGCCGACCTGGACGCCTACGAGGCGCTGCTGCTGGACGTGATCGAGGGCGACCGCTCGCTGTTCCTGCGCTACGACGAGGTGCGCTGGGCCTGGAACGTGGTGGATCCCGTGCTCAAGGTCTGGTCGGTGGAGCGGGACTACATCCACACCTACCCCTCCGGATCCTGGGGGCCGCCGGAAGCCAACCGACTGTTCGATCGCGACGACCAGTACTGGCGCAGCACCATCGAGCCGGACGAGTGAGTACGGCGCGAGCCACCGCCCGGGGACGGCCCATGAACGGGGCTGTCGTGATGGGCACCGGGTAATGGGGCATAATCACCATCAACCATCACCCATCACCCATAACACGTTGCCCAAGACCGATGCCCAGCTACCGACCGACTGAAACCCCCGCCTGGAAAGCCCTCGAAGCACACTGCACCGCCATCCGCCACACCCATCTGCGGGAGCTCTTCGAGCAGGATCCCGGCCGCGCCGGACGCTTCTCCCTGGAGGCGGCGGGAATCTTCCTCGACTACTCCAAGAACCGCATCGACGCCACCACCCTGGGCCTGCTGCTCGAGCTGGCCCGGACCGCGGACGTGGGCGGCTGGATCGGGCGCATGTTCAGCGGCGAGGCCATCAACCTCACCGAGGGGCGCGCGGTGCTGCATACCGCGCTGCGCAACCGCTCCAACACCCCGGTGCGGGTGGACGGCGAGGACGTGATGCCGGCGGTGAACGCGGTGCTGGCGCAGATGCACGAGTTCTCCAAGTCGGTGCGCTCCCACACCTGGCGCGGCCACACCGGCCGCCCCATCACCGACGTGGTCAACATCGGCATCGGCGGCTCCCACCTGGGCCCGGAGATGGCGACCCGGGCGCTCGCGCCCTACACCCGCGACGACCTGCGGTTGCACTTCGTCTCCAACGTGGACGGCGCCGACATCGGCGCGGTGCTCCGGCGCCTGGACGCCGAGACCACGCTGTTCATCGTCGCCTCCAAGACCTTCACCACCCAGGAGACCCTCACCAACGCCCACACCGCGCGGGACTGGCTGGTTCAGCGCCTGGGCAGCGAGGCGGCGGTGGCGCGCCACTTCGTGGCGGTGTCCACCAATGCCGGGGAGGTGGCCGCCTTCGGCATCGACACCCGCAACATGTTCGGGTTCTGGGACTGGGTGGGGGGGCGCTATTCGCTGTGGTCGGCCATCGGCCTGCCCATCGCCGTGGCGGTGGGCATGGAGAACTTCGAGCGCCTGCTCGACGGCGCCCACGCCATGGACCGCCACTTCCGCGACTCGCCCCCGGCGGCGAACATGCCGGTGATCCTGGCCCTGCTCGGGATCTGGTACCGCAACTTCCTCGGCGCGGCCAGCCACGCCGTGCTGCCCTACGACCAGTCCCTGCAGCGCCTGCCCGCCTATCTGCAGCAGGCGGACATGGAGAGCAACGGCAAGGGCGTGACCCGCGCCGGCGAGCCCGTGGCCTGGGACACCGGGCCGGTGCTCTGGGGCGAACCCGGCACCAACGGCCAGCACGCCTTCTACCAGCTCATCCACCAGGGTACCCAGCTGGTGCCGGTGGACTTCATCGCTCCCGTCGAGAGCCACCATCCGGTGGGGGACCACCACCGCATCCTGCTGGCCAACTGCCTGGCCCAGGGCGAGGCGCTGATGCGCGGCAAGACCGCGGCCGAGGTGCGTGCGGAACTTTCAGCCGGCGGCCTGTCGGGCGCGGCGCTGGAGAGCGCCGTGCCGCACCGGGTGTTCCCCGGCAACCGGCCCAGCAACACGCTGCTGGTGGACCGCCTCACCCCGGAGCGCCTCGGCGCCCTGATCGCCCTCTACGAACACAAGATCTTCGTCCAGGGCGTGATCTGGAACGTCAACTCCTTCGATCAGTGGGGGGTGGAGCTCGGCAAGCAGCTGGCCCGGGCCATCCTGCCGGAGCTCGAGCCGGGCGCAGCCGTGGGCGGCCACGACAGTTCCACCGCCGCCCTCATCCGCCGCTGCCGCGGCGGAAATTGACGGATCTCATCTCCCCGGGGACAGCGCCCCGCTAGACTTCCCGTCGTACCGGATAGGCGGGCATGGTCCGGCGGCTCCGGACGTCACCGTGAGAACGGTGACGTTCCAGAACCATCGAGGAGCGAAGACCGGACGCCGCGCCCATCCGGGCATGAGGATCCACCACCCGGTGGATCACGGCCTCAGGAGGAATCCCCTTCATGTCGAGCGGTCTGCAGAAGTTCCTTGCCCTGCTGTTCATCCACGCCGGCGTCGTCATCATGTTCGTCAGCAGCATGAGCTTCGCCGGCGAGAGCCTCGCCGGCCTCGCCCTGTTCATCGGCGGCTTCGTCTGGCTGCCCCTCATCGGGCGCCGGCGCGACCGGCTCGCGCGGGGGCACGGGTGAGAAGTAGCCCACCAGCAGCAACAGCAGGCCCGCGCCGATAAAGGAGAAGATCCGGGCCAGGGTGCCGCTGCCGGCCAGATCCACCAGGAACAGCTTGATCACCACCACGGCCATCAGGCCGGCGCCGGCGAACCAGACCACGCGCCGGCCCCGGCGCGTGGCCTGCACCATGGTGGCCATGGCCAGGGCCGCCCAGGTCACGGACAGCGAGGCCTGGAGCTCCACCGAGGCGCCGAGCGCCCCCAGGGTGTAGGGAATTCCGAGCCAGTGGTGCACGGTGCGTGCCACCGCGCCGGTCACCCATGCCAGCAGCAGCAACGGCAGGAGCGCCTCGCTCCGGGCGGCCCGGCGCCGCCACGGCGCCCCCCTGGCGTCATCACTGCGCCACCAGTCCCACAACGTCCCCAACACCACCAGAACAGCGAGATCGAGGGGATTCAGCACCGGCTGCCAGGGCAGCGGCGCGGAAGCGCCGGCGCTGCCCAGCCCGGCATCCACGACCCAGACTGCGGCAGCCACCGCCACCGGCAGCACCCCCCAGGTCCGGTACTCCATCTGCCAGCGCCCGAGCGGCCAGGCCGGCCGGCCGCCACCGTGGCGGACCCAGAACAGCAGCAGCGCCGGCACCAACCCCCAGGCCAGCAGCGGCCAGGGCGGCCCCTCCCCGGGCAGGGACGCCAGCCAACCGGCCAGTTCCCACGCCAGCAGGAAGCCGAGCACCGCCAGCGCCAGCGCGTGCAGCCCCCGCCGCAGGGGGGCGGAGAGCCCAGGCTCCTGGCCGTGCAACGCCGCGTAGAACGCCGCCACCGTCAGCGGCCAGCACACGCTGCCCCACCCCCGCAGCGGACCCACGCTGCCCACCTCGAGGTAGCGCACCACCGACACCGCCGCCACCAGCGCCAGGCTGACCACGACCAGGCTGCGCAGGCGCGGCCAGTCGAGCCGCCGCTGCGCCACCGTGAACAGCCAGGCGCCGCCGGCCAGGAACAGGGCGAAGGCGGGGGAGCGCTCGGCATAGGGCACGAACTCACCGATCTCGGCGCTGCCGGTCCACAGCCACCACAACGCGCCCCACACCAGCACCAGCGCCTCGATGGGTTCCTCCCACTCCCGCAGCACCCCACGCCGGCGATAGAGCTGCCAGGCCGAGAACAGGCCCGCCAGGGCCAGTGCCGCTCCGCCCAGGAACGGGCCATTGAGCAGGGGCACCGTGGCGGATTCGCCCGGCATCCCCACCAGGTAGTAGCCACCGGCGCCCAGGAACAGCAGCAGCCCGAAGTGCCGCGCCAGCAGGCGCTCCTGGCGCAGGCCCACCCAGACCAGCGCGGCGCCCTCCAGCGCCCAGCCCACCACCGTCCAGCGGGCATCCACCGCCAGCGGCAGGGTCACGCTGGCGAACACCAGCGCCAGGGCCAGGCAGGACTCCTGCAGCATGCGGACGCTGTCCCGTCCGCGCAGCGCCAGCACCAGCGCCAGGTAGTACAACGCCAGGGCGCCGGCACTCCACGCCAGCCCGTAGCGGGTGTCGGCCACCAGCCAGGCCTGGTGGGCAAAGGCGATGATGGGGGTGCCGAAGACCAGGGTGCCGTCCAGGTAGCGCCGCGGGTCGAAGCTCCGCCGCAGGGCGTAGAGCACCGCCAGGGCGTTGAAGAGCAGGAAGAACAGGACCAGGAACGGCTCCACCGTGGCGAAGTGCTCGGGACGGTAGTAGCGCCAGCCCCAGAGGGTGCCGATGACGAAGGTGAAGGCGAACCCCACCAGGTTGAGGGACCGCCAGGCCTTGAACCAGGCCACCGCCAGGATGCCCACATCGAGGACCGCATAGTAGCCGAACAGGGCCACGTGGCTGCCGGCGCCGGTGGAGGCCAGCAGGGGGGCGAGAAAACCGCCGGTGGCGGAGGCCAGCATCAGCGAGCGGGCGTCCTGGACCACCGCCAGTATCGCCGCGGCAATGGCCAGCAGGGCCAGCAGGACGAAGGCCGTGCCCTCGCCGATCAGCGCATACAGGCGCAGGGCGGCGAACACCGTCAGGTAGAGGGTGCCCAGGCCGCCGCCCTGCAGCACCAGGGCATACTCGATCCGGCGCCGCCGCAGTCTCCACCCCAGGCCCCACAGCGCCACACCGCCGACCGCGGCCGCGGCCAGGCGCACCTCCACGCTGAGCCAGCCGCTGTCGGCGGCATACTTGAGCAGAAAGGCGACGCCGATGAACAGCACGGTGATGCCGACCCACACGGCCAGGCGCCCGGAGGCCACTAGGCGGCCGAGCAGGCCATCCCCGGCGGGGGCGCCTGCGCGGTCCGCGGCGTCGAGCGCCGAGCCGCTCCAGGGTTCCGGTTCCGGTTCCGGCTCCGGCGCGGCCAGGGCCGTCGGGACGGCAGGCTTCCCGGGTACGGTTTCCGGCACCGCCTCCGCCGGTGCGACGTCCGGCCCGGGGGGCTCGACCGCGGCCCAGGCCTCACCGGGGGCCACCCTGTCCCCGGCCTCGGTCTCGGTCTCGGTCTCGGCCCAGACTGCCGGCTGCCGGCCCGCTTCCGTTCCGGCGGCGGCCTCCCGGCGCCACGCCGCCAGCGCCGCCTCCAGCCGCCGCAGCCGCTCGCCCTGCCGGCTGACGGCGGTTACCAGGCCGAGCAGGACCCCGCCCACCAGCGCACCCTCCAACCCCGCCAGCACACCGCCGACAGCCGCCCCGAGCAGCGCCATCACCCACAACGACAGATCCATGCCGTTCTCCACCGTCCCGTCCGAATTCCTACCACAATAGCAGAGGCCCGGCCGGGTCGGCCCGGCCGTCGGAAACGGGCGGGCATTGACAATGTCGCTCTGCAACACAAAAATGCGGTTTTACTGACGGAATGGGCGGGAATTCGACTTCCCGTCCGACCTCCGCCACGCAGGATGGGGGAACTGACCCTGCGCGCCGACAGGAGTCGGCCGACAACGGCGCCGGGCGCGGGAATGGAGGGGGACCGGGCCGCAGCGCGCCGCCCCTTCCGCCGTCTCTTCTCCAACGCCCCGTTATTCGGGCACAGTCCGGACAGCGCGCACGGGGCTCCGTACGGGTCCGGAGAACGGCCCGGCCCGGCCCACCCGTCCCCGCGTGACTGTCTTCCGGCACTGCAGCGTGCCGCGACAGGTGCGCACGGGCACCGCGGCCCACACCTGCCGGTTGCCGCCTTGAGCCTGTACGCGGCCGGCTATTGAAGGTGCCACGGCAGTCGCCCGGCACCCGGACAGACAACAAGACAGAGAATGAATCGGGGCTCCCACCGGCCGACGAGCCGGGCCCCACAACCAAAGGAGAGCGTTCCATGTCCGAGGTCAAGACCTACGATGTTCCGGCTGGGTTCGCAGCCAACGCCCACATCAACGAAGAGCAGTACCGGGCGATGTACCAGCGTTCCGTGGACGATCCCGAGGGCTTCTGGGCGGAACAGGCCGAGCAGTTCCTCACCTGGGACAAGCCCTGGGACAAGGTGCTGGACTGGGACTACCACAAGGCCCACATCCGCTGGTTCGACGGCGCGAAGCTCAACGTCAGCTACAACTGCCTGGATCGTCACCTGGAGACCCGCGGTGACCAGGTGGCCATCATCTTCGAGGGCGACGACCCCAGCGACGACCGCAGGATCACCTATCGTGAGCTGCACGAGGAGGTGAGCCGGTTCGCCAATGTCCTCAAGTCGCGCGGCGTGAACAAGGGCGACCGGGTCTCCATCTACATGCCCATGATCCCCGAGGTGGCGGTGGCCATGCTCGCCTGCGCCCGCATCGGCGCCATCCACTCGGTGGTCTTCGGCGGCTTCTCCCCCGAGGCGCTCAAGGACCGCATCCTCGACTCCGACTGCCGCGTGGTGGTGACCTCGGACGAGGGCCTGCGCGGCGGCAAGAAGGTGCCGCTAAAGAACAACGTGGACAAGGCCCTGCTGGAGTGCCCCAACGTCCACTCGGTGCTGGTGGTGAAGCGCACCGGCGGCAATATTCCCTGGCATGACAACCGGGATGTCTGGTACCACGAGGCCATGGCGGGCGCCGATGCCGTCTGCGAGCCCGAGCAGGTCGATGCCGAGGACCCGCTCTTCGTCCTCTACACCTCCGGCTCCACCGGCAAGCCGAAGGGCGTGCTGCACACCTCCGGCGGCTACCTGCTCTACGCCGCCATGACCCACAAGTACGTCTTCGACTACCACGACGGCGACATCTACTGGTGCACCGCCGACGTGGGCTGGGTCACCGGCCACTCCTACATCCTCTACGGACCGCTGGCCAACGGCGCCACCACCCTGATGTTCGAGGGGGTGCCCAACTACCCCGACGGCAGCCGCTTCTGGCAGGTGGTCGACAAGCACAAGGTGAACATCTTCTATACCGCCCCCACCGCCATCCGCGCGCTGATGCGCCTGGGCGACGAGCCGCTGGAGAAGACCAGCCGCGACAGCCTGCGCCTGCTCGGCTCGGTGGGCGAGCCCATCAACCCGGAGGCCTGGGAGTGGTACTACCACAAGGTGGGCAAGGACAACTGCCCCATCGTGGACACCTGGTGGCAGACCGAGACCGGCGGCATCCTCATCACCCCGCTGCCCGGCGCCATCCCCCTCAAACCCGGCTCCGCGACACTCCCCTTCTTCGGCGTGGTGCCGGCGCTGATGGACGCCGAGGGCAACGTGCTGGAAGGCGCCACCGAGGGCAACCTGGTGATTACCCGTCCCTGGCCGGGCCAGATGCGCACCGTCTACGGCGACCACCAGCGCTTCATCGACACCTATTTCAAGACCTATCCCGGCAACTACTTCACCGGTGACGGCGCCCGTCGCGACGAGGACGGCTTCTACTGGATCACCGGCCGCGTGGACGACGTAATCAACGTCTCCGGCCACCGCATGGGCACCGCCGAGGTGGAGAGCGCCCTGGTGCTGCACGAGGATGTCGCCGAGGCCGCGGTGGTGGGCTTCCCCCACGACATCAAGGGCCAGGGCATCTACGCCTACGTCACCCTGATGGCGGGCGTGGAGCCGACCAACGAGCTCAAGCACGAGCTCGTCACCCTGGTGCGCAGCGAAATCGGTCCCATCGCCACTCCGGACATCATCCAGTGGGCGCCGAGCCTGCCGAAGACCCGCTCGGGCAAGATCATGCGCCGCATCCTGCGCAAGATCGCCGCCAACGAGCTGGACACCATCGGCGACACCAGCACCCTGGCGGATCCCGCCGTGGTCAACGACCTCATCGACAACCGCGGCTCGCGCTGAGCCTCTGCCAACCACGATGACAAGGGGCCCCGGGGCCCCTTGTCTGTCTCTGCGGGTTGGACCAGCGACCATTCACCACGGAGACACGGAGCACACGAAGATAACCGGCGGAATGAAGGTCACAGCCTGGTGCACCCGACACGGGACAGCCCTTATGGTTGAACCCTATGGTTGAACCCTCTCAACTCTCACCAACCTCCATGCCTGCCTGGTGGCTTGAAAGGTCTGCCGGTTCATTTCACGGCCTTCCGGGTCCGGAACTCCGTACTGGCGCGGGCAAAAAAAACCGCCGACCCGATGCCCGGGCCAGCGGTGATGGAAAGGGAACGGGGCAGGCATCGCCCCGCCTCATCCTTGCGTCAGCCCTCCCGCTTGAGCTCCGTCACCGTCACCACCGCGCGAATCTCCACGCGCCGGTTCTCGGCACGCCCGGCGGCGCTGGCGTTGCTGGCGATGGGCTTGTGGAAGGAGTAGCCCTTGGCCATGATGCGGTCGGGTTCCACACCCTTGGACTCGAGGTAGCGCTTCACCGCCTCGGCCCGGGCCTCGGAGAGGCGCTGGTTGTAGGCGTCCGATCCGATATTGTCGGTATGGCCGGAGATATCGAGCTTGGCCTTCGGGAAGTCCCGGGCGAACTTCACCACCTCGTCCAGGACCTGGAATGACGAGGGACGCAGACGGGCGGAATCGAAGTCGAACACCGTCCCCTGCAGGGTCACCGGCTTGTTCTGCATGAGGGCCTGGACCACCGGCGAGGCTTCCTGCACCGCCGGCTGGACGATCGGTTCGGGCTTCGGCTCCGGCTTCTTCGCGTCGAGGTAGTAGTTGAGGCCCAGGAGCAGGTTGCGGTTGACCAGATCGGTACCCTCATCCTTCGCCTTGGTGTAGTTCCACTCCACGCCCACACTGGCCTGGGGGTGGAACAGGTATTCCATCCCGACGCCCGCCCGGAACCCCGCGGCATCGTGGCCATCAGCGTCATCGGTGCCCATCACCTGGGCGACCCCGAGCTTCGCATAGGGCAGGAACCTGCCGGCATCCAGCCCCAGCTTCACCCCCGCACCCACGACGTTCGTGCCGTAGCAATGGGCATTGGGACTATCCTTGTAGTCGCGGCAGGCGCTGCCGTTGTTCTCGAAGAAGCCCTCCACGCCCACTCGCCCCGATTCGCCGACGCGCCAGTCGTAACCGGCTTCCAGGCCAAGGCTGCGGGCGGTTTCCGATTCAGTCGCATGCTCCCCGTCGAGATTGGAGCTGTTCACCCCGCCCTTGACCCCCATGTGAAAGCCCATGGGGAACGTCTCCTCCCCGGACTCCGCCGCCACTCCCATCGCCGGGACGAATGCCGCGGCGAGCAGCACTGTCAACAACCTCTTCCGACCCTTCATATCCAGGCACCTCGTCAGTTTTCAGGAAATTCGTTGCCGATTCCCCCGCCCGGAGGCCTGTGCCACGGCGGCAGGGGAAACTGTTCTCATGTCCACGGCAGCTCAGAACGTTTCGCCGGTACCCCAGCCATTCCCATCGCCGCCATCGTTGCCGTCGCCGCCGTCGCCGCCATCACCGCCATCGCCGCCGTCGCCGCCGTCGCCGCCATCGCCGCCATCGCCGCCATCGCCGCCGTCGCCGCCATCGCCGCCGTCGCCGCCATCACCGCCATCACCGCCATCACCGCCATCACCGCCATCACCGCCGTCGCCGCCGTCGCCGCCATCGCCGCCGTCGCCGCCGTCGCCGCCGTCGCCGGCGTCATTGGTGGAGAGGATGCTGATGTTCAGGAGCGTGCCGGTGCCGGTGTTGTGGGAGAGGATCTGCACTCCGATGGCGGGATCGTTCTCCGGCTGCGTCTCGTTGTCCGCCAGGACATTCAGATCCAGCAGTGATGCGGCCGGGCCGTTGTTGCCGGAAATCACATTGGCGCCGATGAGCGGCGTGGCCGCCGTGGCTGCCGTGTCATTGAGCGACAGCACATTGGCGTTGAGCAGCGAGGCCGTGGGGCCGTAGTTGTGGGCCAGCACGTTGGCGCCGATGACGGGCAGCTGCTGGGCCGGTGCCTGCGCGTTGTCGGTGATGACATTGGCGTTGATCAGGCTGGCCGCGTCACCGGTATTGCTGGAGAGCAGGTTGACATCGATAGTGCCGCCGGCGGAGCCGAGTGCCGAACCAGCGAGACTGTCGGCCGCGCCGGACACGGTTCCGGCCAGGGTGTCACCCACCCCGGCAACCCCGCCCACGAGATCCCCCACCGGCTGGGTGAGTCCGCCCACCGTCGGCACGCTGCCGATATCGAGCGTCGGCAGGCCGCCGGCACCACCACTCGCCTCCGCGGTCGCATAGATGCTCCCCTGGCCGTCGCCACCCGCATCGACACTCACCGAGGGCAGCGTCGGCAGGGTGGGCAGGGTCGGCGCGGTAGCCACCGCATCGGCGGCTCCGCTCCCCGCATCACCGACCACCTGGCTCAATACAGGCAGCGTGGGCAGCCCCAGGTCCAGGGCCACGATGTCGTTGCTGACGGCCCCGAGGCCGATGGCGATGGCGGCGGCCAGCGTCCGCCGAATGTACTTGGTCGAGCTCATAATCCGGACCTCCACGAGTGCGCTTGCGCCTCATCAATTTCTGCATCGTGGCCTGCCCGGTGCCGACCCGGCCCGGTTCCCGGCCACGCCCTAGTGCCCCTTACCAACTAATCCCCAGATTCATCAGCCAACCGGCGCGGTAGTCGGACCGGTCTTCATCGGAAACCCCCTCCACCGCCAGTGGCTCGGCGTATCCCACGCTCAGGCTCACCGCCTCATGCCGCAACACCAGGTTCAGCCCAAAATCGCTGAGGGTCTGACCGTCGCGACCGCCATCGCGGGCCGATTCCACGTAACCCGCCTCGTAGTAGAGCCCCGCCGTGGCGCTCAGGGGTCCAAGCCGGGTTTCGGGCGTCGCCAGGCTCACCCGCGCCAGCCCCCCCCTGTCGCCGGATGCCACACCCGGCAGCCAGGCCATGAGATTTCCAAAACCGCCAAGGACGAACTCCCTGCTGTTCGGCACGACCGAATCGGTCCACTGCCCCTTGAGGTAGAGCCCTAGACGCAGTCCCGCCGGCAGGCCCTGCTCGTGGGAGAAGTAGAGGGAGCCTTGCGTGAACCGGGGATCGGGAACGCCGGGGCCCTCATCGGCCAGGCTGCCGGACGGCTCCGACAGGCCATGGTCGAGCGTCAAGTCGAGACCCGTCCGGTTGCGGAAGCCGAGGGCCTGCCCGTTCCTGCTGTAGCGCAGACCGAGAGAGGCATGGTTGTAGCGCTCATCCCGCAGCGGCATATCGCCCTGGTAGGCGCCATCCACATAGACCCGGCGGTCGGCCCGGTCGGAGACCCGCGTCAACCGCTCCACCAGGGTGAGGCGCGCCGAATCGGTGGCATACACGATCTGCTCGGCGAACAGGCCCACCCGGCGCACGGTTCCATCCTCGTAGCCGAACATCGGGCTCCCCCCCAGGTCGCCCAGGTAGGCGGCGTTGTTGGAGCGGAAACGGACTTCACTCAGACGCACGCCGAGCAGGCCGAAGGGGGTGTAGGCGGACACCTGGGCCACGCCCTTCTCCAGCTTGCTCCCGGGACCCGGGTCATCCTCGAGGCCCCCGAGCCCTTTCGTGCCCGACAGGGACAGCTCGACGCCGTCACCCGGTCGCAGGGACACACCGGCACTGGCCAGCCAGCGGGAGGAGTAACGGTTGCCGTGATTGCCCAAACTGGCGCTGAAGGTGATCCTGCGGGCATCGGGCAGCGGCTCCTCGGTGACCACGAGCCTGAGCTCGGTGGCATCCTCCAGCGGTTCGAAGCTGACCTTGGGGCGGGTGCCGTTGCGCCGGCAGTACTGCTGTGCCACCGCGGTCCGGCGCAGGAGCGTGCCGCGCTTCAGGTCGGGGCGATCAGCCAGACCCGCATAGAAGCCCATGAGTGGCCCCGGCGCGCTGACAGTGACGATCCGCTGCGGTACCATGCGCAGGCTGACGCTGTTGCCCTCGATGCGCTCCACCACGGCCCCGCCGAACAGGAATCCCCCATCGCGGCGCGCCTGGGCGATGGCCAGAACGGCCTCGGCCGGCCCCGGTGCCTGCTCCAGCACCGTCTGCAGCCGGGACGGGGGCAACAGCCGGGGACCGCTCAGGGAGTAGCGATACCCGTGCGTCTCCACCACCTGGCGCACATCGCCACGGGCGCCGGCCGCCGCTTCCTGGACGGCAACGGTCGACGGCGCTTCTGGCGGCACGTCGGCAACGACTACAGGCATCTTTGCTCCAGACTCCGGTTCAGGTGACTGACTGGCCACGGCGAGGGATTCCACGGCCCACCATTCCCTTGACCGGGGCTGTGCCGAGAACGACGTGAGCGGGACGAATCATCACCGGGCAATCCGACCCGTCGCTCCGGTCAGGCCGGGCACCATTCCCTGGTGCGCGGGCCATTGACGCGGAATTCGTTCCTCACGCTGCCGGGCGGTCCCTCCCTCGCGGACATGCCGGCAATTGTTAAAAACTGCAAACTGTGAACTGGTTCACAGCATAAATTAAGGTTTCTGATTTGTCAACGGATAATCCCGCACCGTGTTGGTGCGGCAAGCGGCAATCGGACGGCAATCGGGCGCGCTTCCCACGGGCGGCGCCCTGGTGGCGGGGATGGCGGGAACGGCCGCTGCGGCATGGGCCGGTGGATAAGCGGCCACGGAAGATGATTGGTGCAGCGCACGCCGCTTGGGCTAAAATGCCGGAGTTTTGGGGTTGCCGGAATCTCCACCTTGCCGACAAGGGTCTACGGGCCGCACAGGACTGGCGGCTGCCGGGCCAAAGATCATCCAGGCTGAACAACACCTACGACCAGGGAGCACACATGGGTTTTCTGACCGGGAAACGCGTCCTCATCCTCGGGCTCGCGAGCAACCGTTCCATCGCCTCGGGCATCGCCGAGGCCATGCATCGCGAAGGGGCCGAGCTCGCCTTCACCTACCAGAACGACAAGCTCCGGGATCGGGTACTGAAGCTCGCGGCCCAGTGGGGCTCAGAGCTGGCCTTTCCCTGTGACGTGGCGAACGACGAGCAGATCGCGTCGGCCTTCGCGGAGCTCGGCGGCCACTGGGACGGGCTGGACGGGGTGGTGCACTCCATCGCCTACGCCCCGCCCGGGCAACTGGAGGGGGACTACCTCGAGGACGTGACCCGCGAGGGGTTCCGCATCGCCCACGACATCAGCTCCTACAGCTTCGCGGCGGTGGCCAAGGCGGCACTGCCCCTCATGGAGGGACGCGGCGGCTCACTGCTGGCCATGAGCTACCTGGGCGCGGTGCGGGCGATACCCCACTACAACGTGATGGGCCTGGCCAAGGCGAGCCTCGAGGCCAATGTCCGCTACATGACCCGCAGCCTCGGGCCGCGCGGAATCCGGGTGAACGCCATTTCGGCGGGCCCGATCCGGACCCTGGCGGCGGCCGGAATCCGTGATTTCCGCAAGCTGCTGGACTACCACGAGCGCAATGCGCCCATGCGCCGCGCGACCACCATCGAGGAGGTGGGCAATACCGCCGCCTTCCTGGCCTCGGACCTGGCCGCCGGCATCAGCGGCGAGATTCTGTACGTGGACGGCGGCTACCACGTGGTGGCGATGGCGGAACAGGACGCCTGAGGCACCAGGCAGACGAAGAGAGGGGGGTGGCCCGGGCTGCCGGGCCACCCCCCTCGTTCTCGGCTCCGGCCACCCCGCGCCACGGACTGGCCCACCGTGCACCCCGGCCTCAATCCGGGGCCTTCCCGCCCTGCTCCGGTGCGGACCGGCGACCGAGCCAGGCGAACAGCGCGGCACTGCCGGCGAAGAGCAGGGCCGCGGCCAGCAGCGTCAGCACCAGCCCATCGATCCCCTCCCGGCGCAGGGCGACCAGCCCTGACAGCAGCAGCGATCCCGCCGCCCCGACTCCGGCCAGCAGCGCCAGCAGCAGGGCCAGCCACCGGCCGAACCTAGTGTACTGCTTCATTCCTGGAGGTGCTTCCAGCGCCGCCCGAAAACGTCAGGACAAGGCGCAGCGCGCAGGCCATGGTTGGTCCCTTGTCCAGTGCGGCAACGCGGTCATGGCGCTTTCGGGGAGCCCCCTGCGGGCGGGCCGCCGGCCGGCCATCGGCGGCGTTGCGCTTGCCTGAAGGGGGGCCTGCCCTTCGGGCGCAAGCGCGCCTTGCATCTGATCGGACGGCGACTCGCTGAATGGGCCACCAGGAGTGCAGCAGTACACTGACCACGATTCGTGCCTCCCTTCCCGCACCGGACACCCGCATCAACCCCTGCCCCGGACCGGCAATGGAGCCGCGGAGCGCGTCGCCAGCCGGGCCGCAGCCGGACGGCGGCTGATATACTTTCCGGGCCATGGTACCGTCAATCGCCCCGAAACGCCCGGTCTCGAGCGCCGGCAGGAACCGCCCGTGAAGGCCACCCTGCCCCTCCGCGCCCTGCTCGCGCTGGCCCTGGTGCTCGGCCTGCTGCTGGCGCTGCTGTTCCTGCTGATCGCCACCGAGTCGCTCCTGAACGTCCTCGATCGCCTCAAGGAGACGCCTCCCTGGGTGGGCCTGGCCTGGGGCGCGGCGCTGCTGGCGCTGGCGGTTGCCGGTGGCTGGCTGGCCTGGCGCCTGCTGCTGCCGCGCCGTTCCCGGCCGGGGCGTGCACAGCCGGCGCCGGCCGATCGCGCCGGCCTCGAGGCGGAACTGGAACGTCTCCGCCGGGAGCACGAGGGGATGGACACCCAGGGCGTTGAGCGGGAGCTTGCCGAGCTCGACCTGCGCACCGCCAGCGGCGCACTTTACGTGGCCCTGTTCGGCGAAATCAGCACCGGGAAAAGCAGCCTGGTGCGTACCCTGGTGCCGGGTGCCGAGCCGGCGGTGAGCGTGGACGGCGGCACCACCCGGGCAGTCACCCACTACCGCTGGGGGGAGGGCGACAGGCGGATCGAGGTGGCGGATGTCCCGGGCCTGAACGAGGCCGACGGCGAGCTGGACGGGCAGGCCCGCGCCGAGGCCCTGCGCGCCCACGTGGTCGTGTTCGTCTGCGATGGCGACCTGACCCGCGACCAGTACCGGGCCCTCCGCTCCCTGGTACAGCTGGACAAGCCGCTGGTGGTGGCCATCAACAAGGCCGATCGCTACAGCACCGGGGAGATCGGGACCATCCGGGACCGCGTGCGCGAACGGCTGGAGGGCGCCCCCGATGTGGAGGTGGTGGCCATCAGTGCCGGCGGCCGCCGGGAGCTGGTGCGGGTACTGCCCGACGGCCGCGAGGAGCGGGTGACACGTGAGGCGCCGCCCCGGGTGGAGGATCTCCGCACCGCGCTGCGCTTCCAGCTGCAGCGGGACCCGCAGGCGCTCGAAGCCCTGCGCGAGCGCAGCACCGTGAAGCTGGCCACCGACCGCCTCCAGGCGGCAGTCAGCGACTACCGCCGCGAAAAGGCGCAGGCGCTCACCCGCCGCTATGCCCGCCGCGCCGTGGTGGGCGCCCTGGCCGCCGTGAGCCCGGGCACCGATCTGCTGGTCCAGGGTGTCCTGGGCGTCGGGCTGGTGAAGGCGCAGTGCGGCCTGTTCGGGGTTCCGGCGCGGAAACTGGATCTCGACACTTTCCTGGAACTGGTGCAGCGCAGCCTCAAGGGACGCACCACGCCGCTGCTGATGGCCGTGGCGGGCAACGCCTGCAAGGCCTTTCCCGGCCTCGGCACCATCGCCGGCGGCTTGATTCACGCAGTCGCCTATGGCCTGCTGTTTGACACCCTGGGGCGGGCGTTGGCCCAGACCCTGGAGACCCACGGCCGGCTGCTTCCCGAGGCGGCGGCGGAGACCTTCGAGGAGAGGCTCGGTGAAGATCTGGACACGCGTGCGCGACAACTGGCGCAAATGGTCCTCGAGACACGTCGAGCGCCCCGCGACGGATGAGCCCTCCGCTCCCGCCGCGGGCGAGGACCACCTGGCCCTGGCGCGCGAGAGCCTGCGCGAGCTGCTGCAGGACGACCGGGTGCCCGCCTCGGTGCGCGAATCCCTGGCCGAGGACTACCGCCAGGTGCAGGCGATGCTGGAGAAGCTGGAGCACGGCCATATCCACATCGCCGTCTTCGGCCGGGTCAGCGTCGGCAAGTCCGCCACCCTCAACGCCCTGCTCGGCGAGCCCCGGTTCCGCACCAGCCCCCTCCATGGCGAGACCCGCAGCGCCGATCTCGCCCACTGGCGCCAGTACGATGCCGGCGGCGTCTACCTGGTGGACACCCCCGGCATCAACGAGGTGGACGGCGAGGCCCGGGAACGGCTCGCGCACGAGGTGGCGGAACGCAGCGACCTGGTCCTGTTCGTGGTGGACGGCGACCTGACCCGCAGCGAGCTGGACGCGCTGCGGGTGCTGGCCCGCTATCGCCGTCCGCTCCTGCTGCTGCTCAACAAGGCCGACCGCTACACGCGGGAGGAGCGGGCGCTGCTGTTGCAGACCCTGGAGCGCCGCAGCGCCGGGCTGGTGGCGCCGGGCAACATCCTCGCCATCGCCGCCGAACCGGGCGAACGGGTCTACCTGCAGGTGGATGCCACGGGACAGGAGACCGAGGTGGTCCGGCGACCGCCCACGGAGGTGGAGAAGCTCCGCGAGCGGTTGTGGCTGGTGCTGGAGCAGGAGGGCAAGAGCCTGGCGGCGCTCAACGCCACGCTTTTCGCCGGTCGCCTGAGCGACCAGGTGGCCGAACGGATACTCGCCACCCGCAGGACCCTGGCCGACTCCCTGGTGCGCACCTACTGCGTCAGCAAGGGGGTGGCGGTGGCGCTGAACCCGCTGCCGGTGGCCGACCTCGTCGCCGCGGCGGCAATCGACATCGGCATGGTGGTGCATCTCTCGCGCCTGCATCGGCTGCCCATGAGCCGGAGCCAGGCTGGCGCGCTGGTGCGCACCGTGATCGGACAGATGGCTTTGCTCATGGGCACCACCTGGGCGGTGCACCTGGTCTCCTCCGCCCTGAAGCTCGGCACGGGCGGGCTGTCCACGGTCATCACCGCCGCCGCCCAGGGCGCGGTCGCCTACTACAGCACCTACGTGGTGGGCCAGGTCGCGGAGCGCTACCTGGCCCAGGGACTCTCCTGGGGCGCCGGCGGCCCGAAGCGGGTGGTGCGGGACATCCTGGCGAACCTGGACCGCGATTCCCTGCTGGCCCAGGCCCGCAGCGACATCCTGGCGCGCCTGCGCGCCGGCTGATTCAGCCGGCTTCCTTCTCCCGGGCCGGTTCCGGCGCGTCCCCGGCGGCCACGGACTCACCCGTCCCTGCCGTCTGCGCCGGGGCGAAGGCCGAGGTGTCGCCCGGCTCCGGAGCCGTCGTCTCCACCGCCGCGCCCTTCCCGGAAGGGTTGGCGTAACGGTCATTCAGCTTCTGCACGTAGATGTCGGCCACGCCCACCAGTCGCTCCAGCTTCCTGGCGGTACGACCGCTCCAGCCCAGCGGATTCTTGGCGAAGATGGTGCGCCACCACTGGGTGTTGCGCCGGAAGGCCCGGGCATAGCCCGCATGCCGGGAGGTCTCCGGGATTTCGGCCAGCGTCTTGCGAATCACCTGTCCGGCCGCCCAGTTGCGGATGCGGAAGTGGCCGTAGCCCAGCAGGACCAGCACCACCGCGGCCACGATGCCGGTAGTGACGGGATCGCTCTGCATGGCGCTCAGGGAGACGCCGGCCAGCAGATCGGTCCCCACGCCCAGACCCAGCACCACGGCGGCCAGGAGCGCGAGCATCAGCCCGTCGAGCCACAGCACCCGCTGGCGCCAGCGCTGCATGAAACCCTGCACCCGCGGCACCAGGTCGTCCTCCAGCATCCGCGCGGTGTGCTCCAGCATCCCGACGATGCGATAGGCCCGCTCCACCCCCACCTCGTCGATGCGCTGGTAGATGGCCGCCAGGTCGGCATCGCGCTTGCCTTCGAAGCGGCTCCGTTTCTGGGGGTCGTCGATGGGTACCGCGGCCCCGGTGTCATAGATGCTGTAGCAGCGCCCCGCGGTAAGGCCGTGCTGGGCCAGGGCCCGTTGCCAGGCGGCGAAGACCTGTTCGGGATTGTCTTCCCGTGCGGTGGTGTCGATCTGGTTGAGCACATAGAGGAACTTGCTCGAATCATGGCGGCTGATGGTGCTGCCCACCAGGTGTTCGAGGGTATCGTGCATGGAACCCGCCTCCGGATGACGGGCATCGAAGAACACGAGCACCAGGTCCGAGAGGTGAATGATGTGGTCGGTGATGCGCAAGGTGGAGGTGCGCTGCGCATCGGCGTCGAAACCGGGAGAGTCGATGAGTATCTTGCCGCGCAGCTTCTCGCTGGGACAGGTCTTGAGCTGCAGGTAGGCGTCGATGCGCCCGCCCTCACCGGTGGCCACCTCGTCGATGGACTCGCCGATCTGATAGAAGGGAAAGCGCGGATCGGCATCCAGGGACAACCCGGGCAGGGTGCGCACCATGCCCTCGCCGCTGAAGCACATGACGGTGAACTTGTCGTCCACCGCCTGGTTCCCGGTCGACTGCAGCGGATAGTCGAGGTAGGAGTTGATGAAGGTGGACTTGCCCGAGGAGTAGGTTCCGAGCACGGCGATGAGCGGCCACCAGGGCACGCGCGCCGCCAGCGACTCGTTCTTGCCGAGAAAGCCGAGACTGCGGCTGATCCTGTCCAGTTCCCTGAAGCTGCCCACCACCTCCAGCAGCACCGGATTCTCCTGCTTCAGGTGCCGCTCCAGTTGGCGCAGACGTTCGTTCATCTGGCCTTCGCCGAACATAGCGCTCTCCTTGTATATCGTGTTGTCCGGTCGCGGCGGCATCCATACGCCGCTGCACCGGGATATCCGGGCCGGGAGCCCGGGTTTTGTTCCGAATATGAGTGACCGGGCGGAGCGAGTCAAGGCGGTGCGCCCAGCGTTTTGTTCACCACGAAGGCCCGAAGAATACGAAGTAATCTGCAGTTTGATATGCGTCCATTCTTCGTGCCCTTCGTGCCCTTCGTGCCTTCGTGGTGAAGCGGTACACTAACTGAAACCCGCTGCGAACGGAGACCGCCATGTACCGCCCGCCCCTGCCCCGCCTGCTGTGCGCCGCCCTGCTGATCCTGCTGCTGGCGCCCGCGGCCGCCTCCGCCCTGCCCCGTGCCAACCCCGTGCCCGGCGGCGTCGCCCTGGTGGCCATCGAGGCACCCGGCGCCACCGCCCCGAAGGCGTGGTACCGGGAGCGGCGGATCATGGTGCTGCCGGACGGGACTTCCTCCGGCCGCTGGTTCGCCGTGGTGGGCATCGCCCTGGACGCGGAGCCCGGCACCCACCGGGTGGAGTCGGAGCTTGCCGACGGCCGGCGCGAGACCCTGGAGTTTCTGGTCGTCTCCAAGGAGTACGCCAGCCAGCACATCACCCTCAAGGACACCCGCAAGGTCACCCCGCCGCCCGAGGATCTGGCCCGCATCCGCGACGAGACCCCGCGCATCAAGGCGGCGCTGCGGCACTGGAGTGACTCGGACCTTGTGCAGACCGGCTTCATCCTGCCGGTGGAAGGGGTGGTCAGTGGCAACTTCGGACTGCGCCGCTTCTACAACGACCAGCCCCGCAGTCCCCACAGCGGACTGGACATCGCCGCCCCGGCGGGAACCCCGGTGCAGGCGCCCGCCGCCGGCACGGTCGTCGAGACGGGTGACTTCTTCTTCAACGGCAACAGCGTGTTCCTGGACCATGGCCAGGGCCTGGTGACCATGTACGCCCACATGCAGGAGATCCGCGTCAGACCGGGCGAGCGCGTCCGCCAGGGGGACATGCTCGGGCTGGTGGGCAGCACCGGCCGGGCCACGGGCCCCCATCTCCACTGGGGCGTCAGCCTCAACGATGCCCGCGTGAACCCGGAGCTGTTCCTGCCGGAAACCACGGCAAAAAAACCTGAATAAGGATCCAGATCAAAGACTTATGGCCATCCCCACCGTATATTCGACCGCCGGGACAGACAGTTGGGGAGTGCGCCATGGAGACGGGTTCAGTACACAAGATCGGCACCAGCCGGCGGTATGAAGACGCGCATGCCCGCGAGATCATCGAGGACCTGGTCAACCAGCGCCGGCGCATGATGGTGCTGTTCTGCCATGCGGCGGGCCTGGACCGCTGCGGCATGCCGGCGGAGGCCGATGATCCGGACGAGGTCCTGCAGGCCTTCTGCAAGGCCCTGCTCGCCTACCTCGTCTACAGCGAAACCTGCTTCTTCGACTTGCCCCCGGAGCGCACACCCGAGGCCTTCGGCCTGCTCGGCCTCGAGCTGCAGCCGCAGATCAAGGCCACCTCGCACATCATGGAGGCCTTCTGCGAGAAATACGCCGGAGCGGAGCATACGCCCCTGTCCGAACAGCTCGATGAGGAGATGGCCCACCTGGGCGAGGCACTGTCGGCCCGGGTGGGGCTGGAGGATCAGCTGGCGCGGGTCCTGCTGCTCGGATAGCGGCCCCGCACGCCCTCGCGGCGCGGGCGCCGCCGGTCAGATCTCCGACAGGTAGGTCTTGAGGTGGACCCGGGCGAACTCCTCGGGGTCCCACTCGTTGTGGGTCAGCTCGTCGCGGCGCTCGGGGCGGATCACGTAGACCCAGGCCAGCACCCGCTCACCCGATTCACTCACCACGGTCAGCCGCTGCCGCTCGTAGAGATCACCCTCGTAGTGATCCAGCAGCATGAGGCTCGTGTTGTCCACATCGCCATAGAGCAGGCCGGTGGTCCGCGCGCCCTTCACCGGCATGACTCCCGGGTAGTTGGCGTCGCGCAGCTGATAGCGTGCGTAGTCGTCCAGGATGGCGGGCGTCCCGTCAAACACGCGACCGGTAATGGCCTGGATGACCTCGGCGATCTCCAGTGTACCGTAAGCGAACAACGGAAGTTCGGGCTCGATTTCCATAACCCCTCGGACTGGCTGATACGGCCGCGCCGGCCGGTTGCGGAACACGGGCGAGCGCCCTGCTGCCTGCTGGAACCATCTCTCCGGCCCCGGGTGCTCCCTGCGGACCGGCGAGGCTTCAGGACTGCGCCGGCCACCGGACAACGGCGTCGCCGACGGCAAGTAGGCAATCATCGGAAATATCACCCACCAGATGCAAGTGAATCTGGTTATAGGCCCATAAATTTTATGCCACCCCGTCCGGATTCACTCTCCCCGGGATGGCTCCGGCTCTTCCCGGTACTGGGAATGGAGCCTGACGGGCTCCTCCGCCCGCCGGCGCAGCCGCAGATTGAGCATCTCCACGGCCACCGAGAAAGCCATGGCGAAATAGATATAGCCCTTCGGCACGTGGACATCGAATCCCTCCACGATGAGGGTCACCCCCACCAGCACCAGGAAGCTCAGCGCCAGCATCTTTACCGTCGGGTGGGCATCCACGAACTCCCCGATGGGCTTCGCGGCGAACATCATCACACCCACCGCCGCCATGATGGCGATCACCATCACCTGGACCTGGTCGGCGAGCCCGATGGCGGTGATGACCGAATCCAGGGAGAAGACGATATCGAGCACCGCGATCTGCGCCAGGATGGAGAGAAAGCCGGCGCCGCCCCGGCCTTCCGTCTGTCCGTCCTCCACGCCCTCGAGACTGTTGTGGATTTCGATGGTGGCCTTGGCCAGCAGGAACAGCCCGCCGCCGACCAGGATGAGGTCCCGCCCGGAGACGGCCTCGCCCAGGACCGAGAACAGCGGCTCGGTCAGGCGCATCACCCATGCCAGGGACAACAGCAGCAGGATGCGCGTGCCCATGGCCAGGCCCAGCCCCAGCACCCGGGCACGGTTGCGCTGGTGCGCCGGCAGGCGCCCCACCAGGATGGTGAGAAAGATGATGTTGTCGATGCCGAGGACGATTTCGAGCAGGGTCAGGGTGGCCAGCGCCATCCAGGCCTGCGGATCGGTCAACCATTCCATGCCGTTGCCATTTCCTGCCGTGGTGGAATCGGCCGCGGGCGCGGCCTGGTGAGGGCGCAGAATACACCATCCCGCGCGGGAGCAGCAGCCGGCCCGACAATACCCAGCGCAATGATCGGATTTTCCCCTTTCTGATATAATCCGCTCCCGTTGTCATTGCCTCCCGAGCCTCGCCATGCTGTCCGCCCCCAACCTGTTCGGCTACCGCAAGTACTGGGCCCAGCGCCTGACGCCCGCCCCCCAGCTGCCCATGACGCGGGCGGAGATGGATGCGCTCGGCTGGGACAGCTGCGATGTCATCATCGTTACCGGGGACGCCTACGTGGACCACCCGAGCTTCGGCATGGCGGTCATCGGCCGGGTGCTGGAGGCGCAGGGCTTCCGCGTGGGCATCATCGCCCAGCCCGACTGGACCTCGGCGGAGGCGTTCCGCCGCCTGGGGCGGCCCAACCTCTTCTTCGGGGTCACCGGCGGCAACATGGACTCGATGGTGAACCGCTACACCGCCGACCGCCGCCTGCGCTCCGACGACGCCTACACCCCCGATGGCGAGGGTGGCCGCCGCCCCGACCGCTCGGTGCTGGTCTACGCCCAGCGCGCCCGGGAGGCCTTCAACGACGCGCCCATCGTCATCGGCGGCATCGAGGCCAGCCTGCGCCGCATCGCCCACTACGACTACTGGTCCGACAAGGTGCGCCGCTCGGTGCTGCTGGACGCCAAGGCGGATCTGCTGGTCTACGGCAACGGCGAGCGCCAGGTGGTGGAGATTGCCCACCGGCTGGCCCGCGGCGAGCCGCTGGCGACGCTCACCGACATCCGCGGCACCGCCCATCTCACCCGCGGCATTCCTCCGGAATGGACCGAGATCGACTCCACCGAGGTGGACCGTCCCGGCCGGGTGGAGCCCCATCCGGACCCCTACGCCGCCGCACCCGGCTGCGCCGCGCAGCCCGCCGCCGGCGGCTCGCACCCGGTCCGCATCCAGCGCTCCCGCGATCGGGCCCATGAAGTGATCCGCCTGCCGGCCTTCGAGCAGGTCCGCCGCGACCCGGTGCTCTACGCCCACGCCTCCCGCCTGCTGCACCTCGAGACCAATCCGGGCAACGCCCGTGCCCTGGTCCAGCGCCACGGCGACCGGGATGTCTGGATCAACCCGCCGCCCATCCCCCTGACCACCCGGGAACTGGACGCGGTCTTCGATCTCCCCTACACGCGGGTGCCCCACCGGGACTACGGCCAGGCGCGGATTCCCGCCTACGAGATGATCCGGTTCTCGGTGAACATCATGCGCGGCTGTTTCGGCGGCTGTACCTTCTGCTCCATCACCGAGCACGAGGGGCGCATCATCCAGAGCCGTTCGGAGAAGTCGATCCTGCACGAGATCGAGGAGATCCGGGACAAGACCCCCGGCTTCACCGGCGTCATCTCCGACCTCGGCGGTCCCACCGCCAACATGTACCGGATGGCCTGCCGCAGCGAGGCGATCGAGGCCGCCTGCCGGCGCCTCTCCTGCGTCTACCCGGAGATCTGCGAAAACCTGGGCACCGATCACGGCCCCCTGGTGCGCCTCTACCGCAGGGCGCGCAGCCTGTCGGGTGTGAAGCGGGTCTTCATCGCCTCGGGGCTGCGCTACGACCTGGCGGTGCAGTCACCGGAATACGTGCGGGAGCTGGTGACCCACCACGTAGGGGGGTACCTGAAAATCGCTCCCGAGCACACGGAAACCGGCCCGCTGGCGAAGATGATGAAGCCCGGCATCGGCACCTACGACCGCTTCAAGGAGATGTTCGACCGGTTCTCCAGGGCGGCGGGCAAGGAGCAGTACCTCGTCCCCTACTTCATCGCCGCCCACCCCGGCACCACGGACGAGGACATGCTGGAACTGGCCCTGTGGCTGAAGCGCAACGGCTACCGCGCCGACCAGGTGCAGGCTTTCCTGCCCTCGCCCATGGCGCTGGCCACCGCCATGTATCACAGCGGCATGAACCCGCTGCGGAAGGTGGGCCGCGGCAGCGAACGGGTCACCACGCCGAAGGGGCTGCGCCAGCGCCGCCTGCACAAGGCCTTTCTCCGCTACCACGACCCGGAGAACTGGCCGCTCCTGCGCGAGGCGCTGAAGCGCATGGGCCGCGCCGATCTCATCGGCAACGGCAAGCGCCACCTGGTGCCCGCCTGGCAGCCGGCCGGCACCGGCGGTCGCGGCGAGGGCCAGCGCACGGCGCACGCCAGGCCGGGGGACAAACCCTTCCGGACCCAGCATACCGGTCTGCCGCGGACGCCGGCCGCCCCCCGCGCCGGAAAGGAGCGCAAGCCTGCGCGCCGCGGCAAGCCGGCGGTCCGCGGGACGCCACGGGGCTGACCGGTACAAGCCGGGGCGGAGCCGGGACACCCCCCGCCCCAAGACACCCGCTTCGCCCCTCGCGAAGACCACGCCGACAGGCCGGCGCCTGGTCGCCATATCCCACACCGCTGCGGCACATCCCACGCTTGTCCCGCACCTGCACAACCACAACACGCTGTTTTATATTGATTTAAGAACTGGCACGCCCCCTGCTTACCGAATTGACATCCGTCAATCACCCCGGGCAAAGGGATCGACCCGCCGACCCGGATCAGGGAGGAAGAGAGATGATCGCACACAGAATCCCCGGCTGGCTGGGCGCCCTGGCCACCCTGCTGTCACTCACGGCCTGGGCCGCCCCGGCCGCCGCCGCACCGCAGGTGGTGGTCACCGTGCCACCGCTGTACAGCCTGGTGGAAAGCCTGATGGAAGGGGTGGGGAAACCCGAACTGCTCTACGACCGCCCCGAAGACCTGGAGTCCGACCTCCTCGGCGCCACGCAAACGCTGGAACTCGTCACCGCCGACATGGTGGTCTGGGTCGGGCCGGAACTGGAACGATCCCTGGCCACGGCTCTCGCCGATATGCCCCACGTCCGTGCCAACGCAGTCACGGTGGGCCATCACCTGCCGCTGCTGCACGCCGTCCCCGGCAGCCGCTGGATGAGCGTCGTCGACGAAACCGGAGCCGCCCATGACCCCCAATTCTGGCTCGATCCACGCCTGGCCGTGATGGCGGTCCGCCACATCACCCCGCAACTGGTGAAGATGGACCCGGACAACTGCGATACCTACCTGGACAACGAGATTCGCCTGGTCGGCCAGCTGCGGAAACTGGAACAGGACCTCCAGACACGGCTCGCCCCCCTGCAGGGACGGGCGGTGGCGCTGGCGCCGGATGCGCCCCGCTACCTGGCCTGGCGCTTCGGCCTGGTCGATGCCCGTCTTGACAGCACCGCGGCCAACGCCGACGTGGCGGTTCTCGAACTGGATGCGCTGGGTTACGGCGCCGTCCGTGACGGCGGGAGCTACTTCACCCTGATGGAGCGCAACCTGAACACCCTGCTCGCCACCCTGGAGCCGGAAGCCACCCCCCTGGTGCGCACGGCCTCCCGGATGAAAACCGCCCCCGCACTTTAAGATCGGGCTGAGGCGGGACGCCCCCGGGAATGCCCCGGGGACGGTCCCGCCCCAGCGCTCCTTCCACTCGAGACTCTGAGCGCGCCGGCCGATCCAGATCGTCCTGCGCCGCCCCGGCCTCCGCCCGCGGTTCGGCCAGCACCTCCGTGATGCCCGGCCGGGCAGTGACACACAGCCCCCCTTCCAGCCCTCCGGCTCCGCCGAGGGCGACCACTGTGCCTGACCGTTCCCCGGAGCCGGCGATCCGGGGCAAACGGCTGGCCCTCGCTCCACTCCGGCGTACCGTTCAGCCGCACCAGGGAGAGGCCCGCCGGGAGTTATTGCACCGCAACAGGGCAGCCGGGCGACCGCTGGTTCACCGACTCACTTGCAACGCAGGCAACACCAGGGATTCATGGGGCAGACCAGGAGCGCGCCGAGAATCACCACGACAACGGCCGGAAAGAGAATGTAGACGAGGTGTGCGGTTCCCATGAAGACCTCCCTGTGGCGACGTGTGGTGTACTGACCGGGCCGGCTCCCGTTGCTGCCAGTCTGCCGGAGGACTCTGACCGACGGATGAATCACGAATACAGAGGCAAGAACTACGCCACCATGGGCAGCGCCGGCCGGGAGGAGAGCATGGCCACCCACCGCGGAACGGGATGGCGATCTCGTCGCCCCCCGGTCTTTGGGGTAGACTCCATCCCATGAAGGATGTCGCCACCCCAACCCGCATCGTCGACCTGGGCCGTCGGGCCCTGCACGGGCTGGAGATCGGCGGGCTGCTGGTGATTGCCCTGGCCACCCTGGTGGCCGGATTCCAGGAAGTCCACACCATGGTCGCGGCCCGCCACGTCACCCTGGCGGATCTGCTCCTGCTGTTCATCTACCTCGAGGTGCTCACCATGGTGGGGGTCTACCTCGAGTCGGGCGCCCTGCCCATCCGCATGCCGCTGTATATCGCCATCGTGGCGCTGGCCCGGCACCTGATCCTGGACATGAAGTCGATGTCGCAGTGGGACATCATTGCCGCCGCACTGGCGATCCTCATCATCGGTGTCGCCGTGCTGGTCATCCGCTACGGCCACCTGCGCTTCCCCTATCTGAGCCGCGGCGACAGCACGGACGGCGAAGCCCCGGAGCGCTGAGGCGCACCTCCGATCACCCCGGGCGACGCCCGGCACGGCATGACCGGGCGGCGCGGGTTCAGCCGCTGTCCGTCACGGGCTCTTTTCCGGCAGGGAAATGTTGAGCTCCAGCACCGAGTAGTCCCCGTCCTTCTCCAGGTTCACCCTGACATCGCCCGGATCGATGGGCACGTACTTGCGGATAACCTCCAGGATGTCCTTCTGCAGCAGGGGCAGGTAATCGGGACCGCTGCGCTGCAGGCGCTCGTGGGCCACCACGATCTGCAGCCGCTCCTTGGCGATGGAGGCGGAGTTCTTGCGGGAGGTACGGAAGTAGTCGAGCCAACCCATGGCGTCAGGTCCCGAACAGCCGGCGGAGCAGTCCCTTCTTCTCCCCGTTCATGTGGCGGTGGGGCCGCTCCTCGCCGAGGAACCGGGCCACCACGTCCTCGTAGGACCGGCCCGCGTCACTGGACTCCTCCAGGATCACCGGCACCCCGGCGTTGGAGGCCTGGAGCACGCTCTGGGACTCCGGAATCACGCCGAGCAGGGGGATGCCGAGAATCTCCAGCACGTCGTCCACCCCCAGCATCTCGCCCCGGGCGACCCGCTGGTGGGAGTAGCGGGTGAGCACCAGGTGTTCCCGGATGGGCGCGTCGCCCTGCACGGCGCGGCGCGACTTGCTGGCCATGATGCCGAGAATGCGGTCGGAGTCCCGCACCGAGGAGACCTCGGGGTTGGTCACCACCAGCGCCTCGTCGGCATAGTACATGGCGGCAAAGGCCCCGTGCTCGATCCCCGCCGGGGAGTCGCAGACGATGTAGTCGAACTCCCGGCCCAGATCCTCCAGCACCCGGCCCACGCCCTCCAGGGTTAGGGCCTCCTTGTCGCGGGTCTGGGAGGCGGGCAGGATGTGCAGGTTCTCCACCCGCTTGTCGCGGATCAGGGCCTGGTTCAGGTTCGCCTCGTTGTTGATGACGTTGACGAAATCGTAGACCACGCGCCGCTCGCACCCCATGATGAGGTCCAGGTTGCGCAGCCCCACGTCGAAGTCGATGACCGCGGTCTTGTGCCCCTTCCGGGCCAGACCGGTGGCAAACGCGGCGCTGGTGGTGGTCTTGCCCACCCCGCCCTTGCCGGAGGTGACGACGATCACTTTGGCCACAACAGTACTCCTCCTGTAAATGCCGGCATGCCGGCCAGTGCCCTAAAGCGGCTGCAGCATCAGGTTGTCGCCGTCCTCGAACACCTGCACCGCATGCCCCCGCAGGGCCGGGTCCAGTTCCTCGAACAGGCGATAGTGCCCGGCGATGGAGACCAGCTCCGCCTCCAGGCACTGGCAGAAGATCCGCGCCGTGCGATCCCCGTGGGCGCCGGCGAGCGCACGCCCCCGCAGGGGTCCGTAGACATGGATGTTGCCGTCGGCCAGCACCTCGGCACCGGGGCTCACCGCCGCCAGCACGACAAGATCACCCCCGTCGGCGTAGATCTGCTGCCCGGAGCGCACCGGCTGGGTGACGACCCGGGTCTTGCCACCCGCCGCCGCGGCCTTCGCCGGCACCGGGCGGGTCTCGCTCCGACGCTCGGCCGCCAGCAGGCCCAGGCCCGCCTCCACCGCCGCCGCCTGCAGGGCCGGACTGCCGCCACGGACCCCCACCGGCACCAGCCCGTGGCCGCGCATGACGGCGGCGAGGCCCGCCAGGTCGAGGCCGTCGACCTGGCCGAGCGCCTGCAGGTCGACAACGATCGGGGCGCTGCGGAACATCCCGGGCGCCTTGGCGACCTTCTCGGCCAGGTGCTGGGCGATGGCATCCAGGCCGGTGGAGTGCAGGCGCAGCTCCAGCAGCGTCAGCATGCTGCCCTTGATCTCGAATGGGGTTGCCGTCAGGACGTCGGACTGGGGTCGATCCATGGCCGGATGCGCGGATTCCTTCCCGGAGTGATGATGAGCGCAGACTTTACCGCATCACGGCGCCGGCTCACAGGGGTGCCGGTCACGGAATTCCGCGCCCTGCCGGAGCGGCAGAACAGGGGGGCGGCACCCCACGCGCCGGCAGAACACGCCAACCCACTGAAACCACGGCCGCATCCTTGGCGAGCCCGCCCTTCACTCCCCGCCGCCGCGCTTGCCGAAGAAGGCCTCCAGCCGCGCAGAAGGACTTGCCGGCCCCGGTGAGAATTGCCACGTCCACCGCCGCGTCGGCGGCGAACTCCTCCCACACGGCCCAGAGGGCGTCGTTGAGCCCGTCGTCCAGCGCGTTCAGCGCCTCCGGCCGGTTCAGGGTCACCCAGGCGATGCGATCGCGTTTCTCGAGAATCACCGGCTCCATGGTCCCTCCTCCATGCCTCGCGGTGCCACGATCCCCGTCCGCGGGGACGCACCCGGATGGCTTCAGTCGAGAATCGCCTCCAGCGCCGCCGCCAGCGCATCGCACTGGGCATCGGTACCGATGGTGATGCGCAGGTACTGCTCGATGCGCGGCTGGCGGAAGTGGCGCACGATGATCTTCCGCTCCCGCAGCGCCGCGGCCAGCTCCGCCGCGTCGCGGCCCGGGTGGCGGGCGAAGAGGAAATTGGCCGCCGAGGGCAACACCTCGAAGCCCAGCTCCGTCAGCCGGCCGGCCAGGCGTTCCCGGCTCAGGATGACCGCATTGCGGGTCCGGTCGAAATGCTCGCGGTCGGCCATGGCCGCCGCCGCCCCCACCTGGGCCGGCCGGTCCAGGGGATAGGAGTTGAAGCTGTTCTTGATCCGCTCCAGCGCCTCGATGAGCCCCGCGTCGCCCACGGCGAAGCCCACCCGCAGCCCCGCCAGTGAACGCGACTTGGAGAAGGTCTGGACCACCAGCAGGTTGGGGAAGCGCCCCACCAGGGCGATGGCCGACTCGCCGCCGAAATCCACGTAGGCCTCGTCCACCACCACCACCGAGGCGGTATTTGCCTCCAGCAGCCGCTCGACGGCCTCCAGCGGCAACAGCCGCCCGGTGGGCGCGTTGGGATTGGGGAAGATGATGCCGCCATTGGGCACCAGGTAGTCCTCCACCCGCAGGGTGAAGTCCGCAGCCAGCGGCAGCGTCCGGTAGTCGATGCCGTAGAGCCCGCAGTAGACCGGGTAGAAGCTGTAGGTGATATCCGGGAACAGCACCGGGAGCTCATGGTGCAGCAGCCCCTGGAACACGAACGCCAGCACTTCGTCGGAGCCGTTGCCCACGAAGACGTTTTCCGCCGCCACGCCGTTGAAGCCGGCGATGGCCTGCCTGAGGTCATCGGCGCCGGGGTCGGGATAGAGACGCAGGGCCTCGCCCGCGGCCGCGCGGATGGCCTCCAGCGCCCGCGGCGAGGGCGGGTAGGGATTCTCGTTGGTGTTCAGCTTGACCAGGTTCTCGACCTTCGGCTGCTCGCCGGGGACATAGGGGGTCAGGGAACGGACGACGGGGCTCCAGAAACGGTTCATGACTCGGCTCGGCAGGTGATGAAAAACCATAATTTAACCACGAAGGCACGAAGGACACGAAGAATGGCAAAGGAAGAAATAGACAGGATTGACAGGATTGACAGGATGGAGTGGTCGTTTCAGTGAGGGCATGGATTCCCGATCGTGTTCCCAAGCCCCTGCATGAACGGTGTTCAATGGCTACCGACGGACCGGCAATCTTGATCGGCCACATTCATGTCGAAGATTCCGTACTGAAATCCGGTTAATCCTGTGAATCCTGTCCATTCAGTCTTTTCTGTGTTCGTGTCCTTCGTGCCTTCGTGATGGATTTTCAACGTCCCGTCATGACCCCAGCAGGCCGAACCACAGCGGCAGGGTGGCCAGGCTCAGCAGGGTGCTGAGGGTCATGGCGGTGGCGAACAGGCCGGCGTTGAGCCGGTAGCGGTCGCAGAAGACCACCCCCAGCGCCATGGTGGGCATGGCCGCCTCGAGCACGGTGCCGGTGAGCAGATCCCCGCGCAGGCCGAGGGCGTGGGCGATGCTCCAGACCAGCAGCGGCATCAGCAGCAGCTGGATGAGCAGGACCGGGAGCACCAGCGAAAAGCGACGCCACTCGCTGAAGCCGGCCCGCAGGGCCATGCCCACGGCCAGCAGCATGATGGGAACCATGGCCGTGCCGAGCAGGCGCAGGAACCCGTCCACGGCCCCGGGCAGGGGAACGCCGGAGACGTTGAGCGCGATGGCGGCCAGCGCCGCCCACAGGGGCGGCACCCGCGCCAGGCGCCGGAGCACGCCCCCTCCCGTCGACTCAGGGCCGAAGTGGGTGGCAACCAGTACGCCGACGGTGAACAGCAGCGGCGTGCACGCGAACACATCATACTGGATGGCGATGCCGCGGCCGGTCTCGCCCAGCACCCGCTCCAGCACGGGCAGTCCCAGGTAGGTGGCGTTGGGAAATCCCGCCGCCAGCACCAGCGCGCCGGTGGTGGGCCGGTCCACCCGCAGGACCCGGTAGACCAGCACGCTCAGCCCCAGCCCGAACAGCACCCCGGTCACCGCACTGGCGGAGATGCGCGCCGAGTCCAGTCCCAGCGGTGCGCGCCACAGCACGTCCAGCACCAGCGCCGGCAGGAACAGGTGGTAGATGATGTCGGTGACGGGCCGCCTGCCACCGTCGCCATCGGGCCCCGGCCGCCACCAGACCCAGAACAGGCCGAGACCGATGAGAGCGGAGAGGGGCAGCAGGGTGGCGATCATGGGCGGGGGGCAGAGGTTGCAGGCAAGGGATAAGGGAGAAAGGATAACGGATAATGGATGAAGATCAGTTAACGACCTTTATCCATCGGAATGACTGGAGAGGTCTGGCCACACGCCTTTAACCCTTATCCTTTCTCCCTTATCCATCATCCCTGGTCCATTCTTCACCCGCGGCCACCCGCTATGCTTATTCCCAGGGGAACTGTGTGGGGAGGAGCCACCGGGGCGCCATGGCCTACGAAGATCGCCTGGAACCGCTCAGCTTCGCGGTCCGACCACGCGTGGTGCTGAAATACACCGGTCAGCTGGGACTGGCCCTGGCCGCGCTGACTCTCGTCCCGCTGGGGGTGGCGGCGGGCTACGAAGACTGGCCCATGGCCTGGCGGCTGGCGCTGGTGGTGACGCTGCTGACTGTTGCCGGAGTGCCGCTGGGGCGGCTGCGCAGCCCCCGCACCATCCAGACCAACGAGGCGCTGGTGGTGACGGCACTGGTGTTTCTCGTCGCCCCGCTGGCCATGAGCTGGCCCATGGCGGCGACCGGCATCCCTTACCTGGACGCGCTGTTCGAGGCGGTTTCCGGGGTGACCACCACCGGGCTCACCACGCTGGCCTCGGTGGCCGAGCGCCCGCCGGCGTTCCTGTTCACCCGCGCCTGGATGCAGTGGTACGGCGGACTGGGCTTCGTCGTCCTGTCACTGGCGCTGTTGATTGGTCCGGGGGTGGCGGCCCGGCGGCTGGCGAACATCTCCGGCGAGGGCGAGGATCTCATCGGCAACACCCGCGGCCACGCCCGGCGGGTGCTGACCGTCTACCTGGCCTTCACCGTAGCGGGCATCGCCCTGCTCTGGGCGCTGGGGCTTGCGCCCTTCGCCGCGGTGGTGCATACCCTCGCGGCCGTCTCCACCGGCGGCTACTCCAGCTTCGACGGCAGCCTCGCCGGTCTGGGAGTGTCCACGCAGTGGGCGGTCACCCTGCTGTCCCTGGCCGGCGCCGTGGCCCTCTCCACCTGGTACCGGGCCGCGCGCGGGGGACCGGCGGCACTGGCGGACGATCTCCAGCTCCGCGCCCTGCTGCTCGCCGCGCTGGCCGTGACCGTGGTGCTGGCACTGTTCATGCTGCGCTCGGGCCAGCCCTGGAGCGAGGTGGTGCGGCACGCCCCGCTGCTCGCCCTCTCGGCCCAGACCACCACCGGCTTCGCGAGCCTGGACGTGGGCGCGCTCGATCCGGCCGCCAGGCTTACCCTCGCCGGCTCGATGCTGGTGGGCGGCGGCGTGGGTTCCACCGCCGGCGGGTTCAAGATCCTGCGGTTGCTGATCCTGCTGCGGCTGCTGCAGATCCTGCTCAACCGCACCCGGCTGGTGGAGCACGCGGTGGTGGAATACCGGCTGGGAGAGACCCGGATCGAGCCCGAGGAGGGGCTGCGGGCGCTGCTCGTCGTGGTGCTCTACATCGGGGTGGTCGCACTCTCCTGGCTGCCCTTCGCGGCGGCGGGCTACGACCCCCTGAACGCCCTGTTCGAGGTGGTTTCCGCCACCGCCACGGTGGGACTCTCCACCGGTATCACCGCCCTGGAACTGGATCCCTGGCTCAAGGGTGTCCTGTGCCTGGACATGCTGCTGGGCCGGCTGGAGGTCCTGGCGCTGCTGGTGGTGCTCTACCCGCGGACCTGGTTCGGGCGCCGCAACGACTGAGCAACGCGCCGACTACACTTTCAGACAGCAACGGACAGGGGAGGATCCCATGCGGGTGGTATTCATCGGCGCCAGCTCGCTGGCGGTCAAGACGGCGCAGCTGCTCATCCGGCGTGGCCACGAGGTGGTGATCGTGGAGCGCGACAAGGAGGTCATCGACGATCTCTCCGGCCAGCTCGACTGCGCCTTCGTGCACGGCGACGGCAGCAAGCCGGCCATCCTGCGGGAAGTGGGCCCCTCCCAGACCGACATCCTCTACTGCCTCACCGGCCGCGACCAGTCCAACATCATCGCCAGCCTGGTGGGACGCTCGCTGGGTTTCGAGCGGGTGGTGACCAAGATCGAGGACGAGGCGTACGAGCACATCTGCATCGAGCTGGGTCTGGAGGACACCATCATCCCGGCGCGCACCATCGGCCGCTACCTGGCCGACATGGCCGAGGGCCAGGACATCCTCGAACTCTCGGCGATGATCAGGTACGACGCCCGGGTGGTATCGGTCGTCGTGCACGAGAAGGATGCCGTAACCGTCGCCGAGCTGGATCTGCCCGCCACTGCCCGCGCCGTCTGCCTCTACCGGGAGGAGAAGCTGATCCTGCCCGACGGCGGCACGAAGCTGGCAAAGGATGACGAACTGATCCTCCTCACCCGCCGGACGGAGGTGAACAACCTGGTGGAGCGCTTCCGCATCCCGCCGCCGGAGAACGACGAGGGAGACTCTTCGCCGGCCGGCGCCTGATGGATCCCACCGCGCCTGCGACCGGACGCAGGCGACCGGCGGAATCGTCCTTATTCCTTGTCCCCTGGTTCAATGAACGCCCCGGTGCGCAACCGCCCGGGATCCGGCCCGCCCGCCCCTCTGTCCCGCGGAATTTATCGCTATACTGGCGCGAACGCCGTTTCCCGGAGCCGCCATGGAAGCCATCGACACCCTCATCCACGCCCGCTGGGTCATCCCGGTGGAACCCGCGGGCACCGTGCTGGAGGATTTCTCCCTCGCCGTGCGTGACGGTCGCATCGTCGACCTGCTGCCCGCCGCGGCCGCCCGCGCCCGCTACCAGGCGGCGACGGTGGTGGAATTGCCCGAACACGCCCTCATCCCCGGGCTGGTGAATGCCCATACCCACGCGGCCATGAGCCTGTTCCGGGGCCTGGCCGACGATCTGCCCCTGATGGAGTGGCTCGGCAAGCACATCTGGCCGGCGGAGTCGCGCTGGGTCCGCGCGGAGTTCGTCCGCGACGGGACACTGCTGGCGGTGGCGGAGATGCTGCGCGGCGGCACCACCTGCTTCAACGACATGTACTTCTTTCCCGACGAGGCCGCCTTCGCCGCTACCCAGGCCCACATCCGGGCCGTGGTCGGGCTCATTCTCATCGACTTTCCCACCGCCTGGGCCGGGAACGCGGAGGACTACCTGCACAAGGGACTGGAGGTGCACGACCAGCTGCGCCACAACCCCCTGCTGCACACCGCCTTCGCCCCCCACGCGCCCTACACTGTCTCCGACGCGCCGCTGGAACGGGTCAGCGTGCTGGCCGAGGAGCTGGACATCCCCGTGCACATGCACGTGCACGAAACCGC
>NPIF01002177.1_pt1 | contig 110618 bp, 96 predicted proteins | sample 8637461 | NCBI WGS metagenome assembly NPIF01 (sample SAMN07420641, study PRJNA396082) | bioreactor metagenome | isolation source: sample BR12 brine-fed electro-methanogenic bioreactor BR | place: Japan: Kochi | collected 2016-12-09 | reverse complement strand
GAAAACCCGACAGACTGCTAGACCCAGTAATGGTGATCGCATCGCGCTGGAGCTTTATCGACCGCTTGAAACTTCGTTGCAGCCGGTACTTTCTGAGTGGCTGTTAAGTGTAAACAGTGTGGAATTGCTGTTGCTGCAGGCGAAAGGGGACCGAGGAGTCTATATTTCACCGTTGAAGCACAGTGATGCTCGGCCTATGACGCAAACCATCTCTCTGGCCGAGCAAACAATTCCTGGAGCCATCGCACTGGTTTCAGGTGGCTCGGGTGAGGTTGCTGGAGAGGACTACCGGGGTGTCTCGGTGCTGGCGGCTTACAGAACCGTCCCCAATTCTCCTTGGGCGTTGGTAATCAAACGTGATCGTGATGAGGTGCTCGCGCCACTTGAAACCCTGCTGCACTGGATATTGCTGCTGGGCATGATATTCATGCTCACGGTGGGGCTCATACTGTTGCTGCTCTGGCGTCAGCAGCGACTGAGGTTAAGCCTGCAGGCCAAGGCGGACCTGGATGCACGTGACCGAATTCTGCAGCGCTTTTATGACATGCCATTGATTGGAATGGGCATCTATGACCCCGCTGCCCGGTGCTGGGTGCGCGTCAATGACGAACTACTGTGGATGCTGGGCTATGAGCGTGAGCAGTTCATGGCAATGGACTGGCGGGAACTGACCCCAAGCCACCTGCTTGAAGAGGAAGAATATCAATTTCAGGCAGTAATGGATGGTGTCACCGATGGCTACCAGATGGAAAAACAGCTGCGTCATGCGGATGGGCATCTGGTGGATATTCGGCTTAATGTACAGATTGAACGGGAAAACGGCGGCTGGATGCTGGCAATTGCGCAGGATATCTCTGAGCGCAAGCGCCATGAAATGCTGATCCAGCGTCAGGCCAACCTGTACAACATGCTGTCGCAAACCAACCAGATGATTGTGCGCCGCCATACGCCGGATCGGATCTTCCAGAGCGCCTGTGATATTGCCGTCCGTTTCGGCAAACTGAGATTTGCCTGGATGGCTCAGCTTGATCAAAAAGGTCAACTCAAGCCCCTGGCCAGCGCCGGGTTTGGTGGCGAAAGCCTGCCGATGCTGGTGCAGTTGTGCCGCAATTATCCCGAGCAGGGGTTGACCATGGCAGCCATCAGGCAGGGCGAACGCATGCTGGCAAACAACATTTTTACCGACCCCGGCTTTCAGCCCTGGTATCAGCTGGCGCGACGCCATGATATCCATGCTGCCATCGTACTGCCCTTGAGTGATGCCGATGGCCGGCTTGTGGTGATGACACTGTATGCCGGCGAGCCTGACTTTTTCACCGATGAGGTTGTGAATACGCTGGATGAACTCAGCCATGACATCAGTTTTGCACTGGCCAACTACTCACGAGACCAGGCGCTGGAAAAGGCGAACCAGGTGATCAATGCCAGTCCTGTAGTCTTGATGCGCTGGGAAAACAGTGCAGGCTGGCCAGTGAGCTATGTGTCAGACAATGTGCGCCGCTGGGGAATCGAACCTGCGGAGCTGCGAAGTGGCGAGCTTAACTACGAACAACTGATACACCCGGATGATCGTGAGATCATTGCCGCGGAAGTGAAAGGGCATCTTGAACGCAACGAAAACGAATATCATCAGTTGTACCGTTTGCAGCTGGCATCGGGTGAGGTGATCTGGGTAGAGGACCATACCCATGTGCAGCGGGATCGTCAGAACAACATTCTACATATAGAAGGTGTATTGACCGATGTAACCGAGCGCCAGCAGCAGGAGGCACGGCTGGAGCGTGCCTCGGCCGTACTGGACAGTACCCGTGAAGCGGTAGTCATCACGGATGCTCGCCAGCACATTATCCAGGTCAACCCGGCGTTCAACGAGGTGTTTGGCTGGACGGAGGAAGAGCTGGTTAATAGCACGCCGCACCAGTTTGCCTCCGGTCGTCATGACAGTGCCTTTTACGAACAGATGTGGCACGAGCTGGACCAGTGCGGCCACTGGCAGGGCGAGATCATGAGTCGACGCCGTGATGGTGAAGTATTCCCGGCCCTGCTCAGCATCAGTGTGGTACGTGGACCGCGTGGCAACATCAATCACTACGTGGGTGTGTATACGGACCTGAGTCGCTTGAAAGAAAGTGAGTCCAGGCTTGAGTATCAGGCATTGCATGACCTGTTGACCGGCTTGCCCAACCGGCAGATGCTGTTCAGCCAGTTGGGGCACTGTATTCATTACAACCGCCGCCACAAGCGTATCTCGGCATTGCTAATGATCGATTTGGATAACTTCAAGGATGTAAACGACAGCTTTGGTCACCTGGTGGGCGATCAGTTGCTGGAGCAGGCAGCACAGCGATTGAAACTACGCCTGCGCGACGAAGACATGCTGTTCCGTTTGGGGGGCGATGAGTTTGCGGTGTTGCTTGAGGATGTCACTTCAGGCGGCGATGCAGCCAATGTGGCCTTAAGCTTGATTCGACAGTTTGACGGCAGCTTTACGCTGAGCGACGGTGTGGAGGTTCGGGTCGGTGCCAGTATCGGCATCAGCCTGATCACCAATCTCAAACAGAAACCGGAAGACCTCTTGCAGCAGGCGGATGCGGCTCTGTTTCGAGCCAAGGAGCGGCGCGGCAGCCTGAGCTTCTATAGTGATGATCTCACTCAGGCTGCTCGCCAGCGTCTGGAGCTGGAGCAGCGACTGGGCCACGCCATAGAAGCCAATGAACTTCGACTTCATTATCAGCCGCAATGGTCTTTGGAAACGGGTGAAATGACCGGGGTAGAAGCACTGGTCCGCTGGCAGGACCCTGAGCGCGGGCTGATATCGCCCGTCGATTTTATCCCGATCGCTGAGCAAACGGTCTTGATCGACCATATTGGCCGCTGGGTGCTGAACGAAGCCTGTGATCAGATTGTCCGCTGGCAGGAAGCCGGGCTGCATATCCCACGTGTGGCAGTCAATGTGTCACCGCAGCAGCTGCGTTATCACAGCTTGCCGGATGAGGTTGCCAAAGCACTGAAGCGGACCGGTATTGCACCAGAGCTGCTAGAGCTGGAGCTGACCGAAAGCGCACTGATGGCGCCCAACCTTGAGCCGGTGGCCATGTTGAAGCAGCTGCGCGCACTGGGCGTACGGCTGGCAATCGACGACTTCGGTACCGGCTACTCTTCTCTGGCTTACCTGAAACGTTTCCCACTGGATCTGCTCAAAATCGACAAGTCCTTCACGGATGACCTGCTCGAAAGTGATGAGGCCCGCGCCATCGTCGAAACCATTATTGTACTGGGGCACAAGCTTGGCCTTAGAGTGCTGGCTGAAGGGGTCGAAACCGAGGCGCAGCGCAGCCTGCTCAGCACGCTTGGCTGTCACCAGTATCAGGGCTACTTGGCCAGCAAGCCTCTGCCCGTGGCAGAGCTGGAGGTGCTGCTGGCAGCACCGCAAGGTTGATCTGCAATAACTGGAGAAGATACCCAGTCGTGGCTTTTGATGTATGATCGAGCAAATGTTTAATACCCGGGTCTCAACCTTCTGACCTGCAGGGAGTGCAGTGGATACTGTGAATTCATTAGCCGTGTGTCACAGCTCCAACAGAATTGCTACCAATCTGTTACTGGCCGTCGCTTATGCGATGCTTGGACTCAGCTTGTCCAGCACAGGGCTGCATGACCAGATCGTACCCTTATGGTTGCCGTCAGGCCTCGCACTTGCGGTTGTACTGCGTTTTGGTACGAAGATGTTGCCGGGGGTGTGGCTCGGCAGTCTGCTGGTCAATTTGATTTTGCCCAACGGCTGGAACCTGCCAGAGACGGGACACCTGCTGACCGCACTGGTGGTTGCCAGCGGGGCAGCCTTGCAAACCGGGCTGGCGGCATACCTGATCCGCCGTTTCGGTGTTGATCCACTGCTGCCTGTCAATGAGCGCTGGATGCTGCGCTTTCTGCTCTTTGCCGGGGTGCTGACCTGTACCCTGAACGCTACACTGGGAACACTAGCGGTCACGTATATCAACCAGTCCGGTGGTAGCCTGGGGCTGCTGCTGGATTGGGTCAGCTGGTGGCTGGGCGACAGCTTTGGTGCCGTTTTCGGTACCCCTCTGTTTCTCTCGCTGCTGCCGGCACCCCAGTCTGACGCTGCCTCTCGCCGTTGGGTATTGTCGGTACGACTGTTGGGAACCTTATTGGCGTTGATCGTGATCAATCAGTACTACCTGTCTCATCTGTCCAGCTTGCTGGAACGCAGTTTTCGTCAGGATGTACAACTGATCGATGCCCGTATTCAGGCAACCATCCAGCAGAACCTGCGAGATCTGGCCCGGCTTGAACAGCAGATAGCCAGTCGCCCGGATCTGAAGCCGGAAGAGTTTCGAGAGTTGGTGTTTGCTCGCATGCAGGACAACCCTGCGCTGCGCGCCTACTCCTGGGACCCGCTTGTACCGCGTTCGCAACGGACCGAATTCGAGCAGCGTACACGTGATCTGTTGGGTAACCCTGAGTACGCCATTTATGGTGAGTCCCCGCCGTCTGAAGAGGTCTTGATTCCGGTGCAATATGTCGAGCCGCTGGAGCAGAACCGGGCCGCACTGGGGTTCAATCTCTACTCGCTGGAAGATCGCCGCCGCTGGGTACTGCAGGCTGAGTCACGCGGTCAGGCGGTGGCAACCGGTATCCTGAATCTGACCCAGGCACCGAATGAGCCGGGTTTGCTGATTTTGCAACCGGTTTACCGTCAGACGGGGGCAGAGTTGCTGCAGAGTCGGCGTGAACTGCTTGGCTTCATTGTGGGCGTCTTCACGGTGGCACAGTTTTTTGATGCCGCGTTGCAGGAGTCAGGCATCGAACATGTGGGCTTGAGAGTCTCCGAGCGATTTGGTGGTTCATTCTACGACACAGTCAAGGCCGGCTCCCAGGGGGTGCGCCTGAGTCAGGGGTTTCCGGTGCTGCTGATGCAGCAGGAGTGGCAGGTGGAGGCAGTGGCCGGGCCTGACTATCTGGCCGCTCACCCGATCAGTCAGGCACTCTATCTGCAGGTTTTGCTGGTCGGCCTTGGCGCTCTGGCCTCTTTGCTGATCCTGTCGATGTACAATCGTGAACGCCTGCTGGTCGCGCGGGTGCAGCAACAAACACTGGATCTTGCCTGGCAGGCTCGGCACGATGACCTGACCGAGCTGCCCAATCGCACCCGTATGCAGGAGCAGCTGACAGAGTGGCTGAAAACACCTGACAGTCCCTTTGCGTTGCTGTTCATCGATCTGGACCGATTCAAGCTGATCAACGATAGCCTGGGGCACCAGGTAGGGGACCGTCTGCTGCAGGCGCTGGCGCATCAGATGCGTGTGGAAACGCCAGAAGACTGTAAGTTGTGCCGCATGGGAGGGGATGAGTTCATTCTGTTGGTACCCGGTGCCGCGCAGCGTGCCATTGCCGAGGCTCAGCGGATCCTGCTGATTGTGGGCCGTCCCTATACGGTTGCCGAGCATAGCCTGCAGCTGACCGCGAGTATCGGTATCAGCCTGTGCCCGTCACATGGGCGTGATGCCGACAGCCTGATCAAGCATGCTGATACCGCCATGTACCGTGCCAAGTCGCGGGGCAAGGATCGTTATGAGTTGTACTCCGAGCAGCTAACCTCGGATGCGGTGCAAAGCTTTTCAGTCGAACAGGATCTGCGCCAGGCACTGCAGGAGCATCAGTTGGTGCTGCACTATCAACCACAGTTCCGCCTGGATGATGATCGCCTCTGTGGTCTGGAAGCACTGGTGCGCTGGCAACACCCGGAACGAGGACTGTTGGGGCCAGACCAGTTCATTCCACTGGCGGAAGAAACCCAACTGATTGTGCCGCTGGGCTGGCAGGTGATCGAGCAGGCCTGTCAGCAGATGTCTCGATGGCTGGAGCAAGGGCTGGATGTTCCGCGGGTCGCGATCAATATTTCACCGCATCAGCTGTTACAGGCCGACTTTATCTCACGCCTGAATGCGCTGGTAGACGGGTTTGGTCTTGAGCGCAAGCGCATTGAGCTGGAAATCACCGAGTCGATGATTCAACAGGACCCTGACTTTGTGATTCAACAGCTGCAGCGCCTGCGCCTATCGGGGTATCACTTAGCGCTGGATGACTTCGGTACCGGCTTCTCATCGCTGGATCGACTCAAGTATCTGCCGCTGAATCGACTCAAGATCGACAAGAGCTTCACTCGCGACATCGGCCGTAATCCCAAGGATGAAGCGGTTATCCTGACGGTAATCGCATTGGGCCGAAGTCTGGGTGTAGAGGTGCTGGCCGAAGGGGTTGAAACTGAAAAACAGCGCGATTTCCTCAAGACACACCAATGCAACAGCATGCAGGGGTTCTTGATGGGCAAACCTGTTCCGGCAGAGTTGGTCAGCTTGCAACAGTCTGGATTTACTGACAGAGACAGGGGAAAGTGATTCAATAGCGGTCCACAGACCTGACACAAGACAGTCAAGTCTGGTGTGTATTGACTACCAGCTCTGGAGTTGTGATGCTGTTTGCCCCCCTATCGAGCATCGCCAGTCGTGACGTTGTCACGTTGGCCGAATCCGATACTATCCATTCTGCTGTCAGCCTGATGGCTGCGCACTCGATTCATGATGTGGTCGTGGTTACGGCGGATGGGCTACGTATCATCACGATACAAACTGTGATCAGGTTACGTTTGGCGGAAGCGGATTTCTCTGCTCCGCTGTCACAGGCATGCCTGCCTCGGGTTTCCTGCGTTAAACCAACCGAAAGTGTAGCTGATGGTCTTGTAGCCTTGAGAGGCTCTCCAAGTGAACATTTGTGCCTCGTAGACGAGAATGATAGGTTGGTTGGTATTGTCAGTTACACGGATCTGATAAGCCGAATTGACCCTCAGAATATGGCAGAAACTGTCCGTATCAAGGATCTGATTAGACTTACGCATTATTCTCATCTCGAACCAGGCGATACTCTTAGGACGGCCATGCAGAAAATGCATAGCGCCGGTCACTCTGCAGCCTTGATATCGCTGCCGAATCAAACAATCGGCATCATTACTCAAAGCGATATTACCCGTGCACTACAAACTCATGCTGACTGGCTGCATCCGGTTACTGAGTTCATGTCGGCACCTGCGTTTACAGTTGAGGAAGATTTGACCATCCAACAGGCCATAACGGTGAGCCGAGAGCGTCGGTTAAAGCGGCTGGTGGTCACGGATAAACGGGGTGAGGTGGTGGGCCTGCTGCATCAGAAAGATTTGGTGGGGCTGGCTTATGAAAGTTGGCGTGAGCTTCTTGAACGACATGAAGAAGACGTTCAAGCCGCCCTCGATGCCACAGAAAATGAACAACGTTGGCGAGCTGTGCTTGAAGGCACGCAACAGGGTGTCTGGGACTGGAATGTCCAGACAAACAAAGTGTTTTTTTCGCCGACCTGGAAATCGATGCTGGGCTACTCTGAGGATGAAGTTGGAGACTCGCTCGATGAGTGGGACTCGCGTATTCATCCGGATGACAAAGCGGCAACCTATGCAGACCTTGAGCGACATTTCTCAGGGGAAACATCCGTTTACGAAAACACGCACCGCGTGCGCTGCAAGGATGGCAGCTATAAATGGATTCAGGACAAAGGTAAGGTGTTCAGTACTGACGCTGACGGCAAACCGTTGCGTGTTATCGGCACACATACCGATATAACGGCTGAATATGAGCAAAAACAACAACTGAACCGGCTCGCAGAGAACGTGCCGGGGGTGTTGTACCAATATCGGCTGTATCCGGATGGCAGTAGCTGCTTCCCTTTTGCAACTGCGAATATCAGAGACGTTTATGGGGTGTTTCCCGAACAGGTAGCCAAAGACGCTCGATTTGTTCTGGAGCGTTTACACCCTGATGATGCTGAACGAGTTACCACGAGTATAGGCGAGTCTGCCGATCGGCTGAAGGTCTGGGAAGAGCAGTATCGATATAACCACCCCGAAACAGGCGAACGCTGGCTCGAAGGGCGCGCCACGCCCGAAAGGATGGTTGATGGCTCAATTATCTGGAACGGTTATATCTACGATATTACCGAGCGAAAACAGCAGGAGCTGAAACTGGCGGAAACCACGGCTCAGTTCCAGCTTACCATGGAGGCAACGAACACAGGTCTGTGGGCCTGGGATTTGTTAACCAATGATATTAACTGGTCACCAGAAGCCTATTCCATGCTGGGGTATGAACCGGATGAGTTTGCAGTGACGCTCGAAAAGTTCCAGGCCCTTATGCACCCTGATGATCTTCAGAAAATGATGGCTGATGTGATGAGCAGTATCGAGCAGGACGATGGCTTCAATGTTCAGTTTCGGTTACGCCATGCCGAAGGACACTGGCTTTGGATTCAAGGGCGAGGCAGGGTTACGGGGCGTGACGATGCTGGAAAACCCGTTTTCATGATGGGGACGCACGCCGATATTTCCGAGATCAAACAGGTTGAGCAGGAGCTTGCTGAAGCTAGAGCTGCAGCAGATACGGCGAGTCGAGCCAAGTCCGAGTTTCTGGCCAATATGAGCCATGAAATCCGTACGCCCATGAGTAGTATTATCGGTCTTAGCCAAATCAGTGTGGGTGAGCAGGATGTAACTACGCTGCATGACAGACTACGAAAAATACATCACTCTGGGCGTTTGCTGCTCGGAATTATTAACGACATTCTCGACTTTTCAAAAATTGAGGCGGGTAAGCTTTCAATCGATCCCCAGCCATTTTTCTTAACGGGTCTGGTGGATAACCTCAACAGTCTGTTTGCGGATATGGCGAGCAGCAAACATTTGCAGCTATCAATGCGTATTGATGAAGGGGTGGGTGACACCTTTGTCGGTGACGAGTTGCGTCTGAGACAGGTGCTGACCAACTTGATCGGCAACGCCGTCAAGTTTACTGAACAGGGAAGCATCCAGCTTGTAGTTTCTACACACCAGTCTTTAGCGGATCGACAATGGCTTAAATTCAGTGTTTTGGACACTGGCATTGGTATTTCACAAGAGCAGCGGCAAAAACTGTTTAATGCTTTCAGCCAAGCTGATAACTCGGTAACCCGCAAACACGGTGGCTCCGGGTTAGGGCTTGTGATCAGCCAACGTTTGGTGGAAGTGATGGGCGGCAGCGGTATTGAACTTGAAAGTCAGCCGGAGCAGGGGTCTGCTTTCAGTTTTATTCTTCCCTTGCGTGCCTGTGACGCTTCTGAGCAGGAAATGCTTCTGCACAAGAAATCTGAGACGTTGGGCGAAATTCATTCGCTGCAAGGCAGGATTTTGTTGGTGGAGGATAACCCGATCAACCAGGAGGTCGCCAGGTCGCTGGTTGAAAAACTGGGACTTCAGGTGACGGTGGCACAGCACGGTGTTGAGGCGCTGGAGCAGATTGAACAGGCTGATTTCAACTTGATCCTGATGGACATTCAGATGCCGGTCATGGACGGCTACGAGGCCACTCGACGGTTGCGCGCACATGGCTGTGAATTGCCAATCATCGCTTTGACGGCTGCAGCAATGGCTGAAGATCAGGCAAAAGCATTGGCTGCCGGCATGAACAGTCATCTTTCCAAACCCATTGATCCTCAGGAGTTGCAGCATGTATTGGCACAGTGGCTGGAAGAGAAATCAACAGAGTCTAAAGCGGGCCAAAGTGCTGCAGTCGACGCACCTTATAACATGGCTCTAGCATCTTTTAAGTCAGTAAGGGAGGCAGACACTTCCAGTTGTTTTGATGCCGGTGCTGGTCTGGTCATGCTCAATGGCAACCGACAGTTGTACAGGAAAGTTTTGAGGGAGTTTCTGCAGCAGCTTGGCTCGGATTACCAACAACTTCCCGGCAAGCTTCGCCATTTGCAAGCCGAACCGTCTCCTGAAGCAATCGCCTCGGTGAAAAAGTTGATGCACAGTCTTAAAGGCGTTGCCGGTAACCTGGCTCTGCAGTCCTTGGCGGCTTTGTCAACCTCACTTGATCGGGTATTGAAGCAGTCTGAGGTCCCAACCGAAACTGAGGCCGGTGTGTTGGAGCAGTGCCTGCAGCAGACGACAGCTGAGATAGAACAGTGGCTTGAAAGTGAAGAGCCTACCGAGCAGGCTCAGCCAGGGCGGAGCAATACTCAGAACAGGTCAGTACAATCTGACTTGCAGGCCTTGCTGGTCGCGATACAAAACAGCCAGTTTATTGACGAAGCCGAGCTACAGGCACTGGCGGAACAACTTCCCGAAGAGGCTCTCATTCATTGGAGTGCTTTGTGCCAGGCATTGAATGATTTCGAGTTTGAGCAGGCTGCAGAGATTCTGTCTCAGCTAATACTTCAGTTAGCACAGAATAGCCAATAATGCCAAGGCTAGTATCCAACTCATTAAGCAAACGATTGCTGCTGACTACGCTTGCAGCCGTACTTATGTCCATAATTGTGCTGACAGCAATGGTCGAGTGGCTGGTGTTGCAGCATAACCGTAGCCTCTTGCTTGAGCACCAACAAAGCTTCACCGACCTTGTGGCGCGTCGAATCGATCAAGGACTTGATACACGTACACGCACGTTGAAGGGGCTGGCCAAGTTGCTCAATGATGGTGAGCAACTGCTGCCGCTTGAGGCCATGCAGGCTGTCCTGGACTCACGCCTGCAGCTTCATGAGCATTTTAATAATGGCCTTTTGGTGCTCAGCAAAGAGGGTGTGATCTCGGTTGACTCCCCGGTACTAGAAGGGCGTGTTGGCATTGATCTGAGAGACCGTGAACATTACCGCCACGTATTGCAGACGCAACAGCCGTATATTTCCAAGCCACTCATTGGTAGAGGGGTCAACTCGCCGGTTTTTCTGATCAGCGTGCCCATACTGAACCGGCGTAACCAATTGCTTGGCATGACGCTTGGCTCAACTCGCTTGGCTGAAGACAACCTGCTGACCGAGATATCACTGCAAACCATCGGTGATGAAGGTGAGCTGTGGGTGTTGGATCTTGAAAGCGATCTTGTAGTCACCAGCTCAAAGCGAGAATACGTCATGGGACATATCTCGCAGTTGGGTTTTAATACGTTGCCCAATCGCCTGAAGCAAAAAGAGTGGCAGGGTCAGATGACCAATGGCGGCGGGAAATCACTGTTGTATACAGCGACTCCGTTACAGCAAACGGGCTGGGTTGTGGTACATACCTTTCCTGCGGCCATGGTATTGGCACCGGTCAAAGCATTGCTGTTGCAAGTTGTGATGGCTGTTACAGCGATGCTGGTCGTGGTGGCATTGTTGGCGTATTGGCTGATCAAGCGGCAACTGCGCGACCTGAAAGACTCAGCGACCCAAGTAACCAGTATGCTGGAAAACGTTTCCGAGGTTAAACCGTTAACGGTTGTACGAAATGATGAAGTCGGGTTGCTGGTAAGTGCCTTCAATCGGCTGCTGGAAAAACAGGAAGTACAGGCCCAACAGTTGTTGGCTGCGAAAACAAAAGCTGATCGGGCCAACCAGGCCAAGTCCGAGTTCCTGGCTAACATGAGTCATGAGATTCGTACCCCGCTGAATGCCATTATCGGACTGAGTGAATTGCAGCTAGGGGAGGAGCAGCCTCTGCACATGCAGCAGCGTACCCGTCAGGTTCATCACTCTGGCAAACTGTTGCTTGGAATCGTGAATGACCTACTCGACTTCTCCAAAATTGAAGCCGGTAAAATGGAGCTGGAGTCGCGCCCATTCATGCTGAGTGATGTACTGCAACATCTTGCATCGATGTTTGCGCTTCCCAGTAGTCAGAAAAGTCTTGAACTGGTGTTGCACCTGCAGCCGGACTTGCCTGAGGCGTACGAAGGGGATTATCTGCGCCTGACTCAAGTTCTTACCAACCTGATGGCCAATGCCGTCAAGTTCACCGAGCAGGGCACGGTGGAATTACTGATTGAAGCGAAAGCGATACAGGATAAGCAAGCCGAGCTTGTTTTCAGCATCAGTGATACTGGTATCGGTATGACGCCCAAGCAGCAGGAGCGGTTGTTCAAGGCTTTCAGTCAGGCAGATACCTCAATCACGCGGCGTCATGGTGGCACGGGGTTGGGGTTGATTATCAGTCAGCGGCTGGTAAGGCTGATGGGCAGTTCTGGTATTTATCTTCACAGTGAAGCCGGTGTGGGCAGTTGCTTCAGCTTTGGGTTGAGTTTGCCTTTGGCTGCAACCAGTGAGCGGCCCTCGCAGCAACCCCTTCGCTGTAAAAACGGTGCATGTCATGCGCTTGTGGTGGATGATCAGCCCCTGGCGCGTCAGATCCTGTGTGAGATTCTTGAGTCTTGGCAGTTTGTGGTCGACGAAGCTGAAGACGGCATTCAGGCAATAGAAAAGGTGCAACAGCGACTTAAACATCAGCAGGGCTACGATGTTGTGCTGATGGACTGGGAAATGCCGAAAATGAATGGCCTGAATGCGCTGCGCACGATCCGTAAAGTGATGCAAGATGCAGGCATGTTGCGTCAGCTGCCAGCAATGCTAATGGTATCGGCGCATGACCAATCAGACATCCAACTCTATGGTGAAGATGATATAGAGTACCTGCCAAAGCCGGTTCACCGTTCTTCACTCTACGATGCCCTTTCGCATTTGTACCAACAGAGTCAGCTGCAGCTGCCACAGCTGCAGCTATCCGAGCACTTCTGTGGTCAAAGGGTGCTGGTTGTGGAGGACCACCCGATCAATCAGCAGGTTGTTCAGTCGCAACTGGAGCAGATGGGGCTGACGGTCAGCCTGGCTGGAAACGGTGCTGAAGGTGTGGAGCAGGCTCGCCGCGAACAATATGACCTGGTATTGATGGATATCCAGATGCCGGTTATGGATGGCTATGAGGCAGCTCGTACGATTAGATCCTTCAATACAGAGGTTCCGATCATTGCCCTGACCGCGGCAGCACTGGTTGAAGACCGTGAAAAGGCTCTTCAGGCTGGCATGAATGATCACTTGGGCAAACCGTTCTCAGCACAACAGCTCTTTGACCATCTGCGCCCATGGCTGCAAACCCGCCAGGTGTCTGTAGAGCCTTCATCTGCGGCTGCTGAAACAGCAGAAAAAGCAAGCACTGCACAGTTGCCGGTCGCACAAAAACGGTCACTGCTGATTGTGGATGATATGGCAGCCAATATTCGGATTTTGGCTAACCTGTTGAAAGACGACTACACAATTCAAGTAGCCAACCGAGGGCAAAAGGCATTGGATATTGCCCGCGGAAATCACCCTCCGGATCTGATATTGCTGGATATCATGATGCCGGAGATGGACGGTTACCAGGTGTGCCGTGAGCTTAAAAACAATGCGATCACCAATCACATTCCGATCATTTTCGTGACGGCAATGGATGCAGTTGAGGATCAGAAAAAAGGCCTGAGTTTGGGGGCAGTTGATTACATCACCAAGCCTTTCGATGCTGATATCGTGAAGGTGAGAGTACGCAATCACATGAACCTGAAGGTCAAAACGGACATGCTGGAAGATATGTCGCATGTGGACGGTCTGACACAGGTGGCTAACCGGCGCAACTTTGATCGATCACTGCAACGGGAGCTGAAACGTCTTGAGCGCAGTGGCAAGCCGCTGGGCCTTGTTATGCTGGATATCGACTATTTCAAGCCGTTCAATGACCACTATGGTCATGGCAAAGGGGATGAGTGCTTGATTAAGGTGGCCGCGGCACTGCAGCAGGTGATTAAGCGCCCCGGTGATCTGTTGGCACGTTACGGTGGTGAAGAGTTTGCAGCCATTTTGCCTGAAACAGATGCAGAGGGCGTGGCACGGGTGGCTGAAGCAATGCGCGCTGCTGTAGAGGCAATCGATGTCGAGCATGGCTATTCACAGGTTGCTGATCATGTGACGATCAGTGTGGGCTGCTGTGCTCAAATCGTTACAGCTGAAACAACGGCAGAGCAGCTGCTGAACAGGGCGGATACCGCACTTTATGCTGCCAAACGGCAGGGGCGCAATCGGGTTGTGATTTAAGCCATGAGGCTGAAGCTATTATGACGGTAAAAGTGGAACTGATGTGTAATAGCGTGCAGCTGTATATAACTGCGCTGATACTGGGATTGCTTTTATACCCGATTTCAAACATAAGTTATGCGGATGAAGTGGATTTGGATGCCGTGTTTATGAAACACAGTGTCCCCATGTACTGGCTGGATCCGAGCAGTGGCGAAATTATAGAAGCAAACCCGGCTGCTGTATCATTTTACGGCTATGAAGCTGCCCTTTTTGAGGGTATGAAGATAGATGAAATCAATACACTTAGCCCCAAACAAGTGGCTGAAGAGATGGCCTTGGCAAAGCAGGAGGGTCGTAACTATTTTATTTTCAGGCACCGTTTGGCAGACGGAGATATACGCACGGTCGAAATACATTCGCATCCATTTAAACGACATGGAAAGCTTTTATTGCTTTCAGTCGTACATGATATTACACCTGGCCGGAACCTTGATCACGGACTTTGGCATTACAAGCAACGCCTTGAAGAATTGGTAGAAGAACAGACGGCCGACGTTAACCAGCGCAATCGTGTCATTATCCTGTTGTTGCTGGCTGGGCTTGCGTTGTCGGTGTTTACGATTGTGGTTTTAACCTATCTGATGCGACAGCGACAAAAGGCAGAAGCGGAAACCCGGCATTTCAGATCCATTGCCGAGAGTGCGATGTACGGCAATGTGATTACGGACTTGCGGAGTCATGTACTCTATTGCAATCCTTTCTTTGCCAATATTCATGGCTATACGGTGCAGGAGCTTAAGGGAAAACATCTGTCTGTTTTTCATTGCCCTGAGCAGATGCCGGCAGTAGAAACGCTTTTATCCCAACTTAAGCAACAAGACTATTTTCCACCGACTGAGGTGTGGCATTACAGTCGTAACGGCTATGAGTTCCCGATGCTGATGAGCGGTATCGTCATGCCAGATGAGCATGGTCAGCCGGCTTATCTCGCCACAGTAGCCATTGATTTGACCGATCATTTCAATGAGCGCCAGCAATCTGAAAAGTTGCTTGTCAGTGCCAAGGAAGAGGCAGAAAACGCCAGCCGTGTGAAGTCAGAATTTCTTGCCAATATGAGTCACGAGATCCGGACTCCGCTCAATGCCATTATCGGGCTTAGCGAGCTGCAGATAGCTGAGTCTTTGCCAAAGCGGGCACATCATCGTGCACGACAGATTTACCAGTCAGGCGAGCTATTGCTGGGGATCGTGAATGACCTGTTGGACTTTTCAGAGATAGAGTCGAAAACATTGGCGATTAAAGCCGACTTTTTCAGGCTTTCTGATGTCATCAGCCAGCTCGATACCCTTTTCGGTCCATTAAGTCGGCAAAAAGGGGTGGAGTTGTTATTTACGATCCAGCATGACCTGCCTCAGTGGTATACAGGCGACCGAGTACGTCTGACACAGGTGATGACCAACCTGTTGGGTAATGCCGTGAAGTTTACAGAACAGGGCAAAATTGATCTGCAGATTGAGGGTGAATGCCTGTCAGACGAGCGTGCGAGGCTTGTATTCAGGGTAAAGGACAGCGGTATTGGCATGACTCAAGGACAGCAAGAAAAACTGTTTCAGGCATTCAGTCAGGCCGACACCTCTATCACGCGCCGTCATGGCGGTGCCGGCTTAGGACTCTCAATCAGTCAACGCCTGGTTATGTTGATGGGTGGAGAAAGCATCCATGTAGAAAGCGAAGCAGGTGTCGGTAGCTGCTTCTGCTTTGAGTTATGCTTGCCGATCGCACAGGTGCAGACATCCTCGGGTGATCAGCCCGAAACCGAGTATCTCTGTGATGAGACTGCGCCTGTTGGGGATCTTATAGAGCCTGGCTCATGGAGACCCGTTAGCCTGTTCAAGAGTCAGCGAGTGCTGGTGGTGGAAGACAACCCGGTTAACCAGCAGGTGGTGCAGTCCCAGCTTGAACAGATGGGGCTTGGAGTTGAGCTGGCCAGTGATGGTGCCGAGGGTGTTGAGCGTGTGCGGCAGGGTGGTGTGGATCTGGTATTGATGGATATACAGATGCCTGTAATGGATGGTTATGAAGCGACCAAAGCCATACGCAGCTTTAACCAGGATATACCGGTTGTCGCATTGACGGCAGCAGCCTTGATTGAAGACCGAGACAAGGCACTGAATGCCGGAATGAATGACCACTTGGGCAAACCCTTTTCGGGACAGCAACTGTTCAAGATATTAGAACAGTGGCTTGAGTTGGCGCCAATGGTTCAACAGCCGGAGGAGAGTGCGTCGGCGCTGGAACCGCAGCCCACTGCAGGGCAGCCGGTCAACCCAGCTGCCAAAAACAGGTTGCTCATTGTTGATGATGTTGCGGCGAACATCCGTATCTTGGCCAACCTGCTCAAGGATGAATATACGATTCAGGTGGCCAACAATGGCCAAAAAGCGCTTGAAATAGCGCAAGGCAATCACCGGCCTGACCTGATCCTCCTGGATATTTTGATGCCCGATATGGACGGCTACGCTGTTTGCCGCGAATTGAAGCAAAAGCCGGAAACCAGCAAAATTCCGGTGATCTTTGTGAGTGCCCTGGATGAAGTTGAGGATGAGTCCAGGGGGCTTGCGCTGGGTGCAGTGGATTACATCACCAAGCCTTTTCAAGCTCAGGTTGTGAAAGCGCGTGTGCGTAACCACATGAACTTGAAACTCAAAACGGATCTGCTCGAAAATCTCTCGAATTTTGATGGGTTGACTCAATTGGCCAACAGGCGCCGTTTTGATGAAGTATTACAGTCTGAAGCGAGACGTTTGTCACGCAGCGGTAAGCCTTTGGCATTGATCATGCTGGATATCGACTTTTTCAAACCTTTCAATGACAACTACGGCCATGGCAAGGGTGATGAATGCTTGATCAAGGTTGCAACAGCCTTGCAGCAGGTAATACAGCGCCCGGGTGACCTGGTTGCACGTTATGGCGGTGAAGAGTTCGTGGCCGTTTTGCCGGAAACTGACATCATCGGTGCAGCCAAAGTTGCTGAAGCGATGCGCCGTGCAGTTGAGAGTTTGAACTATCCGCATGAATATTCATCCATCGCGGATCATGTAACGGTAAGTGTTGGTTATGCGGCGGCAGAGTTGAAAGAGGGTATAGCAGAGACGCTGTTGGAGCAGGCAGACCACGCATTGTATCGGGCAAAGAGTGCCGGACGTAATCGTATTGTCGGTACAGGGTAGTCAGCCCGGAATCCCTTTTTACAGCCTGCGCACGTCTGCGAATTCGGTCAAACAATTATGCTCTCTTTCCGCACGGGCTTTTATTGTTATGTTATAACAAAAGTTATAGTATACACGTCCCTTTTCCAACGTACTAAAGCTGTAAAACCATGAAAATGAAATCAACTTTACTTCGCACATTGCCCTTGGCTGTATTCGTGGCCGGTACTGCTCAGGCGGAGCTGTCGGCCCCTGATATCAGCCTCACGATTGATGCCTATCACAAGTCTACGGATACGGCTTTGGGTGGCCGTACAGAAGGCTGGGGGCTGAGCCATACGGAGCTGGCGCTCAAGCAACAGTTTGGTAACCTGATGAGCGGCAAACTGACCGCCGTTATGGAAGCCAATGAGGAGGAAACCGATTTCAGTATTGAAGAAGCCTACCTGCAGACGCTGTCATTGCCGGCAGGAATGACGCTGCGGGGTGGCCGCTTTCTGTCGGATATCGGCTATCTGAATGGTCAGCATCCGCATGCTGACAGTTTTGTTGAGCGCCCGCTGCTGTATCGCGCTTTTTTGGGTGGTCACTATTACGACGACGGTCTTGGGTTGAGCCTGGTTATGCCCACGGATCTTTACTGGCGCATCAGTGCCGAGGCATTTGATGGCGATCAGCTGAGTGAAACCGATAGTGGTCGTACGGTGGGTACCTGGGCTCTGTCGACCAGCCTGGGCGGTGATTTGAGTGATTCTCAAAGCTGGCAGGCCGGCTTCAGCTACCTGCGTAACCGCACGCTGGAAGCGGGTGAGCATGATGAACATGACCACCACGACCATCACGACCATGAAGAAGAAGGGCATGGTCACAGCCATGGTGCCGAATATACCGGCAAGCATATGTACCTGGCCGATCTGGTGTGGAAGTGGGCGCCTCAGGGCAACAATCGCAACCAGCAGCTGACACTTTCAGCCGAATATGCCCGCGTAACCGACCCGAACGAATATGCCAGCAGTCAGGAATACCACGAAGGCTGGTATGGTTCTGCGGTATATCGTTTCGCACCCCAATGGAGTGCAGGGCTGCGACATGGCCGAATAGATGTACAGATGGGGCATGATGATCACTTCCATGAGGGTGCGCTGGAAGAGACCGCTGTGATGCTGGCCTGGAATCCGAGCCACACCCAGACGCTTCGACTGCAGTACACTCATCAAAATGTACTTCAGGACTGGGATGATACCTTTGATGCGGCAGCTGATGATGTCCTGACGCTGCAGTACATCATCAGCTTTGGTGCTCATGATGCGCATTCGTTCTAGTTTGACAGGCCTTGCGCTGGTAGCGGCATTACTGCCGCTGCCGGCTCAGGCACTTGAGATCTTTGCCTGCGAACCCGAGTGGGCAGCACTGGCTCAAGCACTGGCGCCGGAGGCACGTATCAGCAGTGCAACCCATGCCTATCAGGATCCGCACTATATTGAAGCGCGGCCGAGTCTGATCGCCCGGTTGCGCCGTGCGGATCTGGCCATCTGCAGCGGTGCCTCGCTGGAGGCTGGCTGGCTGCCGGCGTTGCAGCAGCGGGCGGCCAACCCAAAGGTACAGCCGGGGCGTGCGGGTATGCTGTTTGCGGCTGAACATGTCGAAACGATAGATCAGCTCGACCATGTACCTTTCGGTGCCGGTGATGTGCACCCGGAGGGCAATCCGCACCTGCACCTTGATCCGGAACGAATCCGGCAGGTGGCAGCGGTACTGAGTGAGCGTCTGGGTCGGGCCGATCCTGAGCAGGCCGCCCAGTACCGTGCGGCCTACCTGCGTTGGTCCCTGAGTTGGCAGCAGCGTATGGATAAGTGGCGTGAACGAGCAGAGCCGCTGCGCGGTCGTACGCTTGTGGTTCAACACAGCACCTTTGATTACTTCTGGCGCTGGCTGGGACTGGAGGTAGTGGCCGATCTGGAACCCAAGCCGGGTGTGCCGCCGACTCCGGGTCATCTGGCATCACTGGTCGAGGATGTGAAGGCAAAACAACCGCTGGCCATTGTGCACAGCTGGTATCAGGACCCGCAAAGTGCTCAGTGGTTGGCGCAGAAAACCGGGCTGCTGGTGTTGGCACTGCCGTCCACAACCGAGCCAGAGCAGGGGATAGAACGGCTGGATCAGTTGTTCGATCATCTGCTGGCGCAGCTACTGGAACAGGTTGATGCTGGCTGAAGCGGGGCTGTTACTGGTTCCGTTGGCGGCAGGGCTGCTGGTACTGCTGACCCATCTGCCGCTGGGCGAGCAGGTGCTCAAACGTGGCATTCTGTTTATCGACCTGGCGGTGGCTCAATTGGCTGCGCTGGGAGCCTTGCTGGCGCAGCAAGGGTGGCCGGAGGTGCCATGGGCCGCGCTGGCGGGTGGCACTTTGCTGGCGGTGCTGGGTGCCGGTCTTGTGGGCTGGTTGGCTGCACGGTATCCAGCCCAGCGGGAGGCGGTTATCGGGTTGCTCTATGCTGGGGCAGCCTGTTCGCTGCTGTTGTTGCTGGCATCCGACCCCCATGCGGGGCATCAGCTGGCCCGCAGTCTTAACGGTGATATTCTTTGGGTCAGTTGGAATGACCTGTTGCCGCTGGCGCTGCTGACTGTCGCTTTCTGGACTGTACAGTGGCGGTACTCAAACTGGCTCGGTGCTGCAGGGTTCTATCCCTGTTTTGCGCTGCTGGTCAGCTTTTCGGTACCGCTTCTCGGCGTCTATCTGGTGTTCGTGACACTGATTGCACCGGCGCTGGTGGCGCAACTGGCGGGTGGTCGCTGCGCTGCGCTGCTGTGCGGTTGTGTTGGCTACCTGCTGGGGCTCGGCCTGGCATGGCAGCTTGACTGGCCGGCGGGTGCCACTCTGGTGCTCAGCCTGTTGCTGGCAAGTGTGATCTGGGTGGTACTGTATGGCCTGAGAGCAGGTTACTCTTCAGGCCAGTCTTCTGCATCATCCGGCAGTTCATAGGGTTGGATGCGGTAGGCTTCCAGTCGGTAGCCTGCCGTTCCCATCTCATGGCTGAACACTTCAGTCGTCAGCCGGCCGCTGATCAGCACCGCATCGTACAGGCTTTCAACCCGTGTGCCGGGTTGGTAATGCACGTCGATGATCTGGTTGGAGGGCGGTGGCGGCACATGAATACAGGCGCCGAAATAAGGTACCAGAAAAAAACGATCAACCACGTCACCCACCCCTTCAAGTGGTACCACAAAACCTGGAATGCTCACCATGCGGCCATCCATCGACTCCACGACTGGGGCTGAAGCCAGTGTCTGCATCATCTGGTCCATGATCTGCTGCGCTTTCGGGCTGTAATCGTCCAATGCATCCAGCTCGGGGCTATTGAACAGCTCTTCAAGTGAGAGGCCATAGTCTTCCGGCATCAAATCATCCCAGCGTATCTCGGCCGCGGTTTCGCCATTGACGATGATCTCGTCATTGGCCTGCAGTGGCTGCAACAGCGAAAGGCCCAGGATCAGAGTAGTCAGTACACGCATTGAGTTCTCCATCAGTTGCGCCGGATCAGACTGTTGGCCAGTGCCATGCGGTAGGCCATGAGGGCCGGTATCAGTCCGCTGAGCAGTCCCAGCATCAGGATGATACCACCAAGTGCCCATTGCTCGGGTGACAGCTTTGCAGGTACCAGCCGCAGGCCAAACAGATCCAGCAGAGGCTGTTGCAGCAGTGTCATCCCGCCCCAAAGCAATAACAGCCCCAGCAACAGGCCACTGAGAGTCAGCAGCAGGCTTTCAGTCATCAGCAGGCTGGCGATGCGCAAGGGGGATGCCCCCAATGCCCGCAGTACGGCAATCTCATGTCGGCGCTGCTGCATGCCACTGAGCAATACGGCCAGCATGCCACACAGGCCGATCAGCAGTGCAGCACCGGACACGGCCAGCAATGCTTTTTCGGCCACGCTGACCACTTGCCACAGTTCCTGCAGCGCCACGCCAGGCAAAACGGCAGTGAGGGGATCGTCCCGTCGGTTGTTCAGTTCGCGCTGCAGATGGAAGGTCTGCAGGCGAGATTCAAGGCCCACCAGAACAGCCGTAACTTCTCGGGGTGTCAGGTCGCGCTTGCGGGCCTGCCCGGGCGTGACCTGCATACCCGGCAGGGGGATGCCGGCACGCCAGCCGAGATGAACAGCCTCCAGCCCCTCAAGTGATACCAGCAGGGCCCGATCCAGTGGTGTGCCGGTGGCGGTCAGAATGCCGCTGACCTTGAAGGGCAGATTGTCGTGACGCTTGAAACTGGTGTTGCCGGCACCGTGTGCGATCACCAGGCGATCATCAAGGTTGTAGCCCAGCTCGCGTGCCACCTCGGCACCGATTACTACCGAGAACAGGTCATTCAGCGGGCCACCCTGAGCGAACTCAAGCGGTTGTTTGGCGCCGTAGCGGTAATGTTCAAACAGGCTGTTGTGAGTGCCCACAACACGATAGCCGCGATGTGAGTCGCCCAGTGACAGCGGGACTGTCCAGGCGATGCGCGGGTCATCATTCAGGGCTTCGTAGCTGCTCCAGCGGATATTGCTGGTCGCTGAGCCAATATGAAACACGGAATAGAGCAGCAGTTGTACCGGCCCGGAGCGAGCACCGACAATCAAATCGGTACCAGAGACCGTATCGAAAAAACTCAAACGGCTTTGTTCGCGAATCTGCTGTACACCCAGCAACAGAGCAGTGCTTAGCGCCAGAGTGAACAGTGTCAGCAGTGCGCTGGCACGGCGGCTGGCCAGACTGCGCAGTGCAAGTCGGATCAGCATGAGCCGGCTCCTTCCAGTGTAAGGTGGCGTGAGAAATACTCAGACAGCGCGGGGTCATGGCTGACCAGCAGAAGGGTGGTATTACTCTGATCCAGTTCTTCCAGCAGTAACTGCATAAAGCGGTCACGGCTGACACCATCCAGCGCCGAGGTGGGCTCGTCCGCAATGATTAACTCCGGTGCGCCAATCAGAGCACGGGCAGCGGCCACGCGCTGCTGCTGACCGATCGACAACTCGGCGACGGTGCGGCGCTGAAACAGTTCGGCGGGCAGCTGCAACCGTTCCAGCAGGCGATGTGCTTCTGCCTGAACACTGTCACTGCGGCGGATTGCGGCTTCGCGCCGGGGGGCTGAAAGTGTGCAGGGCAGACTGACGTTATCGATCAGGTTCAGGTAGGGCAGCAGGTTGAACTGCTGAAACAGTACGCCAATATGGTCTGCACGCAGGCGATCACGCTGGCGCTCTGACAGGCTCGCCAAGGATTGACCAGCAAGGCTGATTTCTCCTTCGAAACTGCCCAAGACACCCGCTATCAAGTTCAGCAGGGTGCTTTTGCCGCTGCCGGAAGGACCTTGAATGAACAGGTGCTCTCCGGCCTGCAGCTGCAGGTGTTGAATCTCCAGCATGGGCGCTTGTCCGGGCCAGGCAAAACGCAGGTTGTCGATACGGATGATCGGTTTCATGGCAGTTCAAGCAGGGTTTCGCCCTGCCGCAGTTGGCTCAGGTGCTGGCCTGATGGTGTGATCAACTGAACATCCAGTCTCTCGATCCCCGGATAGTGCTTCATCAACGGTAACTGCAATTGTTTCAATTGTGCCGAGCCGGCACAGAGATAGTGATATTCCACCATCAGATCGGCATGTTCCTGATACTCATCATCCGCACTGTGATCATGCTGGTCGTGGGAATGTGAGTGCGCATCATGAGTATCCGTTTCCTTGAATGGCTGGTGCAAGGCGACTTTGCTCAGACTGCAATCGGCTGCAGCCGGAAGTTGCAGCAGATGCCCGGCCTGCTGCAGTTGTTGCTGCAGTGAGGTCCAGTCAGCCTGCTCCTGTTCAGACATTGGACGATGCTCAAACCCGACCAGGTTAGCCAGGGGCGAGCGTATTGAAACGGCGAGCATGGGAGGGTCCAGCACCAGATCGAGCTGGGCAACACCGTGTTGGTGTACACCGGCCGCAACAGCCGTCTGAAGCGGGAGAAGGGCGCATAACAGCAGGGGGGTGATCAGTCGCATCTTGGTCTCCGGATACCATCTGTCAAAAAGTAAGCGTTACTTTATAACATGATTCAGTACACTCAACGGCACCTGTGACAAGAAACGACACAAAAAGATCAGCCGTTACAGCAAAAAAAACGCTCTGAAGTAAACATTAATTTAATGTAGCGATGATCTACCTTTATTTCCCTGTTGTATAACCCGGTGAGAGTTTGCAGCCACGCGTTCAACCCCTTCCGGTTGTTCGGCACGATCCCATCCCCCGAGGTTAAGACATGTTGTTCAATCGCCATAAATCAGCCCTGCTCAAGGCCAAGGTTCAAATCGCCCATCAGCAGGAAACCCTGAGTGCACTGAACCGACACATGGCGCTGATCGAATTTTCGCCTCAGGGTGAAATTCTTGATGTCAGTGCTCCTTTCTGCAAGGTGATGCGCTATGACCGCGAACAACTGATCGGACAGCATCACCGTATTTTCTGCAGCGAGCAATATAGCGGCAGCACGGCCTACCGGGGCTTTTGGCAGAGCCTGGCTCGGGGTGAAGGCTGCAGCGATCGCTTTCAGCGCTTCAAGGCGTCCGGTGAGGAGGTATGGCTGGAGGCGAGCTATATCCCCGTGCGCAATGAAGCGGGTCAGGTGGTGCGCGTTGTCAAAACAGCGGTAGACGTGACCGATGATGTCAAACGGGAGCAGGAACAGACAAGTATTCTGGGCGCCATCGACCGCTCGATGGCGATTATCGAATTCAATCTTGATGGCAACATCATCAAGGTGAATCGCAACTTCGTCAACACTATGGGCTACAGCGAAAAGGAGCTGATCGGACAGCATCATCGCCTGTTCTGTGACGCCGATTATGCTGCCAGCGAGGCCTACCTTGATTTCTGGCGCAAGCTGAACCGTGGTGAATTTATATCGGATCGTTTCCGGCGCTACGACAAGGCGGGGCGGGAGGTATGGCTACGCGCCAGCTATTATAACCCGTTGTTCGATGCGACCGGAAAGCTCTACGGTGTGGTGAAGATTGCTTCTGATGTGACCGATCAGGTGGAGCAGCAAAAGGCGGAGCAGCGGGCAGCGCGGATGGCGCTCGAAATTGCAGCCGAAACCGACAGCAATGCTGCACAAGGCGCGGATATCGTCAGCGCGACCGTCAGCATGGTGCAGGGAATCGCCAGCGGACTCAATACGGCTGCAGAAGAAATAGGAGCGCTGAGTCACCAGTCAGACGAAATCGGCAGCATTGTCCATGTGATTCAGGGAATAGCCGAGCAGACCAACCTGCTGGCCCTGAACGCCGCAATAGAAGCCGCACGTGCAGGCGAAGCGGGGCGCGGCTTCGCCGTCGTGGCAGATGAGGTGCGCAAGCTGGCATCCCGTACCCACGATGCGACTGAAGAAATCAAGCGTGTCGTGGCGCAGAATGGCACTCTGTCGCAAAAAGCGGTAGCCCATATGAGTGGCAGTCGTGATCAGGTTGAGGCTGGTGTAATCAAGGCCGAGCAGGCTGGACAGATGATGCAGGGGATTCGTGCCGATGCCCGGCGCGTGGTGGAGGCTATCGGGCAGTTTTCAGATACTTTAAGCGGCTGATGTTGTTCAGAGACAGTAAGTGCAGGCTACCGTATAATCCAGTCCAGTGATTTCTGCCGATTTTGACAATGGAGTGGAGGCAGTATGACGGCCCCCCTGATACCGGATAACGAGAACCAGCGCCTTGCGGAGCTGTATGATTTAAATCTGTTGGATACAGCGCGTGATACGTCGTTCGACAGTCTGACCCAACTTGCTGCTGAGCTGTTTGATGTTCCCATTGCGCTGGTGTCTCTAGTGGACAGGGATCGGCAGTGGTTCAAATCATCCTATGGTTTCTGTGTTACGGAGACCACTCGAGATGTGTCGTTTTGCAGCCATGTAGTCTATAACCAGTCCCCTCTGGTCGTGCAGGATGCAAGTCTGGACTCCAGGTTTGCCGACAACCCACTTGTAACGGGTGAGCCTCATATCCGGTTTTATGCCGGCATGCCGATCCGCTCTCCTTCGGGGTTTATTCTGGGAACGCTGTGCCTGATTGATACTCGACCGAGAAACTTTGATACAGAATGCCTCGAACGCCTGAAACTGCTGGCCAACCAAGTCGAGCCGTTGATCAGCCTGCATCGATATACATACTCGCTGGCTGAAGAGGCGGATAGTAACCGTGCGGTTTCGGCCCGTTATCAAGCCATTATCCGGGGTGCAGCAGCCGGCGTAGTACGTATTAATGGCCGTGGGACCATGTTGGAGGTCAACCACTTCGTCTGCGATATGCTTGGCTACTCTGAAAGAGAACTGCTGGGCAGAAATGTCAAAATGCTGATGCCGCAATCGGTAGCTTTGGCGCATGATGGCTTTTTACACGCCTATCAGACGAGTGGCGATGCCAAAGTCATTGGCAAGGGGCGTGAAGTTGAGGCGCAGCATAAAACAGGAGAACTCATCCCGGTTCACCTGGCGGTCAGCGAAGTACAGCTCGGTACAGAAACTGATGATCATGAACGGCGTCACTTTATCGGCATCCTGTCCGATCTGCGTGATGTCCATGCTGCGCGCAAGCGTGAGCAGAAAGAGCGTGCTTTGCTTGAAGTCTTGCATCAGGGCTTGACCGACTACCGGGCGTTGGTATCCGGAAATACGCTGTGGCGCTTTTTGAAAGAGGCTTTGAAGGAGCTCACACAGAGCGAATATGCACTCATCGGTGAGGTCGTTACTCAGGATGACAAGCCGTCACTTAAAATCCATGCCATAACTGATTTGTCCTGGAATGATGAGTCGCGGCGTTTGATGGAGCTTTTGGTCAGTGGCGACATGATGCTGGGTAATCCGCATACCATGCTGGGCCGGGTATTTGCTGGCGGTGAAACCGTGTTGAGCAACGATATGTTGCATGATGCGCGGAACGGTCACTTGCCACCGGGGCATCCGGTGTTGACTCGCTACCTGGGTGTGCCGATCATTGATCGTGGGCAGTTGATTGGCATGTATGCCATTGCCAACGCCCAACACGATTACGATGAAGCCTTGGTCGAATGGCTGAAACCCTTTACCTCGACCTGTGCCTTGTTGATCAATTTGCACCGCCAATTGCGTGAGCAGGAGCGTTTTACCGAAGAGTTGAGGCTTGCCAAAGAACAGGCCGAAACAGCCAGTCAGGCCAAGACGGACTTCCTTTCCTCCATGAGTCATGAGTTGCGCACACCTTTGAACTCAATCCTTGGGTTTGCGCAGTTGCTTGAAAACAGCCGTACCCCTTTGCCAGAGCGCCAGAGGCGTCAGGCGCAGCAGATTATTCGCAGTGGTCGACATCTTTTGGAACTGATCAATGAAGTGTTGGATCTGGCCCGTATAGAGTCTGGCAACATGCAGGTCTCTCTTGAATCCGTCCGGGCACAGGATGTACTTCAGGATGCAATCGAGATTATCAGACCTCTGGCAGACGAGCGTAACCTCAGTCTTAATCTACCGGATGTGGGGCAGTGTGACGTTTGTATTTTGGGTGACTATACCCGCGTGAAACAGGTGCTGATCAACCTGCTCAGTAATGCTGTTAAATACAACCGTGATGGTGGTTCCATCAGCCTTTACTGTGTGCCCGATGACGGGGTGTACCGCATCACGATATCCGACACGGGCCATGGTATACCGGAATCGCGTCTGGATGAGTTGTTTCAGCCCTTCAATCGCCTGGGGGCTGAATCTGGCAGTATCGAGGGGACCGGGGTAGGCCTGGCCTTGACCCGTAAAGTGGTAGGTTTGATGAATGGTCAGATGGGCGTTGTCAGCCGAGAAGGAGAAGGCAGTGATTTCTGGTTTGAGTTGCCGCTGTGTGCCGGCCATGAGGTGGCATCGACCGAAGATGAGCCATCCATGGTATCGAGGGAAATAACGGAACCTGTTCGCTATCAACATGTGCTGTACATAGAAGATAATCCTGCCAATCAACGTTTGATGCAGGATCTGTTTCATGATCTGCCAGACGTGCAGTTGATCTGTGTTATGGATGCCGAGCAGGGGCTGGAGTTGGCCTTTTCAGAATCACCGGACTTGATCCTGATGGATATTGATCTGCCTGGCATGAATGGTTTTGCTGCCCAGCAGATTCTGGCTCGAAACCCCATGACCCGAAACATTCCAGTGCTTGCCATATCGGCTGCAGCCTCCTCATCCAATCGGCGCCGTGCGCGCGAAGCTGGTTTCGTCGACTATTTGACAAAACCCTTTGATATTCAGGCTTTGGTCGATCAGGTGCGGCATATTCTGTCACAAGGAGAGTCACATTGAGTCTTGCAACCCCGCTGCATATCGATGCTGATATTCTGGTAGTGGATGATAATACCGCCAATGTGGAGTTGCTGCTGGCGCTGCTGGAAGATGAAGGTTACAGCCGAGTTGAAGGCATCTGTGACCCCAGAGAGGTTCAACCGCGAGTTAAAGCTCGCCGTCCTGATCTTGTTCTGTTGGATGTGCGCATGCCCTATTTGAGCGGCTTTGATGTGATGCAGCAACTTAATACGTTGGGAGAGCAAGTACCTGCGGTGATTATCCTGACGGCTCAGGTTGACGACGCGACCCGCTACCGCGCACTTGAGCTTGGGGCTCGAGACTTTCTGACCAAGCCTTTTGATCACTTGGAAGTGTTGCAACGCATTAACAATACCCTTCAATTACAAAAACTGATGACTGAACGGCTTGAGCGGGCCAATGAGCTGGAGTATCTGGTCCAGGAACGGACTCAAGAGCTGGCACGCAAAGCCCGGCAGGAGCCATTAACTGGCCTGCCAAACCGTCGTGCCCTGTGCGATGTGTTGCAGCAACAGCTGAATGCGGGTTTCGAAACCGTCGTCATGTTCCTTGCCATCGAAGGTATGGATGAAATCGCCCGTCTGCACGGCTTCACCATCGCGGATCAATTGGCTGCCCAGCTGGCGCAGCTGCTGCAGGCCCAGCCTGACCTCTGTGATTCAACACTTGGAGTCTGGAACAGTACGGAATGGGTTATCCTCTCGCTCTGCCAGCATCGAGATCAAGCGGTTGAGCCACTGGGACAGGTTGTGTTGAGCTGTTTTGAGCAACCGTTCGAGATAGAGCAGATGTCACTGCACCTGAGTGTTCGGATCGGGGTCAGTGCAAGCTTCCCGGGGCGCAGTACCGACCAACTGTTTCGTATGGCAGCGTTGGCGCTCCCTTCAGTGGCAGGACGTTGGCGTGGCTATGACGACCAGCTCGAGCAGCAACTACAGCGGCGAACGGGGATGCGCAATGCCCTGCGCACAGCGGTAGAAAATGGGGAGCTTAAGCTGGCCTATCAGCCCAAAATTGATCTTCAATCCAATCGTATTTGTGGTGTGGAAGCACTGCTGCGCTGGGAAAGCCCCGAATATGGGCGGGTATCACCAGCAGAGTTCATCCCTCTGGCTGAAGCGAGTGGTGACATCGTACCCATCGGCGGTTGGGTGGTACAGGAAGCTGTTGCTGCACTGGTTCGCTGGCGTACTCAGGGGCAGGTGGGAGATGCTTTCTCGGTGGCTGTCAATGTGGCGCCATTGCAGCTGGCACAACCGAATTTTTCAAACTGGCTGATGGATTCGGTATCGGCAGCGGGCCTGCCATCGTCATGCCTGGAAATCGAGGTTACAGAGTCGGGTTTAATGCAGGATATGGAGCTTGCATTGAAACAGCTGCAGTCTTTGAGCGATGAGGGGTTCAAAGTCGCCATTGATGATTTCGGTACCGGCTATTCTTCACTGGCATATCTAAAAAAATTGCCGGTTTCGATACTTAAAATCGATCGTGCATTCATCCGTGAATTGGAGACCAGCGAGCAAGACCAGAAGCTGACAGAAACAGTGATAGCCATGGCCTCTCATTTCGGTTTTTCGACAGTAGCCGAGGGAGTTGAAGACAACGCCCAATTGGTGTTGCTCAGGGCAATGGGCTGCGACCAGGTGCAGGGGTTCTATTTTGCTCCTCCCCTGAAGGAGTCGGCTTTGCTGAACATGTTGAGCGCGTTATAAACTCCGAGAGGTAGCGAAAATGCAAAACACGGGACGTTACCTTTGGCTACTGCACAACACCTTGAGGAAGATCTGGGTACGAGTTGCAGGCTTTGCACTGCTGGCCATTCTTTCACTTGTGATGGCGCATCTATTCTCGGGCCGGCTACCTGTTGAATTGACACAGCGTTCCGGTGCGGCTGTGGTTGAAGACCTGCTGACCATCTTGGCTACTTCCATGTTGGCAGTCACCACCTTCTCGTTGTCCATTGCCGTTTCAGCCTTCGCTGCTGCGGCGAATTCAGCAACGCCTCGTGCCACTGCACTGTTACAGGAAGACAACACGACCCAAAATGTGCTGGCAACATTCATAGGGTCTTTTGTGTTCAGTCTGCTTGGCTTGATCGCGCTTAGTGCCGGTTTGTATGACGAATCAAGCCGATCTGTTCTGTTTGCGTTTACCATTGTGGTCATTGTATGGGTGATTGTTGCACTGATTCGTTGGACAAATCACCTGATGAATTTTGGCAGGATGGGTGACACTCTTGGGCGTGTAGAAGTGGCAGCCAGCGATTCACTTGCTGCACGTATTCAAAACCCATACCTGGGAGGGAAACCTCTTCTCAGTAGTTTGCCGCAGGGACAGCGGGTGTGTGCTGCTTCGACGGGCTATGTACAGCACATTGATATGCCTGCACTGCAGGCTATTGCAGATAAGAGCGGAGCAAACATTTATCTGTGTCAGCTGCCCGGCCACTTTGTTTATAACGGCAAACCTCTCATGGTGATTACGGGCGCCCAGCTGGACAGCGAAGCCGTTTTGGCGGCCTGTGCTGCGATTGTGTTGGGTACGGCTCGTACCTTTGCAGAAGATCCTCGGTTTGGACTGATCGTGATGGCTGAAATAGCCAGCAGGGCTCTGTCACCGGCCGTCAATGATCCGGGAACAGCGATTGACGTTGTTGGACGCCTGCTCAGAGTGCTCTCGCGGTGGTCCGAGAAAAACGAACCTGAGCCCAGCTTTCCAGACATCCATGTGCCTGTCGTATCCGTAAAAGATCTAGTGACCGATGCCTTCAGACCAATCGCCAGAGATGGTGCAGCACTGATTGAAGTGCAGTGCCGCTTGGTCAAGGCACTTTTGGCACTGAAAGACCAGGCTCCGGACGTGTTTGGAGAAGCGGTAAATGCGATGCTTGCTTACATACTTGATTGCATGAGTGTGGCAGGTGTTGCCTCTGCCGACATGGACGAGGTCATGAAGATTGATGGGATGGCACAGCTTTTTAACAATTGAGCGATGTGCCCCTGCTGAATCAAAACGAAAATGCCCCGCATCGTCGGGGTGTCATGGTTCGAGCAACAGCCTTGCTCCTTTGGCTTGTGCTCCTTGAGTTCCTGCTGTGTCGGCGCGTCAGCGAGGGAAGATTTTCAATGCCTTGGCAGGTTAGAATGGTGCCAGACTCGATCAAAGGAGCTGTGTGAGTGCCTCTGTTTTATCGTCCCCGATTGCTTTTGTTGTCAGCTCTGTTGCTGTGCGGCACATGTGGCCAGCTCCAAGCTGCCCAGTTTGAGCTCGATGGGGTTGAGGGTGAGCTGGCTAACAACGTGCGTGCGATCCTGAGCGTTGACGATGCGCTGTTACAGGCACCACCGCCCACTGCCAGCCGGCTTCGCTACCTCCACCGTCAGGCGCCAGAAGAGATACGCCGGGCGCTGCAACCGTTCGGTTACTACAATCCGGTGCTGCAGCTGGAGATCAATCTGGATGGACCGGCAGAGCAGTGGGCGGCTCGCTATCGGATTGATGTCGGTCCAATCACCCGCATCCGTTCTGCACAGCTGGTGCTTGAAGGCGAAGGCGCCCAGGACAGTGTACTGCAGCAGGTGCTGACGGATACAAATGTCCGAACCGATGAGCCATTGCGGCATGCTGACTATACCGCCCTTAAAAGCAGCCTGCAGTCGCGGGCAGCCGAGCGGGGTTACTACGAAGCGATGCTCAGGGTCAGTGAGATCCGGGTTGACCCCGAACAAAATCTGGCCGACATCGAGCTGGTGTATGACACCGGAATCCGAGCCCGGATCGGTGAAATTCGTTTTGACAAGGCACCGGTGTCGGAAGCGCTGCTGCGTCGTTACCTTCCCTTCGAGTCGGGTGACCCGGTTAATACCGCGCATCTGATCGAGTTGCAGCGTAACCTGATCAACAGTGATTATTTTGCCGATGTAGAGGTGAGACCTCAGCTGGCGGAGCTGGACAATGCAGAACTGCCGGTCGATGTGAAACTGACACCGCGCAAGCGCAGTCTCTACCAGGCCGGTTTTGGTTACGGAACCGATACAGGGGCGCGCATGCAAGTGGGTCTTACGCGGCGTTGGGTTAACAGTCGGGGACACACGCTGAACAGCCGTCTGCGGCTGTCTGAAATCCGCCAGCAGTTCACGACCAATTATGAGATTCCCGGCTTTCAGCCGACCACTGACCGCTTTGCACTGAATCTGAAACTGCAGGACGAGCAGTCGGATACCATCGATGCCCGCAGCTACGGCATTGGTGGCAGTTGGCAGAAGCAGATTGGTGACTGGGAACGACATCTCTCGCTGGATTGGGAGCAGGAAAGCTGGGTGTTTGAGGGGGATGAACAGGACTCCACACTGCTTATTCCAAGAGCCCGTTTCAGCCGAACCATCGCGGACAACCGTCTTAACACCCGTAAGGGACATCAAATTAGCTTTGGCGTCGGTGTGGCTTCACAAAACCTGCTCTCCGATACTGACCTTTTGCAACTGGATCTGCGCGGCAAGCGTGTCGACAGCCTGTCTGATCGCTGGCGTTTGCTGTCCCGTGCCGAATTGGGTATCACATTGATCGACTCGGTCGATGACCTGCCGGCCACAATGCGTTACTACGCTGGCGGTGACAACAGTGTAAGGGGGTACGACTACCAGTCGCTGGGACCAGTCGGCGGTGATGGTGATGTGATTGGCGGGCGCTATTTGGTGACCGGCAGCGTTGAAGTCGACTATCTGATTCGTGAAAACTGGCGCGTGGCGGCTTTTATCGATACTGGTAACGCCTTTGACGACGCCGATACAGAGCTCAAAACCGGCGCAGGTTTCGGTGTCCGCTGGCAGTCGCCGGTAGGGCCGGTGCGTCTTGATCTGGCCATGCCTCTGGATGAGAGCGGCTGGCGCATACACTTTACTCTGGGGCCTGATTTGTGAGACCGCTGTTACGCTGGAGTCTGGGTACACTGCTGATTGTTCTGCTGGGCATCCTACTGATGCTGGCGGCCATTTTGTTTCTGCCCTCCGGTACCCGTTTTGCGCTCAACCTGAGTGCCAATCTGCTGCCCCAGCTTGAACTCAGGGATATTGATGGCACCTTGACATCCAAGCTGCAGATTGGATACCTGCGTTTTGCCCAGGATGAGCTGGGCATCGAAGTAGAGCAGCTGTCTCTGCACTGGCACCCCTGGTCGCTGCGTGAGCCACGCCTGAAAGTGTATGGGCTCAGTGCAGCGTCTGTGAACGTTGCCTTGCCGGCATCGGCTGAGGAAGAGGCTCCGGTGCAAGAAACAGGCACTTTCCAGCTGCCGGAACTGCCTGCAGTGGAGTTGCCGCTGCAGCTTGAGTTGGATCAGGTTAGTGTGGGGCATATACGCATTATCCAGGGAGAACAGCGGTTGCTGGACGAGCTGGGAGTGAGTCTCGCACTGCACAGTGATGATCAGCTGCTTGTGATTGACTCACTGAAACTGGAACAGCCCGGCAGCCAGTTGCAGTTGAGCGGCTGGACCGAACCGGCGCGGCAGTTCCTGAGCTACCTTGAGTTGCAGGGCTCAACCGATCTGACCCGCTGGGTACAGCTTGATCACTGGCCGGAGTCACTGCCTCTGAGTGCTGATCTGGTACTGGATCTGGATGGCGCCCAGCGTCAGCTGGAGTTGCAGCTTCAGGCACAGCAGGGTGAAACAGTGTTGCGGTTGCAGTCACAGGTGGACGCCAGCGAAACGATCCAGTTTGATTATCAATTGAGCGCTGAAGGCATCAACCCGGCACTGGCAGCTGCTGACTGGCCGGGTCAGTTGGAGCTGTCGGCCAACGGCCGCGTTGAGCTGGGGGAGCAGCTGCCTCAGCTGTCGCTTCAGTTGCAGTCATTGCAGGGTCAGTTGCGACAGCAGCCGATCAGTTTAAGCGCCAGCGTGGTGAGTGATATCCGGCAGTGGCAGATTGATGCGCTGGATCTTCGCTACGCGGGTGCGCGGGCACAGGCAAAGGGTGCGATCAACGATCGTCTGGATTTAAGCTGGGAGCTGCAGGCACCCAATCTGGCGCGGCTGCTGCCTGACGCGCGTGGGCAACTGTCACTCAGTGGGCAGTTGAAGGGCGCACTGCAGCAGCCTGCCGTGACGGCCCGCATTCGTGCCAGTGGGCTGGGCTATGCCGATCAGGCCAGCCTGGAGCGCTTGAGTGGAGACGTGTCGCTGGACCTGTCCGGTGGCAGCGACTGGACGGCAGACCTGCAGCTGGATAATGCCGCTGCAGCCGGCCAGACCATTGAACAGGTCAGATTGAGCCTCAATGGCAAACCGGAAAAACACCGCCTGAGCCTGTCTGCCAACGGCTCGCCGGGTCAGCTGGAGCTGAACGCCGCCGGTGGCTGGAGCCCGGATCAGCAGCGCTGGCAGGGGCAGCTAAATCGACTGGAGCTGCTGCCCGAGCCGTTCAGTCAATGGCGCTCGGTGGCACCTGCGGGTCTCATGATCTCAATGCAAGACTACCGCCTGGAGCGTTTCTGCCTCGATGAGCAAAGTGCCGGAGGGAGTCTGTGCCTGCAGGCAGACGGTGATTTTGCCGGCCGTACGCAGGCAAGGGCCGAGCTGGACGAGTTGGCACTGAGCATGTTGGAGCCACTGCTTAACGGTATGCAACTAACCCCGGCGCTCTCGCTGCAGGCTGATTTCACCCAGCAACCTGGTGGCCTGCCAATACTTGATGCAACACTGACGACGACAGCGGGTGAACTGACTCCGGCGCAGGCTGACCAGTCAGTTGCTTTGGCGCCACTGACTGCGCGTATTGCCTTGGCTGAAGATCGGTTGCAGTTGACGGCAGATACGCTGCTGGAAATGGTAGCTGGTGAGTTGGCGCTTGAACTGGATGTCACGGGCCTGAGCCAGCAACAGCGATTACGTGGACAGCTGCGTCTCAGTGCAGATGATCTGAGTGATGTGCAGGTGCTGATACCGGATCTGCAAAACCTGAAGGGTTTTGTCCGTGGAGAGCTGAGCCTGGCGGGTACACTGGCAAAGCCGGAGCTGGCAGGAGAGATCAGCTATCGAGAGGGCAGTGTAGAGCTGCCGGCGATGGGGCTGCTGATCGCGCCGATAGAGCTGCAGCTGGCACAGGCCCAATACCCTGGTCTGATCCGCTTTACGGGGTCAGCGCGCTCAGGTGACGGAAAGCTGCAACTGGACGGGGAGTATGATCTGGAACAGCGTACCGGTGAGCTGACGCTGAATGGCGAGCGATTTACCGCCATGAACACACAGGAGGTTCGTGCCCTGATCAGCCCCGACCTGACCCTGAGCCTGTCACCTGAGGCGGTCCGTCTGGGAGGGACCCTGCGTGTGCCCCAGACGCTGATATCCACGCCCAAGTCCCGTGAAAGTGCCGTGCAGCCCTCATCCGATGTGGTTATCGTCAAGGATGGAGAGGTCGCCGAAAAAGACCCCACCATTCCTGTGTATGCTGACATTCGCATCGAACTCGGTGACGATGTGCGGGTCGATGCGCTGGGCTTCAAGGGGCGTCTGCTGGGAGCACTGCAGATCGAGGAATCGCCGGGCCGGACCACGCGGGCAACTGGCAGCATCCAGGTGGAAAGCGGTCAGTACCAGCTTTATGGTCAGGATTTGCAGATCAGACGTGGCAGTCTGGTATATGCTGCCGGCCCGGTCGATAACCCGGGACTGGATCTGCGTATCGGCCGCCAGGTAGACGACGTGATGGTAGGTGCCAATGTCAGTGGCACCTTGCGTGAACCGCGCATGGACCTCTATGGTGAGCCGGCCATGCCGGACAGCAGCGTGCTGTCCTACCTGTTGCTGGGCAAGGCTCCTGGCGAAAGTTCCGCAGGTGAGCAGCAGGTGATGCTGCAGGCGGCGTTGGCACTGGGCATGAACCAGGGCAACAAAATTACCGGTAACCTGCGTGAGGCCTTTGCTCTGGACGAGTTCGGCTTTGACAGCGATGCGAGCGGTGAATCGGCCTTTTTCATTGGCAAATACCTGTCACCCCGACTCTATTTGCGTTATGGCGTAGGCGTGATGGAGGCCGTCAACACACTTAGCCTGAAATACAAGTTGAGTGAAAAATGGCGTGTTGAAGCGCAAAGCAATGAACTGGGCAGTGGTGCAGATCTGCTCTATACCTTGGAACGTTGAATACTTTGAATCTGTTGAAAACGGGGGCCCTGATACATAACAACAGGGCCCCGGCGCACTGATCAGCGCAACAGCAGCAGCGGAACCTTGCTGTTATGCAGCATCCAGTGGGTCATGCTGCCCAGCAGAAACTGGCGGATACGGGAGTGGCCCCAAGCCCCCATCACCAGCATGTCGATCTGCTGTTCTTCGACGTAAGCCAGTAATGCCGTACGCACCTCTTCCTGCTCCAGCTCGGCGGTTGTTACATCAAACCCCGCTCCTTCCAGCATGGTTTTGGCATTGGCCAGCTGCTCACGCTGACGCTCAAGGCGTTTGCCTGCCATTACCAGGTGGCAGGGAATGCCCTTGAACAGCGGGCTTTGGGCAACCATTTTCAGCGCCTTGTTGGCCGTTACACTGCCGTCATAGGCGAGCATAAAGCGTTCGGGGGCCTTGAAGTTGTCCAGTGCCACCAGAATCGGTTTTTGCAGCGTACGGGTGACATTTTCCAGATGGCTGCCGACGGCATCACTGGCGCTGTCATGGGCTTCACCCTGACGTCCCATCACCAGCAGGCGGGTATCCGGCTCGAACTCCAGCAGGGTATCGACCAGAAAATCGTGGCGTTGCAGCTCGCTGATCTGTTCATTGGATACACCGGCTTCTTCCATCTGCTTGCGGGCTTCGGCCAGCATGAAACGGCCCTGCTCCAGCATCAGGCGGCTGCGTTTGCCATCCAGCTCGGCCAGCTCTTCCAGCAGATGCTCACGAGTCCCAAGGCCAATGTTGCCGCTCATGTTGCCTTCGGCCGGGTAGTCGGTTTTTTCCAGCACATGCAGCAGCTCCAGCGGTGCGTTCAGTTGCTGCTGGGCCCAGGCGGAGGCTGCACACACGTTGATGGCGGCCCGTGAGCCATCGATACACGCAATAATCTTGCTCATGGTCAGTATCCCTTAATGCCCGGACATGAATTTTTCGACCGCTTCAGGCTTGTTGTGGATCGCCTGTTTGTCGACGATGGTGCGGCTGGCCTCATTGAGGCCAATAACGTCGACCTCAACACCTTCGCGGCGGAACTTGAGCACGACCTTGTCCAGTGAACCAACGGCCGTAATATCCCAGAAATGAGCCTGGCTCAGGTCGATTACGACCTTATCAAGCGCTTCCTTGAAATCAAAGGAAGTGATGAATTTTTCCGCTGAGGTGAAGAAGACCTGTCCGACCACTGTGTACGTACGGGTGGCGCTGGCATCATCCTTGTGTGAGCGGATGGCCATGTGCTGGCCCACCTTGTTGGCGAAGAACAGCGACGCCAGCAGTACCCCAACGAATACACCGATCGCCAGGTTATGCGTGGCAACCACCACGGCTACGGTGGCGATCATGACCACGTTGGTCGACATCGGGTGTTGCTTCAGGTCGCGGATAGAAGCCCAGGAGAAGGTGCCGATGGAGACCATGATCATCACCGCGACCAGTGCCGCCATCGGGATCTTGCTGATCCACTCGTCCAGAAATACCACCAGAATGATCAGGAACAGGCCCGCTACAAATGTGGACAGGCGCCCGCGACCACCTGATTTCACGTTGATGATCGACTGGCCAATCATGGCACAGCCGGCCATGCCGCCGAGCAGACCGGAGCCGATATTGGCGATACCCTGGCCTTTGCACTCACGGTTGCGGTTGCTGCTGGTGTCGGTCAGTTCGTCAACGATGTTGGCGGTCATCAACGACTCCAGCAGGCCGACCACGGCCAGACCAAGGGAATAGGGCAAGATGATCATCAGGGTTTCGAGGTTCAGTGGTACTTCAGGCCAGAGGAAAATCGGCAGGGTGTCCGGCAACTCGCCCATGTCGCCAACGGTGCGGATGTCGATGCCAAAGATCATGGCAAAAGCGGTGAGTGCAACAATACATACCAGTGGTGAGGGCAGGTTCTTGCCGACCACCGGAATGTAGGGAAACAGGTAGATGATACCCAGACCGGCCGCTGTCATGGCATAGACATGCCAAGTGACGTTGGTCAGTTCAGGCAGCTGGGCCATAAAGATCAGAATCGCCAGTGCGTTCACAAAACCGGTTACCACCGAGCGGGACACAAACCGCATCAGATCACCCAGCTTGAGAAAGCCCGCCAGAATCTGGATCACACCGGTCAGCAAGGTGGCAGCCAGCAGGTACTGAAGGCCATGGTCCTTAACCAGTGTCACCATCAACAGCGCCATGGCGCCGGTTGCAGCCGAGATCATCCCCGGGCGGCCACCCACAAAAGCGATGATCACGGCGATACAGAAGGAAGCATAAAGGCCAACCTTGGGGTCAACTCCGGCAATGATGGAGAAGGCGATCGCTTCGGGAATCAGGGCCAGGGCCACGACCGTGCCGGCCAGCAGGTCCTTGGGGACATTGAAAAACCAGTCCTGTTTGATTTTTTGCAGCATTGCAGCGCTCTCGGTATCGATGAATATTAGCAGGGGCGCGATTATAGCAAATCTCTATATATCTATAAAATTATAAGATTAGGATTGTTGATTTCCTTTTGTTATAAAGGGTCCATTCTTAAGACCCGAATAAAAGGTGAAATCATGAAACACTGGATCAAGGCCGCTGTACTGGGTGCCGCCCTGCTGTCACAGCCGGTACTGGCTGCAGAACGCGAACTGCTCAACACCTCCTACGACATCGCCCGCGAGCTGTTTGCCGACTACAACGAGCACTTCAAGACCCACTGGCAGGAGAAGACCGGCGAAACCGTTGCCATCAAACAGTCTCATGCCGGTTCCTCCAAACAGGCGCAGGCCATTCTGCAGGGGCTGCGTGCGGATGTCGTCACCTTCAACCAGGTGACCGATATCGACATTCTTCATGAGCGCGGCAACCTGATCCCGGCAGACTGGGCCGAGCGTCTGCCCAATGCCAGCTCGCCCTACTACTCCACCATGGCGTTTCTGGTTCGTGAAGGTAACCCGAAGAACATTCAGAACTGGGATGACCTGATTCGTGACGATGTGGCACTGGTAATGCCCAACCCGAAAACCTCCGGCAACGGTCGCTACACCTACCTGGCCGCACTGGGCTATGCCCAGAAGGCATTCGGCGATGATCAGGCCAAAATCGATCAGTTCCTGGCCAAGCTGCTGCGTCAGGTTAAGGTATTTGATACCGGCGGCCGTGGTGCCACCACCACTTTCGTCGAGCGTGGCATTGGTGATGTATTGCTGACGTTTGAAAGCGAAATTCTGAATCTGGCCGACAGTCATGACGGTGCCTATCAGGCAGTAACACCGAAAGTCAGCTTCCTGGCCGAGTTCCCGGTCACCTGGCTGGAAAGCAACAACGAACGTAATGGCACAACCGATCTGGCCAAGGCTTACCTGGAAGAGCTGTATTCCGAAGACTCTCAGCGTCTGCTGGCGGGCTACAACTATCGTGTGCACAACGATGCCGTGAAGGCCGAAACCGCGGATCGTTTCCCTGAAGTTGAACTGCTGCCGATTCAGGCCATTACCGGCAGCTGGCAGAAAGCGATGGATGAGCACTTCGCCAGCGGAGCCAAGCTGGACCAGCTGCAGCGTCGCTAGGAGCCCCACGTGACCTCACGGCAACACTCTGTACCGCAATCATCAGGCGCCCCCTCCGGGGGGCGTCTTTTTGGCAACAGACACAAGCGGGTACTGCCCGGTTTTGCGCTGAGCCTGGGCATCTCGCTGTTTTTTGTCAGCTTGGTGCTGTTACTGCCCATCAGCGGACTGGTGGTGGAAACCTCGGGCATGGGCTGGGCGCGGTTCTGGCAGGTGATTACCGACCCCCGCGTGCTGGAGTCCTACAAGGTAACGGCCTGGACAGCACTGGCGGCCTCGCTGTTTAACGGGGTGTTCGGTCTGCTGCTGGCCTGGGTACTGGTGCGCTACGAATTTCCCGGCAAGCGACTGGTGGATGCGGTGGTGGATCTGCCCTTTGCCCTGCCCACGGCGGTAGCCGGTATCACCCTGGTGGCGCTGTTTTCGCAGAACGGCTGGTACGGTCAGTGGCTGACTCAGCTGGGCGTCAACGTGGCCTTTACACCGCTGGGTATAGTGGTCGCCATGTCGTTTACCAGTATTCCCTTTGTGGTGCGTACCGTACAGCCGGTGCTGGAAGACCTGGCCCCGGAGGATGAAGAGGCGGCAATCACGCTGGGCGCAAGTGATACGCGGGTGTTCCGTCAGGTGGTGTTTCCGGCGATCTGGCCGGCACTGGTCACCGGGGTTGCCCTGTCTTTCACCCGCAGCCTTGGCGAGTTTGGCGCCATCATTTTCATCGCCGGCAACATGCCCTATGTGAGTGAAGTGACCAGCCTGATGATCTTTATTCGGCTGCAGGAGTTTGACTACGCTGCGGCCAGTGCCATCGCATCCGTGGTCCTGCTGGTATCGCTGGTGCTGCTGTTTGCAATCAACCTTTGGCAGGCACGGTTCCTGCGTCGACTGGCAGGACGGTAATCGATCATGAGACGTGCACAACATAACCGTATCGGCGATCAACCCTGGGTGAAGTGGTCACTGGTCGGGCTGACCCTGACGCTGGCCGTTTTGCTGTTGCTGGTGCCGCTGGTGATGATCTTTGCACAGGCGTTCAGCGCCGGCTTGACCGGCTATCTGGATAACCTGAGCGACAGTATTACCCTGCACGCCATCGGCCTGACCTTGCTGGTAGCGGCACTGACCGTGCCGCTGAATCTGGTATTTGGTACCGCGCTGGCCTGGGCCGTCACTCGGTTCAACTTTCCGGGTCGTAAGCTGTTGATCACTCTGATCGACATTCCCTTCGCGGTCTCCCCTGTAGTGGCGGGTCTGCTGTATCTGGTGCTGTACGGCAACAACGGCTGGGTGGGCAGTTGGCTTATTGATTACGATGTTCAGTTGATGTTTGCCTGGCCGGGCATTGTCATGGTGACCGTGTTCGTTACCTGTCCCTTTGTCGCCCGCGAGCTGATCCCGTTGATGCAGCAGCAGGGCAGTGAAGAGGAAGAGGCTGCAGTGGTGCTCGGGGCTTCGGGCTGGCGGCTGTTCCGCAAGATCACGCTGCCCAATATCAAATGGGCGCTGATTTACGGGGTGGTGCTGACCAACGCACGGGCGGTGGGTGAATTCGGCGCCGTGTCGGTCGTGTCCGGCAATATCCGTGGCGAAACCAACACCCTGCCGCTGCATGTGGAGCTGCTGTATCAGGATTACAACATCGTGGGGGCCTTTGCCAGTGCCTCCCTGCTGGCGGGCATCGCGGTGCTGACGCTGGCGGTAAAAGGGTTTGTGGAGTGGCATCAAAGCCGCGAAACCGTGGAAACACCGAGTGACAGGACCGGCGCATGACCATCAGAATTGAACAGGTAAACAAGTTCTTCGGCAACTTTCAGGCGCTGCATGACGTGAATCTGGATATTCCCGAAGGCCAACTTACGGCCATCTTGGGGCCATCCGGTTCCGGCAAGACCACGCTGCTGCGCATCATTGCAGGACTTGAAAGCAATGATCAGGGCCGCATTCTGTTTGGTGATCAGGATGTGAGCAAGCTGCACGTACGCGATCGCAATATCGGTTTCGTGTTCCAGCACTATGCATTGTTTCGCAACCTGACGGTGGCGCAGAATATCGCCTTCGGTCTGGAGTCGTTGCCGCGCCGCGAGCGGCCGGCAAAAGCCGAAATCGCCAAGCGGGTAAAGGAACTGCTGGAAATGATTCAGCTGCCACAGCTGGCGGATCGCTATCCCGCCCAGCTGTCCGGTGGGCAGAAGCAGCGAGTGGCACTGGCACGAGCGCTGGCCACTCGACCGCGGATTCTGTTGCTGGATGAGCCTTTCGGCGCGCTGGATGCCAAGGTACGAAAGGATCTGCGCCGCTGGCTGCGCAGCTTGCATGACGAATTCCACTTTACCAGCATCTTCGTGACTCACGATCAGGAGGAAGCGCTGGAGCTGTCCGATCAGGTGGTGGTGATGAGTCATGGTCGGGTGGAGCAGGTCAATACCCCCACAGAACTCTATGCCCGACCGGAAAGCCGCTTCGTGTTCGATTTTCTGGGGCACGTGAATGTGCTCTCGGGACAGATCGACACCGATCGACTGAGTCAGGGTGAGGCTTGGGTCCGGCTGCCGCAGACCGCGCCGCAAGGCGAGGCACAACTCTGCCTGCGCCCCCATGAGGTCAGACTGGTCGAGCAGCCCTCCGAACATGCCTACCTGCCGTTCAACATCGAAGCGGTCAGCCTGATCGGCTCAGAGGTGAGGGTTGAGCTGCGCCCGGATGGTTGGGCCGGTGACGAGATCTGGGAGGTGGGTATCAGCCACGCCGAGTTCAATCGGCGTCAACCCAAACGTGGTGACCGCTGCTACGCGGTGCCCGATGTGGGGCACCTGTTTGTGGGAACCGACAGCAAACCCAAGACACTGGCCTGGGCTCAGTAAGTCAGGCGCAGGGTCTGAAGCTTCAGCGGAGTGGCCGACTCCAGTCGATCTGCCTCCGGCAGAATATCGATACTGGGCCAGCGCCCGCTGGTCAGTGCCTGCGCGTATGCATTACACAGGTCAGCCTGTTGCATCCGTTGCCGGCTTGTCTGCGCCTCGTATGGCAGCCGGGCCCAGTGGGCCTCGACGCCATCACGGTCGGGTTTCAGCAGCAGGTACCAGCCATCCTGAGTACCGTCATTGGCGGGCATGCCGATGACGCCGGCGTTGAGCCAGTAGCCACGCTCAAGCCGCTCGCCAAAGGGAATACCGCAATGCCCCCCGACCACTGCATCGGCAGCGGTGGCTGACAGGCGTGCCTGTTTCAGGGCCTGCGGGGTGCCGGGGAAGATGAACTCGTTGATGCTTTGAGTGCTGCCGTGTACCACGCTGAATCGGAGTGCGCCCAGCTGAAAATCCAGCTGCCCCGGCAGCTCGGCCATCCAGTGTTGCTGCTCCGGGCTGACCCGTTGGCTGGCGTAGCGATACCACTCGATTGACAGCAGTGAGCAGCTGCTGTCGCTGTCGAATCCGCAGCCGCAGTCGGGCGCGCCGGCCCCCAATGACTGCTCACAGTTGCCCTGCACCACATGGATGCCCCAGTGCCGGATCAGCTCAAGGGTTTCCACAGGCTCGGCGCAGTAGGCGATGATATCGCCCGTGCAGATGACACGCTCGGGCGGAATCTGCAGCCGCTGTGCTTCGGTCTGCATCGCTTCGGTGGCGGCCAGATTGCTGTAGGGGCCACCAAACAGCAATACAGGCCCGTTCAACAGTCCCAGATCCCTCTTCGGGTTGATCATCATGGCTGTACCTCCATCCGGCTGTCCGCTGGTCGGGGGCGGCGGGCACCCAGGCTGCCGATCTGGAACATCAGGCAGCCGATGACCAGCACGGCTAGTGAGATCCACAACAGCTTGGTGTACTTGTGTGCCTCGCCCAGCAGGGCGCTATAACCCGAGGACTCGGTGAAATAGAGCACCGCACCCCCAAGGGCAACAACGAAACTGCCCAGGTAACTCCACAGCGGAATCTCGCGCTGATTGCCCCACAGGCTGAAGAAAATGACCGGGGCCAGGTACATGGACGCGGTACCGCTGACCGCCACGGCGCTGAACAGATCCTTGTTGCCCCAGAACACCAGCGCCAGCCCCAACAGCATGAACAGCACCATGGCGATACGGCCGTTGTTTACCCGTGCCGGAACCAGTTTCATGTCCATCACCACCAGTTTGGCAGAACTGGACAGGGTGCTGTCCAGGGTCGACATGGCCGAAATCACCAGCGTGGCACTGAACAGCAGCATGGGCCATTCACCCAACAATCGTGTAAGCGCCTGGTTCATGTCTTCACCGCCGAGAGCGCCGGCACCCGCAATGACACCCAGTGAGCCAAAGGCGAGAATGCACAGAGTGCTGATCCAGCCGGCATGGATGAAGCTGCGCCAGGTGGTGCGTCGGTCGGCAAGGAAGCCGCGATCCATCATCACCGGGTCATGCATCGGATAGCTCCATACCTGCAGCAGGGCGACCAGCAGCAGAACCGGGCCGGGATCACTGATGGCGAAGGGCTTGAAGTCGAGCAGGGTGGCAGAAAAGTGGCCACCGCCCACGGCAAAGATCAGCAACAGCCCCAGCACGGCGAGGAAGACCAGCATCTGGAACAGGTCGGTGCGCAGGCTGGCGTGCAGACCGCCGAGCATGGAGTAGATGAGGGTCACCAGCGATACGGCCAGTACCGCCAGGGTATAGGCCTGAGAACCGGCCACACCGAACAGAATACCGATTACCAGCAGGTTGGCGAACACTTCGCTGATCAGGCGTACGCCGATCACCAAGTTGTAGCAGCGGGTGCCCCAGTGGCCGAAGCGTTCATGCAGAAATGCCTGAATGCTCGTGTGCCCCTGTCGAAAGCGCAAGTGGTCGATGATCAGGGCGCCGGTAAAAAATGACAGGTAGTAGGCGGCGTAGGCAAGCGTGCCCCAAATGCCGTAGTAAAAACCCAGAATGGCGGCGTTGAGCAGCGAACGGGCAAAGATCCAGGTGGTGACCTGAGAGAAAATCAGCGTGATCAGCCCCGGTGCATCGCCTTCGGCCGAGCGGCCATGAAAAAAGCCGCTCTCCTGTGTCCTTTGGCGGGATAGATACAGCGAGAAGGCAGCCACGATCATAATCAAAACAGCCAGCGGAGTGTTCATCTCAGTTCCCGTTTGTGTCAGTCAGGTTGTTGGGGTCAGACGGTGAGGCTGCAGCGGCAGGAAACCGGCACGGGGCCTCGGCCGTGACCAGATGGAGATCCGCAAACAGAGCGCCGGTTTGAGCACCGGTGTTGTCGCTGTCAGACGCCACGGCCAGTTGCAGCGTCCGGGCCGAGCTGGCGCCAAACAGTTGCTGCAGGTCTGTCAGCAGGTTGCGGCGTTCTTCCACCCAGCGGCCGGTGTCGTCCCTGCCGCTGCGCAGTACCAGCATCCGGGCGCGGTCGGTATAGGCGTTGTCCGCCGTTGTGCCGATGGGATGACGGTTGTCCCAGACATAGTTAATGGCGGCATCCGGCAGGTCATCGCCGTGCAGCGTGCGGGCCAGGCCCAGTTTCATGCGTGTGCCGAAGCTCAAGGCACTGTCGGGCAGGTCAAAGGTGACGTAGACGCGGGCTGCATAGTCATCGCCCGCTTTGGTGGTCATGTCAGCCTGTTCGATGGGGCTATCGACCCACCAGCGCCAGCAGAGTACCGGCGTCTGATCCAGATCCACCTGTAACGGGCGCGCCAGCAGAGCCATGGCGGCATCGGCACGGGCTTCAACGGCTGCAACTCCTTGATGTTGGCGCAGGCTGTACCGGGTTGCCGGGATTTGTTCATCGAAACGCACCAGCTGCCAGGGTTCCTGCGGCAGGCTGCTGTAGCGGCTGAAATCACCCAGCATGACGACTTCAGCCCCCGACAGAGCCGGGGTGCACAGCGATGCACTCAAAACAGTGGCGCACAGCAAGCGGTTTCTCATATCGAATCTCCTGATAGGGATGGATAGTGTTGCAGTCGCGCCAGATCCTCCGGCTCATCCAGATCCCAAAGCGGCTCGCTCTCATGCCAGCGCCAACCCAATTGCCTGAGGCGGTCACGGGTCAACGTTGTCACCTGATCCGTACTCCAGGGCATGTCGCGGAACAAGGCCGCATCAAATCGGCGCAGCCCCAGCAGGGAGTAGCCGCCATCCAGCACGGGGCAGAGGCAGGCATCCAGTTTCATCAGCGCGGCGGCCATCGCCTGCAGCCTTGGCGCTTCAAGCTGTGGGCAGTCGGTGCCGATCAGCATCACCGGCAGTCCTGATGCCAGCCCCCGTTGAGCGGCCGTGGCCATGCGCTGGCCCAGATCACCATCGGCCTGTTCGGTCAGCTCAATCCGGCTGTTGTCGCGCCAGTGGTGCCAGTAGTCGGCATGTCGATCCGGCGTCACGCACAGTTCCACCGGCCCCAGATCCGCCGCCAGTGCCTGTGTTACCGCGTGGTGTAATAGCCGGTCGGCCAGTTCGGCGGCACCCTGAGCACCCAGTGCCGGAATCAGCCGGGTTTTGGCAAGGCCGGGCCTCGGTTCCTTGGCGATGATGATGATGCGTACAGAACTCATCGATAGCGCTCCGCCAGCTGTTGTGCCGGGGTGCCGCGCCAGTAGGCCCAGCGCAGTTGCCACATCAGCAGAATGGTGCGCAAGCTGCCACGGCTGTCCCAGCGTTTGCCGGAGGTGGTGACTTTCTGGCGTAGACAGATGGGGGCGACGACCGACTTCAGTCGTTTGCTGATCTCAATATCTTCCATCAACGGCTGCTCGGGGAAGCCGCCGACCCGCTCGAACAGCTCACGGCTCATGAACAGCGCCTGGTCGCCGGTGGCAATGCCGCTCAGGCGGGAGCGCAGGTTCATCAGGCGGGCGATCAGCGGCAACATGCGTGAACGTCCTTCAATTTGCACATCGAAGCGACCCCAGGCATGAGGGTGATTGGCAAGCGCTGCCAGTACCGCTTGATCCGCCCCGTCCGGCAGGCGGGTATCGGCATGCAGGAACAGCAGATTGTTGGCCGTGCAGGCTCGTGCGCCGCTGTTCATTTGAGTGGCGCGACCGCGCGCGGCATCCAGTACTCTGAAGTCCAATGCCCGAGCAGTTTCGGCGGTGTGATCACGACTGCCGCCATCGACCAGCAGCACCTCGACACCGCGCTGCTGCCAGTGACGCAGATGCTCCAACAGCAGGGGCAGTGTCTCGATCTCGTTCAAGACCGGCACCACGATCGCCAGATCGGCCCGGGAGGACATCTCAGCCCCTCCTCCAGCTGTGGTAGCGCTGCAGCCATTTCATGGCGGCTTCGGGGGCGTGTGCCTTTTTCCATTCACCGGCCGCATACTTGTTGGCTTCGGCCCAGGTTGGGTAGGTATGAATGGTGCCCAATACCTTGTTCAGGCCCAGCCCGTGTTTCATCGCCAGCACAAATTCGGCCAGCAGTTCACCAGAATGGCTGCCGGCGATACAGACGCCGAGAATGCGATCCTTGCCCGGTGCCGTGAGCACCTTGACGAAGCCGGTGCGTTCGCTCTCGGCAATGGCGCGATCCAGGTCATCCAGATCGTAACGGGTCACCTCATAGGCGATGCCCTGTTCAATCGCTTCCTGCTCGCTCAGACCCACCCGTGCCACTTCAGGGTCGGTGAAGGTCGTCCAGGGGATCACGCGGTAGTCGGCGCGAAAGCGCTTGAACTGCCCGAACAGGGCATTGACGGCGGCGTACCACGCCTGATGTGCCGCCGTATGGGTGAACTGATAGGGTCCGGCCACATCACCCACGGCATAGATATTGGGGTAGAGGGTTTCCAGATAGTCGTTTGTGACGACCGTGCGCCGGGTTTCGATCCCCAGTGTCTCCAGTCCATAACCGGTGAGGCGTGGCTGTCGGCCTACGGCTATCAGCAACTGATCGAATTCCAGTGCTGTTTCCTGTTCCTGATGCTCGCAGATCAGGAACTTGCGCCCTTCGCGCAACTCGGTGCGCAGGGCGGCGTGTCCGGTCAGCACCTTTACGCCGTCGGCCTGCATGGAGGCCTGCACCAGCTGGGCCACTTCCTCATCCTCACGCGGCAGCAGGCGCGTGCCGCGCTGCACCTGTGTCACGTCTGAGCCCAGACGCGCAAAGCTTTGTGCCAGCTCACAGCCGATGGGGCCGCCCCCCATTACGATCAGCCGCTTCGGTGGGGTGTCCAGCTCCGCAAACCTGTCCCACAGGGTATCGCTGGTGACATAGCCGGTCTCATCCAGTCCCGGCAGGGGCGGCACGACCGGGCTGGCACCGGTGGCGAGAATGATGCTGCGGGCAGTCAGACGCTGGCGGCTGCCATCGTGCAGGCGGATCTCCACCGTCCAGGGATCAATCAGGCTGGCATGCCCCTGAAGGACTTCGACACCCAGCCCGGTATAGCGCTCAACGCTGTCATGGGGCTCTACCTGACGGATCACCTCATGGATACGTGCCATGACGGTACGGAAGGAAAAACTCGGGTTGGTCGCTTCAAGACCATAGCGCTCGGCGTGCTTCATCTGATGGGCGACACGGGCGCTCTTGATCAGCGCCTTGCTGGGGACGCAGCCGTAGTTGAGGCAGTCGCCTCCCATTTTGTGGGCTTCGATCAGGGTCACTTTGGCGTTCACGGCGGCCGCGATGTAGGACGACACTAACCCCCCGGCGCCCGCGCCGATCACGATCAGGTTACGGTCAAAGCGCGCCGGTTTTTTCCAGCGGGCATAAACCCGGCGGCGCTGAATCAATCCAGTCACCTTCTTCGCCAGCAGCGGGAACAGGCCCAGCAGCGCGAAGGAGATTAGCAGATCAGGCGAGAGAATGCCGGACAGGGTTTCAAGCTGTGCAATCTGGGTACCGGCGTTCACGTAGACAAACGTGCCGGCCAGCATGCCGATCTGGCTGACCCAGTAGAAGGTCCAGGCCTTGATCGGGGTAAGGCCCATCAGCAGGTTGATCAGGAAAAAGGGGAATGCCGGCACCAGCCTCAGGGTGAACAGATAGAATGCCCCATCTCGCTCGATGCCGCGGTTAATGGCTGCAAGCCGAGAGCCGAAGCGCTGTTGTACCGCATCACGCAGCAGGTAGCGCGACACCAGAAACGCTAGTGTTGCCCCGATACTGGAGGCAAACGACACCAGCAGTAGGCCTTGCCAGAGGCCAAACAGGGCCCCGGCGGCCAGTGTCATCACAGCCGCGCCCGGCAGCGACAGCGCGGTCACGACCACATACAGAAAGAAGAACCCCCCGGCCATCAACAACGGAGACTGGCTGCGCCATTGTTCAAACTGATCCAGACCCGACTTGAGTCCTTCCAGTGTCAGCCAGTGGTGCAGGTCCAGTACAAAGAAGGTACCGGCAGTGGCCGCGATGGTGACCAGTACCAACAGTTTTTTCATCCCTTGTCTCCAATGGCGCCGCCACAGCTGCTGCCCTGACCTGCCGTGCAACCATAGCAGTGGTCGCCGGTACAGATTGGGCTGTCGGCCAGATCGGTGTTGAGCAGATCCTCAAGGTGGCGTTGCGTGCCCGGTACAGGCATCTCCAGTTGCTGGTTGAAGTCGCAGTCATACAGCTGGCCCTGCCAGTCCACGCTGAGGGTGCTGCGGCACATCAGGTTGTCCAGATTGGTCTGGCTGAAATTGTCCTTCAGCAGTTGCATGTAGGGTTCAAACTGACCCTTGGACAGCAGCATGGAGCCGAACCGCTTGATCGGCATGTTGGTAATGGTGAACAGCTGATTGAATACAATACCGAAGTGTTCTGCCAGCTCACGCGTGTAGTCGGCTTCCAGTGCCTGCTGCGGCGGCGGCAGCGAAGGGCCCTGCGGGTTGTAGACCAGGTTGAGTACAAGACCGGTATCGGGTTGGCCGTAGCCAAGCGCGTTCAGTTTCTGCAGTCCGGCAATGCTCAGGTCAAACACCCCCTTGCCACGTTGCTTGTCCACGTTTTCAACCGAGTAGCAGGGCAGGGAGGCCACCACTTCCACTTGCTGTTCGGCAAGAAACTCGGCCAGGCCGGTCTGATCTTCTTCAAACAGAATGGTCAGGTTGCAGCGATCGATCACCTTTACGCCCAGCGCACGCGCAGCGCGTACCAGTTCGCGAAAGCGTGGGTGCATTTCAGGTGCGCCACCGGTGAGGTCAAGCGTGTCGATATTGCGTGTCTTGAGGACCTGAGGAATCAGATCGATCAGGGCATCGCTCATCATCTCGGTACGGTGGGGGCTGGCGTTGACGTGGCAATGCACACAGGTCTGGTTACAGCGATAGCCGAGGTTGACCTGCAGGGTCTGTGTTCTGTCGCGGCGTATGTTGGGGAAGTCGGTCACTTCCAGCAGTTCTATGGTCGACAGCATTGCAGGCTCCATGCGGTGAAAAATGAGTTCAGGTGTTTGTTAGTCAACGCAAGCATGCGTTTTATTACAACACTTCAGTCATTTTTCTTCATCTGCTCAGTTTGACAGCCTGAGGATTGTCACTTAGCCTGCTAATGATAATTGAGCATTTGCTCAATATTGAAGATGTTCTTCAAAAAGGAGAGTAATGCGATGAGCCATTTCAAGATTCATGATATCGAGTCGGCACCTGCCGACAGTCAGCCGCTGCTTGAGAACTCCATCAAAGGCTTCGGTGTGATTCCCAATCTGCACGGTGTAATGGCTGAATCACCGGCCACGCTTGAGGCATACCAGTTGCTGCATAAGCTTTTCCAACAGTCTGACTTTGATGCGGAGGAGCTGACGGTTATTTGGCAAACCATCAATGTCGAAAATAACTGTCATTACTGTGTACCCGCGCATGCAGCCATTGCCAGCATGATGAAGGTTGACGATGCGCTGACCGATGCGCTGCGCAATGGCAAGCCGATGCCAACGGAAAAGCTGCAAGTGCTGCATGACACGACACTGGCATTGATGCGCAATCGAGGAGTGTTGTCGGAAGAGGACAAACAACGTTTCTTCGCGGCAGGGTACGGTACTCGTCAGTTGTTGGAAATTGTGTTGGGGCTGGCGCAAAAGACAATGAGTAACTACATCAACCACCTAGCCGACACGCCCCTGGATGAGCGGTTTGCAGATTTTGCCTGAGGGTTCTGGGGTATAATGGCCTTTTTGACTGTCACGATGGAACTCCATGGCCAATACCATCAAATTCAAGCCGGATGAGGTTGTTCAGCGCGCCATGCTGCTGTTTTGGGAAAAGGGTTTTGCCGGTACATCGACCCGAGACCTTCAGCAGCAGGTACGCCTGAATCCGGGCAGCCTGTACAGTGCGTTTGGCAGTAAGGCCGGGCTTTACAGTCAGGCACTTGACTTCTATGCCGATGCTACAGAGTCCCGGTTGCTGGCTGCTCGTGAGCAGACGGGGTCCGTGACGGCAGCATTTCGTGACTTTTTCTATCAGGGGTTGTGCGGTTCAAGTGAGCGGCAGGCCCCCATGTGCCTGCTGGTTCGCACACTGGTTGAGCTGGCCGATAGCCAGCCGGAACTTGCCGCGCAGGCCGAACGGCTGTTGAAGCAGACCGAACGACTGTTCGCTCGCCTGCTGCAGGAGGCGGTGGTGGATCATGAGCTTGGGCCTGACACAGATGTTGATGCGCTGGCGAAAGAGCTGCAGATCAAGATGATGGGCCTGCGCAGCTATCGGTCCTGTGGTGGAGACCCTGCTGCGATCCGTGCCATGATCGATAGGTTGTTCTGAGTTTTTGCATTTTAATTTGCATCCGCACTCACTTTCCTGCTTCTGCAATATTACCTTCACGCCATTTTAACAATGTGTGCCTAGTATCCGACTAAGTCATCTAGACAACCGGATATTTGCATCAATGATCAGTCGCCAAAAAGGCATTGCCCTTTACATTCAGATTGCCCGTCAGCTTGAGCAAGAGGTGCTCAATCAGTTCGCCCCCGGAGATGGTTTACCATCAGAAGGCGACATGGCTGTACGCTTTGGGGTCAACCGTCATACATTGCGTCGTGCGATTGACGAGCTTGTCGAAGTTGGGCTTTTGGAGCGACGTCATGGCAGTGGTGTATTTGTCATCAACAACCAGCTGGATTACCAGCTCGGCCAACAAACACGCTTCACTGAAACTCTTGCCATGCAGGGGATCGAGTCTGAAAGCAGGGTCGTGCGCAAGCAGATACGGCCAGCGACACTGCGGGTGGCTGAAAAGCTGAAACTGGAAGTTGATCAGCCGGTTATATGGCTTGAGTCGCTGCGCAGCGTGGATGGAAAACCGGTGTGCATCATATCCCATTTTCTCTGTGCCGAAACCTTTGCCCGAGTCCATGAGCATTATGAGGGAGGCTCGTTACACACATTCATTGTTCATCACTATGACATCGGTCTGCAGCGTACCGAGAGCCTGGTTACGTCGGTTCTCCCGCAGGGTGATGACGCCAGGCTGTTGAGCATGCCACAGAAGCAACCGGTGCTTCGGGTAAAAAGTGTCAACAACAACGACAGGGATGGTAGCCCGGTCGAGTATGTCGTTACCCGGTTTCGTGCAGACCGGATCCAACTGCGCATCAACCCATGACTGTAGGCAAACGGTCCAACCTTTACTTAATCATCCTGCGGGAGAACCTATAAATGTACCTGAAAACGCTTAAACATTTCAAACGCACATGCGCTGCTGTCGCCGGTATCGCGACCCTCAGTCTGGCCGCAACCCATGCGATTGCCGTACAAAATGACGGTAGTGACGCCAAACCGCTGCGCGTTGTCCTGGTGCCCGCTGACGGCGGCACCGAAGACGGCACGCGGCAGGATTTTCAGCCCATTTTCTTGGCCATTTCCAACGAAACAGGGTTGAAATTCGATCTCAAGGTCGGCCAGAGCTACGGTGCCGTGGTGGAGGCGATGTGTAACGGTGCGGCCGATATCGCCTGGTTCGGTCCGGTCAGCTATCTGCAGGCCAATCAGCGCGGTTGTGCCGAGTTGCTGGCACTGGCTGTTAGCAAGGGCGGTTCGGTCTACTACTCCGGCATTTTTGCGCGCACGGATGCCGGTGTTGACCGTCTTGCCGATGTGGCCGGCAAACGACTTGCCCTGGGTGATATCAACTCGACTTCAAGCTTCAATATTCCCGTTGCCATGCTGCTGCAGGCCGGCGTGAACCCCTCCGAGGATACCGCCAGTGTCAAAATGGCGGGCAGCCATGCCAATGTCCTCAGTGCCTTGTCACAGGGACTGGCGGATGTTGGGGGTGCCTCGTTTGATTCGTTTGAAAAAGCCGTCAACGCCGGTGCCATCGATGCGACGCAGCTCAAGGTGGTTGCCAAGAGCGCACCTCTGCCTTACCCCCCGCTTGCTGTCCAGCCCAAGGTCGATGCGACCGTCAAGGCGCGCCTGAGTGATGCCTTCGAGCGCCTGCATACGCTGCAGGGCGTCAGTCCTGAGCAGATCCGCGGCTACGGTGGCAAAAAGGTTGATCGTTATACCTCCCGGGTCAGTGAAGAAGAGATGGCTGCGGTGGGCGATATGCTGAATGCCGTCAATCGTGAGGTCAAAGAAGCGATCTTGAACAAGAGCACGGCACGTTAATCCGCCCACCCAAGAATCGGCGGCGTCCTGCGGCGCCGCTGCTATTCAGGAGTTCTCGCAATGAACAAACCGTCTGCAACAATGATTTCACTGTCCCGGCTGAGCAAGCAGTGGCCGGATGGTACGCAAGCGCTCAAAACGGTTGACTTGCATATTCCCAAAGGGCAGTTCTGCATCCTGCTCGGTCCCTCGGGTGCGGGCAAGTCAACTCTGTTGCGCTCCATGAATGGTCTGGTACGCCCCACACAGGGCAGTGTCAGTATAGAGGGCGTTGAAATGACGGCTAAAAATCTAACGACCCTACGGCGCAGGATTGCCATGATTCATCAGCACTTCAACCTGTCAAACCGCGCCAGTGTTGCCACCAATGTGCTGGCAGGTGCACTGCCCAGTGTATCGCTGCTGCGCTCCCTGTCAGGCTGGTTCACATCTGAGCAGCGTAGCAAGGCGTGCCACTACCTGGCCCATGTCGGCCTGTCGCCGGATCATCTCAAGCGTCGCGCCGGCGATCTTTCCGGTGGACAGCAGCAGCGCGTGGGGATTGCCAGAGCCTTCATGATGGATCCGGCGGTCGTGCTGGCCGATGAGCCGGTGGCCAGCCTTGATCCCAAGATCTCCCGCGACATTCTGGCGCTGCTGCGCGATACCGCACGTGAGCTGGGTGCGACCGTTGTCTGTAGCCTGCACCAGGTTGATTTGGCACGTGAGTTTGGTGATCGCATCATCGGCATGCGTGATGGTGCAATGGTGTTTGATGGTACGCCCGCCGATTTCAACGATGAGAAGCTGCATCAACTTTACCACGGTGCCCACTGGGACGAAGAAGAGCAGGCTGAGCTAACGCCTGAACTGCAATTGCTGGGAGGTGCAGCATGAACCGAGTAAAACCGATCCCGGTACCGCCTGAGGGCAGTGCGTTGAAGTGGCACCTACCTGCGCCGTATTCCAGCCGCCATGTGGTGATCTTGTTGGCCGTACTGGTACTGCTGCTGCTCACCGGCCACCGCACGGAAATGGATCGCATGCTGGTGATGTCCGGCGAGGCCGTAGCCAGCCTGGTCGGAGTGGACAACAACTCTCAGGTCGTCAGGGGGCTGTCTTCGGTTGCCGACTCCATGTGGCCACCGGTATTGGCGACCACCGAATCGGTTAATCGCATCGCCGATCTCGACCGCAGCAATCTGTCTCTGTTCAGCCATATCGAACAGAAGCTGGTGACGGAGAATACGTTGAATCCGGATACCCTGCAGCTGGAGACCTCTCAACATTCGGTCGAGCTGCTGGTACGGCCGCTGGGTTATGTCTGGACCGTGCTGGTGAAGATGATCGAGACCCTGGAAATTGCCCTTTGGGGGACCATTCTGGCGGTAATGCTGTCGATTCCGCTGTCCTGGTTTGCCGCGCGCAACTATAGCCCCAATCGCTACACGTATACTCTGGCACGTAGCGTGATCAGCTTGCTGCGGTCGGCTCCGGAGCTGATTGTGGCGCTGTTTCTGGTGCTGGCCTACGGTTTTGGCCCGATCGCTGGCGTATTGGCACTGGGGCTTCATGCCGCGGGATTCCTTGGCAAGTTTTACGCCGAAGATATCGAAAATGCCGATAAAAAGCCGCAGGAAGCGCTGGAAGCGATCGGTGCCGGCAAAGTCAAAACCCTGTGGTACGGCGTGTTGCCCCAAGTGTTGCCGCAGTACATCGCTTACACCGCCTACATTCTCGACCGCAACCTGCGCATGGCTACCGTGATCGGGTTGGTGGGTGCCGGCGGCATCGGCCAGGAACTTAAGGGCCGTTTTGACATGTATGACTACGGTCATGTCACGACCATCCTGATCTTCATTTTCATCTTCGTGCTTGTACTAGACCAACTGTCTGCGCGCATCCGTGCACGGATGATCTGATCCGTGTCCATTGCACACCGACTTGTCTAGATATCTGAATCAATTGGAGTAATCCATGAATGTTTCCGTAAACCTGGAAGGCTTGCCGCCACGAGCCGACTGGCTGGGCTGCTGGTCCTCCTTGCCGGCCGTCGACATCGAATCACTGGCCGCCGCCGTTACACGGGATGCTGACGTGATCGATCTGGCACTGCCGCAGGCAGGTCTGGCGCTGTTGCAACTGCGTGACAGTGCTCTCAACGACCCTTACTTCCTGGGCGAGATTCCAATGGCCAGGGCCCATGTTCGTGTGTGCCATCGGACGGGAGAAGAGGGTGAGGGTGCCGCCTGCCTGATGGATGACCGCATCACTCTGACCCAAGCACTGGCCATTCTTGATGCCACTCTGGCCAATGCCCTGCCGGGTTGCGAAGCCGTGGCGGACACCCTGCGAGAAGGCTATCGCGCAAGACAGAAGGAGCGGAGAACCCGCAAACGCCTGCTGGCAATGACCAAAGTCGATTTTTCGCTTCTCGCTCCGGAGGATGATGATGAGTGATACCACTGCCGTCGGTTTGACCGAAGTCTGGACGCCGTTGTTGCAGCAGCAACTGTTCCGCAACCTGATGACCGCCTTTTCGTTTCCTGGACGCTGTATCTGCCTGCCCGAAGGCGTGCGCCCGGACGAGGCGATCACGGCGTTGACTGCCACCTTGGTCGATGCCGAAGTCAGTCTGGCCGATGTCGGCGGGCTGATCACCGCGCTGGATCTGAAACGGATCGGTGCTGCACCGGCTGCACCGGAAACGGCCCACTTCATCACGTTGCACGGTGATCAGCTGCCGGACTTCATGCCCTGTATCGGCAGCCTGGAGTCACCGGAGGGGGGGGCAACCTGCATCATCCGGGTTAACGCACTGGCTACCGATGCAGGCAACGGCTGCAGGTTGTCGCTTCAGGGGGCAGGTATCGATATTCGGACCGACCTGGTTGTTGACGGGTTGGATGCAGGCTGGGTCGACGCGCGTGCAGGCTGGAATCGCTCGTTTCCAATGGGTGTGGACCTGATCCTGTGTGACGGTGAGCGAATGGCAGCATTGCCACGCACGACACGCATTAATATCGAAGGAGCAAACTGATGGGATATGTCGCAATCAAGGGCGGTGGTCAAGCCATTCAGGGCGCCGCAGATGCACTGGATGAGTTGCGGGCCGCAGCAGGGGCGGGTACGCCGCCCCTGTCTTTGCCCGGGATCGAGCATCAGTTGCGCCTGCTCACCTCAAGAATCATGTCCGAAGGCGGGCTTTACCACCCAAAACTGGCTGCGCTGGCGATCAAGCAAGCTCAGGGGGATACGCTGGAAGCCGCCTTTGCGCTGCGTGCCTACCGCTCGACTCGACCCAGACTGCTGGATACACCGGCCATGGACACCGGCAAGATGCGAGTGATTCGTCGCATCTCTAGTGCGTTTAAGGATATTCCCGGCGGTCAGATGCTGGGGCCGACCTACGACTACGCGCTGCGCTTGATGCGCTTCGAGCTGGCGGATGAAGACTCGCAGCACTTCCGCATGCTGGCGGCTCGTTTCATGGAAGCGGATGTGGACGAAAACCTGCCCGATACTTTCCCCAAGGTGGTTGAGGCGCTGCGGGCCGAGGGGCTGCTGCCAGCGCTGGGGCACACCGACTCAACGCCCTTTGACATTACGCGCGAGCCGCTGATATTCCCGGTCTCGCGCTCGGCGGCGCTTGCCACGATGGCGCGGGCTGAAACCGGCTCGCTGCTGGCAATCGCCTATTCCAACATGCGCGGCTATGGGGATGTTCACCCCACCGTGGCCGAGCTGCGCGTGGGCTACCTGCCGGTGATGTTGCCCCACCCGATCACCGGAGAGCTGATAGAAGCAGGTGAAGTCTTGATCACCGAGTGCGAAGTCATTGCCATGTATGAGCGTGAGGACCAGCCGGATCAGCCGCCCGTGTTTACGCTGGGTTATGGCGCTTGCTTCGGCCACAACGAAACCAAGGCCATCAGTATGGCCATCTTGGATCGTGCGCTGCAGAAAGGGATGCGAGATGGACCGGAGAATCCCTCGGAAGATCCTGAATTTGTCCTCCTGCATGTGGATGGAGTGGATTCCATGGGCTTTGCCAACCATTACAAGATGCCGCACTACGTTACCTTCCAGTCGGATCTTGATCGTCTTAGAACCACCCGCGAGAAGGCCACTGCGGACGCCGGGAAGATAGAAAATGAATAAACAGTACGAGCTTCCACTGGCCGACAGTGGTTACAACTTTGCATTTCTGGATGAATTTGCCAAGCGAGAAGTGCGCCGCTGCATACTGAAAGCGATCGCCATCCCCGGTTATCAGACCCCCTATGCGTCCCGCGAAATGCCCATGGGCCGTGGCTTTGGCACCGGCGGGCTGCAGCTGACCCTGTCGCTGATCGGCCCCAGTGATTGTCTGAAGGTTATTGACCAAGGCGCGGACGATTCGGTCAACGCGGTTAACCTGCGCCAGTTTGCCGAACTGACCTGCCCGGGCATCGACACTACGGAACACACCGGTGACTCCAGTCTGATTCAGTCACGCCACCGCATCCCCGAGCATCCCTTGCGTGAAGATCAGGTGCTGGTACTGCAGGTGCCTTACCCGGACCCCCTGGTGATTGTGGAACCGTCCGAGGCGCGTCGCAAGGTGATGCATGGCGAAGGTGACTATTCGCGTCTGCTCACCAAGCTGTATGAGGACATTGTCCAGTTTGACGAAATCACCATTTCACACCGTTACCCGACCCGAATCAACGGCCACTACGTGATCGACCCCAGTCCGATTCCTCGCTACGACCTGCGTCGTCTGGATCAAAGTAGGGCCTTGACGCTCTTTGGGGCAGGCCGTGAAAAGAAAATCTATGCCGTACCTCCCTATACCCGGGCGGAACCTCTGGTGTTCGACGATGTGCCTTTTCGCAGCGAGGACTTCCGCGATGCTCGGGGTGAGCGTCTAGCCTGCGGTCGCTGTGGCAGCCGGGACAGTTTCCTGGACGAGATAGTGCAGGACGACGGCAGTCGCAGCTGGCAATGCTCCGACTCCGATTACTGCAATCAGGTCTTGTCGCAAGCCAACTCTGATGAGGGCATGAACGCATGAAACCAGTACTTGAAGTGCGTAACCTGACACGCATCCATGGCAATGGCTGTGATCACTGCGTCAGTGCCACGGGGCCGACGCTGAATACCAATATATGTCCCCGCTGCGGTTCGGTGGTGGCCGCCCACGACATCAGTTTTGACCTCTATCCCGGTGAGATTCTGGGCATCATGGGCGAGTCCGGCAGTGGCAAATCAACTGTGGTCAAAACCCTTTTTTTCGACCAGGCACCCACCTCGGGCAGTGCCCTGTTCCATGATCAGGGACAATCCTATGATCTTTTCGCGCTCAATTCGGCTGAGCAGCGTTGGCTGCGAAACCAGTGTTTCGGCATGGTCTATCAGAACCCGCACCTGGGGCTTAACTTCAATGTGTCTGCCGGCGGTAACATTGCCGAACGATTGTTGATGAGCAACCTGACCCATTACGGTGAAATTCGCGAACGTGCCAGAACGTTGTTGCAGCGCACTGAAGTGCTCCCCGAGCGCATGGATGAATCGCCACGCCAGTTTTCCGGTGGCATGCAGCAGCGGGTGCAGATCGCCAAGGCGCTGGCCACTCGGCCGCCACTGCTGTTGCTGGATGAAGTGACCACCGGCCTGGATCTGTCGGTGCAGGCACGCATTCTGGATCTGATTCTTGAGATTCAGCACGAACTGAATACCGCGATGATCGTGGTCACCCACGACCTGGGGGTGATCCGGCTGCTCACCAGCCGCACCCTGGTGATGAAGTATGGGCGGGTGATCGAGTCCGGACTGACCGATCAGATACTGGAAGATCCGCAGCACGCTTATACCCAGCAGCTGGTTGCGTCCAGCCTTTAAGGATTCACTGCCATGAAAAAACCGATATTGAACGTCAGCAACTTGCACAAATCTTTCAGGCTGCACGATCAGCAACAACATATTCCGTCCTGTTCGGCGGTTGATCTGAGTGTTTACGAGGGTGAGCTGACCGCGTTGACCGGGCCGACCGGTGTCGGCAAATCTTCGGTGCTCAAGTGCATATATCGCACTTATCTGCCGGTCAGTGGCGAGATCCAGTATCTCAGTCATGATGGTCGCCGTATCGATCTGGCCCGGGCGGGAGAGCACGAGATTTTGCAATTGCGCCATCAGGAGATCGGCTTTGTCACCCAGTTTCTGCACTGTTTGCCGCGCCGCGCCGCGCTGGAGCTGGTGGCAGAGCCGCTGGTGATTCGCGGCGAGTCACAGCAGGCTGCCCGCCACCAGGCCGCCGAGCTGCTGACGCTGCTTAATGTGCCGGAACGGCTCTGGCATGTGCCTCCCGCCACCTTTTCTGGGGGGGAGAAGCAGCGTATCAACCTGGCACGTGGGTTGATTTCCCGCCCCCGGCTGCTGCTGCTGGATGAGCCGACGGCCAGTCTGGATCCTGTGACCACTGAGCGGGTCGTCAGCCTGTTGCGTAGCATCAAGCAGCAGGGTACGGCGATGCTGGCCATCTTTCATGACCCTGCGCTGGTGGATGCGCTGGCTGATCAAACTGTCAAGCTGGCTGTGGCTAGGCTGCACACTCAAGAATCCGAGGTATGTTACGCATGAGTGCTCAACTGCTTAAAAATGCCAACCTGGTGTTGTCCGATCAGGTGGCCTGCGGTGTCGATCTGTTGATCGAAAATGGCAAGATTCAGGCGCTGGATCCAGCCGCATGGGGGGATGCCGAGGTGGTTGATCTGACCGGTCAATGGCTGATGCCGGGCATGATCGACCTGCACTGTGATGCGCTTGAGAAGGAGATAGAGCCGCGTCCGGGGGTGCACTTCCCGCTCGAATTTGCCTGTGCCCAGGCGGATCGGCGCAATGCTAGTGCCGGCATCACCACGGTGTATCACGCCTTATCCTTTGCTAATCAGGAGCTGGGGGTGCGCAACAATGCCTTTGCCGCCGAGATTGTGCGCGCCGTGAATGCCTGGCAAACGCATGCCTTGATCGACAACCGTATCCATGCGCGCTACGAAGTTACCGATGTCACCGGTCCGGACACGCTCGTGCCGCTGCTCAATGAAGGCCTGCTGCAACTGATTTCGTTTATGGATCACAGTCCGGGTCAGGGTCAGTTCCGTGACGTGGAAGCCTACCGACGTTATCTCAGCGGTACTTATAAGATGGATGAACACGCGCTGGATCAATTGCTCAGGCAGAAGCAGTCAGCCGCCGACGGCGCCATGGCACGCATGCAACAACTGGCCCTGCTGGCCCAGGAGCAGGGCATTTCGATTGCCAGCCATGACGATGACAGCGCCGAAAAGGTCGCTACCGTGAAGCACCTTGGTGCCAGGATATCGGAATTTCCGATCAACCTGGCAACCGCTCAGGCGGCCCGAAGCGAAGGAGTGGCGACGCTGTTTGGTGCGCCAAATATTCTGCGCGGAAAGTCGCAATCCGGCAACATGAAAGCGCTGGACGCGATCGAAGCAGGCGTGGCCGATTGCCTGTGTGGCGACTATTCACCGGCGGCCTTGCTGCCGGCCGTGATGAAACTGCCACAGGTCTCGGACCTGTCTCTGCCCGAAGCCGTGGCGCTCGTCACCCGCAATCCGGCCTTGGCTGCAGGGCTGGCAGACCGCGGCGAAATTGTGCCGGGCAAGCGTGCCGACCTGATCGCCGTCAGTCTGATAGGCAACCTGCCTCAGGCAACGCATGTCTGGTCTGCCGGGGTGCCGGTGCTGCAGTCGCATTTTCACTGCCTGTCCGAGGTGAGCACCGAACAAGGTATTCCGGCATGACAGCCCATCTGTTTTATATCACCGGACCCTCAGGGTCCGGCAAGGACAGCCTGCTGAGCTATGCGCGATCGGCGCTCGCCGAGGATTCTCGTTTTTGCTTTGCGCATCGATACATTACACGCCCTGCAAACGCCGGTGGAGAAAATCATGTGGCTTTGAGCGCAGCCGAGTTCAAAGCGCGTCAACAGGCACGGTTATTTGCCATGCAGTGGTCAAGCCATGGCTTGCAGTACGGCATCGGCATCGAGATCAATCAGTGGCTGGCTAAAGGCGTTCATGTAGTCATCAATGGTTCGCGTACCTATCTGGAGCAAGTCCGTCTCAATTATCCGGAGCTGATACCGGTGGGCATCGATGTGGATATCGATATCCTGCGCAATCGCCTGCTGGCGCGAGGTCGTGAAACGCCGGAACAGATTGAGCAGCGACTGGCTCGCAATCTGCAGTTTCGACACATGATCGGGAATGAAATCCGCATCTGCAATAATGGTGCAATTGAGGATGCCGGGCAGCAGCTGGTACAGCAGTTACTGCAGCGGGCGGGGAATCTGGCATGCGCATAACCTTTTTGGGCACCGGTGGTGCCGGCGGCGTGCCTTTGTTCGGTTGCGAATGCCGCGCCTGTTGCCGTGCCCGGCAGGAGGCTGTCAGAGTCAGGCGACCCTGTACGGCGTGGCTGGCGACGCCTGACATCCGGCTGCTGCTGGATGCGGGGCTTATGGACTTACATGAGCGGCTGGTAACCGGCGCGCCGGATGCCATTTTTCTGACCCATTTCCACCCCGATCATGTGCAGGGATTGTTTCATCTGCGCTGGGGCAGGGGTAAGCCGATCCCGGTCTATGCACCGCCTGATCCCGAGGGGTGTGCGGATCTGTATAAACATCCCGGCCTGCTGGACTTTCGTGTGTGTCGGCCATTTGAGCCAATGGTTGTAGGGGATCTGACAATCACGCCATTGCCGCTGTTGCACTCGAAACTGACCCAGGGCTATGCCTTTGAGCAGGCCGGAGGGAGGCGTTTTGCCTATTTGACTGATACCTTGGGCTTGCCCGATGACACTCTGGCTTTTCTGCAGGCCTGGGGCGCATTTGACATGGCCATCGACTGCAGCTTTCCGCCTGGCAAGCCGCCACGAAATCACAATGACCTGACCATGGCGCTGGAACTGGCTGACCGGACGAGGGCACGCACAACCTGGTTGACCCATGTCGGGCATGAACTTGACCTCTGGTTAGAAACCCATTCCCAGCAACTGCCGAAAAATATATTACTGGCTCGGGATGGTAACCATGTGTTGATCGACTGACGCCTGCAGTTCGAGAGCGATACCCACGGGTTCCTGTGATCAGTGCTCCTTGTTATCAGTGTTCGTTGGCCGTTCACCCTTGGCATAGACTCGCGTAATATGGCGCAGGTCGTGCATCTGGTCGTCGAAATTACGGCAGCCCGAGCACATCATCGTGTGGAATTTGAGCGACATCCGTTCCTGCAGTGTTAATGGCCGATCCATCTGTTCTGACAGCAGAGCGGTTGCCTGTTTGCAGTTCATCATCATATGGCCTCCTTCTGGAACCAGCGGTTCTCCAGGCATTCGCGCAGCCTGAGTCGGGCGCGGTAGAGCGTTACATTGAGGCTGTTGGCACTGATCATCTCATTGCTGCAAATTTCATCGGTTGTCAGCTCCAGAAATTCCCGCATCATGAACAGGCGTCCATACTTCTCAGGCATGCAGTTCAAGCAGGCATCTAACACCTGCCAGAAATGGCTGTTTTCCATGTCGGCATCAGGTTGGTTCCATTTGACGGGCCGCTCCTGTGGATGCCAGAAACCTCGCTGGTTGAACAGTGTATCGTACAAGTCATCATCCGATGTGTCCTGACCATCCTTCAGCCTATCGGTACTGACATAGCGTTGATTCTTGCGCAACAGATCGCTGATCTTGTTCTTGAGAATGGCAAACACCCAGGTTTTCAGAGCTGAACGGCGGTTGAAGGCATGTGCGCTTTTCAGCGCCGCCAACAGGGCTTCCTGTACCGCATCCTCGGCAAGGCTCTGATCCTGCAGCTGCAGGGTGGCAAACTTGTTCATCTGCAGTCGCAGTTCGGTCAAAAAGACCGGGTCAGTCAGGCTCTGTTCAGTCGGTTCTGGCTGAGTCATGGGGTCATCCGGACAGGTTTTCGATCAGTGTGTTTACAGGGCTCAAGCTTTCGTCTTCAATTTTACCAAGTGGTCCACAGAGAGATTTCCTGCACCGTATACCATCAAATACAGCAACACCACGGCCCATACACCGTGGGTCGCGTACGCGCCCGGATACACCATCAGCTGTATCACGGCGGTCATGATCAACAGTGACAGGGCCGAGAGGCGAGTCGCAAAGCCCAGAAGTATCAGTATCGGAAACAGGTGCTCTGCCGTTGCGGCCATGACGGCGGCGATCTCCGGCGCAATCAGCGGGAGCTGATACTCTTCACGAAACAGAAATACCGTTGAACCTGCCAGTCTGGGCCAGCCCAGACTGAATTCGCCACTGACGATATTGATGACCAGGCCTTCTATTTTGGTTTGACCGGACTGCCAGAATACGGCGGCAATGGAAAAGCGGCCCAGCAATGCAATGAAAGAATGCGGAATGCACTCGAACAGTTTCAGTAGACGGCTGTAAAAATCAATCAGGCTATTCATACTCGGATTCCTTGCTGAATGAGAAAGAGACCAGGTCTGTAATCGCCTGTTGCTGAATCAGCAGTTGCAGTACAGCAACCGGGTCAAAGGGCAGGGCCGTTTCTGCAGCCTGCGCCAAGGGTGTGGCCTGGCTCAGGCGACGGATGAACTCGGCCGCTCCGGCATCAATGATATGCAGTTCCACCTCCCATACAGGCCGCGACAGCATGATGATTTCGGGCTGATCAACCCTGATCTGGCTTAAATCGGCTCCTGAGCTGCCCTGATGCGCATGCCAGAGTGAGGCAATGGCAAAATTCGAATTCAACACCTGAACTGCGGGTGCCAATTTCACCCCGGTATGTGTGAGTGCCTCCTGATCTTCAACCAGGCCTGCCAGTCTGTCGGCTGAGATGGGCTCACAGTCGGCGCTGTGACGACTTGTCTGGATGGCGTATTCAAGCTGTGCCATATCCGCCAGGTAGGGGACAGAGGCGGCGGGCGGAAAAGCCGCGATAAAATCGGCAAGGTGCTCACCGTAGAGCGCCATGATAGGAGTTGTCGGTGGGTTCACCGTTACAAACTCGCGCCCCATGGCGCGGAAAAAGGCTTCGCCGACCAGTTGCTGCACCACCGGGAAATTACCGGCCAGCACATCAATGAGCGAGGTCACGACATTATTTCGATACACTGCAAACCGGCGTTCGCAGTCTGTCCGGTTCCAGCTTGTCAGCCCTGAGGGCAACGCCGAGTCTGCATCCAGCAAGGCATCATGAAAGGGTTCATGCATGTCGGTGCGCTCCCTTTGCCTGATGACGGAGTAGAAGTTGCTCAGCCTGGGCTGCTTCTGCCCATAGTGTGTGCAGGGATGGGATATTGCCATCGCGTTCCAGCAGAGTGGGGCGCGGGCCGGTAAGAGCCAGTGTATCGGCATACAGTGACCAGACCTGAGGCGCAACGTCTGCATCGTGGCTGTCAATCAACAAGGGGGAGCCATCGCTGTCACTGTCGATGGCAAAACCGGCAAGATGGATTTCGCCGACTGCCTCAAGCGGCAGAGCCTGGATGTAATCGAGAGCACTGCGGTTGTGATTGGTACAGGCAACATGCACGTTGTTCACATCCAAAAGCAGACCACAGCCGGTTTCACGAACCACTTCGGTGATGAATTCCGCTTCCGACATGTCTGACTGTTCGAACTCAAGATAGGTCGCCGGGTTTTCAAGCAGCATGCGCCGCTCGAGACGGTTCTGAATGTGATCAATCTGCTCACAGATGTGGCGTCGTGTTTCCTGGGTGTAGGGTACGGGCAACAGATCGTTCAGAAAGTGTCCCTGATGCGTTGACCATGCAAGATGTTCTGAAAAAAGCGCGGGCTGGTAACGATCCAGCAAGCATTTGAGACGACTCAGGTGCTGCTCATCGACAGGGGCGGCTGCACCAATCGACAGGCCTACGCCATGAATCGACAAGGGGTAGTGACTGCAAATGCGCTCAAGGTAAAAATGGAAGGGACCACCGTCGACCATGTAGTTCTCGGCATGAATCTCGAAAAAGCCGATGTCCGGCAGGGTGTCGAGAATCACGTCGAAGTGCTCGGGCTTGAGCCCGATGCCGGCTCGGCAGGGCATATGTCTGCCCATTGCCGAGGCAGGGTTTGCATAGTTCAGGTCTGACACGGCGGCCTCCTCAGGTTGGCTGTCGATCAGCCACGTTTTTCGGTAAAGGCCTGAAGCTGACCAAAACCGGTAGGAGAGGTTTTGGACTCGACCTGCTCGCAAGTACCTTTTGGCACCAGGGACCAGGCGTTGCCCTGATAGTCCGTTTTTGAGGTGCCTGCGCAGGAGGTGCCCGGACCGGCTTTGCAGTCGTTCTGACCTTTAAGGGCAACGCCATAGCATTTATCCTGCTCGGCTTCAGCCGCCTGAGCGGTGCCGTGAACAGCCGTGACAGAAAGTGCAGCACCGAGTGCCAGGGCAAGTGATGCTTTTGAAAGGGTCTTGTTCATTGTTGTTACCTCATTCTTAATTTTTGTGGGGTGTTCAAAACACTGACATTGGTCGCATAAGGTCAGCTTTTCTTACACCCTGTTTCAAAAAAATTGCGTGTCACCTTACCAATGTCGCGTGACACGCAATTTTTGGCATCAGCATTGCTGTGCGCCGTTTTGTTCAGCCGAAGACTGATTACGCCACCAGTTCCAGTGGACGTGTCCCAGTTCGCTGTTACTGGCAATTGTCGTTTGGAAGGGTACATGTGACTCTTCCATCTGCTGATGGGTGTGACTGCTGCGCCACCAGTCCCATGCAATGGGGCCGGTTTCGGCAAAGCGAGCCTTCGTTTCAGTATCAGCACAGACGCTGGCGTGAGTGCTTGGGCTGCTGTTTTGCCACCAGTTCCAGCCGATGTGCCCGACTTCAGCCGAGTGCTGCAAATAGGCAGAGTCTGATGTGGTTTCAGCCATTACAAGGCCTGCACCACTGCTTAGAACAGCGCTTACAACTGATGCAGTGAACATTTTTCTGATTAAGGTATTCATGTCGATCACCTCTTTGTTCAGGACCCATCCGTTGGGGTTTATCTTGATCGTCCCTGACGTTCACTGATTAGTCATGCTGAAGCCGCCAAAACTTACAGTTTTTTTGAGCCGTCTTGAAAACTCTCTTGTTGTAATAAAACCTGAGCTGAATCAGTCAAATGGCTTGACGCTGGTGTCATGATTATTGAGCATGTGCTCAAATATATCCAGTATAGATTGTCACTCAGGAGAAACAGATGCAGATCAGAGGCCGCTTGACGATCAGTTATGGTGTGTTACTGCTGTTTATAGTCGCGACATTGGCGATTGCGGTTGTCCGCTTTGATCAGTTGTCAGGCGAGTTCAGCGAGCTGGTCAATCACGATGCAGCCACGGCACAGCAAGCCAGCGTGATTAACCTGAATGCCGAAAGTGTGGCCAGTCGCCTGTTGCTGCTGTTCATTCTGGAGGACAGAGAGCAGCGAATAGCGCTTTACAGAGAAATGGACAGCCGTAATCAGGAAATGGATCAGGCAGCTGAACGTCTACAGGCGCTGATCCCTGATCAAACAGAGTTGCTTTCCCAGTTGGAGCAGCTAAGGACGGTTTACCAAAATCACCTGCAAGCCACCGTCGAAACCCTCGAAATGGGGCGGCGTGCCGAAGCGCGTGCCATGATGGCACGGGAAACCCGTGCGGCACTCGATCAGCTGCTTGGGTTTACCGAAAGGTTGGCGGCACAACAGCGTGCCAGCATGCAGACGCGCCAGCAGAAAACACTCGTTATGGCGGAACGGTCTGTATACACGATGGTATTGATCGGAATCGGTGCACTGGTTTTGGGTGCCTTGATGTCAGTCCTGATCACACGCAGTATTATCAGACCTCTGAATGCGGCTGTACTGGCTGCCGACCAGATTGCTGCCGGGGATTTGAGTGCTCAGGTACCGGAGGGCAAATCGGATGAGTTGGGAACTCTGTTGCAGAGCATGGCGAAAATGCGTGAGCACCTTCTGAGCGTGATTGACAGGATTCGTCAGAATGCTGCTGCAGTCAGCCATGCGGCGGATCAGATGCGCCATGTTGCGGGAGATGTTCGAGCGGATACCGATGGACAGAGCCAGCAGACTGCTGAAATAGAACGCTCTGTCGTCCAGTCCTGCAAAGGTGCTGAAGCGATGGTCGATGATTTGCACATCACGCGTGATCAGGCGCTCAAGGCTCGTGACCTGGCACAACAGGGAGTGCAAGAGATCGGAGTGGCTGCAGCTGAAATTACGCGTATTGCTGACATTGTGGCGGAATCTGCCAAGTCTGTTACGCGACTGACCCTGAGTGCAGAAGAGGTAACTGGCTCTGTTGGCTTGATCCGTGAAATTGCTGACCAGACTAACCTGTTGGCGCTCAACGCATCAATTGAAGCGGCACGGGCCGGTGACAGTGGCCGAGGCTTTGCCGTTGTTGCAGACGAAGTGAGGAATCTGGCGCGCAGAACGGCTGAGGTGACTGCTCAGATCGATACGGTGATTGCTACAATTAATAACCAAACTGAGGAGTCAGCCACCAGAATAGCTGAAGGCCGAACCGGAATGGAGCGCGGGGCCGGATTGATACAAAAGCTGGTTGCCCCCTTGGAAACCCTGCAAACTGATGCGCAGCGATCACTGGATAGCCTTGAAAACTTGACGGAGCTGGCGCAGCAACAGGCTCAGGAAAGTCAGGTAATCAGTGGTAGAGTCAGTCAGATCGCAGGGATGGCCAGTACCAGTCGTGATGCTGCAGAGCAGTTGGCCCAACTCACGGATCAGTTACTGCAAACAGCCAAGGGCACTGAGACTGTAGTTGGCTCCTTCAAACTGTATTGACCCCTCAATATGCCGGCAATGAGACCGGGAGAAGCAGATGAATGCGTTAACGTCTGAACGGAATTCTGGAACATCTGTAAGAACTCGCCTGCTGCAGGCGTTCTCAGTATTGCTGGCTTTTTTGCTGCTGGTTTCTGTTTTGTCACTGCAGCGTTTTGATGAGCTGACAACAACCATCGAAGAGCTGGTCGATGATCGTGCGCGACGGGTAATGTTGGCGCAAAAAGCCAACCATCAGGCACAAAATGCCAGTATCTATCTACTGCGACTGCTACAAACGCCCACCCGTGAACAGCGTGTGCCGCTTTATCTGAACATGGATGCTGCACTCGCTGCATCGGATGCTGCAATCAGAACCTTGACGCGGGATACGCCCTCAAGCCTGACCGCTGAGGTTGTCACATTGCGTCAACAATATGGTGAATTGTTCCAGCTAACAGTAGAGCAGATTGAAATCAGTGGGCTGGAGACTGCACGTCAGCATTTTGAACAACATACGGATCAGGTGCTGCAGGATTTGTTGGCTGCAACGTTCAGGCTTGCAGAAAACCAGCAGGACTTCATGCACGCGGAAGCCGAAAGGCTGAAAGTCATGATAAGCGATACCCGACTGATCATTATGTTGATTCTGTTTAGTTCATTACTGGTCAGTGCCGGTTTGGCTGTACTGGTCGCCAAGAGTTTGTCTGATCCACTCCAACGGGCAGTCAAAGTGGCAGCTGCTGTTGCAGCAGGGAATTACAGTAAACAGATACCGACATCAAATCTAATTGAAATCAGACGGCTGTTGAGATCGCTGTCACGCATGCGTGACAGCATTGTGCAGCGTGAGCAGCGTATCTGGCGATTGGCCTATACCGATAGCTTGACGGAGTTGCCTAACCGAACGCAGTTTTTGGAACAGTTGTCCAAGGCTGTCAAGGAGGGCTGCGGAGTATTGGCGTTGCTGGATTTGAACCGTTTTGCGCAGATTAACAACGCATTGGGCCATGAAGTCGGGGATGAGCTGCTGCAGGCGGTAGCTGGTCGCTTGAGCGAGTGCATTCAGGTGCCTCACCTGGTGGCACGGCTCGACAGTGATGAATTTGCCATCCTGTTGCGGGATATCGAGGTTGAGAAAGCCAAGCCAGTGATCATGACCATCATGCAGCAATTGCGTGATCCGATTGAGTTGCAGGGGCAGCGGCTGGATATGGATGCCAGTGTCGGTGTGGCATGCTTCCCGACCGATGGTGAGTCAGTCAGCGTGTTGCTTCAGCGGGCGAATATAGCCCTTAAGTCAGCTAAGAGCAGACATGAAAACTGTGCTTTTGCTGCCGAGTTTGGCTTACCCGAACCGCATGAGCACCTGTCGTTGCTGGGAGAGATGCGTCAGGCACTGCAGTGTGATGAGTTTATGCTGCACTACCAGCCCAAGTATGACACCCGATCAAAGCGTGTCAGCGCAGTTGAGGCTCTGGTTCGCTGGCAACACCCTGAGAGGGGGATGGTGGCACCTGGTGTTTTTATTCCTTTTGCCGAGCAAACCGGTTTTGTACGTAATATAACGCCATGGGTTATCAGCCGTGCCCTCGGTGACCTTGTCGAGTGGCGCCGGCAGGGAGTCGAACTGGTCGTATCAGTGAATATCTCCGCCCTGGATCTTATGAGCGCTGATCTGGTTACTCAGATACAACAGCAACTTGCCTGCCACAGCCTGCCGCCATCACAGCTGTGTCTGGAAATAACCGAAAGTGCCCTGATGAACGACCCTGAAACGGCCCAGCTGCACCTTGAGCAGCTCTCGGGGTTGGGTGTCAGGTTATCAATTGATGATTATGGTGCCGGCCATGCATCATTGGCCTATGTAAGAGACTTGCCAGTCGATGAACTGAAGATTGATCGCGCCTTCGTTTCCGGCATTGATCAATCATCCCGTAATGCCGCAATCGTCTGGTCAACCATTCTGCTCTGTCGAGAGTTGGGTTTGAGGGTGGTAGCTGAAGGTGTTGAGACCGAATCTGAATCGGAGTGGTTGATCGCCCATGACTGTGATTTGTTGCAGGGCTATGGCATTGCAAGGCCCATGAATAGTGACAGGCTTCTGCACTGGCTGTCGGTCCAGAAGCCTGTTGAAGCCGGTTAGCGGCTTTTGCCTGTGGCGATGGCGGCAAGCTCAGACAGGTTGCCGGCAATCCCTGTTACCACAGGACAGTCTTCTGCGAGATGGCGGCTGGCCAAATAGTCAGGGTCGTTATAGCCCAGCCATACCTGGCCTTGCTCATCTTCCCAGACCAGCGCCTTGAGGGGCAGGTCAATACCGACGCTTTGCGCACACTGCATGAAGGGTGTGCCCGCCTTGGGGCTGCCGAATATCAGCAGTTCGGTCGGCCTGAGCGTTTTGCCCACCTTTTCGGCACCCGCCGCATGATCAATGCGGGCGAAAATGTTCAGGCCACGATCTTCTGCTGCCTGCTCGAAGCGATCGGCCGTGACTGCAACCGAGTCAGGGCTTTTTATCTGGATCAGCCCTTCGGCTGCAAAAGCGAAAGAAGTGCCGAATATGAGTGCGGCAACTGCTGAAAATCTCAATAGCTTCATGGTGTAACCTCGACTGGTTTAAGGGCGTTAAAAATTGCTTTCCCGGCCGGGCCACCGGCCGAGTGCTCGGCTTTCCATTATTTTGACAATGCCTTGCCTGATCATAGACCCAGCGGAAGCAGTGCGCCTGCTCTGTTCTTAATAAGAGGAGTGGCTGGGGTACAGAATTGAAGCCATCAAGCAAGATGCGCCTTTTTCAGCCATTTACGTAACAGCGTGGCAAAGTATGACTCACCACCGCGTTGCTGCGCCTGCGGTCTGACTTCAGCCACATTGGTGGATGTGGGGTGAGCATTCTTGCGCTTCTCGCGCTTCTCGCGTCTTGCCTGGGCAGCGTTGGCCACCGCAGCGAACGAGGCCATTTGAGAGCTGGACAGGCTGCTGTTTGCAAACTGGTTCTGTTTCGGTTGTTGGGCCTGCTGTGTTTTGGGTGAACTACACATGACGCACCTCCGGTTCTGGCTGCTCAAGTTGACTTAATGGTTAGTCGCGTGATGGAAGCATTTATTACATTAATCGCAAAGAAATCAGCTCAGCTGGAAAAGTGGATAGCATGATTTACATATCACTATATATGTTTTTTCATATATAGTGATATGTAAATATTCAGGGGGTGATATGAAAACACGCGTCCTTTTTCTTTGCTCGGCCAACTCCGCTCGCTCACAGATGGCTGAGGTGCTGCTGCGTCATTTCGGCGGTGATCAATTTGACGCATTCAGTGCCGGCACTGAGCCCTCAACGGTCGACCCCCGTACCCTGGAGGCACTGAGGGGCTTTGGGCTTCAAGCGCAGGGACTTGTCTCCAAGTCAGTCGAGAGCCTTGGAGATCAGCATTTCGACTATGTGATCAGTCTGTGTGACAAGGCGCACCGTGAGTGCCGCTACTGGCCCGGCAGTGGTGTGGTGATGGCCTGGGATTTCCCGGATCCCAAAGCCAGCAATGACCCGAAAGCGTTTGCGCGCACTCTGCAGGAGATCAGCGAGCGAATCCGGCTGTTCGTGCTGGTGAACAGCAAGGACGTGAACTCGGAGGTGAAAGTGCTGCAGCCGTTGGAGTTTTACAAGTCACTGGCGGATGAAACGCGCCTGCTCAGCCTGCTGCTGATCGAGCAGGAAGGAGAGCTGTGTGTGTGTGAACTGATGGCCGCACTGGACCTGCCGCAGCCGAAAATCTCACGCCATCTCAGTCAGCTGCGCAAGGCGGGGCTGCTGCTGGATCGTCGCCAGGGGCAGTGGGTCTTTTACCGCCTGCATCCGTTGCTGCATGACTGGATGCGGGAGGTGCTGCGTCAGACACGTGAACACGGCACTCGCATGCTGCAGCAGCCACTGGCGCGTCTGGACGCAATGGGTGATCGCCCAAGCAAGGGTGGCAATGTCTGCGGTACTGCGTTGGCCGGTTAATACATCTGAATACCGAGGTACCTGTCGTGTACAAGCAACTGTTAGGGCTCTATGACAGTAACCGGCGTGAAGGCAACCTGCTGTTTCTCATGCTGGCGGCCTTTCTTGCCATCTATTTTGTACCGGCGGGTACGGCGCGCTTTGACAATGCCGTACTTGAAGCGGTGCGCCTGACCAACTGGTATGCGCGTGAACATGTCATCCTCTGCCTGCTCCCCGCGTTTTTGATCGCCGGCGCCATGGCGGTCTATATCAGTCAGGGTGCCGTGATGCGTTACCTTGGGCCTGATGCATCCAAGCCGGTCGCGTTCAGCGTGGCCTCCGTTTCGGGCACCCTGCTGGCGGTGTGTTCCTGTACGGTGCTGCCGCTGTTCGGTGGCATCTACAAGCGCGGTGCGGGTCTTGGGGCCGCGATCGCCTTTCTCTATTCCGGCCCGGCAATCAATGTGATGGCGGTGGTGGTGACGGCCAAGGTACTCGGTGCCGAGATCGGTATCGCCCGTGCTGTGGGTGCCATTCTGTTTGCGCTGGTGATCGGCACCATCATGCATCTGATTTACCGCAGGGAGGAGGCAGAGCGCTCAGTGAAGAGCAGCCGAGGTTTTGAGGGTGAGTCGGGCGATCGCCCCATGGGAGTTGTGGTTGGTTTCTTTGCCCTGATGGTCGGGATTCTGGTATTTGCCAACTGGGCGGCGGCCGACAGTGAGACATGGATGGCGATTTATGAATGGAAGTGGCCGATCACCGCTGTGCTGGCATCACTGCTGGCTGCGCTGCTGGTCTGGCGTTGGCACTGGCCGGCTCATCAGTTGTTGCTGCTGGGTGCCGTGGTACTGGTGGCGGCCTGGCTTGTGCCTGCGGCCCCCGAACTGCCGTTTGCCATCGGCATTGCCGGCTTGATGATCATTGCGAGCCTGCGCGAGCAGGATCGGGAGTGGGCCGTGCAAAGCTGGGACTTTGCCAAACAGATTTTGCCCCTGCTGCTGGCCGGGGTGTTTGTCGCCGGCTTTGCGCTGGGGCGGCCGGGCAGTGAAGGCATCATCCCGTCACAATGGGTGGCGGCTGCAGTGGGTGACAACAGCCTGATGTCGACCATTCTCGCCTCTTTCCTTGGTGCCCTGATGTACTTCTCTACACTGACTGAAGTGCCGATTGTGGAGGCGTTGATGGGGGCCGGAATGGGCAAGGGGCCGGCGTTGGCCCTGCTGCTGGCCGGTCCGGCATTGTCACTGCCCAACATGCTGGTGATTCGAACCATTCTGGGCACCGAGAAAACACTGGTCTACTGTGCACTGGTTGTCGTGATGGCCACCATCACCGGTTATGTATACGGCAATCTCTGGCATGCCTGAACAGGTCAGGCTGATCTGAAACGTTGAATATGAGGAAGACAGGATGAAATTCACCATTTACGGCAGTGGTTGTGCCAAATGCAAACAGTTGACCGAGAATGCCGAGCAGGCGGCGAACGCCAAGGGCATCGCCTGCGAGATCGAGAAGGTCACCGATACCAATGCCATCATTGACGCAGGGGTCATGCGGACACCGGCATTGGCGATTGACGATGAAATTCTGGTCGAGGGCAAGGTGGCCAGCGCGGACGAGATTCAGAAACTGTTGGGATAAGCAAAAACGAAATGGGCATTTTTGAACGCTACATGACCCTTTGGGTCGGCCTTTGCCTTCTCGCCGGTAGTGCTGGGCAACCTTAAACCGATTTTCAATGAGGGAGTTACACCATGACCATGAAGGTGGGGATCAATGGTTTTGGACGCATGGGGCGCCTGACCATGCGGGTGCTGTTTGAGCACAGCGACATCGAAATCGTACAGGTCAACGATCCGGCCGGTGATGCCACAACCCTGGCTCATTTGATGAACTTTGATTCAGTGCACGGACGTTGGCAGCACGAGGCGCTGGCCGAAAACGACGCCATGCTGATCGGTACGCAGCGTATTGCGATCAGCCGTAACAAGAGCATCGAAGAGACCGACTGGTCCGGCTGCGATCTGGTGATCGAAGCGTCCGGCAAGATGAAAAAGAAAGAGGTACTGCAGGCCTATCTGGATCAGGGCGTGAAGCGGGTAGTAGTCACCGCGCCGGTGAAGCAGGAGGGTGTGCTCGATCTGGTGATGGGGGTGAACGATCACCTGTTTGACCCGGCACAGCACAGGATCGTGACGGCGGCGTCCTGCACCACCAACTGTCTGGCACCGGTGGTGAAGGTGATCCATGAGCAGCTGGGCATCAAGCATGGCTCCATGACCACCATCCACGACATCACGAACACCCAGACCATTCTCGACGCGCCGCACAAGGATCTGCGCCGTGCTCGTGCCTGCGGCATGAGCCTGATCCCGACCACAACTGGCTCCGCCACCGCGATCACCCATATCTTCCCGGAGCTGAAGGGCAAGCTGAACGGTCATGCCATCCGTGTGCCGCTGGCCAACGCTTCAATCACCGACTGTGTGTTTGAAGTCGCCCGCGAGACAACCGTGGAAGAGGTCAACGCGATGCTGAAAGCCGCGGCCGAAGGCGAGCTGAAAGGGATTCTCGGATACGAGGAGCGCCCGCTGGTGTCGATCGATTACAAGACCGATCCACGCTCGGGCATCATCGATGCGCTTTCGACCATGGTGGTGAACGGTACTCAGGTGAAGCTCTATGTCTGGTACGACAACGAGTGGGGCTACGCCAACCGCACCGCCGAACTGGCGCTGAAGGTAGGACGCGCCTGAATGCTGAGCCGGCTTTCCCCCGCCATCCGCCAGTATCTGGTGGTCACCGGCAACTACTGGGCCTTTACCCTGACCGACGGTGCCCTGCGCATGCTGGTGGTGCTGCACTTTCATGGTCTGGGCTATTCGCCGCTGGAGATCGCGCTGCTGTTTTTGTTCTACGAAATTTTCGGCGTGATCACCAATCTTGTGGGGGGCTGGCTCGGAGCTCACCTGGGTCTCAACCGCACCATGAATATCGGTCTGGCGCTGCAGGTCATTGCATTGGCGATGCTGCTGGTGCCGGCCGCCTGGCTCACCGTACCCTGGGTGATGGCGGCGCAGGCGATGTCCGGCATCGCCAAGGACCTGAACAAAATGAGCGCCAAAAGCTCGATCAAGCTGCTGGTGCCGCCACAGGCGCAGGGCACACTCTACAAATGGGTGGCGCTGCTGACCGGCTCGAAAAATGCGCTCAAGGGGGTGGGTTTTTTCCTCGGTGGCGCGCTGCTGATGTGGCTGGGCTTTGCCGGTGCCGTGGCAGCGATGGCCGTCGCGCTGGCGTTGGTGTGGTTGCTGAGTCTGGTGCTGCTGAAGCAAGATCTGGGCAAGGCAAAACACAAGCCGAAGTTTCGCGACATTTTTTCCAAAAGCCGTGCCATCAACATTCTGTCGGCGGCGCGGATGTTCCTGTTTGGTGCCCGTGATGTCTGGTTTGTGGTCGCCCTGCCGGTGTTTCTGTCGCAGACACTGGGCTGGAATCACAGCCAGACCGGTGGCTTTCTGGCACTTTGGGTGATCGGCTACGGCATTGTGCAGGCGCTGGCTCCGCGGCTGACCGGTAAGGCGGCGGGAAAGGTACCCGATGGTGCTGCGGCGACCCTTTGGGTGGCGCTGTTGGCTCTGCTGCCGGCGCTGATCGCGCTTGGGCTGCTGTATGAACTGGACCCTGCGGTGTTGCTGATCGGCGGCCTGCTGCTGTTCGGCGCAGTGTTTGCCGTCAATTCGTCGCTGCACAGTTATCTGATCGTCAGCTACGCCGGCAGTGACGGTGTATCGCTGGACGTGGGTTTTTACTACATGGCCAATGCCATGGGGCGTCTGATCGGTACGCTGCTGTCCGGCTGGGTATTCCAGTTGGCCGGTATGGGCAGCAGCGGTTTGCAGGCTTGCCTCTGGATCTCGACAGCCATGCTGGTCACGACGCTATTGATCTCCCTTGGTTTGCCTCGGTTGAAAGGCACGATCTCGCACGCGACTGGGCGTCATTGAGCGCTCATTGAGTACTGCAGGCAGGTGAGTTTTTGCCTCCGCCGGTGGTGCCGTCATCAAACAGTCATCTCTCAGACATATCCTGCCGAGCGTAGTATGCATTTGGAGTCATTATGCTTGGCACAGTCCGTTTTCGTATTCTGTTTTTCGCCTTCCTCTGCGTGCTTGCGCTGGCCGGTCTGGCCACGCTTGCCTGGAGTATCATTCTCAAGGCTGAAGAAGCCTCCAATAACCTGATCCATACCAGTCTTGAAGAAACCTGGCTGCTGGTGGATCTTGAGCAGGATCACCGCAAGCTGCAGGACCTGTCCTACAAAACCAAGGCCCAGCTGTTGCTGTGGGATGAAATTGAACCAATCCATGCCGAGTTGAAGCAGGCGCTACCTAGCCATTGGAAACGTATCGAAGACAATGCCGGGCTCAATGACTGGGCTCAAGCGCATCAGGCCGAGTTTGATCGGGTAATGTCCTACCTGGACTCCATGGCCAAGGGCATCGGTGAAAAAAGCTACTACCGCGTCGGACAGGTGGTGGACTTTGATCTGGTACCGGCACTGGAGCCCATGCTCAAGGCGATTGCTGAGCGCCAGCAAACCAGTCGCGATGGACTGTCCCTGGCCGCAGAGGAACTGTTGACGTTTCTTGCAAGTCAGCAGAATTATCTGTTTGGTGGCTCAATTCTGTTTCTGGTGATCGTTGTCAGCATGACACTTTGGCTGCGTCATACCGTCATCCTGCGTCTGCAGCGCATGGAGCGGGACCTGGGCGCGATGGATCGCAACAGTGACTTGAGCGGTGTGCCAATGGTCGAAGGCAATGATGAAGTGGCCGGCGTGAATCGGGCGTTAAGTGGTCTGGTGCAACGGTTCGAGCACTTTGTTGGTGACGTCCGAACGGCTGCCAGCGGTCTGACCGAACGCTCTGCTCAGCTGGATCGGGAGGCGGAAACCCTTCACAGCACGTCAACGCAAACGCGTCGATTGATTGATGATGTAAACCAGTCCATGAACAACATCGCGAATCAGTCCACTGCCATCGAAGCGGCCAGCGAGCAGTCCGCCAATACAGTCCGTGAAGCACTGGCAGCCAATGCGGAAGCACAGCAGGGCATCCTCAGCAGCGAGCAGGCAGCAGATCACGCGGTCAGTATTATCAACCGGGTCAGCGAGTCGATTACGACCCTGACCGAATCCAGCGGGCGTATCAGCCAAGTAATCAGCATCATTGCAGATGTTGCCGAGCAGACTAACCTGCTGGCCTTGAACGCTGCCATTGAGGCTGCTCGTGCCGGTGAGTATGGGCGAGGCTTCGCCGTGGTTGCAGATGAAGTCCGGGTACTGTCACAGCGCACCTCGGATTCCACCCGTGACATACGTCAGTGGGTGGAAGAGCTGGTGGCCGGTGTAAAAGAGGTCGAGCAACAACTGGGTGGCATGCGTGATGCCGGTAGTCAAAACCGATCCCATATTTCGGCCCTGCGCGCGTTCCTGGAGCGGCTGCAGGAGCAGTTTGTAGAGCTGGAGAGTCACAGCTCCGGTATCAGTGATGCAATCGCGACTCAGCGTGATGAAACCGGCCGTGTAGGCCGCCGGGCACAGGCGCTGGAAGAGAGTGCCGATTCGCTGGTGGCCAGCGTTGGCAGCGCACGGGAAGTCAGCAACGCCCTGCGTCAGGAATCGGACTCCATGCGTGGCCTGATCGCCCGTTTCAAGACTTCGGTAGATGCTTGAGGTGTGTTAGAGGCAGCGCGGCAAGTTGATAATTTATATTCTTTAAATGAATAAATTTGTTATTTATTATTCTTTTATAGAATCAAAATAACCCTGTATCTTGGTGGTTTTTAACGGATACGGGTTATCGCTGTGGAGTGGCAGGGCTGGTTTGCACTGAGTTTGATGGTTACGGCACTGGCCGTACTGATACTGACGCGCATAGGGCCGCACATCGTGATGATGGCGGTGCTGGCACTGCTCAGTATCAGCGGCGTGCTGAGTCCCAATGAAGCGCTGTCCGGTTTTTCCAACTCCGGCTTGATAACCGTTGCCTGCATGTTTGTGGTAGCGGCCGGAATTCACTCTTCCGGCGGTGTCGACATGCTGGTCAACCGTGTACTGGGCAAACCGAAAGGGGTGCGTGGTGCATTGGCTCGCATCTTTGCGCCAGTGGTGCTGCTCAGCGGTTTTCTCAACAACACCCCCGTGGTGGCGACCATGATTCCGGCGATCCATGCATGGTCTCGCAAGATCAATATTCCCGCGTCCAAACTGATGATTCCGCTCAGCTACAGTGCGATTCTGGGCGGTACGCTGACGCTGATCGGAACCAGCACCAATCTGGTCGTGAACGGTCAGTACCAGGAACTAACCGGTGAAGCCGGCCTGTCGCTGTTCTCGATTACCGCCGTTGCGCTGCCGGTGGTACTGGTTGGCCTGGCATTCATCTGGCTGGTATTTCCGCGTCTGCTGCCGGATCGCAGCGAAAAACGCGCTTTTGCCAATCTGCGTGAGTTCACCCTTGAAGTGGCTGTGGCGCCCGGTGGGCCCCTGGTGGGCCAAAGCGTGGAGCAGGCGGGACTGCGTAGTCTTGATCGAGTCTATCTGGTCGAAATTGAGCGCAACGGCAATATCGTGACCGCAGTGCCGTCCGAAGAGAAGCTGCGCGACGGTGACCGGTTGGTATTTGCCGGCGATACCGAGGCCATTTCAGACCTGCTGCGCATCAATGGAATCATCCCCTCGCCGGAAAACGGCCACTCCGATACGCTCAATCTGGATCGGGCCGAGCGTTGTCTGGTGGAGGCGGTCGTTTCACCGCACTGCGATGCAGTAGGCCACGCCATTCGAGATGCCCGCTTTCGTGACCGCTACGGAGCGGTGGTACTGGCGGTTGCACGCAGCGGTGAACGGGTACAGGGCAATCTTGGCAATATTGTACTTGAGGCAGGCGACACTCTGCTGCTGGAGGCACGGCCCGCCTTTGTGAGTCGTCAGCGCTACAACAAGGATTTCCTGCTGATCAATGATTTGGACAAGTCACAACCGCGCCATGAACGTGCCTGGTTGGCTTGGGGCATTCTGGCTGCGATTGTACTTGCCGCCGGCACGGGTGCGACGAGTATGCTCAATGCGGCGCTGGTGGGGGCCGGCTTGATGGTGGTGACCGGCTGCTGCAGTGTCTCTCAGGCGGAAAAAAGCCTCGATCTGACCGTGATTCTGACCATCGCCGCGTCCTTTGCGTTGGGGGCGGCGCTGCAGAAAACCGGTGTGTCGGGCTGGATCGCTCATGCCATTGTAGAACTCAGCTCCGGTACACCTTGGCTGCTGTTGCTGCTGACCTATCTTGCTGTATCCATCCTGACCGAAATCATCACCAACAATGCGGCTGCCGTGCTGATGTTGCCGATCGTGCTGGAGGTGACCGAGCGCGCCAGCCTGCAGCATGAGCCGTTCATTTTTGCCATCATGATCGCGGCATCAGCCAGTTTCGCGACACCTCTGGGGTATCAGACCAACCTCATGGTGTACGGCCCCGGCGGCTATCGCTTCAGTGACTTTCTCAAGGTTGGAGTGCCCATGAACCTGCTGATCGGTGCGGTTACACTGACCACATTGCTGCTGGGCTGGCCGCTTGTGCGCTGATGCGCTCGCCTCAGGGCGAGCGCAAAGCCTTCAGACCTTGATGAACAGCATCACCGACAGCAGGCCAACCCCGCCCAACACCACTGTGTAGGGCAGTGCCATGATCACCATGCGGCCGTATGACAACCGTACCAGTGGTGCGATGGCTGAGGTCAGCAGGAACAGGAAAGCGGCCTGGCCGTTGGGCGTGGCAACGCTTGGCAGATTGGTGCCGGTATTGATGGCCACCGCCAGACGATCAAAATGCTCGCGGCTGATCAAGCCGTTGTCCAGCGCCTGCTTGATCTCACTGATATAGACCGTGGCGACGAACACGTTGTCGGAGATCATCGACAACACGCCGTTGGCGAGGAAAAACATGCCGGGCTGTTGCTCGGGTGGCAGTGCCAGTACTGCCGTGATGATCGGACTGAACAGATGTTGTTCATGTATCACTGCCACAATGGCAAAAAAGACCACCAGCAGTGATGTGAAGGGCAGTGCTTCCTGAAAGGCCTTGCCGATCTGGTGCTCGTCGGTTACGCCGTTAAAGGAGGTGATCAGGATGATCACCAGCAGACCGATGAGCCCCACTTCCGCCAAGTGCAGGGCCAGGCCCACGACCAGTATGGCGGCGGCAATTGCCTGTACGATCAGTGCGGCTTTCTGGCTCGGTGTCCGCCTGGCGCGCTCGGCATCGGCAAACTCCTTCAACACCTGCAGAACGGGCCGGGGTAGCTTAACGCCGTAGCCGAACAACTTGAGTTTCTCCAGCAGCACGCAAGTGATCAGGCCGGCCGCGAGTACCGGCATCGAGATGGGGGCCATCTTGAGAAAGAACTCGGCAAAGTCCCAGCCGGCGGTTTTGGCGATCAGCAGGTTCTGTGGTTCGCCCACCAGCGTGCAAACGCCCCCCAGGGCGGTACCGATGGCGCTGTGCATCAGCAGACTGCGCAGGAAGGCGCGAAAGCCCTCCAGATCCTCGCGGTGAAGATCCACTACGTCTTGATCGGTTACATGGTCATGGCTTTTATGGTGATGAGGTTTGCCGGACGCGACCTTGTGGTAAACGGAGTAGAAACCCACTGCCACGCTGATGATAACGGCTGTGACGGTGAGCGCGTCAAGAAATGCGGAGAGCAGGGCGGCGGTCATGCTGAACATTAGCGCCAACAGGTACTTGGAGCGCACATGCAGCAGAATATTGGTAAAGGTCACCAGCAACAGGCTCTTCATGAAATAGATCCCGGCCACCATGAACATCAGCAGTAGAATGACCGGCAGATTGGTCTGAATCTCTGCATAGAGGGTTTCAGGTGAGGTCATGCCCAACAGCAGGGCCTCGGTGGCGAGCAATCCGCCAGGCAACAGCGGGTAGCACTTGAGTGCCATGGCCAGTGTGAAAATAAATTCAGCGATAAGCAGCCAGCCGGTCGCCTGAGGGCCAAACAGCCAGAGACAAACCGGATTGATGATCAGGAAGAGTACAATTGTCTGCTTGTACCAGGCAGGGGCATTGCCCAGAAAATTGTGCGCCAGCGCACCGGGTGTGCTCGTCGACATGGCAGGTTTCTCTCTCAGCCGTAAGGGCTGTCATGCAGTTTGAGTTGTTTTTATCGCGGCGAATTATACGCCGGGTTTAATAATATTGCTGCACCTGCGTAATATCAGAGCATCCTCAATTAGTGCTAATCATATCGACCTGCTATGGCAGGCGTTGCATAATCCCTTTTACCTCTTTCCATACAAGGACGCATCATGGAGTTTCAGATCGAATACTGGCACTGGGTCGTGTTTGGCATGCTGCTGATATTGGCCGAGTTGGTGGTGCCCAGCTTTACCATTTTCTGGTTTGGGCTTGGTGCTCTGCTGATGGCGCTGATGGTCTGGTTGCTGCCTGAGCTTACACTGAACCTGCAGCTGGTACTGTGGGCGATCGGGTCGGGTCTGTTTGCGCTGGCCTGGTTTCGACTGTTGCGACCCATGATGCGAGACCGAACCAAAGCCGGTATTTCACGTGAGGCGGTACTGGGTGAAACCGGGCAGGTGATAGAAGCCCCGCAAGCCGAGCGGCGAGGGCGAGTCAGATTTACCACACCGGTACTGGGTGATGATGAATGGGAGTTCATCTGTGAGCAGCCGGTCGAAGTGGGTGATCGAGTGGTGATAACGGAAATTTCCGGCAACACTCTGATTGTCAGAAAACGCTGATACAACCAAACCTTCAAGTGATTGCATGAGGATAAACGGATGCTGATCGATGGATTGACAATGGCTGGAGTATTTCTGGCTTTGGTAGTAGTCACCCTGTTTCTGGGTGTCAAAATTGTGCCTCAGGGCAGTAAGCATGTGGTGCAGCGGCTGGGCAAGTACCACAAGACGCTGGGACCAGGGCTGAACATCATTTTCCCCTATATTGATACCGTGGCCTACAAGGTGACGACCAAGGATATCGTGCTGGATATTCCTTCACAGGATGTGATCACGCTCGATAATGCGGTGATCATCGCCAATGCTGTGGCCTACATTAATATCGTGTCGCCGGAAAAGGCGGTCTACGGTGTTGAGGACTACCGCTTTGCGATCCAGAATCTGGTGCAGACGTCGCTGCGCTCTATTGTAGGCGAGATGAATCTGGACGAGGCTCTGTCCAATCGTGACAGTATCAAGGCCAAGCTCAAGGGCGCGATCTCCGACGATATTGCTGACTGGGGCATTACCCTGAAAACGGTCGAAATTCAGGATATCAATCCGTCCCAGACCATGCAGACAGCGATGGAAGAGCAGGCGGCAGCCGAACGTCAGCGCCGCGCCACTGTCACCCGAGCCGGAGGCGAAAAGGCCGCAGCCATACTGGAAGCGGAAGGGCGGCTGGAAGCATCGCGTCGTGATGCCGAGGCCAAGGTGGTATTGGCGGAAGCCAGTCAGGCTGCCATCGAAAAGGTGACCTCAGCGATCCAGGGCAACGAATTGCCGGTGATGTTCCTGCTTGGTGAAAAGTATGTGGATGCGATCAAGGAGATGTCAGCGGGTGAGAATGCCAAGATCGTACTGCTGCCCGGCGATATCCCGGCGGCTGTCCGAGGCATTATGGGTGGCATGAGCAAGTAGCTCAGATCTGGTAGTTCCACCGCTCCGGCTGCTCGGTATTGTCAAACAGATCAGGAATCTGTTCTGCCGGTACCGGGCGACTGAAAAAGTAGCCCTGATACTGATGGCAGCCAAACTCGGCCAGCATGGCCAGCTGATCGGCATCTTCAACCCCCTCAGCAATGACTGTCAGGTTAAGGTTGTCTGCCATGGAGATGATGGTGCGACAGATGGTGGCATCATCGGGATCAACACAGATTTCACGCACGAAGGACTGATCAATCTTGAGCTTGTTAAGCGGGAAACGCTTGAGGTAGCTCAGGCTTGAGTAGCCGGTACCGAAATCATCTACGCTCAGGTGAACCCCCATTTGATCCAGTTGCTCCAGCAGTCGGATGGTCTGGTCCACATGTTTCATGATGATACTTTCGGTCAGCTCCAGCTCAAGTTGGCTGGGGTCAAGCCGGTAGCGCTTGAGGCAGCGTGCTACCTTGTCACAAAAATTGGCATCGTCCAGCTGAGGTGCCGACAAATTGACCGACACCCGAAGGTCAAGCCCTTGCTGTTGCCACTGCTGTAGCTGGGCACAGGCGCGCTCCAGTACCCAACTGCCGATCTCTGTGATCAGTCCGTTCTCTTCAGCCAGCGGAATGAAATTCGCGGGTGATACCATGCCGTGGCCTGGCCGTTGCCAGCGAATCAATGCCTCAACGCCGATAATGCGACCGCTCTGAATTTCGATTTGAGGCTGATAGTGCAGCTCAAACTCCTCGTGGCGCAGGGCCTGGAACAGCGCATTTTCCAGCTCAACGCGTTCACTTTGCTCATTATCGAGTCGGTGATTGTAAAAGTGGTACCGGTTGCGACCGTTCGCCTTGGCACGATACATGGCGGCATCGGCATGCTGAATCAGTGCCTGAGGCGTATGGCCGTCTTCCGGGTAAACCGCCACACCGATGCTGGAAGAAATTCTGAACTCCTGTACCCCCACCCGAAAAACCGGCACCAGTGCCGCCTGGATGCGCATGATCAGCTGTTCAATGCGGCTGCGCGGCTTGATGTCATTGAGCATGATGACAAACTCATCACCACCGATGCGTGACAGGGTACCTTGCTGCCCCACTGCCTGTCGCAGTCGCTCGGCCAGGCTGCGCAAGAGCATATCGCCTTCGTGATGACCGAGGGAGTCGTTGATGTGCTTGAAGCGATCCAGATCTACGAATAGGACTGCCAGCGCATCTTGACGGGTCTCGGCCTGTGCGATTTGCTCTTGCAGTCGGCTCTCGAAGAGGCCTCGGTTTGGCAGGCCTGTGAGGCTATCGTGCTGAGCCAGATGGCGGATGCGCTCTTCCGCAATCTTGCGCTCCTCTATCTCGCGGTGCAGGCTGGAGACCACCTGTTCCAGCTCACGAGTGCGTTCCTCAACTCGCTGCTCCAGCTGCTGGCGAGCGGTGACCAGAGCCGCCTCGGTCGCTTTGCGGTCGGAAATATCCATGATGATCCAGATGCCGCCCTTGCTCAGGTCGTTCGGGTCTACCGCCTTGCTGCGAACGTCACACCAGAACCGGGTACCATCCTTGCGGATCAATTCCATCTCCGCTTCAAAGGCGCGGCCTGAAGACAGCACCGCATTGTAACGCTCTCCCGCCGCTTGCCAGATCGACTTGTCGGCATACCAGAGCTGGGAACTGACGCCGATCAGTTCGTCAGTTTCATAGCCCAGAAGCTCGGCAAAACGCCGGTTACAGCTGGCGACATGACGGTTGTGCAGGAAGACGATGCCCACCATGGCATGGTCCAAAATCAATTGCTGTTGACGCGTAATCTGTTCCAGTGAATCTGCCGCATGACGCTGCTGATCGATATCGTCAACGATCCAGATGGAGCCCTGTTCGGGACTGGAAGGGTCGATCATTTTGCCGGTAACGCGGCACCAGAACGGTTTGCCGCTGGCGCGGCGCATCTGCAGTTCGGTACTGAAACGCTCGCCTCGGGCAAGAGAGGGATAGGCTTCAACGCCGAGCTTGCGAAAACTGAGGTTATCTGGATACAGCTGTTCGCTGCTGGTGCCAACCAGTTGGTCGGCGCTGTCGTAGCCGTAAATTTCGGCAAAGCGCTGATTGCAGCGCTGAATCTGGCGCTGCAGGATAAAACAGATGCCAACACTGGCGTTGTCCAGTACGACACGCTGTTCGTTCAGAATCCTCATCAACTCCTGCTGGCTTGGCAGAGTGAGGTTGTTGCGGCTGTCGTGTGTAGGCTTGTTGTTATCGTTTGTCATTACCGTTTCAAACCGGTCCTGAATTACCTGTTAGTGCAAGACTAGCACGAAGCTGGCAGATACTGCATAGCACTAAAGCCGATTACAGAGTCTTTGCATGGAGCAATACTTGCGTTAGGGTGAAATGAACACTGCCTGACAACTGGAGGTAGCCCATGCCAACGGCGTTTCGCATGCCAGCGGTGATTAACAGGGATGACGGCCAGATGCGCCGAATCGGGTTTGAGCTTGAGTTTACCGGGCTCAATGTGGATGAAGCGCTGGTGGCGATGCAGCAGGTGCTGAAGGCCGAGGTGGAACAGGTCTCGGCTGCCGAACGCAAGCTGAAAACTGATTCGGGCAGCTATAACCTGGAGTTGGATTGGGCTCTGCTCAAGCGCACGGCCGCCGAGGCGCAGCAGGCCACTGATTCGGATCAGCCCGAACCCGAATGGGTCGGAATGGTCAGTCAGGCGGCTGCATTGCTGGTTCCGGTCGAGGTTGTTTGCCCACCCTTGCCGCTGGATAAACTGGACGAGCTGGATGCACTGGTTGATATGCTGCGCCGCTCCGGAGCGAAGGGGACCAGTGACTCGCTTGTGGCGGCTTTGGGTGTGCATATCAATGCGGAACTGCCCGCGTTGGATGCCGAAACCATCATGGCCTATGTTGTGGCTTATAGCCTGCTGCAGTGGTGGCTGGTTGAGTCTCATGCGGTCAATATTGCCCGCAAGATCTCCCCCTATGTTGACCTGTACCCTGAAGCTTTCATTCGTGAGCTGTTGGAGGCTCCAGATACTGACCTTGACTGGCTGTTCGAGCATTACCTTACGCATAACGCCACCCGCAATCGGGCGCTTGACCTGCTGCCCCTGCTGTCGCATCTCGACGCTGATCGAGTGCAGGCGAAAGTGCCGGATGATCGCATCAAGTCTCGGCCAGCATTTCACTATCGCCTGCCCAACTGTGAGATTGAAAACCCGGCCTGGTCGTTGGCAAACGAATGGAACAAGTGGTGGGTGGTTGAGCAGTTGGCGGCGGACGCTGAAGCGAGAGCCGAGCTGAGTCAGGCCTGGTTGCAGGCTTACAGGCCTCTGCTGGGAGTCAATCGAAAACAGTGGGTTCTACAGGTGGATGGATGGCTGCAGCAACGCGGGTGGCAGTAACCGGTAACAGTCGGCGCTGGTCGCCCTCTTGGTGGTGCACCCGATTGGCGCTGCGTCTGGCAGGCGCGGAGGCGGTGCGGGTCAGTGTACGCCATGAGGTACCCGAAACTGCTGTCGATGCCCTGATCATCGGGGGCGGTGATGACATCAGCCCCGAGCATTATGGTGGTGAGCTGAGTGAGCCGGTGCGACTCGATCCGGAGCGGGATGAGCTGGAGATGCGCTGGATTCATCATGCGCTGGATACCGGTTTGCCGATGTTGGGCATCTGCCGTGGCTCTCAGCTGATCAACGTGGTGCTGGGGGGGCTGTTGTATCAGGACATTCGTCACCTGCGCCGTTTGACCTATAACCGTCCCGGGCTGTTGCCCACCAAGCAAGTACGGCTGGAACAGGGCTCGGCACTGGCGCGTATCTGCGAGCGCGAAAAGCTGCGTGTGAATAGTCTGCATCATCAGGCGGTACGCGTACCCGGAGATGGGCTCAGGGTGGTAGGGCGCGATCTGGATGAGTTGACACAGGCGGTAGAGTCAACGTCAGGACAGCCGATTATCGGCGTGCAGTGGCACCCGGAGTATCTGTTTTACCTGCCGTCACAACTGCGCCTGTTTCGTTGGCTGGTTGAGATGGCACAGGTGGAAAAACAAAATTGACGGCGAAAACAAAAAAGCCCCACCGGTTAGGGCAGGGCTCTTTCGTTTGAATCAGATGGTGGTGGGAGGTGGATTCGAACCACCGAAGCTCGCGCGTCAGATTTACAGTCTGATCCCTTTGGCCACTCGGGAACCCCACCAAAGAGCTGCGCATTCTAATGATCACGCCGGTGCTTGTAAAGCCGCACTTTCCTGAGATTGATCAGGCTTTTTAGGCTATGCAGTTTTTTCTTGATGATGGTTTTTCATATGAAAAAAACTCATTTTCGAGCTCGCTCCCCTGTAGCCCCTGCCATACCGCATTTGTGGCCGCCAGCCGGCGCTGGCTACACTCCAAACGGCTGAAAATCAAGATTGAAATCTTTCCTCTAATATCTATATTTAGTGCCCTGTAAGCAGTGCCACACTATATATAGTGCTTTCCGTCTAAAAAGTGATCAGGCGTTCTCATAGAGTGCGTACTGATAGCGACACATGCTGTCACAGCCACGGGCCGGGCTGGGCGGGCTGCTTCAGGGAATACAGGCAGCATCACGCCTGAACGACAACACTGACTGAAACTGGGATGAGCGTCATATGCAGCAGAATCTGATGGTTACCAAACGTGATGGACGCCGCGAGCCGATCGACCTGGAGAAGATCCATCGCGTGATAATCTGGGCTGCCGAAGGGCTCGAAAACGTTTCGGTTTCTCAGGTTGAGCTCAGTGCTCACCTTCAGTTTTACGAGGGCATCAAAACCTCGGATATTCATGAAACGCTGATCAAGTCAGCTGCCGATCTGATTTCGGAAGAGGCTCCCGACTATCAGTACCTGGCTGCACGTCTGGCGATTTTCCATCTGCGCAAACGGGCCTTCAACGACTTTGAGCCGCCGCATCTCTATGACCACGTTGTGCGCATGGTCGAAGACAACCGTTACGACCGTCACCTGCTTGAAGATTACAGCCGTGAAGAATTTGACGAGCTGAACGCCTATCTTGACCACAGCCGTGACATGAACTTCAGCTATGCGGCCGTGAAACAGCTTGAAGGCAAGTATCTGGTCCAAAACCGTGTCAGTGGCAAGATTTTCGAAAGCCCGCAGCAGCTGTACATGCTGGTATCGGCCTGCCTGTTCTCCAATTATCCGCGTGAAACACGGCTGGGTTACGTTAAGCGGTTCTATGACGCGACATCCCTGTTCAAGCTGTCGTTGCCGACGCCGATCATGGCTGGGGTGCGTACTCCAACACGCCAGTTCAGCTCCTGCGTATTGATTGAAGCCGATGACAGCCTTGACTCCATCAATGCCACAGCCGCGGCTATCGTCAAGTATGTGTCCCAGCGTGCCGGAATCGGTATCAATGCGGGCCGCATTCGCGCCATTGGAAGCCCGATCCGTAACGGTGAAGCATTCCATACCGGCTGCATACCGTTCTACAAGCATTTCCAGACTGCCGTCAAATCCTGCTCTCAGGGTGGGGTGCGTGGTGGTGCAGCCACATTGTTCTATCCGATCTGGCACCTGGAGGTTGAATCCCTGCTGGTGTTGAAGAACAACCGAGGTGTTGAAGAGAACCGCGTACGTCACATCGACTATGGGGTGCAGATCAACAAGCTGATGTATCAACGCCTGATTAAGGGTGGCAATATCACCCTGTTCAGTCCGCATGAAGTACCGGGGCTGTATGAAGCATTCTTTGCTGATCAGGACGAGTTTGAACGTCTCTATGTGCAGTACGAGCAGGATGAGTCGATTCGTAAGAAGACCATCAAGGCGGTTGAGCTGTTTGGGCTGATGATGTCCGAGCGTGCCTCTACCGGTCGTATCTACGTGCAGAATGTAGACCATTGCAACACGCACAGCCCGTTTGACCCGGCCGTGGCGCCGGTGAAGCAGTCCAACCTATGTCTGGAGATTGCACTGCCGACCAAGCCGCTGAAAGACGTGAATGACCCCGATGGCGAGATCGCACTCTGCACCCTGTCAGCATTCAACCTGGGTGCGCTGGCCAACCTGGATGAGCTGGAAGACCTGGCGGATCTGATCGTGCGTGCGCTGGACAGTCTGCTGGACTACCAGGACTACCCGATCCCGGCCGCCCGCAACGCTACGATGTCACGACGTACGCTGGGTGTGGGCGTTACCAACTTTGCCTACTACCTGGCCAAAAACGGTGTGCGTTACTCTGATGGCAGTGCCAACGGCCTTGTGCACCGTACGTTCGAGGCGATTCAGTACTATCTGCTCAAGGCATCCAACCAGCTGGCCAAGGAGATGGGGCCTTGCCCGAAATTCAACGAGACCACCTACGCCAAGGGGCTGCTGCCGACTGACACCTACAAGCGTGATGTCGACGACTACTGTCAGGAACCACTGCACTACTTCTGGGAGACGCTGCGCGAGGATATTCGCGAGTTCGGTCTGCGTAACAGCACACTGACGGCGCTGATGCCATGCGAAACCTCCTCCCAGATCACCAACTCCACCAACGGTATCGAGCCGCCACGTGGTTTTGTATCGGTGAAGGCGAGCAAGGACGGCATCATGAAACAGGTGGTGCCCGAGTATCTTGAACTGAAAAACCAGTACGAACTGCTTTGGAGCATCCCGAACAACACCGGCTATCTGCAGCTGGTGGGTATCATGCAGAAGTTTGTTGACCAGTCGATCTCGGCCAACACCAACTACGACCCGTCCAAGTTCCCGGGCGACAAGGTGCCGATGAAGCAGCTGCTTCAGGATCTGCTGACAGCCTACAAGAACGGTGTAAAGACTCTTTACTACCACAACACCCGTGACGGCGCCTCTGATCAGGCTGACGACGGTGGTTGTGAAGGCGGAGCCTGCAAGCTCTGATCAGACCCTCTGATGTTCATGTTTCAACAGGCGCTCACAACCGGTGAGCGCCTGATCAGGTTTTGTTTTTTTCAGGAAAGCACCGATGTCATATTCCACTTTCAGTCCGAGTAACCACGACGCCACACGTGAACCGATGTTTTTCGGTCGCCCGGTCAATGTGGCGCGATATGACAAACAGAAATACCCGATCTTCGAAAAGTTGATCGAAAAACAGCTCTCTTTCTTCTGGCGTCCCGAAGAGGTCGATCTGACCAACGATCGCAAGGACTTCATGGACATGCCGGACCATGAGAAGCACATCTTTCTCAGCAACCTGAAGTACCAGACTCTGCTGGACTCGGTTCAGGGGCGCTCGCCCAACGTGGCGTTTCTGCCGGTAGTGTCTCTGCCGGAGCTTGAAACCTGGTTTGAAACCTGGGCATTCAGCGAGACCATTCACAGCCGCTCCTATACCCATATCATCCGCAACATTATTACCGAGCCGTCTGAGGTGTTTGACACCATCGTGACGAATCCGGAAATCATCAAGCGGGCCGAAACGGTTACCCGACTGTATGACGAATTTATTCAGCTGGTCAGTGTCTACTCCGTGCATGGTGCTGGTGTACACCAGATCAACGGCGTCAGCTACGATGCTTCACTGTACAACTTGAAGAGAAAACTTTATCTGACGCTGGTTTCGGTGAATGTACTGGAAGCGATCCGCTTCTACGTCAGCTTTGCCTGCTCCTTTGCCTTTGCCGAACGTGCCCTGATGGAAGGCAATGCCAAGATCATCAAGCTGATTGCGCGTGATGAGGCACTGCACCTGACCGGTACCCAGCACATGCTTAATCTGATGGCATCAGGGGCGGAAGACGCGGACTTCAAACAGATCGCGGTTGAGTGTGAGGAACAGGTTTACGCCATTTTCCGTGAGGCGGCACAGCAGGAGAAGGAGTGGGCCGAGTATCTGTTCAGTGAAGGCTCAATGATTGGCTTGAACGCGCGCATTCTGGGCGACTATGTCGAGTACATCACCAACGTACGCATGAAGGCGCTGGGATTGAATGAAATTTTCCCGGCGCGGCAGAATCCGCTGCCCTGGATGAACGGCTGGCTGGTCAGTGATAACGTGCAGGTGGCGCCTCAGGAGGCGGAAATCAGCTCCTATCTGGTCGGACAGATCGACAATGATGTCGGCAGTGACGATTTTGACGGTTTCGACCTGTAAGCGAGGGACGCATGTCAGGTATTCCACGAATCAAGGTCAGCAATTACCACACATTCTTCTATCAGTATGAGTTTTCTCTGCTGGATGCGCTTGAGTCACAGGAGATTCCTGCCCCCTACAACTGCCGGGGTGGTTACTGTGGCTGCTGTAAAGTGCGCCTGCTGGATGGTGAAGTGGAGTATGTGCAGGATAGTCTGGTAGATCTTCAGGGCGATGAAATACTCACCTGTTGTTGCCGACCGAAGACACATATCGAGATTGAATTGCCCGAAGATTGAACCGGGTCACAAAATCGACATGAAGTGAAAGAAGCGCCTTGACAGGGCGCTTTTTTTTTGAACTTGTACACATGCCTGAGGCGCACTGAGTGAGGCCGGTGCATAACCCGTTTCAGCGAAGACGTATTGCTCTATTGACATATGTAAGCTATTGTTTTTTATGGATTTGATCGAAAGCTGACGTTTTTCTTACCAATTTGCTGAAGGCCTCGAATTACGCTGGATTGAGCCATTCTTCCCAATAGTACTCACAGTTTTATCCACAGAAATTGTGGGTAACGAAAGGGGCTATTCGAGCTCCGTTTTCTGCTTGTATTCACATAAATCTTCAATCACGCAGGCACCGCAACGAGGCTTGCGTGCCGTGCAGACATAGCGTCCGTGCAGGATCAGCCAGTGGTGTGCATCCACCAGAAAGGGTTTGGGTACATGGCGCAGCAGTTTTCGTTCGACTTCCAGTACGGTCTTGCCTGGGGCGATACGAGTGCGGTTGGCGACGCGAAAGATATGGGTGTCTACCGCCATGGCGGGCTGGCCAAACGCCGTGTTGAGGACCACGTTGGCAGTCTTGCGGCCAACACCGGGCAGCTTCTCCAGCTCGGCGCGTGTCTGAGGGACTTCGCTGTTGTGCTCTTCGATCAGAATGCGGCAGGTCTTGATGACGTTTTCGGCCTTGGTGTTGAACAGACCGATGGTCTTGATGTACTGCTTCACACCATCCACTCCGAGGGCCAGAATGGCTTCAGGCGTATTGGCGATGGGATAAAGCTTGCGAGTAGCCTTGTTGACGCTGACATCGGTTGCCTGTGCCGACAGCATGACGGCAATCAGCAGCTCAAAGGCGTTGCTGTATTCGAGTTCGGTTTCAGGGTTGGGGTTTTCGGCCTGCAGGCGGCTGAAAATCTGGTATCGCTTGTCGGCATTCATCGCGGTCTGTCCGGTTACGGGCAAAACTGCGATTATTCCAGATCCTCGGCCAAGGTGGTACGGTTGCGGCCATTCTCCTTGGAGTAATACAGTGCTGTGTCGGCATCTCGCATCCACTCTTCATGGGATTGATGCTGGTTGCCAAGCTGAGAAATGCCAAGGCTGGCGGTAAATTGTATACGGTTGGGGCCGTGCCTTACTTCCAGCATCTCGATTGCACGGCGAACCCGTTCGGCGAACACCATGGCGTTGGTGGCTGTGGTGTTGACCAGCAGAACGCCGAACTCCTCGCCGCCATAACGGCCCGGCGTATCCGTGGCACGTGCATGGTGGCGCAGGGTTTCAGACAGGGTACGGATGACCTCGTCACCGGCCTGGTGGCCGTAAGTGTCGTTGATCGCCTTGAAGTGGTCCACATCCATCATGACCAGGCTTGAGGGGGTCTGAGTTCGGCGGAAACGCTCATACTCCTGTCGCAGGCACTCTTCCCAATAGCCTCGGTTTGCAAGACCACTGAGTCTGTCTGTGCGACTCAGCAGTGCGAGCTCGGCGTTGGCATCACGCAGCCCCAGCTGGCTCATGGCGGCGGCCGTCATGTCATAGATCATAATGCCGACATGGTCGATCTTGCCACTGGGAGAGGAGAGCGGAATCAATGTCACGTTCTGATACATGAACTCAGCCAGTCCCGTAATAGGGTGGTACGGCTTGAAGCGGAACAGGTAAGGGCGCTCTTCCCAGGTGATAAAGGCACGATTGCGAAGCATGAAGACGCTTTCAAGCTTGCGCTGAAACCATTGTCCGGGGAAGTCATCGAACAGGTCTTCCAGTCGTTTGCCGTAAGCAATGGCATCACGTACACCGGAATGGTTGGTCATGAAGTTGTTCCAGAGGTGAACGCGGTGGTCGGCATCCAACACAATCAGGCCCACATCCAAGTGTTGCAGGAGTCCCAGTTGCCAATGGAACTCATCCACGCTCAGTATGTGCTCCGGCGGGTTGATCATCACAGATGCCTCACTAATTCATTCATGGCCGGAAGTGAATCTTCGGTAAACAGCAGCAGCAGGTCACAACTCAAATCGCGCCCCTCGATCCGGTAACCGATGTCGATGCTTAGTGTTCGCGTCCAGCGGCTGTTCTGTTGCAGGTTCGGTATACTGCAGCGCTGGCCCAGAATCAGTGGCGAGCCCTGGCCAAAACTCAGATCCAGCTGTGATCCAAGCCCGTTCAAGAAGGCGCCGATCAAGAGGTTGGCGATATCCATCATCAATTCGCGTTCGATCTGATCGGTAATCTCACCTTCATGGCCGAGCAGGTGGGCCAGGTCCTGACTGCTGGAATCGCTGAACATCAGCAGGGCTTCACCGGCGATGCCTGGAGCGATAAAGCCCTGACAGATAGTGGTGATCGGATTGTCTCCAGTCGCCTGATGCAACGCCATGTCGAATTCACACAGCTCAACCAGCTGTACGCGGGGGATCGGCAATTCGATAAAGACCTTCAGCAGCCGTGCAAGGCGGTCGGCTGCCTGACCCATAGCGACGTTAGCCAGCTCCTGGTAGCTCTCGGTCAGTTCAAATGCCTGCGATACCGGGTCGAGGCCCAGGCCGCGAGTGCGGTTCAGTGGCTGTGGACGTGCACCTTCGAGATCGGTTTCAACTGCATCATTTACGGTGTCGGCGGGGCGTTCGGCAAGTTCTTCGAGCAGGCCGAATGAGCGCAGAGACTCGGTCAGCAGGTCGGTATCCAGCGGTTTGCGGATGAAATCAAGTGCGCCGAGTTGAATCACACGCTCACGGGCTTCCGGCTGAATATCGCCGGATACAACGATGGTAAGAGTGGGCAGGTCATTGGCACGGATGCGTTCCAGTACCTGGTAGCCATCCAGCAACGGCATGTTAAGGTCGAGAAACAGCAGCTCACCCTTGCCGGCCCTGATCGCCTCAAGTGCCTCCAGGCCATGGCTGGCGTGTGTAATGTCCACATTCCATTGTTTCAGCGCTCGCTCCATCTGCTTGCGAGCGAGGCGGGAATCATCACAGATTACGACGGATAGCGGTTTGCCCACCTTGGCTCCTGTTGATCGAAAATGATGCAGGTTTGGCCGAGGTTAATGAAAAAGGGTTTGGGTTTCAATGAGTAAAAAGTGTCATCAACCGGTAACGCGTACCCTTTTGCTACCCGTCAAGGTTTTGGGAGTCTGTTGCTTGCGGCGTTCTTCCAGGCGCGCATCGATTATGTTCTTCAGCGCAATCAGCAGTCCAAGGCCAACAAAGGCACCCGGTGGCAGAATGGCAAACAGGAAGCCTGGGTAGTCCTCGAACATCAGCCACTTCCAGTTGCGTGCGGCTTCGCCGAACAGCAGGTGCATGTCACTGAACAGCGCGCCGGTGCCCAGCAACTCGCGCATACCGCCCAGCAGGACCAATACGGCGGTGAAGCCGACGCCCATCATCAGGCCGTCCAATACTGAGGCGCGCACCGGGTTTTTGCTGGCAAAGGCATCGGCACGGCCCATGATGGCGCAGTTGGTCACAATCAATGGAATGAAGATGCCCAAAATCAGGTAAAGCTCATAGGTGAATGCCTGCATCAGCAGTTCGATCGCCGTCACGAAAGAGGCAATGATCATTACGAAGATCGGCAGGCGTACGGTTTCCGGCACCAGTTTGCGAAAAGCGGATACAGTCAGGTTTGAGCTGACCAGTACCAATGTGCTTGCAAGGCCAAGGCCAAGGGCGTTCACTACGGAGGCGGTGACGGCCAGCAGGGGGCAAAGGCCCAGTAGTTGCACCAGTGCCGGATTGTTGGTCCAAAGGCCGTCCAATGTAATCTTGCGGTAGTCGACGCTCATTGTGTGACTCCTGCCGCAGAAGCGGCGTCAGCAGTAACGGGTTGCAGCAACTGTGCGCGGTGAGCCCGGAAAAACTCGATTGTGCGGGCGGTGGCGTTTACGATCGCACGTGGCGTGATAGTAGCACCGGTGAACTGATCAAATCTGCCACCGTCTTTTTTAACCGCCCAGTTCTCGTCACGATTAACCGCCATGTGAGCCCCCTCAAAAGCCAGAATCCAGTCGGATTTGGCCAGCTCGATCTTGTCACCCAGCCCCGGTGTTTCCTTGTGGCTTAGGACGCGTACACCGGCGAGCGAACTGTCGGCATTCACACCGATCAGCAGCTCGATGTTGCCGCTGTAGCCATCCGGTGCAATCACCGGAAGCAGTACAGTTACCACCTCGCCGGAATTGATTGCCTGCCAGCCTGTGCTGCCGGAAGGGTAGCCCAGCTCAGGCGCGGCACTGAGCTGAATCTCATGCGACAGCAGATCGGGATCTATCTCGCGAGGCACGATTTCATACAAGGCACGGGCCTGAAATTCGGCCTTGTTGTGCGCGATTCTTTCGCGTGTACTCAGCTGAGTGAAGGCGATGATAGCCGCTGTTACGATCGCGAAAATGCCGATGGCCAGGGCGTTATTGCGAATGGCCTGAAAGACTTCGTTCATGCCTTGCCTCCCTGTCCCTTTTTGGCCCTGTTATGGCCATAGCTGCGTGGCTGGGTATAGATATCGATAAAAGGCGCAGCCAGGTTCATCAGCAAAACCGCGAAGGCCACACCATCGGGATAGTTGCCCCAGGTACGGATAATGAAAATCAGGATGCCAATACTGGCACCGAACACTATCCGTCCACGGTTACTGGTCGCGCTGGAGACCGGGTCGGTAATGATGAAGAACGCCGCCAGCATGGTGGCACCGGTGCTGAGGTGGAAGAAGGGGTCGGCATAGTTGTCGGGATCAAAACCGAAAAACATGCTTGAACACAGGGCCAGTGCCAGCAGCATGGAGATGGGTGCGTGCCAGGTGATCACCTTGCGGTACAGCAGAAAGATGCCGCCCATCAGCCAGGCAGCACTGACTGCGTGCCAGGCGCCGATGCCTTGTGACAATACGGTGGACTGGCGCCAGGCTTCTTCGGTGGTCAGGCCGCCACGATGGCGGATTTCATCCAGAGGGGTCGCTCCGGTAAAACTGTCATACCAGAGGTTGTCGGCGGCGGCGAAGATGGCCTTCAGCGTGTCGAGGAATGGCGCTATCTGCCAGCCGTCGCCATTGAGTACGAAGGGGGCGGTCCAGCGTGTCATTTCTACCGGGAACGAGATCAGCAGGAGGGCATAGGCCACCATCGCAGGATTGAACGGGTTCTGTCCCAAACCGCCGTAAAGGTGCTTGCCCAATACAATGGCAACAAACACGCCGACCAGTGTCATCCACCAGGGCGCGAAGGGAGGAATCGCCACGGCCAGCAGCATGGCGGTGACAATGGCGCTGCCATCGCTGAGGTGAAACAGCACCGGGCGCTTGCGCAGCTTGAGTATTACAGCTTCAAATCCCAGTGCCAGCAGGCCGGCCCAGATAATCTGGATTACAGTGCCCCAGCCGAAAAAGACGGTCATGGCCAGAATGCCTGGCAGCATGGCCAGCATCACCAGTCGCATCACATTGGCGGTGCTGTTGGCCTTGTAGACATGAGGTGAACTCAGTCGGATCAGTGACATCGGTGTGCGATCCTGTCTTAAGTATCAGTTGGGTTTAGGCCGGCGAGTGCTCGCTCAGGCTCTGGTTCAGGGCATCGGATTTCTTGCGGGCTTCCACCAGTTCGGTTTCCATCTCCCGACGTGCCTGTTCGTCTTCCGTCTTGGTCAGTGCGCGTTCCAGTTTGGTCACCGCTGCGCGGGCCATGGCGGCATCAATCTTGAGCTGCTTGAGATCTACGCCCTTTTCGGCGGCGGCAGCGGCTTCTGCCTGCTCAGCTGCCTTAAAGGCCTGCTCGGCTTCTTCTGATTTCTGCTCCAGGTCAGTCAGGGTGACGCGCAGGGCATCGATGCCATCAAGCCCCTTGTCTTCAGCGTTCTTGAAGGCGTCACGGGCCTTCTTCAGCTTGGTACGGGCAACCGCTGCAGCGGTTTTTAGTTGCTTCAGGTCTGGTACTGCACTGGCTGCAGGAGCGGCGTTGCCGGGTTCGGCCTGTGCCTTGTCCGCTTCGGTACTCTTGCGAGACTGTTGTGCCCGTGCGGCCTCTTCGGCCCGCGCCTTACGGCGTGCCTCCTTCTCGGCCTGTTCGCGTTCGAGCCGCGCCTGACGGGCTTCAAAACGCTGACGCGCATGGTCAGCCTTGCGTTGTTCGGCTTCTTCGGTACGAATCTCGGATTTGGCAAAGCGATAGTACTGCACCAGCGGAATGCTGCTGGGGCAGACATAGGCACAGGCGCCGCACTCGATGCAGTCGAACAGGTTGTGATTACGCGCCTTGTCGAACTCACGCCCTTTGGAGAACCAGTACAGCTGCTGCGGCAGCAGCGTAACGGGGCAAACCTGCTCACACATATTGCAACGGATGCAGGGCTGCTCAGGTGGTGCCTGTGGCATTTCCTCATCGCTGGCGGCAATGATGCAGTTGGTGGTCTTGATCACAGGGATCTGATCATGCGCGACCGTGACCCCCATCATCGGCCCACCCATCACCAGCCTGAACAGACGGCCTTCGTACAGGCTGGCAGCATCCAGCAGGTCGGCAAAGGGGGTGCCGATCAGGGCTTCAAAATTTTGTGGCTTGGCCACGGCATCGCCGGTGACGGTCACAATGCGGGAAATCAGCGGCTCGCCAAAATGTACCGCACGATGGATGGCGGTTGCCGTGCCCACATTCTGGCACACGATGCCGATATCGGCAGGGATGCGACCACTTGGCACTTCCAGTCCGGTGAGCAGCTGGATCAGCTGGCGTTCACCGCCCGAAGGGTATTTGGTGGGCACGACGCGGATATCAATATTCAGCTCGCAACCCTTGAGTACCGCTTCCAATGCGTGGATTGCCTGCGGCTTGTTGTCCTCGATGCCGATCATGATATGGCTCGGGCGCAACAGGTGGCTGATGATGCGAATACCGCTGAGAATGTCGGCGGCACGCTCACGCATCAGCATGTCATCAGCCGTGATATAGGGTTCGCACTCGGCGGCGTTGATGATCAGTGTGTTGACGATATGGTCATCACCCAGATGCAGCTTCACATCGGTTGGGAAGCCAGCACCGCCCATGCCGGCGATGCCGCACTGGCGGATATGCTCGATCAGAACCGAGGGCTCCAGCCGGGTGTAATCCTGCAGGCCCTGGTGTTCAATCCACTCATCCTGACCGTCGGTTTCCAGCGTGATGCAGTCAGACTCAAGGCCTGATGCATGCGGCACCGGGTGTGGCCCGATTGAGCGCACAATGCCTGAGGTAGGCGCGTGCAGCGATGCGCTGATACGGCCGACCGGTTCGGCAATCAACTGTCCCTTGAGTACACGATCGCCCACATTGACCACCGGGTTGGCGGCAATGCCGATATGCTGCTGCAGTGGGATATAGAGCATCTTCGGCAGCGGTGCATGGGCAATCGGGGTTCGGGTGGACTGCTTCTTGTTTTCCGGCGGGTGCACGCCACCGTGGAACGCAAATACCTTGCCCATCAGTGTGCCTCCTGCTGTTCGGCGCCGCGACCACGGTCGGTCGCGATCAGGCTGGAGGACTCGGTTGGCGAGGGCCATTTCCAGTTGGTAATGGTGGTTTCCACCGGAATCATATCAATACAGTCCACGGGGCAGGGTTCAACACACAGGTCGCAGCCGGTGCACTCGTCGACGATGACGGTGTGCATCTGCTTGGCGGCGCCGAGAATCGCGTCCACGGGGCAGGCCTGAATGCACTTGGTGCAGCCGATGCATTCATCTTCGCGGATAAAGGCAACCTTTTTGACCTGTTCTTCACCGTGTTCGGCATCCAGCGGCACTGCTTCCACATCGAGCAGGTCAGCCAGCGCTTCAATGGTGCTTTGACCACCGGGCGGGCACTTGTTGATCGCCTCACCATTAGCGATCGCTTCCGCGTAGGGGCGACAGCCCGGGTAGCCGCACTGGCCACACTGCGTTTGTGGCAACAGGGAATCGATCTGATCCACGATCGGGTTGCCCTCGACACGAAAGCGTACCGAGGCATAACCCAGGATCACGCCGAACACGACGGCGAGGCAAAACAGGATAAGAATAGCGGTAAAAACGGTCGTCATCGTCGCCTCCGCCTCAGAACTGCACGAGGCCAGCAAAGCCCATGAAGGCCAGCGACATCAGACCGGCGGTGACCATGCCGATGGCCGCACCGCGAAAGGGAACGGGCACATCCGCGACGGCGATTCGCTCACGAATGGCCGAGAACAGCACCAGCGCCATCGAGAAGCCGACGGCAGCACCAAAACCATAGGCGATCGATTCAAGGAAGCCGTTCTGCTTCTTGATGTTGAGCAGGGCAACGCCGAGTACCGCACAGTTGGTGGTGATCAGCGGCAGGAAGATGCCGAGCAGCTTGTACAGCAGCGGACTGGTTTTGTGCACCACCATTTCGGTGAACTGCACCACTACCGCAATCACCAGAATAAAGGCGATGGTTTGTAGGTATTCCAGCTCGAAGGGGACCAGCAGGGTCGAGTACACCAGATAGCTGCACACCGACGACAGCGTCAGCACGAAGGTGGTGGCCAGGGACATGCCCATGGCCGTTTCCAGCTTGTTGGAAACACCCATGAACGGGCACAGCCCGAGGAACTGGACCAGTACGAAGTTATTCACCAGTACGGTGCTGATCAGGATGAGCAGAAATTCAGTCATAGCCCCTGTCAATGCCTCAAGCCCTGCCGGCATGACCGGGCAGGGCGTATTAGATTCCGCTGAATTTTACCGGATTTATAACCTTAGGGTATAGATCCGCAGGCCGAGCGCAAGCGCCCGATCCCCGACTCAGATCAGATCTGCCTGCTGAATTTTCTGCAACAGTGCCTTGACCTGTGCAGTTGGAGGCAGTTCTGCGTCGGCCTCAAGCACCAGATCTGCCTCAAAATCATCACGTTGAGTCAGCAGCAACAGACCGGCAGCCTTGAGTGCGGCGACCTGCTCAGTGTTCTGGAAGGTCAATGCCAGCGGCAGGCGGCCACGATTGAACAGCTGTTGCTCAAGTGTATACAGCAGTGTTGCACCCTGAGTCGCGTCAGTGGCCTTGATTTGAACCAGTGCAGCTTTCTGACCAAAGCGCTCGGCACGCTGCTGAGTGCTGATGATGGACTCGGCGTGCAGCTCAATCGCACTGTCATCTTCCGCTTCGGCCTGAATCATGCCGGCGGCCACCGTGGCGTTGGTCAGGCGGTCGACGATAATGAACGAACCGGTGCCCTTGTGACGACGGTAGTCATCCGCCACTACGGCGCGTTCCAGACTGATCTCGACCTGAGCGATCTCGTTCAGTCCCAGTGTCGCTGCCGGGCTTTGTTCCAGCGTATTCACATCAATGCGGTGACGAATCGCGCTGACGCGTCCTGCTGTCCGGGTGCTGGCCAGCTTGATTTCGTAGCTGCGCCCCGGAATCAGCTCCTGTTCCGACATCCATACCAAGTGGGCCGCGAAGCGGTTGGTCACTTCAGGTACCTGATCACTGTGTACGATCAGGTCGCCACGGGAGATATCGATTTCGTCTTCCAGTGTCAGCGTCACCGCCATGGGCGCAAACGCCTCGGCCAGCTCGCCATCGAAGGTTACGATCGATTTCACCTTGCTGGATTTGCCGGAGGGCAATACCGTCACCGCATCGCCCGGGCGCACGATACCCGCACTCAGGGTACCGCAGTAGCCGCGGAAGTTCAGGTTCGGGCGGTTGACATACTGCACTGGGAAGCGCAGCTCATCAAAGTTGGCGTCGCCGGCGATCTCTACGTTTTCCAGCGTCTGCATCAGCGAATCGCCGCTGTACCAGGGCATGTTCTCTGACGGGTTGACCACGTTGTCGCCCTTCAGGGCGGAAATCGGTGCGAAGTGGATATCCTTCAGTCCCAGCCCCTGAGCAAAGTTCAGGTAATCCTGCTTAATCTGCTCAAAGCGTTCTTCGCTGAAGTCCACCAGGTCCATCTTGTTGATTGCCACCACGGTGTGCTTGATGCCCAGCAGGGACACGATGAAGCTGTGACGGCGGGTCTGCACCTGAACCCCGTGACGGGCGTCGATCAGGATGATCGCCAGATCACAGGTGGACGCACCGGTGGCCATGTTGCGGGTGTACTGCTCGTGCCCCGGGGTATCGGCAATGATGAACTTGCGCTTGGCGGTGGAGAAGTAGCGGTAGGCCACATCAATGGTGATGCCCTGTTCGCGCTCGGCCTGCAGGCCGTCGACCAGCAGTGCCAGATCGATCTCGTCTCCGGTAGTGCCGACTTTCTTGCTGTCGTTCTGAATCGCGGCCAGCTGATCTTCATAGATCATTTTGGAGTCGTGCAGCAGACGACCGATCAGGGTGGATTTGCCGTCGTCTACGCTGCCGCAGGTGAGAAAGCGCAGCAGCTCCTTGTTCTCGTGCTGGTCCAGATAGGCGTCGATGTCAGTGGCGATCAGATCAGATTGATGACTCATAATGCTGTACTCAAATATCCGTTAACGAGATGGCGGTGGCGGCTCAGAAATACCCTTCGATCTTCTTCTGCTCCATGGAGCCGGCGCTGTCGTGATCGATGGCGCGGCCCTGGCGTTCTGACGTAGTGGTCAGCAGCATCTCCTGAATGATCTCGGGCAGGGTGTCGGCATCGGATTCCACGGCGCCGGTCAGCGGGTAGCAGCCCAGCGTACGGAAACGGATATTCTTCATCATTGGCACTTCGCCATCCGCCAGCGGCAGGCGCTCGTCGTCGACCATGATCAGCATGCCATCGCGCTCGACCACCGGGCGCACCGCCGAGAAATACAGCGGTACGATGGGGATCTGCTCCAGATGGATATACTGCCAGATGTCCAGCTCGGTCCAGTTCGACAGCGGGAAGACACGGATGCTCTCGCCCTTGTCGACACGGGTGTTAAAGGTGTTCCACAGCTCCGGGCGCTGGTTCTTCGGGTCCCAGCGGTGGTGCTTGTCGCGGAAGGAGAACACGCGCTCCTTGGCGCGGGATTTCTCTTCGTCGCGGCGGGCACCGCCGAAAGCGGCGTCGAACTTGTACTGGTTCAGCGCCTGCTTCAACCCCTGCGTCTTCATAATGTCGGTGTGCTTGGACGAGCCGTGGGTGAACGGGCTGATGCCCATCTCAACGCCTTCCGGGTTGATGTGGACGATCAGATCCATACCGGCTTCCTGCGCCATATGGTCACGGAACTGGATCATCTCCTTGAATTTCCAGGTGGTGTCCACGTGCAGCAGGGGGAAGGGCGGCTTGCCCGGGAAGAACGCCTTGCGTGCCAGATGCAGCATCACGGAAGAGTCCTTGCCGACAGAATAAAGCATGACCGGGTTGTCGAACTCGGCAGCCACTTCACGGATGATGTGGATGCTCTCGGCTTCGAGCTGTTTGAGATGGGTCAGGCGGTGTTCCGGCAACAGATTCATCATTCGACTCTTTCACTTGGTTGCGACACGAAAGCCCCGGAGGGCTAATAACTGGATGGCATTATGTCGAACCGCCAATAAAATAAAAAAGAATATATAAGCATTTTTATATTCCGTCTGGTGATATGGGCGGTATCGACTAATGGTTATAACAAAATTATCAATTAGTATTTTACGTTATAAATACGACTGGGTAACATGGCGACCTGTTTCAATGACGCTCAGTAGAAAGGTTGAACTGACATGTACCAGTACACCGAAGTGGATCAGAAGCTGGTAGACGAACGGGTGGCGCAGTACCGCGACCAGACCCGCCGCTACCTTGCAGGCGAGCTGCCGGACGAAGAATTCCGTGCATTGCGCCTGATGAACGGCCTTTATATACAGCGTCAGGCACCGATGCTGCGCGTGGCGGTTCCCTATGGTCTGATGTCTTCGACCCAGATGCGCAAGCTGGCGCACATCGCCCGCACCTATGACAAGGGCTACGGTCACTTCACCACCCGTACCAATATTCAGTACAACTGGCCCACGCTGGAGTCGGTACCGGATATTCTGGCCGAGCTGGCCGAGGTGCAGATGCACGCCATCCAGACTTCGGGCAACTGTATTCGCAACACCACCACTGACCCCTACGCCGGCGTCATCGCCAGTGAGCTGGAAGATCCGCGTCCCTGGTGCGAGATCATCCGTCAGTGGTCCACGCTGCACCCGGAATTCGCCTACCTGCCGCGCAAGTTCAAGATCGCCGTCACCGGTGGTCCTGAGGACCGTGCCGCTTCGCAGGTCCATGACATCGGCCTGCATTTGGTCAAGAACGAACAGGGCGAGATCGGCTTTGAAGTGCTGGTCGGTGGCGGCCTCGGCCGTACCCCAGTGATCGGCAAGCAGATCCGTCCCTTCTTGGAAGGGCGTGACCTGCTTTCCTATCTGGAAGCGATTATCCGCGTCTACAACCTGAACGGTCGTCGTGACAACAAGTACAAGGCGCGCATCAAGATTCTGGTGAACGCCATGGGCATTGATGCTTTCCGCGAGCAGGTCGAAGCCGAGTGGGCCGAGATCCGCGAGTCGGACCTGCGCCTGTCGCAGGACGAGATCGACAGGATCAAGGCCCAGTTTGCACCGCCGGCCTACGAGGCGGATGCGGTTAACAATGACCTGAACGCCCAGCTGGCCGAGAACGATGACTTCCGCGTCTGGTACGAGCGCAACACCGTTGAACACAAGGTGCCGGGCTACCGCATCGTTGTGGTATCGCTCAAGCCCTACCTGAAGGCGCCGGGCGATATCACCGACGTGCAGATGGATACCGTCGCCGATCTGGCGGACCGCTTCTCGTTTGGCGAGATTCGCGCCACCCATCACCAGAACCTGGTGCTGGCTGACGTGAAGCAGGGCGATCTGCTGCAGGTATGGAAGATCCTCAATGCCAACAACCTGGCGCGGCCCAATATCGGCACCCTGACCGACATGATCGTCTGCCCTGGTTTTGATTTCTGCGGTCTGGCCAACGCCCATACCCTGAACATCGCCGAGCAGATCAACGAGAAGTTCGAGCAGGTCGATTTCCTGCATGACGTGGGCAACGTTCGCCTGAACATGTCCGGCTGCATCAACGCCTGTGCACACCACCATGTGGGCCACATCGGTATCCTCGGCGTCGACAAGAAGGGCGAGGACTGGTACCAGTTCACCCTGGGCGGTTCGTCCGAGGTCGATGCGGCACTGGGCAAGGCACTGGGCAAGGCGATTGCCGCCGACGAGGTGGCCAACACCATCGAAAAGATTTTGCTGACCTACACTGAACAGCGTGAATCCGAAGAGGAAAGCTTCCTCGATCTGGTACGCCGTGTGGGTGTAGACCCCTTCAAGGAGGCTGTATATGGCGCTGATCATTGATCGCACACCGGTAACCGAAGACCGCTGGCAGTGGCTGGCGGATGAGCAGGCGCTGCCCGCCGAAGGTCCGGTCGTATTGCCGCTGGCACGCTGGCTGGACGAAGCCGATGCACTGGCAGGCCGTGAGACCGGTGTGCAGGTGAACGGTGACGACGACCTGCAGCAGGTACTGGCACTGCAGGACCGTGTCAGCCTTTTTGTAGTGGAATTCCCGGCCTTTACCGATGGCCGCGGCTTCAGCATCGCACGCCTGTTGCGCCGCGGCGGCTTCAAGGGTGAAATCCGCGCCATTGGCGACGTGACCCGTGACCGTCTGGCGCATCTGGAGCGCTGTGGCTTCAACGCCCTGCAGTTACCGGACGAGCGCTACAGCCCGGACGTGTTGCAGGCGTTTGACGAAATCGGCGTCCATTACCAGGGCGGTGCGTCACTGGCACGCCCGGCCTATCCTCAGAGCTGAACCGGAATCAGGAGACAACCAATGAGCATCGATCTGGCTGCCGCCAACGCGGAACTGGCGGGCAAAACCCCGCAGGAGATCATCGCCTGGGCCATCGCCCACAGCGACAAGCCACTGGTCACGACCAACTTCCGCCCGTATGAGTCGGTGATTCTGCACATGGCCGTGCAGGTTAAGCCGGACATTCAGGTGCTGTGGGTCGATTCCGGTTACAACACCTCGGCCACCTACCGCTTCGCGGAAAAGCTGATCAAGGATCTGAACCTGAACATCCACACCTTCATCCCGCAGATGAGCGCAGCCCGTCGCAACGTGCTGATGGGCGGCATCCCGGATGTGGACGATCCGCAGCATGACGAGTTCACCCGTCAGGTGAAACTGGAACCCTTCCAGCGCGCACTGGCCGAACTCAAGCCCGACCTGTGGCTGAACGCGATCCGCAAGGATCAGACCGAATTCCGCCAGTCACTGGATATCGTGACGGCCAGCAAGGACGGCATCATCAAGGTTGCGCCGCTGTTCAACTGGACCGAAGCCGACATGGATGCCTACCTGGCCGAACACAATCTGCCCAACGAACACGACTACTTCGACCCCACCAAGGCGCTCGAAACGCGCGAGTGCGGACTGCATACGCAGTTGTAAGCGTGTAAGGCCTCGCCGTTCGGCGGGGCCTCTATTCACATCCTTTCTGCCACTTTTCTTATCAGACCGTTCAGGTTAATATCAGCTTAATGATGTCAGCAGGGAGTACGCTGGCCGTGATTAACCCCAAACAGGCAGGGATGTCGCATGCCAGCTGGCTACCTCCCAAATACCCTTATCGTTCACTCGAACTCGCGCAATACGTTGCAATCCCGGGCCATGCAGCATGGCGGCCATCAGATAGTGGACCCCGGTCAGTTGGCTGAGCAGAGCTGTCACCTCCTTAGTCGTCAGCACGACAGGCAGCTTGCGGGGCTTTCGAGCAGGGCTGAAGCTCGACAGGTCACCTACCGTTTGACCCAGGAATTTGGTTTTAAGAAGAACGATTGCGTTCAGGGCGAGCGCCTGAGTCCCGGCAGAAACATTACGCTCAACGGCCAAGAAGGTCAGGAAGCGGATGATGTCTTCATCGTGCAATTGGCTAGGGTGGCGTTTGCCGCTGTACAGAATGAAGTACTTGATCCAGTAAAGATATGTGCTGATCGTCCGGCGACTGTAGCGCTGGACCAGCATGAAGTCCTCAACGGACTTGAGAAAAGGAGATTTCGACATGTACCACACCTCATCCATGAAATGTATGCAAATCGTTATACCCGCTGGGTGGCGTGATGTCGAGAAAAGTACCTTTTTGTTAGTTCGATCTGGTATGAATTCATTGTATGTCAATGGGTTATGATGCTTCGATCAGAATTAAAAGGTATACCCGCTAATAATTATTATGAGGTCGCAGACCTCATTAACAGACTGTTAGGCATGAGGAGAAGCCATGAGTTTTGAACCAGCAGTAGTAAGTGCAGTCACTGCCTTGGTAGCAGTTATTGTTGGGCCGTTAGTGAGCATCTTCGTTGCCAAGAATCAAATTAATGCTTCTGTTGTATCAGCAAATCGGCAAACCTGGATAAACCGGCTCCGTGATGAGTTGGCAACGTTGGTTGGTATTGTTCATCATTTGCCATCCGCCCACGCTAACGGATCGGTTTCTGCCGACGCGGCAATTACAGAATACGGTAGATTTGTAGAGAAATTTCAAGTTATCAAGCTACTTATCAACCCAAAGGAAACGGACCATCAAGAATTAATTCGTTTAATTGAGTCGGCAGATAAGAAAATAATTGAATCAATTAACAAGAATCAGGCCAACGCATCTGAATTTGAGGCGTCTGGTCAACGTATTGTTGCTCAATCTCAGATAGTTCTAAAAAGAGAGTGGGAACGTGTTAAGAACGGCAAGTAATACATGCCTAACAAGGCAAATGCACTCGGACACCAAAAAGCGCAGCTCCTTCGTCGCTTTGTTTTTTGCCGCCGGTGATTTGCGGCGTTGGGCATCGCCAGCATGACCACCACATTCTCTTACGACGGCCTTTTCCGAGATTTTCGCAATTTCCTTCTGCAACTGAACCCAACATCGACACACGAGATTACGCGATCGATCAAGGAATTTTTCAAAGAGCAGTACTCTGTTGATTACTCCGTCTTATGCAGCCAAGTCAATGGGAGCGAATTTCTCCTTGACGTAATGGTTACGACGTTTGATCCAAAGGCTATCGTTCAGACAAGCACGCTCAATGTTTCGCCCGCTGCTTTCAGCGTCTTCATTGGCGTTGAGTCTGAACTTGGTGGCGTTGGCGCATCGTCAGCCTATGGTGTTATGAAAAATGTGGTTGAAGATTACCTAAAACTGTTTCTAGTCAACGCTCTCCATCGAGTTATGGTCTTTACCTCTCTTCCATATGCGAAGGAAGAAAACCATGTCGAGTCACGAGTAGAAACCCTTCGAGTGATCTACCAACGAACCACTGGGGCGTCTGGAGGCGCACTCCTTATCCATCTGGATGGCTATCAGCCAAAATCAACCCAAGTTCAAGCCCAAGTTTCCGCCACCTCAATCCGGGAATTGGTTATCTCCTCGGACGGCGAGTCGGTAGCAGAGTTAAATTCGTCAAGCTCTTGAAAGGAAGAAAAATCGTGAAAAGCATCTTGCTCCAACTTGTTGTTGCTTTACTTCTCACAGCTTGTGGAGGAGTCGAATCTGAAGCGAAGAAAGCAGTGCTCGGCAACCTTAAAGACCCCGACTCTGCGAAATTTGGAAAATTCACCCAAGTCAATGAGAAAAGCGCTTGCTTTACTGTGAATGCTCGTAACTCTATGGGCGGCTACACCGGCGATCAGCAGGCACAGCTAATGAAAATCGAAAATGCGTGGGTCGTTATTGGCATCGATGAATTGAGTCACGACATGTGCATTGACATCATGAAGAAGGTCTCAGAGAAGTAGCGAGGAAATGCCCAACCCGGCAGTCCACACGGACGCTGCGCGATAAAGCCGCGCAGCGCCGGTGACTTCTACGTTATGTTTGTTCTCTCAGGCACCTTGGTTGCCTTCATGAGAGGCTGTACTCTTTAACGTACACTAAATCGTACAGAGATGATTCCCATGTCTAGAGTTCGTGTCGATGAAGATATCCGTCCCCTGTCCGAATTCCGGGCAAGCGTAGCCTCATTTGTAAAACAGATCCATGAAACCCGCCGCCCTGTGGTGCTGACGCAGCGGGGCCGCGGAGTCGCCGTATTGGTGGATGTTCACGAGTACGAGAGGATGCAGGAGCGCCTTGAGATTCTGGAAGAGCTATATAAGGCGGAAGAACAGATAGCCTCCGGTGATGGCATTGCGCATGAAGACGCGAAAAACAGGGTTTTGAGCAAGCTGGCTCCATGAAGATTGTTTGGTCCCCGCTCGCGCTTGAGCGTGTGGAAGATACAGCCCGCTATATAGCAGAAGATAGCCCGGATGCTGCGGTGCGCTGGGTGAAGGACTTGTTCTCTGCGGTAGAACGGTTAGCCGACTTTCCTGAAAGTGGACGAATGGTTCCCGAGCTAGGATCGCCCCGTATCAGGGAGCTGATATTCGGTACGTATCGGGTTATTTACAGTGCCAAAGATCAACGCGGCTCTAAACGGGCGCGTGAGCCAGTCGTTAAATTTATTGACCGCACCTGTTAACAGGTGCTATCTATAGCACCAAATCGTTGGTTTGGTAATCACTATGCAAGTGAAATTTTCCGAGGATGTTGTTCCTCTATCAGACCTGAAGGTCAATCCCGGAAAGGTGGTTGGTCGAGCGCAAGATACGCAACGCCCCATCCTGCTCACCAGCCGTGGCCGCGGCATAGCTGTTGTTCAGGGGCTCGAGGATTATGAGAGAACCGCAGAGGAATTGCGGTTTGTAAAGGCGGTGGCGCAGGGGCTTGTGGATGTTCGTGAGGGCAACACCGTATCGTTGGATGATGCCAGGAAAGCGTTGGGTATCAAGTAAATGGAATTACGCATCGCCCAGTCCGCTCTTGAGGACTTACAGGCTATTCAGGCGTATTACAAAAGCAGGATGTGCCACATATCGGTGATGATTTCGTGGCTGCTATCCTGGAGCACTTTGAAATACTTCAAATCCACCCCGATGCTGGACGAGTCGTGCCTGAATTCAACATGGACACGATTCGAGAATTGATTCACGCGCCGTTTCGAGTTGTCTATCTCAGGCAGCCGAGAGAGGTTGTGCTCATACGAGTCTGGCGGAGAGAGAGGCAGCTCGAATTACCAGCAAACGCAACATAACCAAGCCATTCACCGGATGCCAAGCTCTCTGCTTCATAGCGACCCTGCTTGATCCCTGCCATCACCCTAGATTAACAACCAGCAGGTCAGCCTTGACGGTGTTAACCAGCTTGGGGACTGAGCTGAAGAATCGGCTGATCAGGCTGTGGTGGTGGCCGCAGACAACCAGGTCGATATCACTGGCCTCGACCAGGCCCTCCACCTTCATATGTAAATCACCAATGACTGTCATGGTCTCAGTCACCGGGTAGCCACACTCAGCAGCAAGCGTTTGCAGTTGCGCCTGCAGATCTGCTTCATCTTCCGGATATGCTCTCAGGTGGTCCGTTTCGACATATACAATCGACAGCTTGCTGTTGGCCGGTTGGGCCTGCTCGATGGCTTTGTCGATCAGCGTTTTGCTGGCTTCAGACAGGTCCACGGTAACCAGAACATGTTGGTAGCTCACCTTTCTTCTCCCAGTCAATGGGTTCGGCATCTGTCACAAGCTTAGCAGTTCAGGATCATGGTGGCCGTTGACCCTTTAACGGTACAATGGCGTTTTTTACCGACCAATACCGGCAGGCGCTATTTGAAAATACCCGCACGCTTACAGCCTCTCTTCAATGATGGCCTGATCGATGAAGTCATCAGCCGCCTTATGAGCGGCAAAGAGGCCGATATCTATATTGTTCGGTGCGGCGATACCATTCGCTGTGCCAAAGTCTATAAGGATGCGGTCAAGCGCAGCTTCAAAAAGGCAGCGCAATATCAGGAGGGGCGCAAAGTGCGCAGTGGGCGCCAGTCGCGCGCCATGGAAAAGCGTTCAAACTACGGCCGCAAGCAGCAGGAAGAGGTGTGGCAGAACGCTGAAATCAACGCACTGTCGACACTGGCAAGAGCCGGTGTACGGGTACCTCAGACCTATGGTTGCTTCGATGGCGTGCTGTTGATGGAGCTGGTTACGGACGATGCCGGCGATGTCGCACCGCGACTGGCTGATGTATCGATGTCAGAAGAGCAGGCCATTGAAGATCATGCCCTGATGATGCATTACATCACGCTCATGCTGTGTGAGGGCATAGTGCATGGTGACCTGTCGGAGTTCAACGTGCTGGTGGATGATTACGGCCCGGTGATCATCGACCTGCCGCAGGCGGTCAACGCGGCGTCCAACAACAGCGCGCAGGCCATGTTCGCCCGCGACGTGAATAATATGCGTCGCTATTACGGCCAGTACGCGCCGGATTTGCTGAATACACAGTACGCGAACGAAATCTGGGCGCTGTTTGAGGAAGGTGAGTTGACCCCGGATTCTGAACTGAGCGGTGAGTTTGAGGATGAGGGTGATGACTCCGATGTGGATGCCGTGCTGGAAGAGATAAAAGCGGTGCTGCAGGAAGACCAGCAGCGCCGTGAGCGTTTGCGTGAGGCGGCTGAGTCATCAGATCAGTAGCGCGTGCCGAGTGCCTGTGAACCCCACGCGTGTTGCCTCCCGTTTCCCCCGTTTCCGAATTTTCTGCTAGCTTGCCATGTGAAAGGCGCTGAACCTTTCGGTCCTGGCATGCCGTTCAGGGCCCAGGCGTCTCCCTGAAACTGGCAACAGCAGGAGATGAAAATGAATACGGACGCGAAACGCGCTGTTCTATACCGTATGAAGACGCCCGAGCATCAGTGTCCCTTCGGGCGGAAGACTCTGCATACTCTGCGGCAGGCTGGATTCGATGTTGAAGACCATCATTTGAATTCGCGTGAAGAAACCGATGCCTTCAAGGCCGAACATGATGTGGATACCACGCCGCAGACGTTTATTAACGGTGAGCGCATTGGCGGTTATGAAGAGGTGCGCGAGTATGTGGGCAAGCCACTGCCAGACCCTGATGCCACCAGCTATCGCCCGGTGGCTGCCGGTAGTTTTCAACCCAGTTGT
>NPIF01002310.1_pt3 | contig 111198 bp, 99 predicted proteins | sample 8637461 | NCBI WGS metagenome assembly NPIF01 (sample SAMN07420641, study PRJNA396082) | bioreactor metagenome | isolation source: sample BR12 brine-fed electro-methanogenic bioreactor BR | place: Japan: Kochi | collected 2016-12-09 | reverse complement strand
GCACTTCGGAGTTGAATTCGCGAACAGCTCGCCATCGACGTACTTCATTAAATCGTCGCCGGTAAGGGCGTTGTCGTGGTCGAAGTTACCATTTGCATCTTTCGGCGCGGCCCAAGTACCCCAGCGGTGTCGGGCGTCGATGATGTACTGGTAGGATCGCCCTTCCAGCTCCGCAGCCATTTCACGTTCTTTTTCGAGGTCGTCAAGGTACTTGAGGAACAGCATCCAGCTGGTTTGTTCGGTGTAGTCCAACTCGCTGGAGCAACCTGCATCTTTCCAGAGTACGTCGTCTATCGCTTTAAAGGTTTGTTCGAACATGTTCTTCGTTTATCCATTACAGGCAAAACGCCAAGGGGCTCGGTCATATGTGAGAGTGACAGATGCCTCAGTGCTTTTGAAAGATTCCGAGATTATACAGCCATCAAAAGCACTTCAAAGGGATTCCATACCCAGGTCCTCTCCGATCTGATACTGGGCAGACTTAGGTCTGCCCTTTTTTGTTTCATAAACATGCCTCCCAACCCGGATCTGTTCTGTTATTCTTGTGCCCTACCGTCACAATTTACAGCCAATAAAGATAATGACAGGGAGTGCTTCATGACTGACGCCATACCCACGCTACAGGATGCCCGGCTGGAGCTGGAGGATCGGGTTGCCGTACTCACGCTTGCACGCGATGACCTGCGCAACGCTCTGACCGGTACGGCCCTGATCGATGACATTGTCACTACCGTTGAATGGGCCAATCGCGCCCCTACAGTTTCTGTACTGGTAATTACCGGTGATGGCAGCGCGTTCTGTGCTGGTGGCAATATCAAGGAGATGCAGTACCGTGATGGTGACCACCGCCAGGGTCCCTTCGGCGGTGATGCACTGGAACTGGAACGCAAGTACCGTCAGGGTATCCAGCGTATTCCCTTGTCGCTCCATCGCGCCGAGATTCCCGTCATCGCGGCTGTTAATGGCCCAGCGATTGGTGCCGGCTGTGACCTTGCCTGCATGTGCGATATTCGGATCGGTTCCGAACGCGCCACTTTCGGTGAGACGTTCGTTAATCTTGGCATTATCCCCGGTGATGGTGGTGCCTGGTTTTTGCAGCGCTTGATCGGTTATCAGCGAGCGGCAGAAATCACTCTGACCGGACGCCTGGTTCACGCAGAGGAAGCGGTCGAGATTGGACTTATGCTGGAACAGGTGCCTCAGGATCAGCTGATGACGAGGGTCATGACGCTGGCTCGCCAGATGGCTGCCAAGCCGCCACAGGCATTGCGCATGAGCAAGCGCCTGATGAAACAGGCACAGCGGCACGAACTGCCGGACTTTCTGGAATTTTGTGCTGCCTGGCAGGGGATGCTGCACAACACCGATGATCATCAGGAAGCGGTGATGGCATTTGTTGAAAAACGTGAAGGCCTCTACAGAGGTCGATAAGATCTAGCGCTGCAGCAGGCGGTGAATGGTTGGCAGCATCTCTTCCACCGCCCGCTCCCCTTCCCTGATCGCTTCTTCTGCTCGGTAAAACTCCAGCAACCCAATATCGGCCAGCGGTGGCGACAGCAGGATATCGGGTGGATCCCCCGCCATGCGGCTACGTGTAATACGGTCCTGTATGATATTGATCGAGCCGGCAATGGCATCAAACATGCTCGGTGAATGATCCTCAGGCTCATCAGCTCCGGTCAGCCGGGTTGTGTATTCGTCGACCAGCTCAGTTAACCGACCCATCACGCCATTGCGCGGCTTTTGTGTTTCGACCGGTTTAGGTTTATGCAGGTGGCGCCCGATGATATCGCCATTCAGATTGACCGCAATCACCACCTCAGCACCCATCGCTCGGCACAGAGATACCGGCACCGGGTTCACCAGGCCGCCGTCTACCAGCCAGTGGTGATCATGACGAATGGCTGGAAACAGGCCCGGTAACGAGATTGAGGCCCAAACGGCCTGTAACAGTGAGCCCTCGGTAAACCATACCTCACGCCCTGTCTCCAGCTCGGTGGCTACCGCGCCATAAGCGCACTGAAGTGATTCAATATGGGTATCGTCATCAGAAATGTAGGTGTTCAGAAAGTGGTGGAAGCGTTCAGTATTGACGAAACCTTGACGAGAAAGATTCAGTTCGAAAAATCGAGCGGTCTCAAATCGGCTCAGTGAACGCACCCACTGTTCGAGGCGGTCGAGACTGCCACTTGCACAGGAAGCGCCAACCAGTGCACCAATTGAGGTGCCGCAAATGATTTCGGGCTTAATCCCTTCCCGGGCCAGTGCATTGATCACACCGATATGAGACCAGCCGCGTGCGGAACCACTCCCCAGTGCCAGGCCAATTTTCATGCGTGGATCTCCCTGTCATTTCGACTTCAGTTAGACATGCTGACCCGCACAGTAACCTGAAGCCCAGGCCCATTGGAAGTTGTGTCCCCCCAGATGCCCGGTCACATCCAGACACTCACCGATGAAATACAGCCCCGGGGCCTTGTTGGCCGCGAATGTTTTTTGAGACACCTCAGCCGTATCAATGCCTCCAAGAGTGACCTCCGCGGTACGATAGCCCTCGGTGCCTGAGGGTTTGACCTGCCATCGGTTGAAACGATGGGCAATCTCGGCAATGCGTGCATTGCTGCACTGGCCAATCTCGTCGTGTATTTTCCAGAGATCGCACAACGTCTGTGCCAGGCGCTTGGTCATATGCTGTGCCATGAGGGTACGTACCTCGGCCTTTGGGCGCTCGTCACGTTGCTGTCTGAGCCAGTGTTCAAGGTCAGTGCCCGGCACAAGATCGATTTCAACTGCATCGCCTCCACGCCAATAGGATGATATCTGCAGAATGGCCGGACCGCTCAGGCCGCGGTGGGTAAACAGCAGGTTGTCATTGAATGACACGTCGTTGCAACTGACCCTGACCGGCTGAGATACCCCTGCCAGTGGCTTCAGATGCTCCAGCAGATCAGGCTGGAGTGTAAAGGGTACCAGTGCCGCCTGACGCGGTGTGACGTTGAGTCCGAATTGCTCGGCGATCTGGTAGGCAAATCCGGTGGCACCACCGTTGGGAATCGACAGACCACCGGTAGCAACCACCACCGATTCGGCAACAAATTGTCCGCGGGATGTGCGCAACGCATAGCCACTGGTGGTGGGCTTGACTTCAAACACCTGGGTTTCGGTCATAATCTCAACCCCTGCCCATTCACACTCGGTCAGCAGCAGCTGAAGAATTTCCTTGCTGGATTCGTTACAGAACAGCTGACCGGGTGTTTTCTCGTGGTATTCGATGCCATGGCGGTCAACAAGCTCAACAAAATCAGCAGCCCCAAAACGACTCAGCGCCGATTTACAGAAATGCGGATTGTCACTCAGGAAGTTGGCTGCTGTGTTGTGTAAATGGGTAAAGTTGCAGCGCCCACCACCTGACATGAGAATCTTACGACCGATCTTTTTGGTGTGTTCGAGCAGCAGTACCCGACGGCCGCGGTAGGCCGCAATAGCCGCACACATGAGGCCCGAAGCACCGCCGCCGATTATGATGACATCCCGCTCAGACACGCCTTAATCGTCCTGTTCAGCATCGGGCTGGACGGCTTTGTCTTGGGGCTTGTCTTTGGCAGCATTGAGCTTACGAATCTTGGCCGCCAGCGGCCCTCCATGACGGGTTCCCTTGCGCCCGGCGGCCTTGTCACGTTCCAGCGCGTTCTGACTGCCCTGCGCCTTCTCATACACGGACTTCTGTTTCTTGCGCTGTTCAAGTGCGCGCTTGCGCCGCGCTTCCTTGCTGGTCGGATCCGCAAGGCGCTCCTGTTTCTTGGGCTTGCGCTCCAGTACGGTCATGAAGGCGCCGATCTTGCGTTGTTTTTTTCCGCGACTCATCAGTTACTCTCCCCGGCTTCAGCGGCTGCCAGTGCAGCGGCTTCGGCGGCGGCCTGTTCGGCCTCAATTCGTTTACGTTCCCACTCTTCGACGGTTTCGAAGGTTATGGGGCCCAGCTTGCCTGCACGCAGCTCAGTGAGCAGGATTTCAGACGCCTTGTGGCGGTCGACAACACCACCTGGACGAAGGCAGCCTCGCTTGCGACCGATCTCATCCAATAGTGCTTCGCGCCCTTCTGGCAGGGTTTTGAGTTTATAGCGCTCCACCAGCCGCTGCGGATAATCCTGCAACATGAAGCCTGCTGCATAGGCTGCCACCAGTTCATGTTCTATGGCGGTATCCTTGATCGCACCGCTGGCGGCAAGGCGGTAACCGGAGTCTTCATCCTCGATTTTCGGCCACAGAATGCCCGGTGTATCCGACAACGCCATGCCGTTGTGCACACTGTAACGCTTCTGAGCCTTCGTGACGGCCGGCTCGTTGCCGACTTTGGCAATCTTGCGCCCAAGCAGTGCATTAATCAGAGTCGACTTGCCCACATTCGGGATGCCCATGATCATGGCACGTACGGGACGATCCTGACGGGTGCGTGCCGGCACCATCTGCTTGCACAGTTCCGGAATTCGCTTGATCAAAGCCTTCTGCTGCATATCCAGTGCAACTGCCGTGATCGCTTCGCGCGCATTGAAGTGGTCGAGCCACTCCTGAGTCCGCACGGGATCGGCAAGGTCCTGCTTGTTCAGCAGTTTCAGGACTGGCTTGTTGCGCCTCAGCTGATCAACCAGCGGGTTTTCACTCGACATGGGCAGGCGGGCGTCCAGGACCTCGATCACCACATCGATCTCATCCATTACCTGCGCAATTTCCTTGCGCGCCTTGTGCATGTGTCCGGGAAACCAGTTGATACGTGACATTAACAATCCAGTGCTTGCAAATCAGGGGGCAGCATTATACCTGCAGGCCGTACTCAACCATACCTGCAGGTGCTTGCAACATGATAAAATTATACACTTCCAGCCTGAAAACGCCGATTCGGGGACATCAATGGACAGTAATACTGAACGGGGACAGCCTCTGCTGGCCCGACAGCCGATCTTCGATCACCAGCAGCGTGTTATCGCCTATGATCTGTTGTACAAGGAAGACGAACACCTGAACGCGATGTTGCAGACGGACCCTGAAGCTGAATCCAGCTCAGAGGTGATTCTGCACGCCTATACCAGTATTTCGGATCAGGGCGAAGTGAAGCGCGTGCCCGCATTTATCCAGATTGCACCACGCATGATTCTGGAAGGCACCATGCCGACACTGCCGGCCAAGCAGGTCGTGATCTGTATTCGCCTGACTGAGCCGGGCAACATGGATCTGCTGCGCGCTCTGCATAAAATGTCGAAAGATGGCTACCGTATTGCGCTCACCGACTTCCGCTTCAGTCCCGAATACGATACTGCCCTTAAAATTGCCAAGATTATCAAAATTGATGTTGGCCAGTTGGATAGCGAGGAAATTCGCCGCCAGGCAGAGCTGCTTGCGCCTTACAAATCTACTCTGCTGGCAACCAACATCACCAGCTTCGACACGCTTGAACACTGCATCGAGAGCGGGTACAAGCTGTTCCAGGGCAGCTTTCTGAGCAAGCCCAAGGTTGTGAAGGGCCGCAAGGTCAATGCCAATCAGATAGCCTTGATGCAGCTGATGCAGGAGCTGCAGAAGCCCAATGCTACACCGGAAAAGCTGGAAGACTTGATCATCCGTGACCCTATACTCACCTATAAGCTGCTGCGCATCGTCAACTCTGCCGCCTACTCACTTGTGCGCCAGGTTGAGTCGATCGCGGAGGCTGTTGTGTTGCTTGGAATGGAGCAGATCAGAAAGTGGGCCACCCTGATTGCGATGACGGCGAACCGAGATAAGCCGGAGGAGCTTACCCGCATCTTGCTTACCCGTGGCCACATGTGTGAAATGATCGCGCTGAGTGAACATCAACCCAACCCGTCCGGTTTCTTTATGGTTGGCATGATGTCGGGCCTTCATGCGATGCTGGATATTGATCAGGAAACACTGCTTGAGCAGCTGCCCCTGGGCGAGGATATCAAAGCGGCATTGGCTAGAGGTGAAGGCAAGATGGGACAGCTACTAAGGCAAGTGATCGCGTATGAATCCGGTGACTGGGATCAGTTGCCCAGCGATTTTGATATCTCGCTGTATGAAGCAACCTATCGTCACAGCTTGAAGTGGACCAAAGAGTCGATGCAGGCGATGTACGAATAAACCCATAAAAGAAAGCGCGTATCCGGAGAAGGGGTAGCCGGATACGCGCAGTGTGTACTTCCTTTTCAGCCTGCTCTGACAGGCCAGCGCACATCCGGTACGCTGTTGAATCCAGTATAGCCTTGGCTTTGAGCTTGTCACTGCAAAGTTAAAATATTTTTTAACTTTTCTGTTTTTGTTTTTAAATAACAAAAGGTTGGAGAGGAATTCAAGAAAATATATGAGGATTGGTCGATAGAGCTATGGGCGGCGGGCAGTTTTGCCCGCCGCAACAGTAATCAGGCGGATGGCAGTTCCAGCTTTTGTTCGGAAACGAGTATGCCGTTGTTATCCGCATAGATAAATTCGCCCGGGTTAAAGGTCACCCCACCGAAGGTAACTGGTACGTTCAGCTGACCGACACCCAGCTTTTCTGTCTTCATGGGATGGGTTCCCAGTGCCTGGACCCCCAGCTCATCCAGCTCGGAAATCGCATTCACATCACGGATACAGCCGTAGATGATGATCCCTTCCCAGCCATTCTGCTGAGCCTTTTCAGCCAACATGTCCCCCAGCATGGCACGGCGCATTGAACCACCGCCATCCACTACCAACACCTTGCCTTTGCCGGGCTGAGCAACTTGCTCGCGTACCAGCGAATTGTCTTCAAACGCCTTGATGGTGACGATCTCACCACCGAAGGTTTCGCGACCGCCATAGTTGCCGAACATCGGCTCAACAACGCGTACCAGTTCCTCAAAGTGATCACACAGATCAGGCAGCAGATCTTGCATCGGGGTGCTCCTTGTTTCAGTTGGCGTAAATGTGCGCTATCATCGCCGATCGATTGTATGTTTGCACTACAACTTAGGCATGGGGCCACAGCCCCATACCTTGAGAACTTAAACCGCCGATACTACATCGAGCAGCACCTGTACCGGGTGCGGCAGCTGCTGATCGTCAAAACGTTTCACCTGAGAGCGGCAGGAGTAGCCAGTGGCCATCAGCTTGCCCCGGTTTTCCGGGTGGTTGACGATATCGCGCCAGCTCAGGTCATAAATATCCTTCGAGCGCTGCAGGTTGGCAGTTTCATGACCGAAGGTGCCCGACATGCCACAGCATCCTGTCGCCACCACATCCAGCTGCTGGCCCAATGCAGAAAAAATGTTCTGCCACTGACGAATGCTCGGTGCAGCAGAGGTTTTCTCTGTGCAGTGAGCCATCAGACGGTATTCGCCCTGAGGCAGAATTTCAGGCAGCTCAACACGCTCCAGCTGCTGACTCAGCCATTCCTGAATCAGCTGCACCGGCGGCAGCTCACCTTCGACAGCGTCCTTGTACTCCTGACGGTAGGTAAGTGTCATGGAGGGATCGATACCCACCAGCGGCAGGTCTAACTCAGCCAGTTGGTTGAGCATGCGCGTATTGCGCTGAGCCGCCCTGTCAAACGCAGCCATAAAGCCATGGACATGAAGAGGTTTGCCGTTGGGCATGAACGGGGCCACCATGACGTAAAATCCGAGTTTGCCCAGCAGATCAACCAGGTCCAGCACCAGCCGGGTTTCAAAGTAGCTGGTAAAGGCATCCTGCACGATCACCACGGCGCGTTCACGCTGGGCTGCACTGAGCCTGCTGGCGACCTCTGGCGTGGCCCAGTCGATGCCGCGCTGATCCAGACCTTGCCTGAGGCTGTTGGTGCAGATCACGGGGCTGTCGACCATGCCACCGATACGACGCATGACACTGCGTACCAATGTATTGCGCATGGCCCAGTTGTACGGAGCCGGATACTTCGACAACGCTGGGATCATGAACTCAAGGCTGCCGACCAGATAATCCTTGACCGGGCGCAGATAGCGGCCGTAATAAACCTCAAGAAAACGCGCACGGAAGTCCGGCACGTTAACCTTGATCGGACACTGGCTGACGCAGGACTTGCAGGCGAGACATCCCATCATCGCCTCATGTACTTCGTTTGAGAAGTCATAGCGCCCCTTGCGCTTGGCCAGCGTGTTGCTGATTTTCTTCGGCAGTGCCAGCAGGCCACTGCGGCTGCGTGCCTTTTCAGCTTCCGCTTTCACATCCACGCCACGGCTGGCCATCAAGCGCAGCCATTCACGGATCAATGAAGCGCGCCCTTTTGGTGAGTGAATGCGCTCACGGGTGCCCTTCCAGCTTGGGCACATGGCATCGTTCGGGTCGAAGTTGTAGCAGGCACCGTTCCCGTTACAGTTCATGGCGGAATTGTATTGCTCACGCACCGCCGCACTGATCTGCCGGTCATGCTGCCCCCGCGTCGGGACCGCATCGATCTTGAGCAGTTCGGCTCCATCAATCGCAGGCGTTGCAATTTTGCCCGGGTTCAGCTGGTTGCGCGGATCGAAACAGCCCTTGATCTGCTGCAGTACAGGATAGAGCGGGCCGAAAAACTCGGGGGCATATTCGGAACGCACGCCTTTGCCGTGTTCGCCCCAGAGCAGCCCCTTGTACTCCTGTGTCAGGCGCACCACCTCATCGGTAATTTCACGGATCAGCTTTTCCTGCTCGGGGTCTTTCATGTCGATGGCGGGACGCACGTGCAGTACACCGGCATCCACATGACCAAACATGCCATAGGCCAGACCGCGATCATCCAGTACCTTGCGGAACGCCATGATGAAGTCGGCCAGGTTTTCCGGTGGCACGGCGGTATCTTCCACAAACGGGATTGGACGCTTCTGCCCCTGCGCATTGCCCAACAGGCCTACGGCCTTCTTGCGCATGCCCCAGACCTTGTTGATCTCGCTGGCGCCATACACCACGCTGAAGCCGAAGCTTTTACCCGGTTCGCCGCTGATCTGCTCAAGATGTCGGCAAAGCTTCTCGACCTTTTCGCGCAGCTCCTCCTCATCATCACCGGTGTACTCCACCAGATTGATCCCCTGAATGACCGGGTCGCCCTCTTTCTCGGGGAAGTAGTTACGCACGCTGTCCCAGACGATATCGCCCATTGCCAGATTCAGCACTTTGGAGTCCACGGTCTCGATCGAGGTGGGCTGCCACTGCATCAATGCCTGAGCATCACGCAAAGAGGCTTCAAAGCTGTCATATTTAATGTTGACCAGTGCTGCATGTTTGGGGATCGGCAAGACATTGAGCTTTGCTTCAGCGATAAACGCCAGTGAGCCTTCGGCGCCGCAGAGGATGGAGTTCAGATTGAAACGGCCGGATTCATCACGGATATGGGCCAAATCATAGCCGGTCAGGCAGCGGTTCAGCTTGGGGAAGCAGGTATCAATCTCATCCTGTCGCTCACGCTGAATGCCATCCAGCAGACGGTGTACTTCACCCACACGATCGGTACGTTGCTTAATTGTTTCCAGCTCGGCCTCATCAATCGGGCCGGATTGCCACAGCGTACCGTCAAGCCAGACACTGGTGAGTTCAAGAACATGGTCACGGGTTTTGCCATACAGCACCGATCCCTGGCCGCTGGCATCAGTGTTGATCATGCCGCCAATGGTGGCGCGGTTGCTGGTGGACAGCTCCGGCGCAAAAAAGAGTCCGTAAGGCTTGAGCGCGGCATTGAGCTGGTCCTTGACGACCCCGCCCTGCACTCGCACCCAGCGCTCATCTGGATTGATTTCCAGAATCCGGTTCATGTGCTTTGACACATCAACGATCAGACCATCGGTCAACGACTGCCCGTTGGTGCCGGTGCCGCCGCCGCGTGCGCTCAGTACGATGGAACGGAAACGGGGTTGATCCGCCAGACGTGCTATCAGCACCAGATCTTCACTGTTTTTCGGATACAGCACACCTTGAGGCAGGATCTGATAGATGCTGTTGTCGGTTGCCAGCACTACGCGGTTGGCATAGTCCGGGTTCAGATCCCCCTTGAACCCTTGCTGCTTCAGGGTTTCGATAAAGTCCAGATACAGGCTTTGAGTATCGTCGATGCTGTCAATGCGAGGGATCATGGTGCTCTCCGGGGCTTGTTTGAGGCGCAAGCAGGCTGTCATCAGAACAGAATAGACAGTCTGACAGCCATTGTTCAGTGGCGGGTAATGATGCAGAATCTTCATTTATCATTCAAATGATTAAATTCTATAAATTAATCAATATGGCTAATCAATAATGAGCAGCCCGATCGGTATTCGTCATCTGCAGGCTTTTATTGAAGTCGCGCGCTGCGGCAGCTTTACACGCGCCGCCGAGCACCTGTTTCTGACCCAGTCCGCTCTGACCGCCACCATCAAACAGCTGGAGCAGGATGCAGGGCTGATTCTGTTTGATCGCACCACCCGGCGCGTTGTGCTCAGTGCCGAAGGAGAGCGTTTTCTGCCGGTAGCCGAGCGCTTGTTGTCGGACTTTACTGCAGCCCTGACCGACCTGCGCGCCCGCGCTCAGCTACAGCAGGGGCATGTCAGCGTGGCGGGCTCCCCTTCGGTCGTGACCCGCCTGCTGCCCGCCGCCCTGCTGCAGTTTCGCACCCGCTACCCCTCGATCCTGGTCAACATTCGCGATGAGAGCGCCGGCAGCCTGGAGCAGCGCGTGCTCAACAATGAGGTGGATTTTGCGGTCGCCGGCAACCACTCACAGCAACCCGAGCTTGAATACGCCCCGCTGCTGCGCGACCGCTACGGGCTGGTAGTGCCCAGCGATCACCCGCTGGCGTGGCATACACAGCTATCATGGCAGGCAATACCCGGTGATCACCTGCTTCTGTTGTCGCAGGATACCGGCATTCGTGCCCAACTCGCCCGCTTCAGTCAGCGAGGTGATATTCCGATTCGGCTGGACCGGGTTCAAATCGAGGTATCCAACCCTGCCGCCATGGCGGCGCTGATCAGTCAGGGACTTGGTATCAGCCTGCTGCCGGCCCTGGCCGCCGACGTGCACTCCTTTGCGGGGCTGGTTTTCATTCCGCTGCATGAACCACAGATCGAGCGTGAAATCTGCATCATTACCCGCAAGGGACGAGCACTGAGCCCGGCTGCAGCAGCACTGCTCGATACCCTGCGAGAACATCTGCACCAGACCCAGCTGCCCGCCTGGTGCAGCGCAATCAATTGAGCGGGATCTGTTTATGCCTGTGCGACGTAAGGATCTTAAACACAGCCTAGCGTGCATGAGATTACCCGATGCCGACTCGACCGATCCTTTTCTATGATGGCCAATGCCCACTTTGTCGCAAGGAAATTGCTCACTACCAGCGGCTAGACCGCCAACAGCGGGTTGATTGGCAGGATCTTTTCACTCCCGAATCCAATCCAGAGCACTATGGTCTTGATCGTATTCAGGCAATGCGCGTGATTCATGCGGTTGATCGGCAGGGGCAGCTCCAAACCGGGGTACATGCCTTTATGGTGATCTGGCGAGAGCTGCCCTACTACAGGTACCTGGCCAGCGTGATCAATCGACTGCATCTGACTCGACCGCTGGACTGGGCCTACCACCGTTTTGCCATCTGGCGTTTTCGATCTCGCTGCAAGCAGGGTTGTAAGCTGCCACCTGTCAAAAGGCTCACCGACTCATGAGCCTGCCGGGGGGTGTCCAAGATCAGGATACTGTTGCTTTAGGCGATGCAGCCGCCAGATTGTGATGGCGTTTGTAACCAGCACCAGCCCCTCAGCGAGAGTGGCTCCCACCGAGCCGATCAGGATGTTGCTGGTCATCCAGCAAAGCGCTGCAGCCCCCAGCATCAGCCGCATCGGGATACCACGAAGCAAAAACATGCCCAGTGTACCCAACGTACCGGCCAGCAGAGCGAAAAGGTCATGCCAGCTGTGCCAGGTTATCCAGGCTCCAGCCAGATTGAGCGCCAATATAACCCCAAGCAGCCACAGGTTCCCGGAATAGCGGCGGGCCAGAATTATGCGGAGGATCACAATCAGTGTCAGTAATGAGGCTGTCCAGCTCTGAAACAGGGCAAATTGCAGTGCAAAGGCTACATTCGCCGCCAGCAGCCAGACCATCAACCGTTGGTCCTGTTTGCTGGCAAAGGCGATCAGGCATAAGACAAGCGCTGTCAGACTGACCAGCTGGCCTGCGAGTTCCATTGGACTTAAGGATGCCAGCATCAGCGTGCTGCCCATTGCGAAAGACTATCAGCGGGTATCCGCATCACCTGCCTCGAAGTCGTCAGCATTATGCCGTTCAGGCAACTGTTCAGCCTCATCACCCCAGGTCCGGTTTACCCGACGACCACGTTTAACAGCTGGACGAGCATCAATTGTTTCGGCCCAGCGTTTCACATGCGTATAGCTGTCAACGTCCAAAAACTCGGCGGCACCATAGAGCCGCCCCAGCACCAGTGCGCCATACCAGGGCCAGATCGCCATATCAGCGATGGTGTATTCATCTCCAGCAACATACTCATGCTCAGCCAGCTGACGGTTCAGTAGATCGAGTTGGCGCTTCACTTCCATGGTGTAGCGATTGATGGGATATTCGTATTTCTCGGGTGCATAGGCATAAAAATGACCAAAACCACCGCCCAGGAAAGGTGCGCTTCCCATCTGCCAGAACAGCCAGTTGAGGGTTTCAGTACGCGCAGGCATTGTTTTGGGCAGGAAAGCATCAAATTTTTCGGCTAGATAAACCAGAATAGAGCCTGACTCAAACACACGCTGAGCCGGCATAACACTCTGGTCCAGCATGGCAGGAATCTTGGAGTTCGGGTTTATCTCCACAAATCCGCTGCCAAACTGATCACCCTCACCAATACGAATCAACCATGCATCGTACTCAGCGCCGCTGTGCCCCAGTGCCAACAGCTCCTCCAGCATGATCGTCACCTTGACGCCATTGGGGGTTGCCAGCGAGTACAACTGCAAGGGATGCTTGCCTACCGGCAGCTCTTTTTCGTGGCTTGCACCGGCAACCGGGCGGTTAATACTGGCAAACTGACCGCCACTGGGTGCTTCCCAGGTCCAGACTTTTGGCGGGATGTAACTGGAATCACTCATGACAACGCTCCTGTTGATCCGCATGGATCATTCATCCTGTGGGCTGGAAGGAACAAAATCAAGCGCTGGAACTGAGGTCTAAAAGCCAGACGTGTGATGAATGGGTATAGTAGATGCATTTTCATGAACAGCCATCTATGGAGGAGTGCCATGTCAGCGCTGCAATCCCTGTTTAATATCCAGTTTCCATTGATTCAGGCACCGATGGCGGGTGTACAGGGATGGGAACTTGCTGCAGCTGTTTCAGGCGCAGGTGCGCTGGGCTCTATCCCCTGTGCCATGTTGACGCCTGATGCCGTGCGAGATGCCGTCACCCACTTTCGCGCCCGGACTGACTGCCCGGTTAATCTGAACTTTTTCTGTCATCAACCACCGGAATCTGATCCCGAAGGGCAACAGCGCTGGTTGGAACAGTTTCTGCCCTGGTATGCAGAACTGGGGCTGCAGGTACCCAGCGCCCCAGCTGGACCTGGTCGCTTGCCCTTCAATAAGGTGATGGCCAATCTGGTGACCGAATTGGCACCAGAGGTTGTGAGCTTTCATTTTGGCTTGCCTGAACCATCGCTGCTGGAGCAGGTACGCAGCAGCGGTGCCAGTATCATTTCATCGGCGACCACCGTTGAGGAGGCGTGCTGGCTTGCGCAAAACGGAGTCGACGCGATCATCGCCCAGGGACTGGAAGCCGGCGGACATCGCGGCATGTTCCTGAGTGAAGAGATCAGTACCCAGGTGGGCACTTTTGCGCTGCTGCCGCAGATCAAGGCCGCGGTCAAAGTACCGGTCATTGCCGCTGGTGGTATTGCGGATGCAGCAGGAGTTCAGGCGGCGTTGGCATTGGGGGCTGACGGCGTTCAGGTGGGAACCGCCTACCTTCTTTGCTCTGAAGCCAACACGTCGGCGGTACATCGAGCCGCGCTGCAGTCGCCGGGGGCAAACCAGACAGTACTGACCAACCTGTTCAGTGGCCGCCCCGCTCGCGGCATTGTAAACCGCATGATACGAGAACTGGGACCGATCAATCCGTCAGCCCCGTCCTTTCCTCTTGCGACAGCTGCATCGGCGCCTCTGCGTGCACAAGCCGAACGCCTGGACAGCGGCGATTTTTCGCCACTGTGGGCCGGGCAGAATGTCACAGGCTGCAGCTCCATCCCTGCCGCTGAACTGACGCTGGCACTGGTCAGCGATCTGAAGCCCTCCGTCAGCTCCAGCTGACGGCCAGCTCAGATCAGGTGGATACCGGTTTCATCCTGACGGATGCGTCCGGCCTTCATCAGCTGGCCAAGCGCCATCTTGTAGGCTTTTTTGCTTACACCAAAAAGGTCACGGATGGCCTCGGGGTTGCTCTTGTCCCCCAGCGGGCAAAAACCATCACGGCTCTCCAGGTATTTCAGCACTTGCTGGGCCAGCGGATCGATACGGGCATAACCGGGCTTTTCCAGCATCACATCAATTTTGCCGTCTTCGTCTCGCACCTGCTTGATGAAGCCGGGCATACGCTGACCGGGGCGTACCGGTCGGTGGATGTCCTGATGCTGCAGCAGTCCCATGGCACGGTTATCGATAATCACCTGATAGCCAATATCGGTTGGCCGCACCACCAGCAGCTCAACCAACTGGCCCTGAGTGTAGTCATCGCCCGGTTCCAGATGCTTTTCCAGTTTGGCGCTGGCCGCGATGCGGTTGGTGTTATCGAGGTAGAGGTAAACGGTGACATAATCGCCAATCGTTAACGGTTTTACCTGCTCATTGAACGGCAGGAACAGGTCCTTCGGCAGCCCCCAATCCAGAAAGGCGCCGACCTTGTTAACATCAACCACTTTCAGGCTGGCAAACTGCCCTACCTGAGCCCTTGGGCGTCGCAGTGTCGCCACCGGCATGTCGTCAGAGTCCAGATAAACGAACACCTGCAGCCGATCGCCCAAGCGCGTTCCTTCAGGCACCTCTGGCTTTGGCAGAAGAATGCCGCCTTCGGCTCCGCCCTCAAGATACACACCAAAATCCACTTCTCGGATCACTTTCAGCTTGTTAAAGCAGCCGGTTTCGACCATTGATACACTCCACCCGCTCGGGGCCACTGTCTGTCTACGCGATTCAACTGTATAGGGTACCTGTTTATGACGGTTTTGCATGTAAAATGATGCTGTAAATCCTCAGAGCACTCACAGAAGGACAGCGCAATGCTGTGGCGATATGAGATTACCGGAGTCGATACCATCACCCTGCATTTCGGTGACCGGATCGAGCTGGCGCTGACACAGAAGGTTCACACGGCAACCCGACGGTTGAGCGCAGAGCTTGGCAATCGCCTGATCGACTGTGCGCCCTCCTACACCAGCATCATGTTGCGCTACGACCTGTTGCAGGATGACTTGGCCAGCTTGATGGCAACGGTCGCTCCGATACTCTCATCCCTGCATGACACGGACGAGAATGAAGAGCCACCGCTGGTGAACATCCCCGTGTTCTATCATCCATCTGTGGGGCCAGACCTGGAGCGAATTGCCGGGCGTGCCGGCATCAGCACCGAGCAGGTCATCGAACTGCACACGGCGCAGACCTACCATGTTTTTGCCATCGGCTTTGCTCCCGGTTTCGCCTATCTGGGTGAAGTGCCGAAAAGCATTGCTACACCGCGCCTGGCTACTCCGCGCCAGAATGTACCTGCCGGTTCTCTGGGTATTGCGGATACACAGACTGCAATATACCCACGCAACTCACCCGGTGGCTGGAATATCATTGGCCGTACTCCGCTGGCCATGTTTGACACCCGACGTGAACCCAACAGCCTGCTTCAGGCAGGTCAACGTGTGCGTTTTCACTCCATTGACTACGGTGAGTATCTCGCGTTGGGTGGTGAGCTGGACGGAGACTTTGCCTGATGACAACCGATTTACCTGGCCTGAGCATTATCAAGCCCGGCTTTATGACCTTACTGCAGGACTCCGGCCGCCGCGGTGTTATGCATCAGGGGCTGGCCTGTGGCGGTCCAATGGATCGCCACGCCTGGGCATGGGCCAATCGCTTGGTGGGTAATCCCTGGCATACAGCGGCACTGGAAGTCAGCTTTGGCGGTTTTGAATGCATGGCTGAGACTCACCTTCAAATTGCCATTACCGGAGCATATAGCAGCCTTCACATCAACGGAAATCCACAACCACGCTGGACGGCACTGAACATAAATCCGGGTGATCGGCTTGTATTGGGTCATCCGGCCTCCGGCGTCCGCGTCTACTTGGCGGTAAAGGGAGGCTTTGCACTTACCCCGGGGCTCGGTGGCAGCAACTCGACATTGGTGCGTGAAGGCACAGGGGGCTTGCGGGGAGACGGCTCTGCACTGCAGGCCGGTGATCATCTGCCCTGCAATACTGTAAAATCGCACGGCATACAGCGTCAGATGCCAGAGCAATGGCTACCGGATTACACTGCCCCACTTGTGCTGGATGTGATTATGGGTGCACAGCTGGACCGCTTCCCGTCCTCAACACTGCACAGGTTTTTCAGCAGTTGTTATACGCTGACACCCCGTAGTGACCGAATGGGTGCACGACTGAGCGGGCCAGCACTTGAGCATCACGGGCTGACATTGATATCGGAAGGCATCAGTTTGGGAGCCATTCAGGTGCCGGCTGACGGTCAACCGATCATCCTGCTGCAGGATCGTCAAACTGTCGGCGGGTACCCCAAACTCGGTGCCGTCACGCCCCGCAGCCTGGATGCGCTGGCGCAACGGATGCCTGGCAGCGAAATTCGTTTCCGGCCGATTGCGTTGCACGAAGCTCAGGAACAGGAAAAGCGGTTTCTGGCTTTTTTTCAGGGTCAGTAGATATTCACGGTATTGCGTCCCAACTGCTTCGCTTGATACATCGCTTCATCCGCCTTGCGGATCAGCTCTGTTTGGCTCAAATCGCCACCCGTAAACAAAGTTGCTCCGATACTTGCCGTACACTGGTACACGACTGACTGCAGGCTGCCATCTTCCTGTACAAACTTGAGTTCGCAGGGGGTTTCTATGGCGACTCGGATTTTTTCGGCTATCTGTTTTGCCTGCCTGACTGCCGTATTGAAATCCGGGCTCAATCTCTCCAGCACTACCACGAACTCATCTCCTCCCAGTCGAGCTACCGTATCCCCACTTCGTACATGACGGCTGAGTCGCTTGCCAATTTCAATCAGCAACTGGTCACCCACGGCATGGCCATATTGGTCATTCAATGGCTTGAAGTTGTCAAGATCGAGCAGCATCAACGCTGTATAACTTGAAGCTGACGTCTCGTCTGAAAGTACGAGGGCAAGCTTGTCGTCCAGCAACCTCCTGTTCGCAAGGCTTGTCAAATGATCATAGTAGGCAAGTTCACGAATGGTGTTTTCAGCGCGTCTTTTTTCAATCGCGATGCTGGACAACCTAGCACAGTGTTCGATGATTTCTATCTGCTTATCAGTGGGTACAGCTGTAGTGCGGTGATAAATGGCAAACGTACCCAGAACAGCCCCGTGGCCTGTCTTGATTGGCTGAGACCAACATGCCTTCAAGTTGGCCTGCTCCGCCAGTTTCCTTACTGTTTTCCAGTAGGGGTGTGTTGAAATATCCTCAACGATGACGCGCTCACCGGTAAAGGCCGCGGTGCCACATGACCCCATACCGTGCACGATCTCAACCTTCTTCAACGCTGCATTGTAAAAATCAGGCAGGCTTGGGGCGATACCGTTGCACAGATGGCTGCCCAGAATATCAGTCTGCATAATGCTGCACAGCATGTCCGGGTACAGTGACTCAATGCCCATCACCAGTTCAAGCAGAATATCTTCAAGTACGGCGCTGCTTGCCAGCATTTCCAGAATACGGTTGCGAAAGCGTTCAAACTCTTCCGCTCTTTTTCGTTCCGAGATATCAATGATCAGCCCCAGCAACCCACCCTGATTATCACCCATATCAAAGGTTTTCCGTTGATAGAGGACCGTACGGGGCTTACCGTCACTGAAGGCCAGCTCGATCTCTTCACGCGTCTCTCCGCGCTCCTGCAAAAGCTTCAGGTCTGCCTGCTGGAAAGCCAGGCGTGCAGATTCAGGCAGGTATTCAAGATCAAGAACGGTTTTGCCAACAAAATTCTTGCGCTGAATCCCAAACGCTTCTTCATATGCAGCATTACACGCAATAAAGACGCCCTCATTGTCTTTGACAAAAATGGGATTTGGCAGCGCATCGAGGAAGGCGGAAAAAAGCGTGAGCTGTTTTTTTAGCTCCTGCTCACTTTTAACCAGGCTATTGACCAGCTGATCGACGGAAAGAGTGCTTTCAAGCGGGGTACTTTGATATCTGTTTGGTCCTTTATCATCCATAGTGATACCCAGACTTGGCTCGCACTTCACCCCGGAAAGGGATAATCAGGCTCATGCCTGTTATTAATCAAAGCATACATCACGTACGCTGAACAGCACGCTTCATGCTTTAACCAACCAGATCAGCGTTTTTTGCCAGCGCGCTTTTTCTTGAAGTAGTCTTTAACGGGAGTCGGCTTGTCCGGCAAAGCGGCAGCAAACCGTTTGCGCATCGATTCCACACGCGATTCTTTCTGCTGGTGCCGCTTTTCCTGGCGACATCTGTCACCAGCCTCATTGAAATCCACTACCCTGTTATCGGTCATGATCCCCTCTTGTGACCTTTGCCATGGGGCAAGAGCTGCCGGGCTGTTGACTGAAGGTACCGCCACAGCCCGGCGCTTCAGGTTCAGGCGCCAGGCTTTTCCTCATTGGCAAGGAAGAACCAGGTGTCCAGTACCGAGTCTGGGTTCAGTGAGACACTGTTGATTCCCTGCTCCATCAACCAGCGCGCCAGGTCCGGGTGATCCGATGGCCCCTGGCCACAGATGCCGACGTACTTGCCGGCCTTGCGGCAGGCATTGATCGCCATCGCCAGCAGGCACTTGACCGCTTCATTACGCTCGTCAAACAGGTGCGCAATGATACCGGAGTCACGGTCCAGCCCCAGCGTCAACTGAGTCAGATCGTTGGAACCGATGGAGAAACCGTCGAAGTATTCAAGGAACTGGTCCGCCAGCAAGGCGTTTGATGGTATTTCACACATCATGATCAGGCGCAGTCCATTGTCACCGCGCTTCAGTCCATTTTCGGCCAGCTGCTCGACAACCTGTTTGGCTTCGCCGGGAGTGCGCACGAACGGCAGCATAATCTCGACGTTGGTCAGCTTCATCTCATCACGCACCCGCTTGAGTGCACGACACTCCAGTTCAAAGCAGTCACGGAAGTTATCAGAGATGTAACGTGCCGCGCCACGGAAACCCAGCATCGGGTTTTCTTCACTGGGTTCATAGCGATCGCCGCCGATCAAGTGACCATATTCGTTCGACTTGAAGTCGGACATGCGCACAATCACCTTCTTCGGGTAGAAGGCAGCCGCCAGAGTAGAGATACCCTCGACCAGCTTGTCGACGTAGAAATCGACAGGTGAGGCATAGCCACCGATTCGGCGCTCAATCACCTGCTTGACGTCGCGTGGTTGATCATTGAAATTCAGCAGTGCCTTGGGGTGTACGCCGATCATTCGGTTGATGATGAACTCTAGTCGTGCCAGACCAACACCTGCATTGGGCAGTGACTGGAAATCAAATGCACGGTCAGGGTTACCCACGTTCATCATGATGTCGAACGAAAGGGTTGGCATCGATTCGACGCTGTTGCTCTGATGCTCGAACGCCAACTTGCCTTCATAGGCACGACCGGTATCGCCCTCGGCACAGGACACGGTCACCAGCTGTCCATCGTTGAGTTTTTCAGTTGCATCACCACAGCCGACAATGGCCGGGATACCCAGCTCACGGGCAATAATCGCCGCATGGCAGGTGCGGCCGCCACGGTTGGTCACGATAGCCGCCGCGCGTTTCATCACCGGCTCCCAGTCCGGGTCGGTCATGTCCGTCACCAGTACATCGCCCGGCTGCACTTCATGCATTTCGTCCAGACCATTTACCACGCGCACGGTACCTGAACCGATACGATGGCCAATGGAACGGCCCTCAACCAGTACCTTGCCCTTTTCCTTCAGCAGGTAACGCTCAATGACAGTGCTTTTGCTCTGGCTGCGTACGGTTTCCGGTCGCGCCTGTACAATGTAAAGCTTGCCGTCATCACCATCCTTCGCCCACTCGATGTCCATCGGACGACCGTAGTGTTTCTCGATGATTACAGCAATACGCGCCAGCTCTTCCACATCGGCATCATTGATGGAGAAGGTGTTGCGCTCAGCTTTTGGCACATCGACCGTCTCAACAGCCTTACCGGTACTGCCATCACCGGTATAAATCATTTTGATCGCCTTTGATCCCAGAGTACGTCGCAGTATTGCAGGCGCCCCCTGAGCCAGTGTGGGCTTGTACACGTAAAACTCATCAGGGTTCACGGCGCCCTGAACGACGGTTTCACCCAGACCATAGGCAGAAGTAATGAACACTACATGGTTGAAGCCAGACTCGGTGTCCATGGTGAACATGACACCCGACGCACCGGTTTCAGAGCGCACCATGCGCTGAATGCCGGCAGAGAGTGCGACCTCGGCGTGAGTGAAGCCCTTGTGCACACGATAGGAGATCGCGCGGTCGTTATAGAGTGAGGCAAACACTTCCTTGATCGCCTGCTTGACGTTATCAAGTCCACGAATATTGAGAAAGGTCTCCTGTTGACCGGCAAAAGAGGCATCGGGCAGATCTTCAGCGGTGGCAGAGGAACGAACGGCAACCGCGATCGCCTCTCCCTGACTCATCTCCGCCCAAGCGGCTTCAATGGCCTGATTCAGCTCAGGCTGAAAATCGGCTTCCATGATCCACTGGCGGATATTGCGGCCTGTTTCAATCAAGGCGCGCGTATCGTCTGCATCCAGGGCATCCAGTGCCTTGTTGATGCGATCAGCCAGGCCACTTTGTGCCAGAAAATCACGATAGGCCTGCGCCGTGGTAGCAAAGCCACCCGGAACACGCACTCCAGCATCACTGAGCTGATGGATCATCTCGCCCAAGGATGCATTCTTACCGCCGACTTTGTCGACATCACCCATGCCTGCCTGTTCAAGGCGCAGTACATAATCCTGCAAAGCCAATTCTCCTGAATCTGAGCTGTTTGACGTAAGGATCATTGTTATTATTATTGACCGGAAAAACCGGATGATACTGCAGATAAGCGCAAAAATCTTGGCTGTCGCGAAATGTAATTTTGCTACAAAAACAACCGCCACTTTATCTGTTAAAATCGCGCTTTTGATCACAGACCCATGCTTTGAATTGTCGACACTTGAGGCCCACTGATGAAACGAACCGCATTTTTTATCTCTGATGGCACTGGCATCACGGCTGAGACATTGGGAAACAGCCTGCTGTCACAGTTCGAGGCCATTCGGTTCGAAAAGATCACCCTGCCTTATGTAGACACGATTGATAAAGCCAAGGCTGTTGTTGAGCGCATCAACCGCCAGGGAGAGGAAGACGGCAAACCTCCCATCGTGCTTGATACCATTGTCGATGACGAGATTCGTGAATTGCTGGCCACCTGTAACGGCTTCAAGATCGACGTTTTCTCCACCTTCCTGAAGCCGCTTGAGTCAGAGCTGGAAACTCACTCTTCCTATTCGGTTGGCAAGTCTCATGCGATCAATGAGATGGATCGCTACAAGGACCGCATCGACTCAGTCAATTTTGCACTGGATAACGATGATGGTGCCCGAACCCGCCAGTATGACAAGGCCGACATTATACTGGTTGGCGTATCCCGCTGTGGCAAAACCCCTACCTGCCTTTACATGGCGTTGCAGTTTGGAATCCGTGCGGCCAACTACCCACTGACAGAAGAAGATATGGAAGCCAGCCGCCTGCCTGAATGCCTTCAGCAGCACCGGCATAAACTCTATGGCCTGACCATCGATCCCTTTCAGCTGGCAGCCATTCGTCACGAACGCCGCGCCAACAGCCGCTATGCCTCGCTGGATCAGTGCGACTTTGAAATCCGTACCGTTGAGCGACTGTTCCAGAAGGAAAACATACCCTGTATCAACACCACCAATTTTTCCATTGAAGAGATTGCGACCCGCATCATTAACGAGTCCGGGCTCAAGCGTCGCATAAGCTGATGGACTACTGTGCCGCCGCCGTTTTTTCTCATAAAATGGCGACCTGTTTCTCACTTCTGTGTGGAGTATCACCATGCCCAAAGCGGCAGATGTCAAACGCGGTAACCTGATCGAACTCAATGGCCAGTACATGCTGGTACAGCAGATCGATGTAAAGAGTCCGACAGCACGCGGTGCCCAGACCCTGTATCGGATGCGCTTCAGCAAGCTGCCCGGTGGCGGCAAGTATGAAGAAACCTTCACCGGCGACGACATGCTCAAGGAAGCGCAGCTCGAACGGCGTAAGTGCTCCTACCTGTACAAGGAAGGTGATTTGTACACCTTCATGGATTCAGAAGACTACAGCCAGTACATGATTGATGCCGACACGATCGAAGCACAGCTGCCCTACCTGATGGACGGCATGGAAAACATCATGGCACTGCTGGTTGAAGGCAAGGTGATGACCATCGAAGTGCCCGGCACCGTGGTGATGGAAATCATCGAAACCGTACCGGGCATGAAAGCAGCCAGCGCGACTGGTCGCACCAAGCCGGCCAAGTTTGCAACCGGCCTTGAACTGCAGGTACCCGAGTTCCTCGAAGCGGGTGAAAAGGTCAAGATCAACACAGAAACCGGCAAGTACCTTTCGCGCGCCTGAGGTTTGCAGGGGTTTTCCTTGATGCCCGCCCCGGGTTCAACATAGAATCCCCTGCTTCTTAACGAAAATGATACATTTTTGATGACCAGACTGCGCTGTATTGAAGAACTTGTTCAGGAGTTCCAGGAACAGAGGCCCATCCGAGGCGGATCGCTGATCATCACCATTTTTGGTGATGCCATCGCGCCCCGTGGCGGTACCGTGTGGCTGGGCAGCCTGATCAATCTGCTGGAGCCACTGGGCCTGAATCAGCGACTGGTGCGCACTTCCATCTTTCGTCTGACCAAAGACGGCTGGCTGACCTCCAATCAGATTGGCCGTCGCAGCTACTACACCCTGACCGATTCCGGTCGGCGCCGCTTTGAGAGTGCCTTTCGTCGCATCTACGCCGAACTCTACCCCGAGTGGGACGGCAAGTGGGACATGGTGCTCGCCACCCAGCTGGATAACGAGCTGCGCAAGGTACTGAAGAAAGAGCTTGAGTGGCAGGGTTTCGGTAACATTGCGCCGAGCATCATGGCACACCCGATGGCAGATCAGCAGGAGCTCTATAACACCCTGCAGGAGCTGTGCGTTCAGGCTGAAGTGATCCATATGCGTGCTGAGATGGTGGGTACAACCCAAACGTCGGCTGCGCTGAAACAGTTGGTGCATGAATGCTGGAATCTGCAGCAACTGGCAGAGGACTATAAGCAGTTTCTTGACCGATTTCGTCCGATCCTGCGTGCATTGGAGTCTGCCGAAAATCTTGACCCGGAACAGTGCTTTCAGCTGCGCACATTGTTGATCCACCATTATCGACGATTGCTGCTACGTGACCCGCTGCTCCCCGAAAAGCTGCTGCCTGCCGACTGGGCCGGTACATCAGCGCGGGTGCTGTGTCGGAATATCTACCGCCGGATTTACTCCGGAGCCGATCAATGGCTGGCGGCTACCCAGGAAACCGCGGATGGCCCACTGCCTGAACCCGCGCCCCGTTTTTACAAACGCTTTGGCGGCCTTTAAGCCGCCTGGCCAGCAAACCGAGTGACGAACGATGCCCCTGCCCCCTGCTGAAGACCGTGAACTGCTACACACCCGTTATATTACCTGCAAAGGCTACAAGCGCAGAGATGGACTATGGGACGTGGAGGGCGAGCTGGTAGACCTGAAGAGCTTTGACCTGCAGGTTATTGAGCGCAACGATGGCATCATTCCCACCGGAGAGCCACTTCACAAGATGGCACTGCGGCTGACCGTTGATTACGACCTGCTGATTCATGACGTTCAGGCCAGCATGGACTACACGCCATTCAAGCATTGCCCGAGTATCGCCGACAATTTTCGCCGCCTGATCGGTCACCGGATTGCACCTGGCTTTACTCGTCTGACCCGTGACTTGTTGGGTGGAATTCAGGGCTGCACCCATCTGCTGGAGATGCTAGGCACCATGGCAACCACCGCCTACCAGACCACCCATCAGGAGCGCGAAAAGCGGGAGGATTTTGGCATTGGTGGCGAAACACCTCCGCCAACACTGAACACCTGCCACAGCTTTGATACCCACGGGCCAGTGGTTCAACGCTACTGGCCGCAGTTCTATACCGGTGACAAGGATTCAGACAAGGATTCAGACAAGGATGATACGCCGCAGTCCTGACTTGCGGCGTATCCTGTCACTCAATCCCGGGCTGAGCGCTGTTTGAGTTCAGACAACGGAATGACACTGTCATCAAAGCTGAGTCGCTTGCGATCAGGCTCAACCTCTGTAAGCGGTTCCACCTCCTGCATGGTATTCAGGCTGCGGATGGTCAGGTCCTGGTACTGGCGCGTGCCCATTCCCTTCCACTCAATTTCTTCATCGCTCAGCTCACGAATAATGCGCGCAGGTGATCCTGCCACCAGTGTACGTGCCGGAACTTCGAACTTGGCCTTTACGAATGACATGGCAGCCACAATCGCGGACTCGCCAACCACTGCATCATCCATGATCACGGCATTCATCCCAACCAGTGCGTTACGCTTGATGACGCAACCGTGCAGCACAGCCCCGTGGCCAATATGCCCATCCTCTTCGATCACGGTATCGGTACCGGGGAAACCGTGCATGACACAGGTATCCTGAATGTTGGCACCCTCTTTCAGCACCAGGCGACCAAAGTCACCGCGCAAACAAGCCGCCGGCCCCACGTAACAGCGCGGACCAATGATTACATCCCCAATCAGTACAGCAGTCGGGTGTACATAGGCCGTTGGATCAATCACCGGGGTAATGCCGTCAATGGAATAGACTTTCATAACAGACTCCATGGCTACTGTTTTGTTGTGATTATCAGCATTAATGGCTCGGCAGGCTACCACATCCCTGCCAAGATGCCATATCGACAACGCTGAATTGATCCATCCGGTTTCCCTAAAATCATTGCAGCCGCTATGCTGCAACAAAAACGCAGCGAGGAGACATCATGCTGATTCATCCTGACAAATCCTGCCTGCTGGTGATCGACATCCAGCAGCGCATGGCGCCGGTTATCCATGAAGCTGACCAGATTGTCAGCAACTGCGAATGGCTGATCAATATTGCCAACCGGCTTGAAGTGCCTGTCTTGACCACCGAGCAGTACCCGCAGGGGTTGGGTGCCACACTGCCACAACTTCAGGCGATTCTGCCGCCTGAAAACGTGATGGAGAAAATTCACTTTTCGGCCATGTCCGACCCCGAGCCCAACCGCCGCATCAATGCCGGCAAACACAACCAGGTGATCCTGATCGGCATGGAAACCCACGTGTGCGTGCTGCAAACCGCCATTGAACTGAAGCAGCAGGCACGTGAGGTCTATGTGGTTGAGGACTGTGTGTCATCTCGTTCACCGGCCGACAAGGCGGCTGCTCTGGCGCGATTCCGTCAGTGCGGCATTTATGTAGTCACCCGTGAAATGGTCGCCTTTGAGTGGTTGCGCCGTGCCGGAACCGACACCTTCCGCGAAATAAGCCGCGAATACCTGCGCTAAACCATTCAGTAATAACCCCTACCCCCTTGACTAAAACCGGCAGATCCATGAAAGTTTACGTTAACGTAAACTTTCGGCTGCCTGCTTCTGTTTCGTGCATACAGCCGACTCACCATAACAACAAGAGAACAATCAGGAGAGGTCGATGACTGAGCCACTCTGGGCACCCGATGAGGCACGCTGCCGGGCTACCCGCCTTTATGATTTCATGCAGACTCTGAACCAGCGCCATCAGCTCGATCTGAACAACTATCAAGCCCTGCATCAGTGGAGTACTGAGCACAGCGAGACTTTCTGGAGTGACCTGTGGGATTACGCCGGGATTATCGGTGACAAGGGGAACCGTGTGCTGGAGCATCCTGAACGCATGCCCGGTGCTCGATGGTTTCCTGATGCGCGACTGAATTTTGCCCAAAACCTGCTGCGCTACCGGGATCAACGACCAGCTGTTATTTTCCGCGGCGAGGACGACACCCGCATAGAATTGAGTCATGCCGAGCTTTACCTTCAGGTGGCACAACTGGCGAGTGCTTTGCGGCGCGAGGGGGTTACTCGAGGTGACCGCGTCTCAGGCTTCATGCCCAACATTCCGGCAACCCTGATCGGCATGTTGGCAACCGCCTCCATTGGCGCAATATGGAGCTCCTGCTCACCGGATTTCGGCATCAATGGCGTACTGGACCGTTTTGGTCAAGTTGAGCCGAAAATCCTGCTGACAACGGATGGCTATCGCTACAACGGCAAGCGGCTCAACAGTCTGGAGCGGGTACAGGGGATCGCTGATCAACTGCATTCGGTTGAAAAAATAGTTGTAGTCCCCTTCCTTGAAGCCACGCCCGATATCAGCGGCCTTGATCGTGCGGTACTGCTGCCTGACTTTATCGACGCGCAAGCGAGTGAAATCGAGTTTGAGCCATTGCCGTTCGACCACCCCCTGTATGTGATGTACTCATCAGGCACAACCGGTGTACCCAAGTGCATCGTACACAGCGCCGGTGGCACCCTGATTCAGCACTTGAAAGAGCATATCCTGCATACGGATGTGGGCCGTGACGACTGCCTGTTCTACTACACCACCTGTGGCTGGATGATGTGGAACTGGCTGGTATCCGGGCTTGCAACCGGTTGCACCCTGATGCTGTTCGACGGCTCGCCCTTTGCTCCCCAACCTTCCATTCTCTGGGATATCGCCGAACAGGAAGGGATCACGGTATTTGGCACCAGTGCAAAATATATTGCAGCGCTTGAGAAAGCCGGCGTTAAACCTCGTGAGAGCCATAATCTGGAAAAACTGCGCTCAGTGCTGTCGACCGGCTCCCCACTGGCACATGAAAGTTTTGAATATGTCTATCGTGACATCAAGCAGGAACTCCAACTGTCATCCATTTCAGGCGGCACCGACATCGTCTCCTGCTTTGCGCTGGGCTGCCCTATCCGCCCGGTCTACGCGGGTGAACTGCAGTGTCGTGGCCTTGGCATGGCGGTCGAGATCTTTGATGACAACGGCAAACCTGTGCGCGGTGAAAAGGGCGAGCTGGTCTGCACCCGCCCCTTCCCATCCATGCCAATCGGGTTCTGGAATGACGAGGATGGTCAGAAATACCATGATGCCTATTTCGGCCAGTTCGACAACATCTGGGCACACGGTGACTATGGCGAGATTACCGAACATGATGGTCTGATCATTCATGGACGCTCCGATGCCGTGCTTAACCCCGGTGGTGTTCGCATCGGCACGGCCGAAATCTACCGTCAGGTTGAAAAGGTGGACGAAGTACTGGAAAGCCTCTGTATCGGCCAGCCCTGGGACAATGATGTAAGGGTCGTCCTGTTCGTGCGACTCAAGGAAGGTTTCAACCTCACCGATGAGCTGATCAAGCGGATCAGGGATACCATTCGGGCCAACACCACACCCCGCCACGTACCTGCCAAGGTGATACAGGTAACGGACATTCCGCGCACCATCAGCGGTAAGATTGTCGAACTGGCAGTACGCAAGGTGGTATTGGGAGAAGAGGTCAAAAACAAGGATGCGCTGGCCAACCCCGAGGCGCTGGAGCTGTTCCGCGACCTGCCTGAGTTGCAGAGCTGACGCACCAGTAAAGCGCCGAAACAGCTTCGGCGCTTTACTGTTTGTCTCAGAATGTGACTCGGCCGGTCTGAGCGATGAAATCTTCAGGATCGATCACACCGATTAAAGTCAGATCGGGGCGTACCTCACCACTGGCATCGTAAAAAACCAGTGCCGGCGGACCGATGATGCTGAATCGTTTGTACAAGGCACGTGCCTCGTCATTGTGTGCGGTCAGATCCAGCTTGACCAACCGGAACGGAGTCAAGGCCTTCTGCACACCTGCATCGCTGAAGGTGACATGCTCGAGTTCGATACAGGCGATACACCAGTCCGCATAGAAGTCCAGCATCACAGGCTCGCCATTGGCCTGAGCCTGCTGCAAAATCGCATCCAGCTCAGACTCGGTTTTGACCGTGGTGAACGGCAGCTCAGCCCGCTGCTGCGCCTGGGCTCCACCGCTGACAATTCCCTGCAGTGGATACAGCAGGCTGCGATTACCCGCCATGACTCCGATCAGAAGCGCAGCGCCGTATACCAGCAGGATCAGCCCCACCCCTTTCCAGAAACGATGCCAGCCATTGCCGTGTTCCGGCAGTTTGTCCAAAGCGCGTAGATAAACGGCACTAACTACCAGAATCAGACCGGCCAACAACATAGTTACTTCGGTGGCAACCACCCGATCCAGCATCCAGACCGCCATCAACAACAGAATGACACCAAACCCAGCTTTGACACTTTCCATCCAGACACCGGCTCTTGGAAGCAACTTGCCGGCAGACGCACCCACCAGCAGCAAAGGTACGCCCATACCCAGAGACAGCGCGAACAATGCAGCACCACCCAAAACAGGATCACCACTCTGGCCAATATAGATTAACGCACCGGCCAGCGGAGCCGCCATGCAGGGGCCGACGATCAACGCTGACAGCAGGCCCATTACGGCTACCCCTGTAAGGGTACCGCCCTTCTGGCGATGACTGACCGTACTGACACGGCTCTGGAGTGCCGAGGGCAGCTGCAATTCATAAAAGCCGAACATCGACAGGGCCAGCAACACAAAAACAGCGCTGAAGCTGCCGATAATCCACGGGTTCTGAAGGCTTGCTTGCAGATTGGCCCCAAACAGGCCCGCGAGAACCCCGGCCAGGGTATAGGTCAGCGCCATTGCCAGCACATAAACCAGCGACAGCATAAAGGCGCGCAGAGTGCTGACCTGATGCCCCTGCCCCGCGATAATACCAGACAGTATCGGAATCATCGGCAAGACACAGGGCGTAAACGACAGTGCCAGGCCGGCAAGGAAAAAAGCACCAAGCATAATAAACCAGTTGCCACTGGCCAGAAGGCCGGCGAACTGATCCTGCTCACTGACAAAGGGCTGCTCGGCCTGGGCCGTTGCAGGTACAGTTGCCACAGCTGACGACTCAGCCCAGGCAAGACCCGCTGCAGCCGGCAAATTGCTCACATCCAACTGCTCGGTTACAGGCGGATAACAGACACCACCTTCCCAGCACCCTTGATAGGTGACATTGAGGGTGCCCGCATCAGCCTCACCCACCTGATGGCCCAGCAACAGATCAACCTGTGCCGTATTGTGATAGACCTCCACCCGCCCAAACAGCGGGTCCTCTTTCATTTCACCACTCACATCGCGCCGGTCGACCAGTTGCAGATGACCAGGCAGTCCGATCTCGATCTTGTCACGATAGAGGTAATAGTCAGGCTGCACGTCCCACACCAGCGTGATTTCACCAGCACTGCCCAGCTCGCTGCGCAGCTGAAATGCCTGTTCGACCGGCAGTGGTTCGTTGCTGGAGGTGCCAAAACTGAATGCGCCGGCAACCGATGGCAGCGCCAGAAGCAAGGTCAGAAACAGATACAGAGGTTTTGACAAAGCGGGATACAAGGCTGAATTCCTTTATCGGTCAATGAGATGTGAATTGTGACCCTGACAGGGCCTGAACGTTCATCGTAAAAACCCAGTTTATCACTGGCACCTGAACAAGTGAGTACAACTACAACCTAAAGGCACTTATAACCACTGCAGCGATATGGTAAAACTAGCTGAGATAGGCGCCAGGCGCCGTATTTTCAGCATTCCAGCCGCTGTCAGGACTTAACGATGACCGATACACGTGTAGAAGACCTTAATATTGAATCCAACACCCCTCTGGTAACGCCGGAAGAGCTCAAGGCTCGTCTGCCCCTGACGGAAACCGCTGCCGCCAGCGTGATGCAGGGCCGCCAGGTAATCAAGGACATCCTCGATCGCAAGGACAATCGCCTGTTTATGGTCGTTGGCCCCTGCTCGATCCATGACCCTGAAGCAGCTCTGGAGTATGGACGCCGTCTCAAGGTGCTGGCCGAAGAGGTCAAGGACACTCTGTATCTGGTTATGCGTGTCTATTTTGAAAAACCTCGCACCACCGTGGGCTGGAAAGGCCTGATCAACGACCCGCACATGAACGACTCCTTTGATATCGAGGAAGGACTCCATATTGGTCGCAAGCTACTGCTGGATCTGGCTGAAATGGGCCTGCCGCTGGCGACAGAAGCACTGGACCCCAACAGCCCTCAGTACATGCAGGACTTGATCAGCTGGTCTGCTATTGGCGCCCGTACCACGGAATCTCAGACCCACCGCGAAATGTCATCCGGTCTATCCTGTGCCGTGGGGTTCAAGAACGGTACCGATGGTGGTCTGGATGTGGCGGTGAATGCCATGAAGTCGGTCAGCCATCCTCACAGCTTTCTGGGCATGAATGGCGACGGCCAGGTATCGATCGTCCGTACCCGTGGCAACCGTTATGGACATGTCGTACTGCGCGGCGGCGACGGCAAGCCGAACTATGATTCTGTCAGTGTAAAACTGTGTGAGCAGGCGCTGGAAAAAGCCGGACAGAAAGCCAACATCATGATCGACTGCAGTCATGCCAACTCCAGCAAGGACCCGGCACTGCAACCGCTGGTGGCAGACAACGTGGCCAACCAGATTCTGGAAGGCAACCAATCAATTGTTGGCCTGATGATCGAAAGCAACCTGGAGTGGGGCAACCAGTCCATTCCTCAGGATCTGTCTGAGCTGAAATATGGCGTATCCGTTACTGATGCCTGTATCGACTGGAAAACCACCGAAAACAGCCTGCGCACCATGAACGAGAAACTCAAGCCGGTCCTGAGCCAGCGCTGAGTATCTCTCCCGCCAGAGTTCAGCTCTGGCGGGCACGTTTTTCCTGTTTACGCTCGTACATCCGGCTGTCAGCCAAATTGATCACGGCTTCCACATTATTCACATCCTGCGGGAACACCGCACAGCCTACACTGGCCGATATCTGCAACGAATGCCCCTCAATCATGAATGGCTGGTCCATCATCGCCTCAAGCTTGGATGCTATAGCCGATGCATCACCGGCATTGACCCCCGGCTGAAGCAAAATGAATTCATCGCCCCCGTTGCGGGCCAGCGTATCGGACTGTCGGACACTTTGACTCAACCGGTTGGCCGCTTCGATCAATAGCTGATCACCCACATGGTGACCGAACCGGTCATTCACCTGCTTGAACCGGTTCAGATCGACAAAGAAAAGTGCAAACCCCTGCCCTGTGCGTGAGTACAATTGGGCGAGGTACTCTGCACGCCCCAGCAGCAGCCGTCGATTGGCCAGACCGGTGAGCGGGTCGGATACAGACTGCTCGTGGGCAAAGCGATAAAGGCGGAACAGCAACAGAAACAGGCCTGCCAGAATCATGATCAGCAACCATGCGGCAAGTCGGATAACAATAACAGGCGTTGAAACACCCGGGCTTGAGCGCGCAGCCATTATCCAGCTGCCGTTGGGGAAATGAACCGTCATTTCAACTACAGGGTCTTCAAACACCTTGGCAAGCCCAAAAAACACCGCGCCTTTGGCACCCAAACCATCTCGCCCCCTGATCGCTATATCAAAGCCCTCAACATGAGCACTCACCCTGGCCTGCTCAAGCAGACGTGGGAAATCTATAACGATGGATGCCAGCCCCCAGTAGCGCTTCTTTCCGTCATCCATGAAATAAATCGGGCTGCGAGCAACAATGCCGACACCGCCCTGTTTCAGCTCGAATGGTCCTGCCAGGTTCAACTTTCCGCTTGAAATGGCACGTTCAACAGCCGGCCATTGCTCAGGTGTGTTGCGGTAATCAAGCCCCAGGGCCTGCTCATTACCTTCAAGCGGATAAACAAAACGCATCACGTTATCAGGCGCCAAACCGATATTGCGCACAAGCGTCGAATCGTGAGCCACTTCAGCCGCCAGCTCACGCCAGCGATCAGGGTCATAGGCAGGCTGAACAGCCACCTAGCTTATCAGTCCTCGGGAGAGATAAAGGACAGAATTGATTTCGCTTTCTAGCTGCGCTCGCATCTGTGCCAGAATCGCTGTTGCTTCGATGGTCCTGACCTGAGCCACCCGCTGTTCCGCCATTCGGACAACATATTCCGTCACCGCCAGCCCGGCAATGACCAGGAGGAGTGCAGCCAAAAAAACAACTCGACTGGAAATGGGTTTGTGGGGACGATGCAGGGGTGGCATGACCAATCCATGTACTGCTGGTTTAGAAGTCTGATTGTACGCCAGTCAAGCAAATACTGTCTCGCTTAAGCTTATATTCATCCAATAATAAAACGCCCGCGCTGTAAAAGGCGGGCGTTGTTGTATCAGATCACAGTGAAATGGCTGCTAGAAGGTATCGCCCGGAATTCTAACCCAGCCTTCCATCAACACTCGGGCACTGCGGCTCATGACCGCTTTGGTGGCCGTCCATTCACCGTTAACCTGTTCAGCTGCGGCACCCACTCGCAGAGTACCGGACGGATGGCCGAAGGTCACAGCGTCTCGGTCAACACCGCCGGCAGCCAGGTTAACCAGCGTGCCGGGTACGGCTGCAGCGGTGGCAATTGCAACAGATGCGGTGCCCATCATGGCATGATGCAGCTTGCCCATGGAGAGCGCACGCACACATACATCAATATCGCTGGCCTTGATCTGCTTGCCGCTGGAAGCTTCATAATCGGTCGCCGGTGCCACAAAAGCGATCTTCGGAGTATGCTGGCGGGCAACGGCCTCTTCGATATCCTTGATCAGGCCCATCTTGACTGCACCATAGGCACGCATGGTCTCAAACCGGGCCAGTGCCTCGGCATCGCCATTGATGTCTTTCTGCAGTTCGGTACCGGTGTAACCGATATCGGCCGCGTTGACGAAGATGGTGGGGATGCCGGCATTGATCATACTGGCCTTGAAGGTACCCACTCCCGGTACTTCCAGCTCATCGACCACGTTACCGGTCGGGAACATGGAGCCTTCGCCATCGGCGGGGTCCATGAACTCGATCACTACCTCGGCTGCCGGGAAAGTCACGCCATCCAGCTCAAAATCACCGGTTTCCTGTACCTCACCGTTGGTGATCGGCACATGGGCGATAATGGTTTTCTGGATGTTCTTCTGCCAGATGCGCACGGTGCAGATGCCGTTTTCCGGCACGCGCTCAGGGTCAACCAGCCCTTTGCTGATGGCAAAAGCCCCCACCGCAGCGGTCAAGTTGCCACAGTTGCCGGACCAGTCGACGAACGCCTTGTTGATCGCGACCTGTCCAAACAAATAGTCCACGTCGTGATCGGGCTGTTCACTTTTGGCCAGAATGACGGTTTTGGAGGTGCTGGACGTAGCACCGCCCATGCCGTCAATCTGCTGGCCGTAGGGATCGGGGCTGCCAATAACGCGTTGCAGGATCTTGTCACGGGCTTCGCCCGGTACCTGAGCTGCTTCGGGCAGATCAGTAAGATTGAAGAATACACCCTTGGAGGTGCCGCCACGGATATAGGTGGCCGGTATTTTAATCTGGGGAACACTGGACATTGAGATGCTCCAATATAAGTCGGTTGCCGGACGGGAGCATTCAGACGGTGAAAGGTGTGCTGCAGCATTGCCGGTTCGGACACGCCGTAAACCCATCCCTGGGGGCTCGATGGCGCCATCCATGGCGCCACACGGTCCGCTCCAGCAACACTGCAGCACTTGAGTCTGCGCCCCATCCGGGACACGTCCGGACCATCAATGACAGTCCGGACCTGGTGAGATCTGGAATCAGGCAGCGCCTTCCGCTTCCAGGAACTCCTTGGCAAAGCGCTGCAGCACACCACCGGCCTTGTAGGTTTCCACTTCGGCAGCGGTATCCAGACGACAGATCACCGGCACTTCAACGCTTTCGCCGTTGCGACGGTTGATCACCAGCGTCAGGGTGGCACCCGGTGCGATCTCGCCTTTCACATCGTAGGTTTCGGTACCATCGATGCCGTAGGTGTGACGGGTTTCGCCTTCACGGAACTGCAGCGGCAACACACCCATGCCCACGAGGTTGGTACGATGAATACGCTCGAAGCCTTCGGCCACAATCGCTTCAACACCCGCCAGACGCACGCCCTTGGCCGCCCAGTCACGGGACGAGCCCTGACCGTAGTCAGCACCGGCCACGATGATCAGGTTCTGCTTGCGCTGCATGTAGGCTTCAATCACTTCCCACATCCGCATGACCTTACCTTCAGGCTCAACACGCGCCAGCGATCCTTGCTTGACCTCACCGTCGACGATGGCCATCTCGTTGATCAGTTTCGGGTTGGCAAAGGTTGCGCGCTGCGCCGTCAGGTGGTCACCACGGTGCGTTGCGTATGAGTTGAAGTCCTCCTCCGGCACTCCCATCTTGTGCAGGTATTCACCAGCCGCACTGTCCATCATGATGGCGTTGGAGGGTGACAGGTGGTCGGTGGTGATGTTGTCAGGCAACACGGCCAACGGACGCATACCAGTCAGGGTACGCTCACCGGCCAGCGCACCTTCCCAGTACGGTGGACGACGAATGTATGTGGACATCTCACGCCAGTCGTAGAGCGGGCTTTCTGCTTCTTCAACTTTGCCCAGATCGAACATCGGAATGTAGACCTGCTTGAACTGCTCAGGCTTCACCGCTTTGGCTACAATCGCATCGATCTCTTCGTCCGACGGCCACAGATCCTTCAGGGTGATCGGGTTGCCATCCTTGTCGGTGCCCAGCGCATCTTTCTCGATATCGAAGCGAACGGTACCGGCAATGGCGTAGGCCACAACCAGCGGCGGAGACGCCAGGAACGCCTGCTTGGCGTATGGATGAATGCGACCATCGAAGTTACGGTTACCGGAAAGAACAGCTGTCGCGTACAGATCGCGATCGATGATCTCCTGCTGAATTTTCGGATCCAGTGCACCGGACATGCCGTTGCAGGTGGTGCAGGCATAGGCCACGATACCGAAGCCCAGCTTTTCCAGTTCCGACAGCAATCCAGCCTCTTCCAGGTACAGACGAGCCACTTTGGAGCCCGGTGCAAAAGAAGACTTCACCCAAGGCTTGCGGATCAAACCCAGCTCGTTGGCTTTCTTGGCCAGCAGACCGGCTGCCACCACGTTACGCGGGTTGGACGTGTTGGTACATGACGTAATTGCCGCAATGATCACAGCGCCGTCCGGCAGCTTGCCTTCAGCCTCTTCAGCACGGGCCGCCGCCAGCTTGTCTTCATCGGCAATGCCACGCTCGTGCAGAGCAGCGGTCGGGAGGCGACGGTGCGGGTTGGACGGACCGGCCAGGTTGCGTTCAACTGTAGACAGATCAAAGCTCAGCACACGCTCGTACTGGGCGGTTTTCAGGTCATCAGCCCAAAGACCGGTTTCCTTGGCATACTGTTCCACCAGGGCTACCTGTTCAGGCTCACGTCCAGTCAGCTTCAGATAATCGATAGTCTGCCCATCGATGTAGAACATCGCCGCAGTGGCACCGTATTCTGGTGTCATGTTGGAGATGGTGGCACGGTCACCGATAGTCAGGCTGTCAGCACCTTCACCGAAGAACTCCAGGTAGGCCCCAACCACACGTTCCTTACGCAGGAATTCGGTGATAGCCAGTACGATATCGGTTGCGGTGATGCCCGGCTTGCGTTTGCCGGTCAGTTCGACGCCGACGATATCCGGCAGACGCATCATGGACGGGTGACCCAGCATTACAGTTTCGGCTTCCAGGCCACCCACACCGATGGCGATGACGCCCAACGCGTCCACGTGCGGGGTGTGGGAGTCGGTACCGACACAGGTATCCGGGAAGGCAACACCATCGCGGGCCTGAATCACCGGGGACATCTTCTCCAGGTTGATCTGGTGCATGATGCCGTTACCGGCCGGGATCACATCCACGTTCTTGAATGCGGTTTTGGTCCATTCGATGAAGTGGAAGCGGTCCTCATTGCGACGGTCTTCGATGGCGCGGTTCTTCTCGAACGCGTCCGGATCGAAGCCGGCTGCCTCAACGGCCAGCGAGTGGTCAACGATCAACTGAGTCGGTACAACCGGGTTGACCTTGGCAGGATCACCGCCCTTCTCGGCAATGGCATCACGCAGACCGGCCAGATCAACCAATGCTGTCTGACCCAGAATGTCGTGGCATACCACGCGCGCCGGATACCAGGGGAAATCCAGGTCGCGCTTGCGCTCAATCAGCTGTTTCAGTGAATCGGTCAGTGCTTCGGGCTCACAGCGGCGTACCAGCTGTTCGGCCAGAACACGCGATGTATATGGCAGAGTGGCGTAAGCACCCGGTGCAATGGCATCGACCGCCGCGCGGGTGTCGAAATAGTCCAGACCGGTGCCCGCAAGTGATTTACGGTATTGAGTGTTCATATGACTGGTGTCCATCGATGTATTCAGGGGCATATGGCAGCGGCTGCGGACGCAGACCGCTGCAACCAGGGGCGATCAGACAGCCCGATCAAGGACGGTCTTCGATCGCAACCCATTCGGCCGACTCGGGACCTGTGTAGTCAGCGGACGGACGGATAATGCGGTTATTGGCACGCTGCTCCATCACATGCGCTGTCCAGCCGGCTACACGCGAACACACGAAGATCGGCGTGAACAGCTCGGTCGGGATACCCATGAAGTGATAGGCAGACGCGTGGAAGAAGTCGGCGTTACAGAACAGTTTCTTCTCGCGCCACATAACCGCTTCAACACGCTCGGAAACCGGGTACAGCACGGTATCACCCACCTGCTCGGCCAGCTTCTGTGACCACTCCTTGATGATGGCGTTACGCGGATCGGAGTCACGGTAGATCGCATGACCGAAGCCCATGATCTTGTCCTTGCGGGCCAGCATGCCCATGATCGCCTCTTCCGCTTCGTCAGCCGATTTCCAGTTCTCGATCATCGCCATGGCAGCTTCGTTGGCGCCACCGTGCAGCGGGCCACGCAGAGAGCCGATAGCCGCAGTCACACAGCTGTGAATATCGGACAGCGTTGAAGCACACACGCGAGCGGTAAAGGTGGAGGCATTGAACTCATGCTCGGCATAGAGAATCAGGGATGCATGCATCACCTTGACGTGCAGCGGCTCCGGCTTCTTGTCGTGCAGCGTCCAGAGGAAGTGCTCACCGATGGAGTCGGCATCGGTCTCGGTGTTGATACGCTTGCCGTGGTGGGCAAAGTTGTACCAGTAGTTGATGATCGACGGGAACACCGCCAGCATGCGGTCGATATGATCGTGCTGCTCGGAGAAGTCCTGCTCGGTTTCCAGATTGCCCAGCATTGAGCAGCCGGTCCGCATCACATCCATCGGATGGGCGTCCTTCGGGATCTGTTCCAGCACGGTTTTCAGGGCTTCGGGCAGACCACGCAGGCTCTTGAGCTTGGCCTTGTAGCCATCCAGCTCGGCCTGGTTTGGCAACTTGCCGTACAACAGCAGATAGGCCACTTCTTCAAACTGCGCCTTGTCGGCCAGTTCCTTGATGTCATAGCCACGATAGGTCAGGCCGGCACCGCTTTTGCCAACGGTACACAGAGCGGTTTCACCAGCGGACTGTCCACGCAGACCGGCACCGCCGAGTTTCTTTGCTTCTGCCATCTGTCTCTCCTTCAATCTGTTGTCGGGAGGTCAGACCTCCCGATACCCGTGATTCTTATTTGTTTTTGCCTTCTTTGAACAGCGCATCCAGCTTCTGCTCGAAGTCGTGGTAGTTGAGGAAATCGTACAGTTCCATGCGGGTCTGCATGGTGTCGACAACCGCTTTCTGGTCGCCATCTTTCAGCAGATGTTCGTAAACATTGAGCGCAGCCTTGTTGGCGGCACGGAAGGCTGACAGCGGGTACAGCACCATAGTGGCACCAGCCTCACCCAGCTCTTTCTTGTTGAACAGCGGCGTGGCACCAAACTCGGTGATGTTCGCCAGCAAGTGAGAACCGTTGATGCCGTTGGAGAAGGCACGGTAGTCATCCAGCGTGTGTACGGCTTCGGCAAAAATCGCATCGGCACCGGCTTCCAGGCAGGCCTGGGCACGCTCAACAGCGGCATTCAGCCCTTCCATCTGGAACGCATCAGTGCGTGCCATGATGAAGAAATCATCATCGGTACGGGCATCAACGGCTGCCTTGACACGATCAACCATCTCTTCAAGGGATACGATCTCCTTGTTGGGACGGTGGCCACAGCGCTTCTGCGCAACCTGGTCTTCGATATGAACGGCCGCAGCGCCACCCTTGATCATCTCTTTTACGGTACGGGCGATGTTGAATGCGCCACCCCAGCCGGTATCGATATCAACCATCAGTGGTGTATCGACGGCACTGGTGATGCGACATACATCTTCCAGCACATCGTTCATTGAGGTCATGCCCAGATCAGGCAGGCCGTAAGAAGCGTTGGCAACACCACCACCGGACAGGTAGATCGCCTGGTGTCCCACTCGTGTAGCCATCATTGCATTGTAAGCGTTGACGGTACCAACGATCTGCAGCGGCTGGTTCTCAGCCAGCGCTTTACGGAAGCGCGCACCCGCAGTCATTTTCTCAGCCATGTTTATCCCCTTCAGGTTTGGTCACTGTATCCAGTTTGTCTTCGATGTTGCGGCGTGCGGCACTGATATGACGACGCATCAGCATCTCGGCCAGCTCCTCATCTCGTGCCTCGATTGCATCGATAATCTGACGATGCTCCTTGAGGGCACGCTTGGGGCGCGAGCTGGACACACTGAATTGATAACGGTACATACGTACCAGGTGGTACAGGTCGTCACCCAGAAGTTCCAGCAGTTTGGAGTTCTTGCTGCCCTGTACAATTCGGTAATGGAAATCGAGATCACCCTCCTTCTGGAAGTAGGAGCGGCCTTCGCGTTGCTCAATGGAGGCTTCATGCTCATCCAGCAGGCGCTTCAGACTCTCGATCTCGGCATCTGTCATGTTCTTGGCGGCCTGTCGGCATGCCATGCCTTCCAGCGCTTCGCGAACGCGGTAAATCTCGATCAACTCGTGCGCACTCAGCTTAACCACCCGAGCCCCTACATGCGCCTTGCGCTCAACCAGGCGCCAGCCTTCAAGGCGGCGAATGGCTTCGCGCAACGGGCCGCGGCTGATACCATAGGTTCTGGCCAGCTCGGGCTCGCTGATCTTGTGACCGGGCGGAATTTCACCCTTCACAATGGCCGTCACGATCTGGCGGCACACTCGGTCAGCCAGCGTACGGGCTTCCGGTTCAAGCGGCACCACTTTCGGATACCCGATTTCTTCACTCACGTCAGCTACAACCCCTGATCAAGATTGTCGACAATATTTTCAGAAGCAACGATACCCATGCCAAAAAGGGGCGTCAACCTGATCTGGCTGAAAAATTGTCAACATCAGACAAAAGTCTAGGGGCTTTCCCTCAGCATTCGCGCAGGTAGCGTTCGAGTTCCGCATTCATGATGCGGGCGATCTGTCGTGGCTTCTGGAACGGTAATGAATGATCGGTTCCTGGCACCATAAAGTAGTGCCAATTGGGCATCTGCTCAGCCAGAGTCAAATGCAGCTGATGTATCAACTCCACACTCAACCCTCCGATAAAGCTGCTCACATCCCCTTGAGATGCCAGTAGCGCATCACGGTCGATACTGTTGATGGTAGCCGTTACGGCGTCCAATGCATGAGCAAAGCCCAGCGGCCGACGCGCCAATCGACTGACTGCAACCGATTCTGTTTGCGCACTTGCCTTGCGGTTCGGTGAAATAGTGTCGAGGAATTGACGTATCCCCTGCTCCCGGTCATCAGAGCGCAAATGCACGGCCGCGCTCGAATAGCGCTGTCGCAACTCAATGGTGCTGACCCAGTCGGGCCGATCCAGCACAGCCGACTCCAGTAAAAACTGTTTGCCGACACGATCTGGGTAACGCTGCTTGAGCAGCATGCTCACGAGCCCACCCAGGGAATAGCCTCCCAGGTCGAACTGCCACCACCCAAGCTGGTCGAGTAGCGCAGACATGTCACTGACCAAAGTCTGCACGCTAAAGGGGTACTCGCCCCCATCCGGGAATTCACTTTGCCCTGCGCCGCGCAGATCCGGCACGAGGATCTCCTGCCAGTGCTCAAGAAAGGCGGTCAGCATGTGCCAGGTGTCTTCACCTGCCACACCCGCACCATGGATCAAAAGCAGTTTGCGGCCATTGTGCAGGACTGGGTTGCGGTACAGACGGTAATGAAGGTGCTGATCCGGCAGTACCAGTTGATGCTCACTGATGACGAAGGGGTGTTTCATACTGAACTCCTGACTACACAATGAAGCAATTATACCCATGTGCGGCATCGGACTCGCCCCCTGCCAGGGACAGGAGTAAAATGAGCTTTTTGCATGAGGATCAAGGGTGATTCAATATCAGCCGCTACCCTATCCGCTGGATGCACACCGGATCTTCGAGATCATGCGTGATCTTGGCGAACCTGTCCTGCTTGACAGTTCACACCCCGTCGCTCACTGCGGACGCTACGATATCATTTCGGCCGCTCCCGACCTTGTAGTCCGCTTTGGCCCCGAGGGCCTGCAGATAAATCGAAACGATATCGCCCTCGACACCAAGGAAGACGACCCCTTTGCTTGCCTTGAGAATCTGCTTGCAGAGATTGAAATACCCACGGCAGATCCGGATATACCGTTCAATGGCGGCTTTATCGGCACCTTCAGCTATGATCTGGGACGTGCGCTTGAGCAGCTGCCCAGCAAGGCTCAGGCTGATATCATTTTCCCATGGCTGCGGGTCGGCCGTTATCTCTGGGCTGTTGTCATTGACCATCAGTTGCAGCGCAGCTGCCTGATGCACCACCCCAAAGTGAATGAGACCAGCCTGCAACAGGTCCAGCAGCGGCTCGCGCAGAATCTCACGGCGGACAGCGTGCGGCAGGCACACCCGTTTGTACTCACAACTGCGTTTGTCAGCAATATGGACCGTGCAACCTATGGCCAGGCACTGAATCGGATTGATGACTACATCCATGCGGGTGACTGCTATCAGATCAATTTTACCCAGCGCTTCTCCGCCACCTGCAGCGGTGACCCTTGGTTGGCATATCGCGCCCTGCGTAAAACTGCCCCCACTCCCTTCGCCGCCTTCCTTGAGTCGAACGACGGTACGATTCTGTCACTTTCGCCCGAGCGTTTCCTTGAGGCTTCTCGTGAAGGCAAGGTTGAAACACGCCCCATCAAGGGTACACGACCGCGTGCAACCAACACAGACGAAGACCAGTATCTGGCACAGCAACTGCTGCAGTCGCCCAAGGACCGTGCTGAAAACCTGATGATCGTAGACTTGCTACGCAACGATTTGAGCAAAAGCTGCCTGCCTGGCAGTGTAAACGTGCCCGAGCTGTTCAGCATCGAGCACTATCCGAATGTGCACCACATGGTCAGCAGCGTTTGCGGTATATTGAGACCAAGTGTGACTGCAGTTCAGCTGCTGAGAGACTGCTTTCCGGGCGGCTCAATCACCGGCGCCCCCAAGATTCGCGCCATGGAGATCATCGATGAGCTGGAACCTCAGCGCCGTTCCATTTACTGCGGCTCGATTGGCTACATCAGCGCCTGCGGCACAATGGATACCAGCATTACCATTCGGACGCTACTGGTACAGAAAGACAGGATTTATTGCTGGGCGGGGGGAGGAATTGTCGCCGATTCGGATATCGACGACGAATATCAGGAATCCTATAACAAGGTCAACAACCTGCTGCAGACCCTGGAACAACTGTAAAGCCGTTTGAGTAATGGAAACGGGAGAAAGCGGTTAGCTCTCCCCCATCTGTGCCAAGATGCGATTGCGCAGCTCGTTAAACGCCACACGATCCTTGTCACCCACAGCCTCGGCAACAGGGATCGGTGCACGCATGGCATCAACCGGACGGCCGCTGATATGCAGCTCATAATGTAAGTGCGCTCCGGTAGAGCGACCCGAGTTGCCTGACAGGGCGATTTTCTGCCCCCGACTCACAGTCTGCCCTTTGCTGACCAGCGACTTGCTCAGATGCAGGTATCGGGTACGATACTTTTGACCGTGCTCAATCACGATATACAACCCCGCGTAGGGGTGGTTCTGCACCCGTGTTACCACACCATCCCCGGTTGCCAGAATGGGGGTGCCGATCGGAGTCGCGAAGTCGGTACCGTTGTGAGGTCTAACACGCCCCGTGACAGGATGCTTGCGATTGGGGTTGAAGGGCGAACTGAGACGAAACTTGCGCTCAGTGGGATAGCGCATGAATGCCCGCGCCAAACTCTCGCCATTCAGATCATAGTAATGGCCATCAAACATGAAAGCGGTCAATTCACGCGCACGGTTGATAATCCGCAGCCCTTCCAGTCGTGAGTTGCCTGTCGGCTCGCCATTCACGAACTGCTCGGCACGCACGACTTGAAACAGATCGCCTGCACGGAGGTCGCGTCGGAAATTGATCTTGTCTTGCAGCAGGTTTGAGATGCGCTGAACCTCAAGCGCATTGAGTCCTGCATTTTTGGCAGCCACATAGAAGCTGCCGTTGATTTCACCCGCGATGAGCTCTTCTTTCCACTCCCCTTCAAGCAAATTCTCGTGATATTCAAACGTTTCATCACCAACACGGCTGAACACCACCTGGTGGGCCGGGCTGAAGATCAATTCCAGCTTGCTCAGAGCCCCCTCATTAAGCCAGAACGCCAACTGATCGCCAGGCTTGAGTGTATCCAGTGCAAGAATCGAAACATCACTTTCGAGTACCTGATACATATGTTTCTGGGGTATACCCAGCATCTCAAAGATGGTACTGAGAGTATCACCAGGCTCAATGGTATAGACAAAGTCAGCCGGCTCAAGATCCTTAACCTCTTCAGCATCTGCAGAAGAAAGGTCGGATACTTCAGGCACCGACAACCGCAGTTCAAGTGGAGCTGACAGCGGTTGATAGGACAGCAGACCGGCTGCTACCAGGGATACAGGCACCGCAACACCGAGGGCCAGAAGCAGGCGTTTGGGTCTTATCATCTTCATGCTCTTATCCTCTGTTGTAGCATCCGCTGCTGTGGCCGAGTCATTAGACAGTCAGGTTACGTACACTGGCATCAACAAAAGCCTGCTTCAGGTCTTCGTAGGTATGTACAGCCGGGAATTGTGGGAACTCAGCGATGACATTATCCGGTGCGTGGAACAGGATACCGGACTCAGCCTGCGTCAGCATGGTCGTATCATTGTAGGAATCACCGGTTGCGATCACACGATAGTTCAGCAGCTGAAATGCACGTACAGACTGGCGCTTCGGGTCGCGCTGGCGCAACGTGTAGTCGGTGATGCGCCCTTCATCATTCACTTCCAGCTTGTGGCAAAGCAGAGCCGGGTAGCCAAGCTGCTTCATCAACGGAGCAGCAAACTCATAGAAAGTATCTGACAGGATCACCACCTGGAAGCGCTCCCGTAGCCAATCGATAAACTCACGGGCTCCTTCAAGTGGAGTCAGACGGCTGATGGTGTCCTGTATCTGAGGCAGGGTCAGGCCATGCTCATCCAGAATGCGAAGACGCTGCTTCATCAGTACGTCGTAATCCGGGATATCCCGGGTGGTGGCTTTAAGTTCCTCGATACCGGTTTCTTCAGCAAAAGCGATCCAGATTTCGGGAATCAATACACCTTCAAGGTCAAGACAAGCCAGTTCCACGCGGGACGCCTCCAGTCAGTTAATAAATTGCTCCACAATTTACCCTGTCATTCAGAGGCTTTCAATGCTCAAGGCCCGTTACAGCGGGCTTTTACGCTTAATGCTCAGGCAGATTGAGGCCTTCAAACAGCGCATCAACCTCATGCCGGTTGCTGCACGCCTGTACCTGACGTACCAGATCCGGTGTCAAATGAGGCGCAAAGGTCTGAATGAAGTCGTACATGTAGCCACGCAGGAAAGTTCCCTTGCGGAAGCCGATGCGGGTGATGCTATGCTCAAACAGATGGCTCGCATCGAGCGCGACCAGGCCTTCATCTTTGCCTTCCTCAAATGCCATGGTGGCGATGATGCCAACCCCAAGGCCCAGGCGTACATAGGTTTTAATCACATCCGAATCCACGGCGGTCAGCACCACCTTGGGCTCCAGGCCGCGATTGCTGAAAGCCTCATCCAGTTTTGAGCGGCCGGTAAAACCGAATACATAGGTAATCAACGGCCATTCGGAGAGTGCTTCAAGCGTCAGCTCCGGCAGCTCTGTCAGAGGGTGCCCTTTGGGTACGACAACAGATCGATTCCAGCGGTAACAAGGCATCATAATCAGATCACTGAAGTGGGACATGGCTTCAGTTGCAATGGCAAAATCAGCCGTGCCGTCAGCGGCCATCTCAGAGATCTGCATAGGCGTGCCCTGGTGAATATGCAGGGACACATCAGGGTAGATTTTGATGAAATCGTGGATGGTATCCGGCAGCGCGTATCGGGCCTGCGTATGAGTGGTTGCTATTTCCAGCTTGCCCTTTTTCTCGTCACTGAACTCCTGAGCAACCTGGCGAATTGCATCACACTTCTGGAGCACTTCTCCCGCAATGGCAAGAATCGCTTCGCCAGCGGGGGTTACACGGGTCAGATGCTTGCCACTGCGCGCAAACACTTCGACCCCGAGCTCGTCCTCAAGCAGTCGAATTTGCTTGCTTATGCCCGGCTGTGATGTGTACAGGCTTTGTGCCGTTGCCGAGACGTTGAGATCGTGATGAGCAACCTCCCAGATGTAACGCAGCTGCTGCAGCTTCATCGAAAAACCCTTGGAGTTATTAGATATTTTTTTAATATAACACTATAGAATAATGAAGAAAATCCCCTTGAATACAAGGGTTATCTTTCAGGCGCGATTTTTCAAGCGTTTGTTTTCCTCTTCCAGCCCCGCCACTCGTTTCTCCAGTGTTCCTGCACGCCCTTGAGCTTGGAGCAGCTGCTCTTCTTTCTCTTTAAGCAGGCCGCGAAGCTGATTCTCGCGACGGCCGCTCTCGCTGTTAAGGCCAACCTGCTTCTGGTTCAGTCGCTGTAATTCCTCTTCAAGCTGCCGTACACGTTCTTCGAGACGCTTGCTGCGATTGGTCTCGGTAAGAAGCTGCGCATTGAGCTGCGCGAATTCTCGCTGCTGCTGAACATCCTGCGCCTTCAGTTTGCGCAGTTCCTCATCCTGACTTTTGATTTGAGTTGTCTGGGTTTCCACTTTGACATCGCGTCGTGCCAGCAGCCCCTGGAGCTCATGTATTTCTCGGGTCAGCTCACCTTCTCTGCGCCCGGATTCATCACGCAGTTTTTCAAGCGCGTTGCGATAGTAGCGGGTATCAACTTCAGCCTTGGCAACCGTTTCCAGTCCGTGTCGCTGCTCGTCACGAATACGCTGATCAAATACACGCTTGGCATCTTCGTGTGCCTTGCGAAGGTGCGCCAATTCCTGGTCGGCATTGGAGCGCAGCTGCTCTTCCTTTTTTCGCAATGTCGTTTCGTTACCCAGGTTCTGACGCAGTACCTGAATTTCCGCTTCCAATGCCTGAGTCTGCTCACGCGCCTGGTCGAGCTTGACTCCCTGTTCTCGGTAACGGGCTTCCAGCTCCCCTACTTCACCTTGAGTACGGCGCAAGGCGTCGTCACAGGCACGCTGTGCCTGATCCAGTGAAGGATCCGGGCGCTGCATCTGCAGGCTTAGTTCGGTGTGGGCTTCCTGTACCGCCTGGTGCCAAATTCGACTGAACGTCTGTTTCATCACATCCGGCATATCGGGGATGTGAGGACTGGTATCACTGAGACGTACACGCGCTGGAAGTAACTGCCACCACTCAATCAGCCCCGTGTTAATTGTCTGTACCGCGTTGCACTGTTCCCCAAGGTCAATTTTCAGACGCTCCGGGGTGGGCGCTTCACCCGCCAGAAGACAACGATCGGCAGCAGCAAAAAGAGCCGCTTTCAGTTCTTTATCCATACTCGCTTCATCCTTATCACTGCGGGTGCACAACTGAGAGTTGCTGTAGCGAAGTCGCTGTCGCTTCGTCCAGAGGCGCATCGACCTGCAGTTTGTCACCATCAGGCAGAGTTAGTTCAAGGCGGGCTGCATGCAGCATGAGGCGCCTCAACCCAAGCTGACGAAAGCCGCTGTTATCCTCGTCGGGAGTATACTTGCTGTCACCAACTATCGGGTGCCCTACAAATTGCGTGTGAACCCTGATTTGATGAGTGCGTCCTGTCAGAGGTCTTGCCTCCACCAGAGTCGCAAGATCCCCAAAGCGCTGCAACACCTTAAACGACGTAATGGAAGCTTTGCCGTCAGGGTGTACTTTGACCATGCGCTCCCCCGATTTGAGTTCAAATCTCTGTAGCGGCGCATCCACCTGGTTACAGCGAGCCGTCCAGCGGCCAACCACCAGCGCGTGGTAAATCTTGCGAACCTTGCGTTCTCTCAATGCTTCATGAAGGTATCGCAGCATACTGCGTTTCTTGGCAACCATGATGCAGCCTGATGTATCGCGGTCGAGCCGATGCACCAGCTCGAGGAAGCGGCAATCTGGCCGCACCTGCCGCAAGGCTTCAATCAGGCCAAGGCTAACGCCGCTGCCGCCATGAACAGCAAGCCCTGCAGGCTTGTTGATGATCAACAGGCTGTCACTTTCGTACAGAATGGCCTCTTCAAGATGATCTGCCAGACCTTGCCCGACAGGTGCGGCCTCGCCACGCTGCGCTGTTCTGATCGGCGGGATGCGCACTACATCACCCGATTCCAGCCGAGTGTCCGGCTTTACTCGTTTCTTGTTAACACGGATCTCGCCCTTGCGAAGAATCCTGTAAATCATACTCTTGGGCACACCTTTTAATGCAGTGCGCAAAAAGTTATCGACTCGCTGGCCGGCTTGATCCACATCCACTTCCAGATAACGGACCTGATGCTGTTCATTTTCTGCTGTATGCGTCATAAAGACGAACTGACTCTCAATTGATGCCTATGGGGTTAGCTGTTATATTCTACCGATGCCGCAGGCGGTTGGCTTTAGTAAATTTGGAATCCATGCAGCCGGCCCCGCCATTTAATTCAGGATGAGTGGCCGCTCAAGACCCCGACCCACGGCAGAATACTGAGATCCCAACATGGGGTCACAAACTTTTTACGTAACGCTTTCACGGCCTTCGCCTGACAGGAAGGTCCAGTTGGAGGTGAAGACGCACACTGACCAGGAACCTGCCCGCACCATCAGGGCAGCCACAGCCAGAACCTATAACGACATGGGTCAGCGTTTCCTTCACCGCCGATATGCAGTACGCCGTTTGCGTGACTGCAGGCAAGACTGCAACCCGCGGCTGCCAATCCAAAGACTGGACATCAGACTCTTTACCCTCTGCTTGCGCAGGGCGTAAAGCGTTGCGTTTATGAGAACGCACACAACATGAAAAGAATGCTTATCAACGCAACTCAGCCCGAAGAGTTGCGCGTTGCGCTGGTTGACGGCCAGCGTCTGTTCGATCTGGATATAGAATCCGACAGTCGCGAACAGAAAAAAGCCAACATCTACAAAGGCCGCATCACCCGGGTTGAACCCAGCCTGGAGGCGGCCTTTGTTGATTTTGGTGCAGAGCGCCATGGCTTTTTGCCGCTTAAAGAGATCGCCCGCGAATACTTCTGCAAGCAGCCCGAACGTGGCCAGCGTCCCAATATCAAGGAAATGGTCAAGGAAGGCACTGAAGTCATCGTTCAGGTCGATAAGGAAGAGCGTGGCAACAAAGGGGCAGCGCTGACCACTTTCATCAGCCTTGCTGGTCGCTATCTTGTTCTGATGCCTAACAACCCACGTGCCGGCGGCATTTCTCGCCGCATCGAGGGTGACGACCGCGCTCAGCTCAAGGAGGCGCTGTCAGGTGTCAATATCCCCGACGGCATGGGCGCCATTGTGCGTACCGCTGGCATTGGTCGCAGTTCTGAAGAACTGCAGTGGGATCTGGATTACCTGATCACCCTTTGGGATGCCGTCAAGGAAGTTAATCAGCGCCCTGCTCCCTTCCTGGTCTATCAGGAAAGCAACGTGGTCATTCGTGCCATCCGTGATTACCTGCGCGCTGACATCGGCGAAGTGCTAATTGACAACCCAACCGTGTACGAACAGGCCGTTCTGTTTGCACAGCAGGTGATGCCGAGTTACGAGAACCGCATCAAGCTGTACAAGGAGCAGACTCCACTGTTCAACCGTTTCCAGATTGAAAGCCAGATCGAGACCGCGTTTGAACGCGAAGTCAAACTGCCTTCCGGCGGCTCCATTGTTATCGATCCCACTGAAGCGCTGGTATCTATCGACATCAACTCTGCCCGCGCAACCCGCGGTGGTGACATCGAAGAAACAGCATTGCAGACCAACCTGGAGGCGGCCGAGGAGATCGCACGCCAGCTTCGCTTGCGTGATATCGGCGGACTTATCGTAATCGATTTCATCGATATGACGCCGATCAAAAACCAGCGTGAAGTGGAGAACCGCCTGCGCGATTCACTCAAACTTGACCGCGCCCGCGTTCAGATGGGGCGAATCTCACGCTTCGGCCTGCTTGAAATGTCACGTCAGCGTCTTCGCCCTTCACTGAGTGAGTCTCGCGGCATGGTCTGTCCGCGTTGCCACGGCCAGGGGACTATTCGCGATACGGAATCACTGGCACTGTCGATTCTGCGCCTGATTGAGGAAGAATCCTCCAAGGATCGCACATCACAGATTCGCGCCATCCTGCCAGTCACCGTTGCCACCTATCTGCTCAACGAAAAACGTCATGAGGTGCACAACGTCGAACTGCGTCATCAGGTGCGTGTCGTCATCGTACCCAACCCGAACATGGAAACACCGCACTACGAAGTAGTTCGCCTGCGTGACGATCATACAATTGCCACCACCCATGATGCGAGCTACACCCTGCAGCCAGAGATCGAGGTCGAAACACCTGATCCTGGTCGTGCCGTGCCAGTCAAGCGCGAGCAGGCTGCCGTGAAAGCGGTTGTACCACCCACTCGCGCACCACAGGGGAAAACCGAAGCAAACACTCCCGTGGCAACTCCTGAAAAGTCCACTGCCCAGACACCGCCTGTCACAGCAGCACCTGCCGCCGCTTCGGCCTCTTTTGGTGAACGCGTACTGGCTACATTGCGCACTCTGTTCGGAGGCAAGGCCGAGTCTGCTCCAGCCAAGGATGATAAGCAGGCAGCGCAGCCCGGCATCTCAAGCAATAATGATGCAAACGACAACCGCAGCAACCGAGGCAACCGTGACAACCGTGACAGCGGTCGTGACAATAAGCGCCGCGCACGCGAGCGCCGCGAGAATGATCGTCGCCGCAACAGCCGTGAGCGTCGTGACAGCGATGAGGTCATTACGGTTGAGCGTGATGCCAACCTGCCACCGATTGGCGAAACCGGCAACGGTGACAAAGAGAAGAAAGAAAACAATGGCCGCAGCCGCCGCCGTCGCAGTCGCAACCGTCGCGATGAGCAGTCACCCCGTCAGGAGAATACCGCAGCTGAGGACAACCAGAGCAGTAATACACCTGAAAGCAAGTCTGAGGCACTGCAGTCTCAAGCACCCCAGGCCGAGGTAACAGAAGAAGGCAGCCGCAGTCGCCGTCGTGGACGCCGTCGTCGTAACACCGAACAACGCAGCGCCACTCGTACACCTCTACCTCAGGAAATGCGTGACGAAAAGGCTGAAGACGAAATTCAGACTCTGCTTGCTGAAGACAAGATCACCAATGCTACCTTGGCAGCGCCTGATGATGCTACTGAGCAAACTGAAGTGGTTACGGCCGAGGTCAGCCCTGCAGCGATGCACGATTCTGCAGACCAGGTTCAGCCGCAAGTCGCTGAGACAGCCACTGAAGCGGTAGAAACCTCAGCTATCGAAAACGAGTCTTCAACTGCACAACAAGAGTCGTCGTCCAAAGAGGAAGCCGCTTCGGCAACCACTTCTACTGAAGTTGTGCCGGATGTACCAGCACCGGAAGAGACTGCGACATCATCTGCCACGGAAGCCGAGCCAGCTGATGAACAGCCCTCTGCTGTAGAAAAAGCTGCAGCAGCCGAGCAGGCTGACTCAGTCGACACTGCCACTGAAGAGGACAGCAACGAACGAAAACGCTCCAGTCGTTCACGTGGGCGTGACCGTCGCGGTCGTGGCAAATCTCGCCAGGATGAGGCTGCCGATGCTGAACAGACCCAGCCTGCAACTGATGCCGAAACCAGTTCGGTTGCAGAAATGGTGGAAGCATCAGCGCAGGCTGTGCCTGACACCGCTGTCGAGCTGTTTGCCCAGAGCGAGGACGATACACCCAAGGTGGCTGTTGAGTCCCCCGCTACCGATCAGCACAGTGATCAGGAAGCGAACCGGAAAGAAGCTGCAGAAATAGACCCTGCTACAGTGGAAGCTCATACTGTAAAAGCGGAGCTGCAGCCAGCTGAGTCTGAGTCTGAGTCTGATAATCAGCAGCCTGCTGCAGCGGAAGAGAAAGCTGAAGCTGCAACTGAAGCCAATGAGACAAAAGCCGAGGCAGACGATACCTCTTCTACCAAGCCCGCGTCTCGCCGCCGTGCTCGTCGTGCGCCCAATGACCCACGCGAAGTGCGCCGTCGTCAGCAGGCAGACAATAAGGACAGTGATCTGTAAGGTTCACAGATAAAAAAACCGCAGCGGCGAACGCCCCTGCGGTTTTTTTTATCCGTTAGTTACTGCACATTGCGATCAGGGATAAAAACGTGGCTCCGGTTCCAGAATGACGCCGAAACGCTCCTGCACCGCCCTTTGCACATGCATGGATAGATGTTCAATATCCTCACGGTGAGCAGCGCCAAGATTTACCAGCACCAACGCTTGCTGAGCAAACACGCCAGCGCGATCGAGGGCAAACCCTTTCAGACCACATTGATCGATCAGCCAGCCTGCAGCCAGTTTATAACCACCAGTGTCAGCATAGGCAACGAGATTCCCGAACCGATGCTTCAGTTGCTCATACTTCTCAACCGATACCACCGGGTTCTTGAAAAAGCTGCCGGCATTACCGATGTCTAAGGGGTCAGGCAGTTTCGTACGACGGATTCTACACACTGTATCGAATACACGCTCCGGTGTGACAGGACCGTTGCCAAGTCCATCTCTCAGGCCTGCATAGCTCACTTCCGCTGTAAACTGCCGCGCAAGGCAAAACTCCACAGCCGTGATAACGTACCGCTCAGGCTCACTGCTTTTAAACAGGCTGTCTCGGTAACCAAACCGACACGCCTCTGGAGTCAGGTCACGCTGGCGGTGCTCGTGTCGATCAAACACCTCGACTGCACTGATTCGATCCTTAAGCTCAACCCCGTAGGCACCGATATTTTGTACCGGTGCCGCTCCAACGGTTCCCGGTATCAGGGCAAGATTCTCAAGTCCGTAGAGTCCCTGCCTGATCGACCTTTCAACTGTTGCATGCCAATTTTCCCCGGCCCCTACACGCAAACGGACATGATCTCCCGGCAGGTCAGACAGTTGCCATCCACGAATCATTATCCGCGCAACCAGCCCCGGCACACGATCAGCCAGCACCAGATTACTGCCGCCGCCAAGCAGCAACAGCGGCATAGGGTGATGCTTCAACCACTGCTCCAGTTGCTTCAACTGATCAGCGGCATGAATTTCAGTGTAGTACTCAGCCACTGCTGGCAGCCCGAACGTATTCAGGGCCTGCAGGGGATATTCAGTCCTGAGTTGTAGCGATTCAGTCACGGCACCCACCAGAACGCAGGTGCCGCAACAGGCCTGCAGAAGCCGCCTCTACCAAATCGAGTACTTCATCGAAGCCTTGTTCACCGGAAGTGTAATAGGGGTCTGGGACTTCGCGAACACGACTGTTGGCTGCAAATTCCAGAAAGAGGCCAAGATGGCCGCGAAAGTCTGCAGGACAACGCCTACGAAGCTCGCGCAGGTTGGCATCATCCATCGCCAGAATATAGTCAAACCGACCAAAATCCTCATCCACAACAGTCCGAGCACGCAAGTGCTCAAGTGAGTACCCCCGCCGTGCCGCTGCGGCTCGACTACGTGGGTCCGGTGCCTTGCCAACATGCCAGTCACCGGTACCCGCCGAGTCAACATCAACCCTCATGTCGCCATTGTCTTGACTCAACAAATGCTCAAACACGCCATGTGCCGTTGGTGATCTGCAGATATTGCCTAAGCAAACAAAAAGAATGCGCGTTGGTTTAGTCATCCCTACCCCTGCTATTTACGTACCAACAGCTGGCGGATGCGTTCCAGATCTTCAGGCGTATCAACCCCTGCAGGCGGTGTTTCATCAGCCGCATCCACATGGATGCCAACACCATTCCAGAGTGCACGCAGCTGTTCCAGGCATTCGGTCTGTTCCAAGGGTGCTGGTGGCCAACGAACAAAGTCATTCAGCAACTTGACCCGATAGGCATACAGGCCAATATGCCTTTGCCAGGAAAACCCTTCCGGCATTGTGGACCGACCTACCTCACTCATGAAGCTGTCACGCGGCCAGGGTATTGGTGCGCGACTGAAATACAGTGCCATGCCCTGGTGGTCGGTCACCACCTTGACTACGTTGGGGTTGACTAGCGCATCAACCGTTTCGATCGGCTCGGACAGGGTTGCAATTCCAGCCATCGGCAGTGCCATAAGGTTGTGTGCAACCTGGTTGATGATTCTGGGTGGAATCAAGGGTTCATCGCCCTGAACGTTCACCACAATATCGTCGGCGTAAAACCCCAGCTTGTGAACGACCTCCTGTAGCCGGTCAGTACCGGAAGGATGGTCGTCTGAAGTCATGCATACTTCAGCGCCAAAGTTCTGGGCAACATGTGCAATACGCTCATCATCCGTTGCAATGATGACGCGAACTGCTTCACTTTCACAGGCACGCTCATAGACATGTTGCAACATCGGTTTGCCGGCAAGATCCGCCAGCGGCTTGCCCGGAAAGCGGCTGGAAGCATATCGAGCAGGAATGACAACTGAAAAACTCATGGCTTACTTGCTCTCTTTGAGTCGTTCATCGGTCGTCAGGGTACGGGCCTCGGACTCCAGCATGACCGGAATATCGTCTCTGATCGGGTAGGCCAGGCCGCTGGCACGGCAGATCAGCTCATTGCTTTCCCTGTTCCACTCAAGCGGTGCCTTGGAGACTGGGCAAACGAGAATATCAAGCAGTTTCGGATCCATCTTTGTGTCCTGTGGGTTGTGCCGACCTGGAGGTCAGGCGTGTCAGCAAGGTCTGCTCTACATGAGCATCCAGCTGGGCATCCACTCTAAGAGCCCAGCCATTGGCAAGATCGAACTGGCTGCATTTTACCGCATCTTTCTCGGTCATGATCAACGGTAACCCGGATCCAAAGCTGAGTGCATCTTCATTCAGGTTTGCATGGTCAGCCATAGGGTGCTCAATCGGATCAAAGCCCAGTTCACGCAGAGTTTGAAAAAAACGGGCCGGGTTACCAATACCAGCTACCGCATCGACACGTCGCTCAAGTGGCCAGGTATCGGCCGTTATGGCGTCACCACCAGCAAGCGGATACAGTTTTCCAGCTTCAAGATTCATTGGGCACCATGGCAGGCGAAGATCAGTCAGCTGCTTTCGTGCGGTTGGTGAAAGCGGGCCATTGACGACCACGAGATCCACCAGCTGCAGCCGTTCTGGAGGCTCACGCAGAGGCCCCTCCGGCAGACAGCGCCCATTGCCAAGTCCTCGAGCACCGTCTATCACTGCGATTTCAACCGTACGCGGCAATGCATAGTGCTGCAGGCCATCGTCACTGATCAGAACATCGCAGGCATGATGCTGCAGAAGCTCACGTGCAGCCGCAACGCGATTCGGATCAATATACAGTGGCACTCCTGTTCGCCGCACTATCAGACAGGGCTCATCTCCCCCTTCCCGGGTTGAAGTAGAAGATGTAACTGGCCATGGGTAGCACGCCGGCTTGGCGCCATAGCCTCGACTGATAACGCCCGGTGTCCAGCCATGTCTTCGCAGCAGTTCAATCAGCGCGATGGTTAGAGGAGTCTTGCCCGTTCCCCCTACACTGATATTGCCCACGATGATCACAGGGACCGGCAGCTGATTTTCCGCGGACGCTTCGAAGCGTTTCGAAAACCTCTTGCGGGCAACCCGCTCCACCAGCGCTGACAGTGGTCTCAGCAACTTCAACCAACGGGCATTGCGATACCAGGCAGAGGCTAGTGACATCAGTCGGCGCTGGTTTTTTGAGTGGTGATGCTGAGCTTGCTGAAACCCAGCTTTCCGGCTACATCCATGACGGTAACCACCGACTGGTGTGCCGCCTGTGCATCTGCCGTGATAATGAATGGCACGTCACGCGCCTCACCTGCGAGCTTGAGCAACGCACGTCGCAGAGTCAGGGCATCGCTGCTCACCAAAGATTCGCCATTGATTGTGTACTGCCCTTCAGCTCCTACAACTACATCAATGCTGTCTGTCTGCTGCTGGGCTTCTCCTTCTGCAGAGGCCTCCGGCAAACTGATGGTCAAGTGAGCTTCGCGCGTGAAGGTGGTGGATATCATAAAGAAAATCAGCAGCAGAAAGACCACATCAATCAAAGGTGTCAGGTTGATATTGATCTCTTCCCTGCGTTGACGTTGAAATTTCACCCTGGACTCCGTTAGCGAATATCAACTTCACGATCGCCATGGATCGCTTCGACCAGCTTGATCGACTCCTGCTCCATGGTCAGTACCAGAGAGTCGACGCGCCGCTGGAAATAACGGTGCATGACCAGGGCGGGAATGGCAACAGACAAACCTGCCGCCGTGGTTAGCAATGCCTCGGAGATGCCACCAGCCAGCACCCCGGCGTTGCCAGTACCTTGAATCATGATCTCCGTGAACACCTTGATCATGCCAATGACAGTACCCAACAGACCCAGCAGCGGTGTTATGGCAGCAATGGTCCCCAGAGGGTTCAGGAACCGCTCCATATCGTGCACCACATGTGAGGCCTCTTCCTGGATACTCTCTTTCATGATGTCACGACCATGACGGGAGTTGTTCATGCCGGCCACAATGATACGCCCGAGTGGGCTTTCCTGTCGGATAACACTCATGTACTCGGCAGTGAGAGTACCACTGCGCGTCATTTCCCAGACTTGGGCCAACAGTCCCGGGGGGGTAATTTTCCGTGGGCGCAACACCATCAGCCGCTCCAGGCAGATAGCCAGCGCAACCACTGAACAGGCAACAATTGGCAGCATCAGCCAGCCACCAGCGACAATAAGTTCAAACACCTTCAGATCACCTCCTGTTGATTGAAATAACTCTAACACAGCCCCATAGGCAGGAGTAGGCGTTAACCAGCTGTCCAGTAACGCTTTTTAAGTTCTCTGTGTGAGATCACGCTACAGCTGTTACTGTCAGCTTTCAGCAGCAGCGCACCTTGCCTAGCAGTAATGCTCCAGGGGATGTCGCGGTTCTCGATGCGTTCAATGACATCGGCATGCGGATGACCGAAGCGATTGCCATATCCGGCACTGATCACAACATGTTCTGGCATGGCGTAATCCAATAACGCCCCTGCAGTGGAATCACGACTGCCATGATGCCCAGCTACCAGCCAGGTAACCGGTTCAATTTGCCCTGACGACAGCAGGCGATATTCACCACTCTGACTCAGATCACCGGTCAGCAGCAGTGAACAGCGCCCATTGCTGACCCTCAACACACAGGAGCGATCATTGCTGCTGAGGTCTGCATAGTCGCCGAAGGGGTCCAGCAAGGTGAACGAGATGTCCCCTATTTGCCAGCTGCCGCTGCGACACTCCTGCACCTGTGCATTGGGAAGCTCTTCACCTCCCAGCAACGTACCGATTGCATATCCCTGCCGCAACGCTGCAAAACCTCCGCTGTGATCCGCATCTGCGTGACTGACTACCACCCACTCAAGTTCAGGGCGAGCCTGGCTGCGAAGATAGGGCTCCACTGTATATGCAAAGGCTGAACGTCCATTACCAAATCCGGGACCGGTGTCGTAGAGAAGGCGGCCCTCTGCCGTTTCAATCAGGATTGCCTGCCCTTGGCCAACATCAAAAACCCAGGCATTGAAATGTCCTCTTGATGGCTGAGACACCGGCAGAGCAAGCAACGGCAAACAGGGCAACAGTGCGATGGCCCGTATTCGAAACGGCAGCGGCAGTAATATGATTGCTGAACCCAAAATGGCCAGCACCAGCAACGTCAGACTCGGGCGACCGACCTGCAGCAACAGACCTGGAATCTGTGCAGCCCATTGCAGCAGCCCCCAGATCATCTCAAGGTTCCAGTTCAACAGCGTCGCGGCATCAGGCCACTGAAGCACTAACAGAAGCAGAACCGGCAGCGCCCAGATCGTGGCCGAGATCCAAGGCACGGCAATGAGATTCATCACAATCCCCGCCGGACTGAGCTGATTGAAGTTCATAACCATAACCAGAGACATGCCAGCAAACAGTGTCAGCTGTAACCGCCACCACTCTCCGGGCAAGCGTAACCAGACACAGGAGAGCGGCTGCTGCCGGCGTTGCTGCAGCTGCCAGAGAATCAGTGCCACCGCGCCAAAGGAAAGCCACAGCCCCGGCTCCAATATCGCCAGCGGCTGTACGGATACTATCACCAGCAACGAAAGCTTTAGGCGCTGCCAGCCTGACAGGCTCAACAATTGCCAGTTACCCAGCAGAAACACCACAAGCATTAGCCACGCGCGCTGTACTGGTAATCCCCAGCCTGCCAGTGCCGCATACAGAGTCGCCAGCAGCAAGGCAGCAGCGGTTGGCAGCCAGCGACTGCACCCCATCCAACCGCACAACTGCAGGGGCACCGCGATCAGCCGTCCAAACAGCCAGCCCAGCGTTGCCATTACGGCAATATGCAAACCACTGACGACCAGCAAATGTGCAGTTCCGGTACGGCGCAGCCATTCCCAGTGCTGATCATCCAGCCCTGTGCGATCACCAATGATCAATGCACTTAAGGTGTTTGCTGCCTGTAGTTCAAATTGCTCGTGCAGCCAGTTTTTGACTCTCATACGCACCACACCCACACCGAAAGATTCTGCAGGTTTATGCTTCACAAGCGTGCGGATATACCCGCGCGCATCAAGACCCGAAGCAAGGTAGTAGCGTTCAGTATCTCTTGCTTCGGGGTTGTGTAGCCCCCTTGGAGCGCGAAGACGTATGACGGCCTTGATCTCATCACCAAAGCCGAAACGGATATCAGTATGGTAAACACTGAGCCGAATGCGTCGCAGCCGTTGATGAGTGGGTAAATCCGACTCTACAGTCAGGACGGCAAGCTCAAATACCTGCCGCTGGTCATCGTACTGAACCAGACTGTCCACTAGACCGGAAATCTGCAGATCCTGCGCTTGAGGGCTAGATGGCAAACGATGATGCAACTGCCAGGCCCCCCAAATAGCAGCAACAGCCACACCAAGGAGATAAAACAGAAGCGATTGGCGAAGCCGCTTGAAGCGCAATAGTAGCAGCAACAGAGCCAACAATGCGGCATAGGTCAGTGACGGCAACAGTGCTACTGTAAGAATTCCGCCGATATACGCGATCATCCTTGATCTCCGAGTTGGCTTGGCAGAGCACAGGCGGCATAATGTGGCCACTTTCAGACTCTGGCCGCGACTGTTTCTCATGCCTCGAAAGCTGATCCGAAAATTCATGCCCGACGAACACAAGCTGCGCAACCACCGTCACTTGGGTTGGCTCGGCCGTCATCTGCATGACCCCAACCTCTGGCACCTCACACGCAAGTCCGTTGCGCGTGCCTTTTTGGTGGGGCTTTTCTGTGCATTCCTGCCCATACCAGGGCAGATGTTGGTCGCGGCACTGATCGCCGTGCTGGTCTCCAGCAATCTGCCGATATCAGTCGGACTGGTGTTTATTACCAATCCTCTGACAATGCCGCCCATCTTTTACCTTTCCTACCGTCTCGGCGTTTGGGTACTGGGCATTGAACGCGGCATTGCCAGTGAGCACACCTGGAACCTGCAGACCCTTCAGACCGAGCTTACATCCATCTGGTGGCCTCTTTTAGTGGGCTCCATCATATGCGGGGTTTTCAGCGGCCTGATCGGTTATTTTCTGATAAACCGTTTCTGGATCTGGCATGTCAACAAGAGCTGGCGCCGCCGCATACTGTCACGCAGCCGCCGACCAAAGGACAATACCTGAGCAAGGCTTCAGGCGTCAAAACGCCCATCCACCAGCTCATATACGCGTCCCATTCTTTCAGCCAGTTGCATGTCATGCGTCACAATAACAAATGCCGTATCAAGCGTCTGATTAAGCTCATCCAAGTAGTGTTGAACATCAGCCGCCGTATGTCGGTCCAGGTTGCCGGTAGGCTCATCCATCAAGACACAGGCCGGCTCCATCACCAATGCTCTGGCAATGGCCACACGTTGACGCTCCCCGCCACTGAGCTGGGCTGGCTTGTGTGCAAGCCTGTGCCCAAGACCAACCCGCACCAGTGACTGCTCGGCACGTTCGATTGCCTGTTTGGAGTTCATATCTCCGATTAGAAGTGGCATTGCCACATTTTCCAGTGCCGTAAACTCATGCAGCAAGTGATGAAACTGATACACAAACCCAAGCGACTGGTTACGCAAACGACATCGTTGCGTTTCGGAAATCGAGTACAACGCCTGACCTGCCACTTCAACTTCACCACTATCCGGCGTATCCAATCCTCCGAGGATATTCAGTAGGGTACTTTTGCCGCTGCCCGAACTACCCACTATGGCTACGCGCTCTCCCACAGCCACGGTCAGACTGATGTCGTGCAACACTTCGACTGTATTACCCGCTTCTTCATAACGCTTGTTGATATTACGACAGCTGAGCACTGGCTCACTCATAACGCAGGGCCTCCGCGGGCTGGGTTCGTGATGCTCTCCAGGCTGGATAAAGCGTGGCGACAAAGCTAATCAGGAGAGCGGCAGAGGTAATAAGCCCAACATCCGACCACACCAGCTCAGAGGGCAGGTAACTGATAAAATAGACCTCGGATGACAGAAACTGGATTCCCAGCATGCGCTCAACCCAAGCCACCAGGTCAGTCACGGTCAGTGCCAATGTGACCCCAAGCCCAACGCCGAGTGCCGTTCCAATGAAGCCGATCAAAACGCCCTGCACCATAAAAATCCGCAGGATACTGGCAGGAGTTGCGCCCATGGTGCGCAAAATCGCAATATCCGAACGCTTGTCTGTGACTACCATCACCAGTGTGGATACAATATTGAACGCAGCCACAAACACAATCAAAAGCAACAGCAGCGCAATCATGCGTTTTTCCATCTGAATAGCCTGAAACAGGTTGCCGTGTGTACGAGTCCAGTCGCTGACATAAAACGGCCGCTCCTGCGCCATAGCTACCCTTCTGGCAAGCTCTGGTGCCTTGAACAGATCGTCCAGTTTAAGCCGGAGTCCATCTACGCGCCCCGGCTGCATTCGCTTGAGTCTGGCGGCATCGTCGATATGGATATACGCCAGATTGGCATCCAGTTCGGCACCCACCGAGAACAGGCCCGCCACCGTAAAACGTTTCATGCGGGGAACCACACCTGCCACACTGACCGAAGCTTCGGGCAACACCAGTGTCACCTTGTCACCCACACTGACACCAAGAAACCTGGCGAGCAACTCGCCCAACACGATGTTGTACTCCCCCGCCTGCAGTAACCCGGTCTCACCCTGCTGCATATGATCGCTGATTATCGACACTTCATTTTCAACCCCGGGGTCAATGCCATTGACCTGCACGCCCTGCACTCGACCATAACTGGTCAACATGCCCTGGGCCTGGACAAACGGCGCTACACCAGCCACTCCCGGCTCGAGACGAATTTCCGTGGCCAGCTCTTGCCAGCCATCAAGACCTTCATCTCCATAGGCTCCAAGCGTGGCATGCGGCACCATGCCGAGAATGCGCTGACGAAGCTCGCGGTCAAATCCATTCATGACAGAGAGCACCAGAATGAGCGCCGCCACGCCCAGCATCAGCCCAAGCATTGATACAAGTGAAATGAAGGAGATGAAATGATTCCCGCGTCTGGCTGCGGTGTAGCGCAGTCCGACAAAAAGCGACAAAGGTCTGTACATGTGGCCGGTTTCAATCACTGTTGTGGCCGCAGCTCTAACAGCAGCGACACTATGTTGGTTATACTGAATGTTACGCGATTCTATCACTAACCGCAGGAGTATTAACGTGTCTGAAAGGCGTCAATACTATCGGATCGATCATCCGGTCATCATTGAACACAAATGTGTCAGTGACGAGGATGTGGCTCATTCAAATCAGCCGTTCCAATTTGAGGTATCTGCCTATTTTTCATTGCAGGCACAATTGCACGCAATCGATGCCGAGTGTAGCCATTATCTGCACCGGATCAGTGAGAATTCTGCCCCCCTGAGCGCCTACCTCCAGTCCCTTAACAGAAAGATAGAACTGATTGCACAAGCACTGACTGCCGACAGCCTGAAGCTGGACCAGGGGGAACCCCAGTTCATCAACCTAAGTGAAGGCGGCATCAATTTTTTGTCTCAGCAGTCACTGGAGCCGGGACAGGCACTGGCCCTTAAACTGGTATTCACCGAGTCAAGGCTTGGCATGATGCTCTATGCTCGTGTGATTCGTTCCGAGGCCCAGGCCGAAGGCTTCGAAGTTGCTGCAGAGTTCCTGCATATGCCTGAAAACTGTCGCACCCAGCTTGCCCGCCTGATTCTTGAAGCGCAGGCTCGGCAACGCCAGAACGAGCTCTATCAGGAATGAGCATGACCACACCTACGCCTCATCCGAAACTCTACCTGCTGGCCATGGGAGCCGGTTTTGCCGGCCTGATTGCATGGTTCGTGATTGGGCGCTCACTGGGTATATTGGACTGGATAAGCGGCCTGTTTCCTGCGTCCCATGCAGGCGCCGGACTTATGGTCGCCATCATGGCACTGATGACACCCGGCTTTCTGCTGTGGAAATACTATAACCGTTGGATTGAAAAGCGTCTCAAGGTGAAGGGGCGTTATTACGAAGATGGTGTCTATCTGCCTCCAAAGCAGAAATGAAACAGCCGGGCTGGGCCCGGCTGAAAAATTCAACACACCAAAGTCGGTTACTTAAAGGTTCGCAACCCTGTTGAGCCCGGAAATAGCAGCAACACGGTAGGCTTCAGCCATGGTCGGATAGTTGAAGGTTGTGTTGATGAAATATTTCAGTGTATTCGCCTCACCCGACTGGCTCATGATCGCCTGGCCAATGTGAATGATCTCCGAAGCCTGATCGCCAAAACAGTGGATACCAAGAATCTGAAACGTTTCACGATGGAAGAGCACCTTCAGCATGCCTACAGGTTCACCGGAAATCTGGGCACGTGCCGTGTCCTTGAAGAACGCCTGCCCAACTTCATAGGGCACACATTCCGCTGTCAGCTCCTCTTCTGTTTTGCCGATGGAGCTGATCTCCGGGATGGTATAGATGCCGGTCGGGACATCATTGATATAGCGGAAATCATCCGCTGACAACATGTCAGCCGATGCAGACCGCCCCTGATCCAGGGCAGCCGATGCCAGGCTCGGCCAACCGATCACATCACCGACCGCATACACCCCATCGGCCTCGGTGCGATAGTGTTCATCGACTGCCAACTGACCCCGGCTGTTGGCTTCAAGTCCAATCTTGTCGAGCCCCAGACCCGCCGTATTGCCACTGCGGCCATTGCACCAGAGAAACGCATCGGCACGTATCTTCTTACCGGACTTCAATTCGATGGTGACACCATGCGCGTCGCCGGTGACCGATTTGTAGTCTTCGTTATGGCGAATTTTTACAGCGTTATTACGCAGGTGATAGCTCAACGCATCGGAGATTTCATCATCAAGGAATGAAAGCAGTCGATCACGCATATCAATCAGGTCAACTTTAACCCCAAGACCACTGAAAATGGACGCGTATTCACAGCCTATGACGCCGGCGCCAAAAATCACCAGCGTACGCGGTGTGTGACTCAGCTTGAGAATGGTATCGGAGTTATAAATACGCGGATGCGCGAAATCGATATCCGGTGGGCACCAGGGACTGGAGCCGGTTGCGATCACAAAGTTGCGGCTGCGCAAGGTTTCCTTCGAATTATGCTCACCCGCCACCTCAATCTCACCAGGCTTCTGGAAGTGGGCGCGGCCGAAAAAGACATCAACCCGGTTGCGGGCGTAGAAATTGGTCCGCAGCATTACCTGATTGGATATCACCTTTTCCGCACGCTTAAGCACCTTGGGAAAGGAAAACCAGCGCGGTTCGCCGATATCACGGAACATGGGGTTAGTGTTGAACTCAATGATCTGCTTGACCGAGTGTCGTAATGCCTTGGAGGGAATCGTGCCCTTGTGAGTACAGTTCCCGCCCACGGTATTCTGCTCTTCGACAATGGCAACACGGCGGCCCTGCTTGGCAGCATTGATCGCAGCGCCTTCGCCAGCCGGACCGGAGCCAATCACAACGACATCATAGTCATACACAGCCATTACTTTCCCCTTAGTAGAAAACGAGATCGGAGCCAACCACTCCGCCCTTGGTTGCTGACCAGCATAGAGATACTGCCGGCAACAACCAATTAGCTTTTAGGTTTAACCTCATAGGCAAGATCACCACCAACATTGCTCTGTTGACGCTCCTGCTCTTCATCACACTTGTTCGGATCACCGCCACAAATGTCACATACGGTATCCATGCCAACGGCACTCATGCCGCCACAGGAACCGGTAATTGGCTTACGCCCCATCAACACCCCCACAGACATGGCTGTGATGATCAACAGCAGCGCAGCGAAGGTCAGAATCATGGTTTCCATTACATACCTCCGAGCATTATCAGTTCAGATAGGCCTCAAACTCAGGCGTGGCGCGGGTTATAAACCCCTCTGCACCCTTGCTGATGAAAAAGGCCTTCACATTATGTTCGATAGCAAAATTGTACCCCTGTTCCTCTCCCATCACCATGAGTGCAGTGGCAAGTGCGTCTGCTTCTGCACAGGTGGGCCTGATCACCGTTACCGAAGCCAGGCGGTGAGTGATGGGACGCGCGGTGCGGGGATCAATGGTATGGGAGTAACGTACACCATCTTCTTCGAAATAATTACGATAATCGCCTGACGTCGCGACCGCATCACTTTCAAGGCTTATAATCGTCTGAGCCACACGCTCAGCGCCGGCCACAGGCGCCTCGATCGCAAGCTTCCAGGCTGAGCCGTCCGGTTTAAGCCCCTCTGCTCGTAGCTCACCTCCAATTTCAACCAGGTAGCGATCAATCCCCTCTTGCTCCAGCAGATTGGCCAGTGCGTCTACACCATAACCCTTGGCGATTGCTGAAAGGTCAATGTACTGCTCACCGAGACGCCGAACCTGTCGGGTTGCAGGTATCAGCTCAACAAACCGGTACCCAATCCGCTCCCGCAAATGTTCAATCTGCTCGTCCGTCGGTGCATGTATTATCCGGCCATCCGGCCCAAACCCCCAGAGGTTCACCAGCGGGCCTACGGTTACATCAAATGCACCGTCGGTCCACTCGCTGATCCGTTGCGACTCCTGCAATACAAACATCAGCTCTGCAGGAATGGTCTGAGCATAACCAGGCTCAACACTATTGAGTTTCGACAGCTCCGAGTCGTCAATGTAGGTCGACATTTGACGATTGACTTCAGCCAGCAAAGCACCGGCCTTGGCACGAATCGAGGCGACACGGGTGTCATCCTCGGCAACCCACTTCACGCTAAAGCTGGTTCCCATCGTTAAACCGTCAAAGGAAACAATGCGCTCTCGGGGGCGACTGTCACACCCCAGCAGCCCCAAAACAAAAACGGCCAGCAGCGAAGCTGCCAGCCATTTTGTCAGACGTATCTGATTAGCCATCAATATCAGCCACCAAAGTCGTCCAGCAGGATATTCTCAGGCTCGACACCCATGTCTTCAAGCATCTTGATAACGGATGCATTCATCATTGGCGGTCCGCACATGTAGTATTCGCAATCTTCCGGGGCCTCATGCTCCTTCAGATAGTGTTCATACAGCACGTTATGGATGAAGCCCGTATAGCCGGTCCAGTTATCCTCCGGCAGAGGATCGGACAGGGCCAGATGCCAGGTAAAGTTCTCATTCTCTTCAGCCAGCTTGTCGAACTCTTCCACATAGAAAGCCTCACGTACGGATCGAGCACCGTACCAGAAGGAGATCTTGCGCGTGGAGTTAAGGCGCTTGAGCTGATCAAAGATGTGTGATCGCATTGGCGCCATGCCAGCACCACCACCGATGAAGACCATCTCATTATCGGTTTCCTTGGCGAAGAACTCACCGAAGGGTCCGTAAACGGTAATGGTGTCACCCGGCTTCAGGCTGAAGACGTAAGAGGACATCTGCCCCGGCGGAATACCCTGGCTGCCCGGAGGCGGCGAGGCAATACGGATATTGAACTTAACCAGTCCACGCTCTTCCGGGTAGTTTGCCATTGAATAGGCACGGATAACCGGCTCATCCACCTTGGAGACAAACTGCCACATATCGAACTTGTCCCAGTCGCCGCGGAACTCTTCCTGGATATCGAAATCCTTGTAGTGCACTTCATGCGGCGGTGCTTCCAACTGTACGTAACCACCGGCGCGGAAATCCACGTTCTCACCTTCAGGCAGACGCAGAGTCAGCTCTTTGATGAAGGTTGCCACGTTCGGGTTGGATTCAACAGTGCACTCCCACTTCTTCACGCCGAAGACATCATCTTCCACGTGGATCTTCATATCCTGCTTAACGGCTACCTGGCAGGACAAACGCCAGCCTTCCTTGCCCTCACGCAGGGTGAAGTGGGATTCTTCGGTTGGCAGCATGGAGCCACCACCATCCAACACCTGACATTTGCACTGCGCGCAGGTACCGCCACCACCACAGGCAGACGCAAGGAAAATCCCCTTGTCAGCCAGAGTTTGCAGCAGCTTGCCACCTGCAGGAACAGTGATCGATTTTTCCGGATCGTCGTTGATCTCGATGGTCACATTGCCGGAGCTGACCATCTTGGCTCGGGCAGCGAGGATTACGGCTACGAGTGCAAGCACCACCGCCGTGAACATCACTACACCGAGAATGATGACTTCTGTATTCATCGGTTCATCCCATCCTTTTCGCTATTCATGCCAACCGGTTACAGCTGTACGCCGGAGAAGGACATGAAGCCGAGAGACATCAGACCCACGGTAATGAAAGTGATACCCAGACCACGCAGACCGTGCGGTACATCGCTGTACTTCAGCTTTTCACGGATACCTGCCAGTGCAGCGATGGCCAGCGCCCAGCCGATACCGGCGCCAGCGCCATATACGACACTCTCACCGAAGGTGTAGTCACGCTCAACCATGAACAAAGCAGCACCCATGATGGCGCAGTTCACGGTAATCAGCGGCAGGAATACGCCCAGTGCGTTGTAGAGGGCCGGTACAAACTTGTCCAGGAACATCTCCAGAATCTGTACAATCGCAGCGATTACACCGATGTAAGAGATAAAACCCAGAAAGCTCAAATCGACTTCAGGGTAACCCGCCCAAGCCAACGCCCCTTCACGCAGCAGATAGTTGAAGATCAGGTTGTTGACCGGCACGGTAATGACCAGCACAACAACAACCGCAATCCCAAGGCCAATAGCCGTCTGCACCTTCTTTGAGATCGCCAGGAAGGTACACATCCCAAGGAAGAAGGCCAGCGCCATGTTTTCAACGAAAATCGCCTTAACAGCAAGGCTGATCAGCTGTTCCATGATTTACACTGCCTCCTTTTGGGTATTCGGCGCCATCTCGAAGTCAGGTTTCTCAACCTGCTCCGGTTTCCAGGTACGGATGATCCAGATAAACATGCCGATCAGGAAGAAAGCACTCGGCGGCAGCAACAGCAAGCCATTGCCCTGATACCAGCCACCATTGTTGATCAGCGGCAGAATCTCGATACCGAAGAGAGAACCCGAACCGAACAGCTCGCGGAAGAACGCCACGAACAACAGCACGACACCATAACCCAAACCATTACCGATGCCGTCCAGGAAGCTCGGAATTGGCGGATTTTTCATGGCAAAGGCTTCGGCACGCCCCATCACGATACAGTTTGTGATGATCAGACCCACAAACACCGACAACTGTTTGGAGATCTCGTAGGCAAAGGCCTTCAGGAACTGATCCACCACAATAACCAGCGAGGCAATGATCGTCATCTGTACGATGATACGAATATTGCCCGGGATGTGATTACGTATCAGCGACACGAAGAAGTTGGAAAATGCTGTAACAGCAATTACAGCCAGCGTCATGACAAGCGCTGTTGCCATATTGGAAGTAACAGCCAGCGCAGAACATACACCCAAAATCTGCAATGCGATTGGGTTGTTCTTGAAAACAGGCGTTACCAGAACGTCTTTAGTCGTGGACATGGATTAAGCCTCCCCTGCACGCAGGTTATTCAGGAACGGCGCATAGCCATTCTCACCCATCCAGAACTGAACCAGGTTGGTGACACCATTGGCAGTCAGCGTCGCACCTGACAAACCATCCACCTTATGCTCGGCATTCGGTGTAGAAGCGTCAACACTGCCCTTGATCAGTTGGATTTTGGGGTCAGTCTTGTCTTCGCCATAGACTTTCTTACCTGGCCAAAGCGCCTTCCAGGCCGGGTTGTCGACTTCGCCACCCAGGCCCGGTGTTTCAGCATGGGAGTAGAAGCCCAGACCCACAACCGTATTCAGGTCGCCTTCCAGTGCCAGGAATCCATAGAGCGTAGACCAAAGACCCTTGCCATGTACCGGCAAAACGACCTTACGCACGGAGCCATCGGGATTTTCTACCAGATAAACCGGCTGCACGCGTGCAATCGCCTTGATGCCTGCCTTGTCTTCAGTGCGCTCCAGACGAATGTTGCTCTGTGGATCCTTTGCTGCCTTGGCTTCGTCATAGCTTGATGGCACATCAACGAACTTACCGGTTTCAAGATCCACATAACGCGTCGTGATCTGCTCGAACAGCTCATTGACAGATTTATTTGGATCGCTGATACCGGCTGCCGCCAGAATGTTGCTCTTACGATCAAGCTCCTTGTTGGCCACCTGTTTGGGCTTCAGAATCACAGCCGCGGCGGAAACAACGACGGAGCAGATCACGCAAAGCAGAATCGTAACCAGCAGTGTTTTGCCGATAGTATCGTTATTAGCCGACATTACGCTTCATCCTCCGCTTGATATTGGCCTGCACGACAAAGTTGTCGATCAGCGGTGCAAACAGGTTGGCAAACAGAATGGCCAGCATCATCCCTTCCGGGAAGGCCGGGTTGACCACACGAATCAGCACCACCATTACGCCAATCAGGGCACCAAACACCCATTTGCCGGTATTGGTCATGGAAGCTGATACAGGATCGGTTGCCATGAAGAACATGCCGAAGGCAAAACCACCCAATACAAAGTGCCACCAGAACGGCATATTGAACATGGGGTTAGTCTCGGAGCCTATCGCGTTAAAGAGCAGTGTCATGCCAACCATGCCCAGGAATACGCCGGCCACGATACGCCAGGCCGCAATTCGTGCAAACACAATGACCAGACCACCAATCAGAATGGCCAGCGTGGAAGTTTCACCCACTGAACCCTGAATGGTGCCGATGAAAGCATCGAACCAGGTTACGTTAGCAGCCAGAATCGCTTCAACACCGCCCATGGCAGCCAGACCAAGCGGAGTTGCTCCAGAGAAGCCATCAACAGCAGTCCAGATCGCATCACCGGACATTTGCGCCGGGTAAGCGAAGAAGAGGAATGCACGACCGGTCAGCGCTGGGTTGAGGAAGTTCTTGCCGGTACCGCCAAACACTTCCTTGCCGATCACCACACCGAAGCTGATGCCCAGGGCAACCTGCCACAGCGGGATGGTCGGCGGCAGAATCAGCGAGAACAGGATGGAGGTCACGAAGAAGCCTTCGTTCACTTCATGCCCGCGCTTCATGGCAAACAGCACTTCCCAGAAACCACCAACAATAAATGTCACTGCATAAATCGGTAGCCAGTAGACAGCACCGTGAATGATGTTGTCCCACACGCTGTCCGGGCTGAACCCGGTCAGTGATGCAGCCAGCGCACCACGCCAGCCGGTGGATTCAGTCAGGCCCAGATCGGCCATGGCGGTATTCGCCTGCAGACCGATGTTGTACATCCCGAAGAAGATCGCCGGGAAAGTACACAGCCACACCAGAATCATGATGCGCTTCAGGTCAACACCATCACGTACATGAGCGGCGTTTTTGGTGACCTGGCCGGGTGTATAGAAAATGGTATCCACTGCTTCATACAGGGCGTACCAGTTTTCGTATTTGCCGCCTTTATGGAAATGCGGCTCCATTTTATCCAGAACGGTTCTTAAACTCATGACCAGCCTCTCTTACGCCTCTTTCTCGATGCGCGTCAGGTTGTCGCGAAGAATCGGACCGTACTCGTACTTACCAGGGCACGCAAACGTGCACAGTGCGAGGTCCTCTTCATCCAGCTCAAGACAACCGAGCTGCATCGCGGTCACGATATCGCCGGTCACCAGTGCACGCAGCAACTGAGTCGGCAGGATATCCAGCGGCATCAACGTTTCAAACTGACCTACGGGGATCATCGCCCGCTCGGATCCGTTTGTCGTTGTGGTGAAGTTGAATTTCTTGCCCGGTGAAAGCACGGACGCAAACATGTTCAAGACAGAGAACTTATTGCTGCCAGGGGCGATCCAGCCCATAAACTCGCGCTTGTCACCTTCCAGCAGCACGCTCACCTGATTGGCATAACGGCTCAAAAAGGCATGAGGTCCCAGTGCTGCACGGCCGTTCCAGACAGAGCCGCTGATAACACGGTTTTTGCCCGGCAGTAACCGACCGGCAATCAACTCCTCGGTAGAAGCCCCAATACGAGTGCGCACAAGCTGCGGCTTCTCAACCTGAGGACCTGCCAACGCAACAACACGCTCGACCGGCAGACGACCTTCAGTAAACAGGCGTCCAAGTGCGATCACGTCCTGATAACCGATGGTCCAAACCGTTTTCTGCTGCGACACCGGGTCCAGGAAGTGTATATGTGTACCGGCATTTCCAGCAGGATGCTTGCCGGCGAACTCTGCCACATCAACACCATCCGCTGTCGGCACGTTGGCGCCGGCAGCCTTGCAGAGATACACCTTGCCACCGCTGAGACAGGTCAGCAGCTTGAGGCCGTTGGTAAATGCGTCAGCCTGTTCATTGATGATCAGCTCAGGACTGGCTGCCAACGGATTGGTATCGATCGCGGTAACGAAGATGGAGTGAGGCGTGGTACCGACCTGTGGCACGCGACTGAAGGGACGAGTCCGCAGCGCAGTCCAGAGCCCGGACGCCTGCAGGTTTTCTTCAATCTGCTCTTGGGTCAGATTACCCAGTTCGGCGGCAGCATAGCGAGTAAATTCAACCGCTTCTTCCTGCTCGTCCAATTCGATGACCACGGACTGCAGTACACGACGCTCGCCACGGTTGATCGCGCGGACCACCCCTGCTCCCGGAGCCGTGTACTGGACCCCTTCTGTTTTTTTATCGGTAAAGATCACCTGACCGAGTTTCACCCGGTCACCCTCTTTGACCTTCATTGACGGCTTCATGCCGACATAATCCTGGCCAAGGAGAGCCACAGTGCGTACAGCGGGACCATCACTGATGGTCTGCTCGGGCGCACCTGCAATCGGTAGATCCAGACCCTTATTGATCTTGATCATTCGTCTCACCCAACTATCAAAAATATTCAGGAGATCACGCCCCCGCCCAAACGCGGTCAGCCAAAATAAAACCAGCCTTCCGTGCCGGGAAACAGACGCAGGATTCCCACCTAAAAATCCGCACAAGTATAACCGACACCCTTGTCGTTTTTCTACAAGCCACTGATTTCCTGAGCTGGAACAGAGTAATAAAAAGGTATATACGAATAGACCGTATAGGAATACATATATTCTATTTAAGAATATATGATTTCAGAAACAAAAAAAGGCCACCCAATACGGGCAGCCCTTTTCAACAGTACAGGCAAACAGATACTTACTTGCTGTTTTTCGGGAACGCCTGCAAAGTGCACTTGGCCAGATGCTGTGCCATGCGAACTACCTGACAGCTGTAACCAAATTCGTTGTCATACCATACGTACAGTACGCAACGATTACCATCCACGATAGTGGCAAGAGCATCAACCACACCCGCCGCACGCGATCCTACAAAGTCGCTGGAAACCGCTTCCGGCGAGTTGCTGTAGTCGATCTGCTTTTGCAGATCAGAGTGCAGTGCCGCATCGCGCAGGAAGGCATTCAGCTCTTCCTTGTCGGTGGGCTTTTCCAGGTTCAGGTTCAGGATCGCCATTGACACGTTCGGCGTCGGTACGCGGATCGCATTACCGGTCAACTTGCCTTCCAGCTCCGGCAGCGCCTTGGCAACGGCTTTGGCAGCACCAGTCTCGGTCAGAACCATGTTCAGCGCAGCCGCACGACCGCGGCGATCACCCTTGTGGTAGTTGTCGATCAGGTTCTGGTCGTTGGTGTAGGAATGCACAGTTTCAACATGTCCATTCACGACACCAAACTGATCATTAACCGCTTTGAGTACCGGCACGATAGCGTTGGTGGTACATGAGGCAGCGGACAGCACACGGTCATCATCATTGATGTCGTTATGGTTAACACCCATAACAATGTTTTTGACGCCCTTACCCGGCGCCGTCAACAGCGCACGCGCGACACCCTTGGACTGCAGGTGCAGTGACAAGCCTGCTTCATCGCGCCATTTGCCGGTGTTGTCGATCACCAGCGCGTTCTTGATGCCGTACTGGGTATAGTCAACCTGGTCCGGACCATCGGCAAAAATCACCTTAATGTAATTGCCGTTAGCGATGATCGCATTGCTTTCTTCATCGATCTGGATGGTGCCCTTGAAGGAGCCGTGAACCGAGTCACGACGCAGAAGACTGGCACGTTTCTCAAGATCGTTATCGGCGTTACCCTTGCGTACAACAATGGCACGCAGGCGCAGGGAATGGCCACCGCCAGCACGATCCAGCATCAGACGCGCCAACAGGCGACCGATACGGCCAAAGCCGTACAATACAACATCGGTCGATTCGTGCGCTTCAGCCGGCTCGGTAGAAGCGTCGGCCAGTTCATCAGCAAGGAAGGCCTGCAGGGTGCGGCCATTACCTTCGTTGCGGAATTTTACCGCCAGTTTGCCAATATCGATGTGAGCATTGGTCACATCCATTTCGGCCACGGCTTCCAGTACCGGGAAGGTATCCACTACGGACAGCTCTTCAGCTTCCAGCTGGCGCACAAAACGATGTGCCTTGAGAATATTGATCACAGACCGCTTGACGATCAGACGACCATAGACAGAGATCTCTACGTTTCGGTCACGATACAGACGACCCACCAGCGGCACCATCGCTTCCGCGATCGCTTCACGGGCTTTCCAGTCTGCAAAAATCAGTTCTTGGCTCACGGGGTAACTCCGAAATTGTCAACGCTCAATTTGGGTGCGCGCATTATCCTCTTTTCACACGGTCGGGGCAAACCTGACAAGGCTAGACTTTGGTCCCCTTGCTGTCGTGAGGCTGCGTTTTGCAGTTTCAACGGTTAAACTGCTCGCCTTTACAACCTGAAGGGAGAGACAGCATTGGCGGTCGAATTCAACTTTCCATTACCCAAGGGCCCCGGTGACATCCGCCGTCTGGGTCAGGTACAGGGCAGTGCCACCGGCCTGTTGACACAGCAGATCGCTTGCCGTCATAACGGCTTGATGCTGCTGATCTGTCAAGATATGGAAAGCGCGGAGCGGCTGCAGAATGAGGTCAGGTTCTACAGTTGTGACCAACTGCCAGTGCGCTTGCTGCCCGACTGGGAGATTCTGCCCTATGACAGTTTTTCACCGCATCAGGACATTATTTCCACACGCATCCAGACATTGCATCAACTCCCCGAACAGAAACACGGTGTACTGATTCTGCCGATCAGCACACTGATGCACCGCCTTCCCCCACTGAGCTTCATTACCGCCAGCGCTCTGTTTCTTGAGCCTGGACAGAAACTCGACAGCATCGCCTTGCGCCAACGCTTCACGGACGCCGGCTACACTGCCGTAGATACTGTCTATGAGCATGGTGAATTTGCCATCCGCGGCGCAATTATCGACCTGTATCCCATGGGATCTGAGTTGCCGCTGCGCATCGACCTGTTCGATGATGAAATTGACACCATCCGAACATTTGACCCGGAAAGCCAACGCTCCATCGACAAGGTGGATCGGGTAAGACTGTTGCCTGCAAAAGAGTTCCCGTTTCATCAAGATGCCATCACCCGCTTCAAGCAGCGCTGGCGTGAACGCTTTGATGTGGATCACACCCGCTGCCCCATATACCAGGATGTATCCAGCGGACTGACGCCGCCGGGTATCGAATACTACGCCCCACTCTTTTTCGAACAGTCAGCAACCCTGTTTGACTATCTGCCCGAAAACACCCTGATTCTTCATGACCGACAACTCAACTCGGCAGCCGAACACTTCTACCATGATGTACGCCAACGCCACGATGAACGCCGAGGTGACCTGCAGCGCCCGATACTTTCCCCTGAAGAGCTGTTTCTTTCAGCTGAAGAGCTTTTCAGCACTCTGCGACAACGCCCCGTCATCCGTCTCAATGAAGAGGCGGAAGAGCTCAAGCCTGGCCGTGACAACCTGCCCTGTGTCGACCTGCCCGACTTCAGCACGGATGACCGCCAAACACCGCTGGCCGCCCTTCAGGCATATCGACAGCATGACACTACGCCAATCCTGATCTGTGCGGAGTCAGCCGGTCGCCGTGAGGCCTTGCTGGAACATGCACGCAAGGCCGGACTTGATCTTGCTGAGTGTGATAACTGGTCGGATTTCATCTCACAAAGGCCCAACCTGGCCATCACCACCTTCGCACTGGAGCGTGGACTGTTCATACCAGGCCAGCTGCAGCTGATCACAGAGACACAGCTATTCGGACGCCAGGTATTTCAACGTCGTCGGCGTGAAAAACAGCAGATCGACTCGGATCAGGCCATTCGCCACCTGTCCGAACTGACCATCGGTGCACCGGTAGTGCACCTTGATCATGGTGTTGGCCGCTATCAGGGCATGCAAACCATTAGTGTCGATCAACAGCCTGCCGAATTTCTGGTGCTTGAATATGCCGATGAGGCCAAACTGTATGTGCCGGTATCCTCACTACATCTGATCGGTCGGTACTCCGGTGCCAGCGACGAATCAGCCCCATTGCACCGATTGGGGACAGAGCAGTGGAGCAAGGCACGGCGCAAGGCAGCCGAAAAGGTTCGTGACTCTGCTGCCGAGCTGCTCGACATCTATGCACGCCGTGCTGCACGCAAGGGGTTCAGTTTTGATTGCAGCGAGGCTGAATATGCGCGCTTTGCAGCCAGTTTCCCATTTGAGGAAACCCCGGACCAGGCCAATACCATTAATGCAGTGGTAGGTGACATGCGCGCTGCGGCGCCCATGGATCGGCTGGTGTGTGGCGACGTCGGCTTCGGCAAGACTGAGGTTGCCATGCGCGCGGCCTTTATCGCGGTACAGAGTGGCAAGCAGGTCGCCGTACTGGTACCCACCACGCTGCTGGCACAACAGCATTTTGAAAACTTCCGTGACCGTTTTGCCGATTGGCCCGTTGAAGTGGAGCTGATTTCGCGCTTCAAAAGCGCCAAACAACAACAGGCCACTCTTCTCGCACTCAGCGAGGGCAAGGTCGACATCCTGATCGGCACGCATAAACTGCTGCAGGGGGATATCCGTTTCAGTGATCTGGGACTGTTGATTATTGATGAAGAACACCGCTTTGGCGTCCAACAAAAAGAGCGCCTCAAATCGCTGCGTTCAGAAGTCGATATTCTGACCCTGACGGCAACCCCGATTCCACGGACGCTTAACATGGCCATGTCCGGTATCCGTGATCTGTCGATTATTGCCACCCCGCCAGCCCGCCGCCTGTCGGTCAAAACCTTTGTGCGCCAGAATGATGCGCCCATGGTGAAGGAAGCGATCCTGCGTGAGCTGCTGCGTGGCGGCCAGGTGTACTACCTCCACAACGAGGTCAAAACGATCGAGAAGGTTGCCGAGGAGATAACGGCTCTGGTACCGGAAGCAAGGGTGGCCATTGGCCATGGTCAGATGCGCGAGCGTGAGCTGGAGCAGGTCATGAGCGACTTTTATCACAAGCGCTTTAACGTACTGGTCTGCACCACCATCATTGAAACCGGCATTGATGTACCCAGTGCCAACACCATTATCATTGATCGCGCCGACAAATTCGGCCTGGCCCAGCTGCATCAGCTGCGGGGTCGTGTGGGCCGCTCTCACCATCAGGCCTATGCCTACCTGTTAACACCGCCCGTTCGGGCCATTACACAGGATGCGATCAAACGACTGGAAGCGATCAGCGAGGCCAACACTCTTGGAGCCGGTTTTACCCTTGCCACCCATGATCTGGAGATCCGTGGTGCGGGTGAGCTGCTGGGCGAAGAGCAAAGCGGTCAGATGCAAAGTGTTGGCTTCGGTCTGTATATGGAAATGCTGGATCAGGCGATCAAGGCGATCCGCGAGGGCAAGACTCCTGATCTGGACAAGCCACTCCATCATGGCTGCGAGATCAACCTGCACCTTCCCGCACTGATTCCGGATGACTATCTGCCGGACGTACATAATCGACTGATCATCTACAAACGCATCGCCAATGCTGCTGATGCCAACGCACTTGATGAACTGCAGGTTGAAATGATTGATCGCTTTGGCCTGCTGCCCGAACCGACCCGCAACCTGATGAGACTGACGCATCTCAAACTGAAAGCGGAAGCCCTCGGCATCGTCAAGCTTGATGCCGGCGACAAGGCCGGTCGCATCGAGTTTGAAGCCGAGCCGAACATCGATCCACTGACACTGATCACCATGATTCAGCGCCAACCTCAGCGCTTCCGTCTGGACGGTGCCAGCGTATTGCGGTTTACTCAACCCATGGAAAAGGTCGCGTCCCGCTTTGAAGCGGTCGAGTCACTGCTCACCCAACTGTCACCCAAAGAGAAAGAGCAATCCTAATGCCCGGTTTACTGCAACGCACCCTGACACTGGTAACCCTTTCAAGTCTGACGGCAATGGCCAGCGCCGCCAACCTGTACAAGGTCGAAATGCTGGTGTTTGCCAATCAAAACGGAATTGGTGTGAACGAAGAATATTGGCCGGATATCGCACCTGCCGACGTCAGTGGTGCCGTATTCCCACGCAGCTGGGACGGCTACCCTCTACAGGCCTTTGAGGAGCTGCCACGCAACGATCTGCGCTTGAGCGCAGATGCCAGCCGTCTGGCCCGTAGCGGCGGGTACACAGTGCTGTATCACAGCGGATGGCTACAATCCATCGGCGGCAAAAGCCAGGCACGAGCCGTGCGCATCAAAGCCAGTACTGAAGGCTACGAGCTGGACGGTTCAATCAGCATCTACCGCAATCGCTTTCTGCACGCTCAGCCAAGCTTGCAACTAAGCAGCCACGGATCGATGCAGCAGACACTGCCTGAAACCGACAGCAGCGACCGCTACAGCCCTGCTGCATGGCTACTGCAGGATGCCCGCCGCATGCGTTCCAACGAGATACATTACATTGATCACCCACATATGGGCGTGCTTTTGATCATTCGTCCTGTCGGTAACTGAATCGGCTTAACAGGCTTTCAAACTGCATTTAGCTGACTGAAGCGGCTGTCGGGGATAGCCGCCAACGCCTGTGGCGATCCTTCCTCAATCACCTGCCCCTTGTCCATTATCACAACACGATCGAACAACGCTGCCGTTTGCAGATGGTGACTGATCATTACCAGTGTTCGCTCAGGGTAAAGCCGCAACACATTCTCCACAACGGCCGCTTCCGTTGCGGCATCAAGCCCCTCGGTTGGCTCATCAAGCAGCAGGATGGGGGCGTCACGCAATAGCGCCCTTGCCAGTGCCAGCCGCTTGCGCTGCCCCCCGGAAAGGCGACTGCCAGATTCGCCTATCGAGTATGCAAGAGGCTCTTCGCCCAATTCCATATCCAGTCGCACAGCTGCCAATACCGATGCCATATCGGCCTCATCCGCACTCACATTGGCCAGGGCAAGGTTATCTGCGACAGTACCGGCAAATAGCTGAACCGGTTGTGATAGCACACTCATCTGAGCTCTCAGGGTTGATTCGCTGTAGCAGGCAACCGGCTGACCACCCAACAACACACGTCCCTGTTGCGGATCATGGAATCGAGCCAGCAAGCTGATGAGTGTACTCTTGCCGCTGCCGGTATGCCCCAGCAGCAGTATTTTTTCTCCGGCCGATACCTGTAGTGAGAATTTCTCAAGTACCGCTGATGAAGAACGATCATAATGAAAATATACCTGATCAAAACTGAAGCTGCCGGGCAGCGGCACTGGACCTTCATCGGCTGGCGGATAGTGGATCAGCGGGGCGGTTGCTGCAACTTCCTGCAGGCGTGCAGCCGCACGGCGAGTTTTGCCAAGATACTGATATGCCAGAGATAGTGGAGCCACAACTTCAAACACAGCCAACACACAGAACAGCACCATGGCCAGCTGAGCAGGTTCAAGCCTGCCATCGTATACGCGCTCAACACCCATAGCCAAAGCCAGCAGGCCAGTTGTACCACCAATAAATACGATCAGCGCCGTCATCAGCCCCGTCAGCAGCGCCATGCGCAGCTGGGTTTTCTGCAGCCGCGCCTCCTCAGCAGCGGTAGCATCAATCGCTCGCTGAACACCGCCATAGATGTACAGGTCGGCCAGCCCCTGTACCAATCCTATCAGCCGTTGACGCAGGCGAGCGGTCGCCACTACCTGCTGCTCGCCCACATGACGTGCTGACAAGTGTGCCAGCAGCGGCGTGATCACACCTACCAGCAACAACCCCACAGCTGTCAGCAACGCTATCCCAGGGCTGTACAGTGCCAGAAAACCCAATACCAGTGCCGACACCAGTAGCGCAAGTACGCTGGGAGCCAGTACACGCAGATACAGGTTATCCAGCGCATTTACATCAGCGATAAGGCGGTTCAAAAGGTCAGCGGAACGAAACTGCTGCAACCGAGCAGGGCCAAGTGGCTCAAGGCAACGATAGAACCAGCTGCGCAGATCGGCCAGCAGGCGGAAGGTTGCTTCGTGCGTTGTTACCCGCTCAAAATAGCGCCCAACTGTTCTGGCGATGGCAAAACCTCTCACGCCAGCCCCCGGCGTAAAGTAGTTGAACTGCTGAGCTGTGACCGCACTAATGCCAGCCAGAGCCGCTGCCGAAATGAACCAGCCTGACAAGGTCATCAGGCCAATACTGGCCAGCAGCGTGACCAGGCCCAGCAAAGTGCCAAGCAGGACCCAGTTCAGGTGTGGTCGCATCAGCCCAACGAATGGACGCAATTCTTTCATGTCGCGCCTCCGGCTTCGGGTGCGTCTGTATTCAAGAGACTCAGCTGCCCGTTCTCAAGCTGCCATACCTCATCCGCCCGCAGCATGGAGGAGCGCCGATGTGTCAGCATCAGCACCAACCTGCCTGCACACAGCGTCTGCAGAGACTCCAGCACCAGTTGCTCACTGTCTCGGTCAAGGTTTGCAGTAGGTTCATCCAGCAACAATACCGGCGCATCCTTAAGAAAGGCTCGTGCCAGCGCCAGGCGCTGAATTTGTCCGCCGGAAAAACCACTTCCCAGCTCTCCCACAATCGTATCGAGGCCGTCAGGAAGGCGCTGTACAAATTCCAGTGCATTGGCTTGCTCCAGTGCCAAATACAGAGCATGCTCGCTGGCATCGGGTGCTGCCAACAGCAGGTTATCGCGCAGACTGCCCGGAAACAGCGTTGTATGCTGACTGACCCAGGCAACCTGTTCCAGCCAGGCATAACTGCCTACCACATCCAGCGGTGTCTGATTAACCTTAACCTGACCTTCGCTGAGTTGGCGAAATCCCAGAAGTACTTGCAGCAGGGATGACTTGCCCGCACCACTTGGGCCCACCAGGGCAACAATTCGGCCTCGCTGAAGCGTCAGATTCACGCCCGTAAATACCGGTGTCTGGCGCCCGGGGTAAGTCAGTCCCGCACCCTCAAGGCTAATCTGATGGACAGTAGCATCCAAACCCGCTCCCTCTCCGGCTATCGCTTTGGGGGTAGCCTCCAGCAGTTCACGCAGCTTGTCGGCGGCAGCCACCGCCTCCTGCCGCGCGTGGTAATGCGTACCCAGTTCTCGTAAAGGAAGGTAAAACTCCGGCGCCAGCAGCAGTATAAACAATCCCTGGTAAAGGTTGACCGGCGCGTCCCAGTAACCAAAGTCCAGGTGGCCAAGAAAGCTGAAACCCAAATAAACCGCGACTACGGCAATGGATATGGAGGCGAAGAACTCAAGCACCGCCGACGACAAGAATGCCAATCGAAGCACCTGCATCGTGCGTTGACGAAACTCATCAGCCCCGGCCTCAATCACCTCCACCTGATCTCGACTGCGATCAAACAGTTTCAGCGTAACGATACCCTGCACGACATCAAGAAAGTGGGACCCCAGTTGCGACAGCGCGGCGAAGTTACGTCGGTTGGCTTCAGCTGCACGGGTACCGACCAGCGCCATGAAGAGCGGCACCAGGGGTGCCGTAATCAGGAAAATCAGCCCTGCCGCCCAGTTTACCGGGAATATGAAGGCGAGTATGACCAGCGGCAACATTGCCGCCAACGCCATTTGTGGCAAATAGCGGGCAAAAAAACCATCCAGCGCTTCAACCTGCTCAAGAAGAATGCTGCTCAGTTCACCGCTGCGCTGATCACCCGTATAGGCGGGTCCCAGCCGATTGATATGATTAAGCAGCAATCCTCTCAGGCTTCGCCTGATCCGAATCGATGCCTGCTGTCCAGCCCACTCCTTTACAACACCCAGCAGAGCTCTGAGCAACAGTGCCGCCAGCAACATCAACAGCAATGGCGTATGTTGTGCCAGAGACTGCCCGCTGAACAGGGTGCCATCGACAACTCTGGCCAGCAGGTGGGCCTGAACAACCAGCATCAGACCGATACCAATCCCTGCTGCCACACTCAGCCAGACCCAGCGTTTTTCCTGTTTGCCAAGCTGCTGTAGCCAGCGCTTTTGCTCCCGCTCCTGCAAGCGGCTCATGCCTGCTGCCCCGCTTCGGTCGGCCGTTGAGATACAGGTTCCGGCAACTCCGGCTCGCCTGCCGCGAGATGGATGGTCTGAGTCGGGAAGGCAAACTCAGCTCCGTGACTGAAAATAATATCCGCTATTTTCAACATCACATCCTGTTTGATTTCGTGATACTTAACCCACTGTGTGGTTTTGGTGAAGGTATACACCATAAAGTCGAGAGAGGATGGCCCAAAGCGGTTCAACTGAACAATGATCGTCTGACGCGTATCGATTTCCGGATGATTGCGAATCATCTCGCGTACGTCATCAATGATTGCCCTGACCTTGTCTGCATCATCATAGCGGACCCCCACATGCTCAAAAATACGCCTGTTGCGCATCCGTGAGGGGTTTTCTACCGAGATGCTGGTAAAGGTTGCATTTGGGACGTACAGGGGCCTTTGATCAAAGGTCCGGATGCGAGTCAGGCGCCAGCCGATGTACTCGACGGTCCCCTCTATCTCCTTATCGGGCGAGCGCACCCAGTCACCTACTCGAAACGGGCGATCCATATAAATCATCAGGCCACCGAAAAAGTTGGCCAGTAGATCCTTGGCAGCGAAGCCTACCGCGATACCGCCAATACCACCAAATGCCAGGATGCCGGAAATACTGACACCTGAAGATTGCAGTACCGTTAGCCCAGCAAGAATGAACACAACCAGTCGCAGCAGCTTGGCAACAGCATCGGCGGTTGTGCGATCCACCTGTTTACGGCCGGCAACGGGCGTTGTCAGGTACTTTTCCCCTGCCTTGATAAAACGAATCACTCCCCAGGCCAGGAGAATGATGACCCCTAGTCGACGAAGGTCACCGCCTACTTCGGTGCTGACCGGCAGGCCGTTTCGGCTAAAAATTTCCAGCAACAGGGATACACCAGTGACCCAAATCAGAATACGCAGCGGTGTTCTGATCGACTTCAAGAGCAAATCGTCCCAGGCAGGGGCTTTCTGACTCAAGTGGTGAATCAAGCGCCCCATCACCCAGTTGAATACGATGGTTAACAGCCATACCAGAACCACAACTGTTGCAGCAGCCACCTGCCAGCCGTAGTCCTCCAGTACGGGCCACTGTTTAAACAGAGGAGCCAGCAGCGGTTTCAGCAGCTGTTCAAGCATCAGATCTCCTTGAGTAACTCTGCCGCCAGCTGGCGGCTTTCATTCAGCCGATCAGAATCCGGAATCCGCGCAGGACGTGCGCGCATCCTGGCCAGGCGATGTGAGGCAGCAACCGAACCAGCCTGCAGATGCTCCAGAACCTGTCCTGCGCCGTCAGGATGATTACAGACCAGTACCATGTCACAACCGGCTGCAAGCGCACGATCACAGCGTTCTGCATAGCTGCCGGCCTGGCTGGCGCCCTCCATGCTGAGATCGTCACTGAAAATCACACCATCAAAATGCAACCGCTGGCGCAGAACCTGCTGCAGCCAATAACTGGAAAAGCCCGCCGGAGCCGAGCAAACCTGACTGTACACAACGTGTGCCGGCATTACGCCATCAAGCCCGCGTCGGATCAATGCGTCAAATGGCCGCAGATCCTGCTCTTCGATTTCAGCCATGCTGCGTTCATCAATCGGCAGCTCAAGGTGCGAGTCGGCCTGTACCCAGCCATGGCCCGGAAAATGCTTGCCGGTCGCGGCCATCCCGGCTTCATGCATACCGGCCATAACACCACCGGCCAGCTGGATAACCACCTCAGGATCAGCACCGAAGGCGCGGTCTCCAATAACACTGCTCTGACCCCAGTCCAGATCCAGCACCGGGGCAAAGCTGATATCGATATCAAACCGGCGAAGTTCTGTCGCCATCAACCAGCCAAGTTCATGGGCACAGGCGATCGCATGATGCGGGTTCTGTAGCCAGCGACGGCCCAAGGCAGCCATGGGCGGCAAACGAGTAAAGCCTTCACGGAAACGCTGGACACGCCCCCCCTCCTGATCAACCGCCACCAGCAGGTCTGCCCGCAAGGCACGAATGGATGTCATCAGTGATTTGAGCTGGTCGGGATTGTCATAGTTGCGGCTGAACAGAATCAGTCCGCCTACCTGGGGACTCTTGATCTGTTCGGTTTCAACTGCATTCAGTGCAGTCCCCTCAATATCAAGCATCAGAACGCCAGTGGTCATGATCTACTCTTCTATCAGAATATCAGTGCCGGGAGAGACCTGTTCAAACAGCTCCAGCAGGTCCGTGTTTCGCATCCGTATACAACCATGAGACAAGGGCGTGCCCATGGGTTCCGTATCCGGGGTGCCATGAATATAGATATACCGCCGCTGGGTATCGACCTCTCCCCCTCTGTTAAAGCCGGGTTCACGGCCACAAAGCCAAAGAATTCGGGTCAATATCCAATCGCGTTCGGGATGAGAAGCTGCCAGATTGTCAGAATAGATCTCGCCCGTTGGTCGGCGACCGACAAATACAGCCCCCAGGGGTTGGTCAGAGCCGATGCAGGCACGAATGAAGTGCCTGCCACGCGGCGTACAGCCACTGCCGTTGCGCTCACCGGCTCCGGCTTTCGCCGTTGACACCGGGTAGCTGTACTCACCCTTTTCGGTAAGCACAAACAGCTGCTGCCGCTTCAGTGAAACCCGCAGCCTAACCTGCATCAGTGGGTTCCGTTGCGGACAGGCGCCTTCATTCCGGCTGAAATTACCGGAATCATTCGAGCCAGAATCTGCTCCAGCTTCACTTCAGTGGCTTCCCCCTGCTGCTCAAGCGCACTCAGTGTGTGCATGTTGGACAGGGTAAAAATCACCGAACCAAGCAGAAAATGGAGACGCCAGAAAAATTCACGTTCGTCCAGCGGCGCTGCGTCCGCCCTGAAATACTGCAGATAACGATCAAAACGCGCCCCGTAGCGTTCACGCAGGAAAGCCTGAAGATCATGCTGACTGGGCAGATAGGCCTGATCCAGCAATCGCATCAGTACCGAAAGGGCATTCTGGTTTTGACCATGCACATGCACCAGAGCCTGAGCCATCAACTGAAGCAACTGATCAAGACCCGGGGTGGCATCTGCCACATTAAGCTGCACCAGCCCTTTATCGACTTGTTCGCACAATGGTGACAGCGAGCGTTCGGCAACAGAGCGAATCAGTCCGAACTTGGAGCCAAAGTGATAATTGACCGCTGCAAGATTGACTTCAGCAAGCCCCGTAATCTGACGCATGGTGGTTTCCTTGAAGCCCTGTTCGGAGAACAGTTTTTCTGCGGCCTGAATGATCCGCCCAGCCGTATCAGAGGTGTCATACATTTGCAGATCCTCCGGCCGATCCATTAACGATCTCCATCTCATCTCAACTCACGATCCCATACAACATCAAGTATTCAAAAATCGATTCTGTCAGCGTGACAGCAGACGGCTGTTGTTCAGGCGTTGCCACCAGCGCAGCAATAGGCTGTCAGATGTCGATACCGCCAGTTGCCCTAACCGCTCCTGTAAACCACGCCTAATCTCATAGCGCAACTCATATACGTCGCAATCCTGACACAGTTTAAACAGATAGTCGTCGCTTGTGCTGATTGCGTCAACGAGCTTTTCATCCAGCGCCCTGCGACCAAACCACACTTCACCCGTCGCAACCTTGTCCAGATCCAGCTGCGGACGGTATTCACGAACAAATGACTTGAACAGAGAGTGGGTGTCTTCCAGCTCCTCGATGAATTTCTCCCGGCCTTTTTCGGTGTTTTCGCCGAAAACAGTGAGTGTCCGCTTGTACTCACCCGCGGTCAGTACTTCATAGTCCACTTCATGTTTTTTCAGCAGGCGATGGAAGTTGGGCAGCTGCGCAACCACCCCTATTGAGCCAATAACCGCAAAAGGCGCAGCCACAAGATGATCGGCAATACAGGCCATCATGTAACCACCACTGGCCGCCACACGATCAACGCATACCGTCAGCCGAATATTGCCAGCCCGGAACCGCTCCAACTGCGAGCTGGCCAGACCATAGGCATGCACAAGCCCGCCCGGGCTCTCAAGCCGGACGACCACTTCGTCATCAGCATCGGCGATTGTCAGGACAGCCGTCACCTCTTCCCTCAAACGATCGACATCAGAGGCATGCATGTCACCATCGAAATCAAGCACAAACACACGGTTACGCGGTTTTTCGGGCTCCTCACCCTTTTTCAGGGCTTTCTTCAGCGCCTTGGCTTCAGCCTTTTCCTGCTTGCGGCGCGCTTTCTCATGCTGGCGCGCCAGGGCTTCGTCTACCACTGCCGCTTCGATATCGGTTTTCATGTCTTCGAGATGATCATTCAGGCTTTTGATCTCGATATGACCTTCACGCTGTTCCTTTCTTCGCTCAACCAATGCGGCAAGGCCGCCCAGAAACAACAGAAGCCCGATAATCAGGGTCAGGGTTTTGGCCAGAAACAGGCCATACTCGGCTAAAAACGCTGTCAATCTATCTCTCCGGTCAGGGCTAACGGGTTCACTTCAAAGCCGGGGCTACTGTACCATAAACAAAGCTTTTATCATGCCCGTATCACCGCCAAGGAAAACCCTAAACATGACTCAGCCACTCACGCTTGAACGTATTGTCAACAAGTTGCCTCAGAAGTTTAATCCCGATCAGGCGGCAAGCCTTAATGCCATATTTCAGTTCCGACTGACTGATGCCGCGCCTTTTTATATTGATATCCGTGACGGTGAGTGCACCAGCGAATATGGTCTGCATGATGACCCCAGCCTGGTACTGCATCTCGACGAGGCAACCTTGATCCGCATCATCAGCGGCGAACAGGATGGCATGGGCGCATACATGAAAGGGCAATTGAGGGCTGAAGGCAACGTGATGCTCGCCACTCGACTGGGCAAATTATTCAGTCGATGAGTCATGTTTGGCAGCGAAGAAATGGTCGATCAACTGGCGCGCGATACTGAATGGCGGTGGCAGGTCCGGCAGGTCGTCTACTCCAAACCAGCCAGCTTCCAGAATCTCTTCACCATCCGGCACCAGCTCACCACTTAGATGGTCCGCAAAAAAACCAAGCATCAACTGATGGGGGAAAGGCCATGACTGGCTGGCAAAGAAGCGGATGTTATGTACCTTGATCCCCACCTCTTCATACACTTCTCGCTTTAGCGCCGCTTCTGCGGTTTCGCCGGCCTCAATAAAACCGGCAAGAGTGCTGTAGCGGCCGGGAGGGAAACGTGCAGAATGAGCCAGCAGACAGCGATCACCCCGGGTGACCAGAACAATGATACAGGGCGAGATGCGCGGATACTGAACAAGACTACAGACTGGACACTGCCGGGCCATATCTTGCGGGTGTGCTTGAAGAGTGCCGCCACAGCGGCCACAGAAACGGTGCTGATCGTGCCATGTAGCCAGCTGGGATGCGCGCGCCAGACGTGCGTACTCTACCTCATCAACCGACCGCGCCAGCAATCCACGTAACCCGTCAACCGCCGTCAGGCCCACTGGACGCTGAGCCAGAACAGCAAGCCCGAAGCCATCATCAACACCATAACGAACGTCCGTGTCACCCACGTCTGCCGCCGTGAAGATAATCTGATCATCGCGTTGTAACAGCCGCCCCTCATGAGCAAGAAACCAGCGCTCGGCGGTTATGGAATCTGACATTACGCTCCCTCAGCTCAGATTGCGCCAGACAGCTCCATCACTTTTCTTGTCCAACAGATCAAGAAACGCTTCATGGAGTGCAATTTCATCGGTGCTGGCCCGGACAATGGGTAACACCAGGGCACTGGCATCAATGCGCCGAATCGGCTCCTCACCCTCACCGTCCTCGCTGTCACCCTGCCCCAGTTGCAAGCTGGTTTGCCCACCCGTCAGGACCAGATAGACATCGGCCAAAATCTCTGAGTCAAGCAACGCTCCGTGCAGTTCACGGTGGGAGTTATCGATGCCATAGCGACGACAGAGTGCATCCAGACTGTTGCGCTGCCCAGGATGCTTCTTGCGCGCCAGCATAAGGGTATCGATAACGGTGCAGATATCATCCACTCGCTCAGTGATACCGTTTCTGGCCAACTCAGTATTCAAGAAGCCGATATCAAAGGCTGCATTGTGGATGATCAATTCCGCCCCGCGCACAAACTCAAGGAACTCGTGCGCCAGCTCGGCAAACCGTGGCTTGTCAGCCAGAAATTCATTGGTTATGCCATGCACCTCAATCGCTTCGGCTTCCACCTCACGATCAGGTTTGATGTATTGGTGCCAGGTATTTCCGGTCAGCTTTCGTCGCACCATCTCGACACAGCCGATTTCGATAACGTTGTGCCCTGCCTCCGGGTCGATACCGGTTGTTTCGGTATCCAGAATGATCTGCCGTACGCTCACGCCCTGCCAACCTCCTCTACACCACGATTTGCCAGCTGGTCGGCTCTTTCATTTTCAGGATGACCACTGTGCCCTTTGACCCAGCGCCATTCAATATCATGACGCGCCACTTGCTCATCAAGTGCTTGCCAAAGGTCAATGTTTTTCACTGGCTGTTTCGACGCCGTTTTCCAGCCATTGCGCTTCCAACCGGCCATCCAGCTGGTAATGCCCTGGCGCACATACTGTGAGTCAGTAGTCAGCACCACCTTGCAGGGGCGTTTAAGGCTTGCCAGCGCTTCGATGGCAGCCTGCAGCTCCATTCTGTTGTTGGTGGTATCCCTGGCACCGCCAAACAACTCCTTTTCCTGCTCACCATAACGCAGCAGAGCGCCCCAGCCACCAGGACCAGGGTTGCCCTTGCAGGCACCATCCGTAAATACTTCTACTTCTTTCAAAAACTTTTTCCTCTGGCAGTCGGCTTGGGTTCAGCTACGGGCAGACTGAGCAAACGTCTGCGTTTCCAGCCCGGACGGATCGGAGTCATACCTGCCACATCCTTGCGCGCCAGCACCATCAATACAGCACCACTGCACCCAGGTACACGCCGACTCAAGCGCTCGAACAGGCTGAGGCGACATCGCCACAGCCGATTTTCCAACGGCAGATGGTGGCAGGCGGTTTGCGCCCTGACTTCAGTCATTTCAAGCAGACTAAGCCAATCATGCAGGCGACCATGACTGATTAGATGGCCACCCCATGGGGGCAGATTACGTCGTTTCAGCCTCGACCAAAGCCCCCAGTAGCTGGCCGGATTAAAACTGAAGCTGAGCATAAAACCACCGGGACGCAGTACACGAGCGGCTTCTCGCAGCACCTGGTGCGGGTTGGCGGCATAATCCAGTGCATGGTGCAAAATCACGACATCCAGCTCATTGCTGCACACCGGCAGCTCATCATGGTCGGCAATGATGGTGAGCGGTTGAGCGCCCAGTTGCATCTGTGGCATCAGCATCACCTTGCGCGATACCGGACTGGCATCAAATAACACTTGCCGATGATCCAACCCCACCTGCAGCAGGTGATAACCGAACAGGGTCGGCAACACCGATTCTGCCAAGGCCTGCTCTGCCTGAACCACCTCTTGCCCCAGCGGGGTGTCAAACCACTGGCACAGCGGGGGAATTAACTGCTCGACGGGTAGCTGCTCATTGAACTTCATACCGCTGGAGCCCCATGCCGGACTAAGATTTCATCGCATTCAAGTATACAGTACCCTAGTTGTCATCTATACCCTAAGTGCCCTGCACCCATTGGGCATTGTGTATCTTCACAACTAAAAGCAGGAATCCCTAACATGTTTGACGTTCATCCAATCCCTGCCTTCAATGACAACTATATTTGGGCGCTTCGCAGCCCTCAGCAGCCGGCCGAGGTTGCCGTGGTCGATCCCGGTGATGCCGCTCCGGTTCTTGCATGGCTTGAAGCGAACAATTACAGCCTTGCAGCAATCCTGATCACCCATCATCATGCCGATCACACCGGCGGGGTTGAGACACTGCTCAACCATGCTTCTGTACCGGTTTACGGCCCCCAAAATTCGCCTTTTGAAGGTATCACCCATCCACTACAGGATGGTGAGACGCTGAAACTGATGCAGCACTCTCTTCAGGTCAAGGGCGTACCCGCTCACACCAAGGACCACATCAGTTATTTTGTGGGCGGCGACCAGCCGCAGCTGTTCTGCGGTGACACCCTGTTTCTTGCCGGCTGCGGTCGGCTGTTTGAGGGCACTGCACGTCAGATGCTGGCCGCCATGCACTACTTTGCTTCACTGCCCGACAATACTGAGGTCTACTGCACCCATGAGTACTCACTGTCCAATCTTGCCTTTGCAGCCAGCGTAGAACCCGCCAACGCCGAGATTACCCGAGTGCATGAACGCTGCCACCATCTGCGCCACGAAGGACTGCCAACCCTGCCCTCCAGTATTGAACAGGAAAAACAGATAAACCCTTTCATGCGTACAGCTGAGCCCGATGTAATCAGCTCTGCTGAACATTACAGCGGCAACCCACTTAAAACCGAGGTAGAGGTTCTGGCAGCACTGCGAGAATGGAAGAACCGTTTCTGATTGACCGCAAACCTATTCCCCTCATAAAATCAGGCCTTTGCGATTTTTCGGGAACAGGGACTGATGCGACAACTGCCTGCTTTGCTTCTGGCAACCACCTTGGGTCTGGCGCTTACTGGCTGCCAGACCCAAACCGTACAAAAACAGCCACTCAAGGCATCCAGCCTGGTCAAACCCGTACAAACAGCAACGCCCAGAGCGATCCAACCCGAGGAGAGCGACCTTTGGCAGCTTACCCGCCAGCATCTGCAGCTGCCTTTGGACTATCAGCACCCTCGGCTTGAAAGCCAGCTCAACTGGTATTTGCGCCACCCCAGCCATATGCCCCGCGTAACCGAACGCGCGAAACCCTACTACCATCACATCCTGCATGAAGTGCTCAAGCGCGACATGCCGGCCGAAATAGCTCTGCTACCCATCATCGAAAGTGCCTACGACCCCTTTGCCTACTCACACGGCAGTGCGGCTGGTCCCTGGCAATTCATTCCCGGCACGGCACGGCACTTTGGCCTTCGCTCCAGCTGGTGGTACGACGGCCGCCGCGACATTCTTGCATCCACTGATGCCGCTCTCACATACCTGGAACAGTTACATCGCCGTTTTGATGGTGACTGGTTGTTGGCACTGGCGGCCTACAATGCCGGAGGTGGAACCGTCAGTCGCGCCATGCGTCGCAACCGCGAGCAAAACAAACCGACCGATTTCTGGTCTCTGGACTTGCCTACCGAAACCAAGGCCTATGTTCCCAAACTGCTGGCTGTGGCCCGGACAGTACGTGATGCCGACACCCTCGGAATCACATTAACTCACATCGACAACACCCCCTACTTTGAGGCTGTAGAAACCGGCGGCCAGATCGATCTGGCTCAGGCGGCTTCTATGGCCGGTCTTGATCTGGACACTCTGTACCAACTCAACCCCGGCTTTAATCGCTGGGCCACCGATCCTGATAGCCCTCACTTGTTGCTGGTACCAACTGAGAACGCCGCCCCCCTGCGCCAAGCTCTTCAAACACTGCCACCCGAAAAGCGAGTTAATTGGCACCGCTATACCGTACGTCCCGGTGACACCCTCAGCACCATCGCCCAGCGGTTTAGCAGCTCGGTCAGTGTGATAAGACAGGGCAACAAACTGAACAGCCACCTGATTCGTGCAGGCCAGGCATTACTGGTGCCAAAACCGAGTGCCTCGTCTGAAAGTTACAGCCTTAGTCTGGAACAGCGTATCCAGGCCGAACGCCAACAGCTTGAGCAACGTGCAAAGCGCAAGCACTACCACCGCGTCGATTCGGGCGAGAGCTTCTGGAGTATTGCACGCCGCTATGGTGTCGGCGTACGTGATCTGGCACGCTGGAATCAGATGGCGCCCAGCGATACGCTCAAGATTGGCCAGACGCTCCTGCTGCTCAACGTGGATATTGCCGATGCAAGCTGATCATGGATAACCTGAGTCTATTCATCATAGCGGTTTCAGTGTTGCTGGCCGTTCTATTCAAGTGGGTACTGTTTCGCAAGATTCGAGGCTGGATGGAGCGGGACCAGGAGCGAGAGCGTTCCAACGACTCCGAACCGGATTGACCCGGCGTTGTCACAGGACTACAGCACGGGTTAAATTCGCACAAAAACAATACTTCCAAGGAGAAAACAGTGCCTGTACAGCTGCGTTCAGTATGCCTTTATCTTTCTGCCGTTTTCTCGCTTCTGCTTTTCGGCCTTCCGTTGCATGCGGCCCCGGACAGCCAGCACGGCATTGCCATGCATGGCGACCTCAAATATCCGCCCGATTTCAGCCATTTCGACTATGTTAACCCGGACGCCCCCAAAGGCGGACATTTCAAGGAATCCTCCATTGGTACCTTCGACAGCCTCAACCCGTTCATAGTCAAGGGTACCGCCGCCGAAGGAACCGGGTTACTGTACGACTCTTTGATGGCTCGCGCACTGGATGAGCCCTTTTCCCAATACGGCCTCTTGGCCCAACAGCTGCGGGTTGCCGTGGATCGCAGCTGGATTGAGTTCGACCTTCATCCTGACGCTCGATTCAGTGATGGGCACAGCGTATCGGCAGACGATGTCGTGTTCACGTTCGACATACTGCGCGAGAAAGGTAGCCCCTTCTTCAAAAGCTACTATGCAGGGATTCAAAGCGTAACGGCACTGAGCCCTCAGACAGTACGTTTCGAGTTTGGTGACAGCACCAACCGAGAACTCCCACTGATAGTAGGCGAGGTTCCGATCCTGCCACAGCACCTCTGGGCCGAGCGTGATTTCGAAACACCATCACTGGAACCACCGCTTGGTTCGGGCCCCTACCTGATTGAAAAGATCGATCCAGGCAGAACCATCGTTTACACACGCAACCCCAACTACTGGGGGCGCGACTTGCCAGTAAACCGCGGCCGTCACAACTTTGATCAACGCCAGTATGACTATTATCGCGACAGTACGGTAGCACTGGAGGCCTTCAAGGCCGGTGAGTACGATTTCCGCAGTGAACATGCCTCCAAGGCTTGGGCAACCGGTTATACCGGCGCCCCCTTCGCTGATGGTCGTATCATCAAGGAAGAGATTGCACACGAAAACCCGCGTGGCATGCAAGGTTTCATCATGAACACCCGCCGGAGCATGTTCAGCCAGCCTGAAGTGCGCAAGGCACTTGCGCTTGCATTCGACTTTGAATGGACCAACAGCAACCTGTTTTATGGCGCTTACACCCGCAGCCACAGTTATTTTTCCAACTCTGAGATGGCTGCAGAAGAGCTGCCAACCCCAGCTGAACTGGAGATTCTCGAAGCCGTGCGTGACCAGGTACCACCTGAAGTATTTACTCAGGTTTACCGAGCCCCAACCACGGATGGCAGTGGTCGCAACCGTGCGCAGTTGCGTGAAGCTCTGGGGCTTCTCAAACAGGCTGGCTGGCAACTTGAGTCAGGCAAGCTGGTTGACGGCAACGGCTCTCCATTTACATTTGAAATATTGCTGGTGCAGAAGGAATTCGAGCGAGTGGTTTCTCCGTTCATTCGCAATCTGGAAAGGCTGGGTATCAGCGCCAGTATCCGCATCGTCGACGTATCCCAATATATAAACCGGTTGCGTCAGTTCGACTTTGACATGGTGGTGTATGGCTTTGGCCAGTCCAGCTCCCCTGGCAATGAGCAGCGTGACTATTGGCATTCCAGCTCAGCTGACATGCCCGGAAGTCGCAACCTGATTGGCATTAAGAATCCAGCCGTCGACTACCTGGTTGAACAGCTGATCGCCGCACCAGACCGGGAGCAACTGGTTTTGCGTGCCCGTGCGCTGGATCGAGTGCTGCAGTGGAATCATTATGTGATTCCCCACTACCATATCAGTGCCTATCGCATCGCGTACTGGAACAGGTTCGCCCACCCTGAGGTAAGTCCTACCTATGACCTCGGCCTTGATACCTGGTGGACCAAGCCCTGATGGCCGCGTACATTGTCCGTCGCCTGTTGCTGATCATACCCACGCTGCTGGGGATCCTGCTGCTCAACTTCATACTGGTTCAATTTGCTCCCGGCGGCCCGGTTGAACAGACTATTGCGAACCTTGAGGGGCTCGGGATTGATGCTGGCAACCGCATCGGCAGCGGCGCACAGTCCGACATCGCTGCTGGCAGTGAAAACAGCGGCTACCGCGGAGCCCAAGGGCTGGATCCTGCTTTGATAGCTGAAATAGAGCGCATGTATGGCTTTGACAAGCCAGCACACGAACGCTTCTTCCAGATGCTGCAGAACTATCTAATGTTCGATTTTGGCAAGAGCTTCTACAGCGACAAAAGCGTTATCGACCTGATCATCGAAAAACTCCCGGTTTCAATATCTCTGGGCCTTTGGACCACACTCATCACTTATTTAATCTCGGTCCCGCTTGGCATCCGCAAGGCCATACGTGATGGCTCATCGTTCGATGTCTGGACCAGCAGCGCCATCATTGTGGGGTACGCAATTCCCAACTTCCTGTTTGCCATTTTATTGATCGTTCTGTTTGCAGGCGGCACCTGGCTGGAATGGTTTCCGCTACGCGGACTGACTTCGCCCGACTTTGAACAGATGACCTGGTGGCAACAAGTGGCAGACTACTTCTGGCACATCACTCTGCCGGTACTGGCTTCGGTGGTCTCCAGTTTTGCCACACTGACCATGCTGACCAAAAACTCATTTCTGGATGAAATACACAAGCAGTATGTATTGACTGCCCGCGCCAAGGGACTGGATGAAAACGCGGTGCTGTACCGTCATGTATTCCGCAATGCCATGCTGTTGATCATTGCCGGCATGCCCGCCGCCCTCATCGGCATTTTCTTCACCGGATCGATGTTGATCGAAGTGATTTTCTCTCTCGATGGGCTCGGACTGCTGGGCTACGAAGCTGTCATCAATCGAGACTACCCAGTGATCTTCGGTACACTCTACATTTTCACGCTGGTGGGTTTGCTGCTGAAACTGGTCAGTGATATCACCTACACGCTGGTAGACCCCCGTATCGACTTTGCCAGCAGGGAGGTATAGGCCGGTGCAGCTCTCCCCTTTGCAACGTCGTCGTATTGACAGCTTCAAGCGCAACCGCCGAGGCTATTGGTCACTCTGGATCTTTCTAATCCTGTTTGGACTGAGCCTGGTCGCCGAACTGATTGCCAACGACAAACCACTGCTGATCAGTCACGGGCAGCAGCTCTACTGGCCACTGGTCCAGGAATACACCGAGGCTGACTTTGGTGGCGACTTTGCCCTGCCCGTGGACTACCGAGACCCCTTCATTCAAGAGTTGATTACAGAGTCCGGGGGTTGGACCGTTTGGCCACTGATCCGCTTCAGCTACAGCACCATCAATTACGATCTTGAACAACCTGCTCCTTCGCCACCAACGGCAACCAATTGGTTGGGGACGGATGATCAGGGCCGGGATGTACTGGCACGTGTCATTTACGGTTTCCGTATTTCGGTTCTGTTTGCACTGGCGCTGACACTGGCAAGCTCGGTTATCGGCGTTTGCGCCGGTGCTGTTCAGGGTTACTACGGCGGCCGCATCGATCTGTTTTTTCAGCGTTTTATCGAAATCTGGTCTGGCTTGCCCGTACTCTTCCTGCTGATAATACTGGCTTCACTGGTACAGCCCGGATTCTGGTGGCTGCTCGGCATCATGCTGCTGTTTTCATGGATGAGCCTGGTCGATGTCGTCCGGGCCGAGTTCCTTCGCGGACGCAACCTTGAATATGTGCGTGCCGCACGCGCGCTAGGCCTTAGTGATACCCGCATCATGTACCGCCATGTACTGCCCAACGCCATGATCGCGACCCTGACGTTCATGCCCTTTGTGTTTAACAGCGCCATCGTTACACTGACCGCCCTCGATTTTCTGGGCTTTGGTCTACCCCCGGGTTCGCCATCCCTGGGCGAGCTGGTCGCTCAGGGCAAGGAAAACCTTCACGCCCCCTGGCTGGGCCTGACCGCATTCATCTCGCTGTCGGTCATGCTGACGCTGCTGATCTTCATCGGTGAAGCAGTCCGTGACGCCTTCGATCCGAGGAAAGTCTGAGTGAGTACACCGCTGATCTCTGTCCAGAATCTCAGTGTCCGTTTTGGCTCTTCACGCGAGGCGGCTGTGCGCGATATCAGTTTTGATATCGAGCCGGGCAAAACGCTTGCCATCGTTGGGGAATCGGGCTCTGGCAAATCGGTTACGGCTCTTTCACTGCTGCGACTTTTGCCCCAGGCACAGACGGAAGGCGCCGTGTTGTATCAAGGTGAGAACCTGCTTCAGGCACCTGAGAAGCGATTGCTGCAACTGCGTGGCAACAGGGTGGGCATGATTTTTCAGGAACCGATGACATCGCTTAACCCACTGCACACGTTGGAGAAGCAGATCGGTGAAACTCTGCATCTGCATCGCGGCCTGAGCCTGCCCTCATGTCGCACTCGTGCGCTTGAACTGCTCGACCTGGTAGGGATTGATCACCCTCAGGAGCGGCTGGGTCAATACCCGCACCAGCTTTCAGGCGGGCAACGTCAGCGCGTCATGATCGCAATGGCCCTGGCCAATGAACCTGAACTGCTGATTGCCGACGAGCCGACAACCGCTCTCGATGTCACCATACAACACCAGATCCTCGAACTGCTCAGACGTGTTCAGAAACAGCTTGGCATGGCGATCGTACTGATCTCTCATGACTTGAATATTGTACGCAGGGTAGCGGACTCGGTGTGTGTCATGCATAAGGGAGAATTGCTTGAGCAACAGCCCTGTGCCGAGCTGTTTCACGCTCCCCGCCATGCGTACACACGTAATCTCCTGGCTGCCGAACCGGAAGGCCAGCCAGCTGCAATTGCCGATCCTGATGATATTATCCTTCAGACCCGTGCGTTGAAAGTCTGGTTTGCCGAGCGCAAGGGAATACTGCAACGAGTCAGCCGCCATCACAAAGCGGTGGACGAAATAGATCTGCAACTCGCTCGCGGTGAAACACTGGGCGTTGTCGGCGAGTCCGGCTCAGGCAAAACTACGCTGGCACTGGCCATATTGCGACTGATCAGCAGCAAGGGCGAAGTGGTATTCAATGGTGCAGAGCTTTCAAACCTGAAACAGAAACAGCTCAGACCCTTGCGCAAGCAGTTGCAAGTGGTGTTTCAGGACCCCTTCGGCAGCCTGAGCCCACGCATGAGTATTGCCGAAATCATCGCTGAAGGCCTGGAGGTTCAAGGTATCACCAAGCGTAGTCAGCAGGATGAGCAAGTATGCCTCGCCCTTCGCGATGTTGGGTTGGACCCCGAAGTACGACACCGATATCCGCATGAGTTCTCGGGCGGACAGAGGCAGCGCATCGCCATCGCACGGGCACTGGTGCTGCGCCCCAGGCTGATCATTCTCGACGAACCCACGTCCGCACTGGATCGCACCGTACAGAAGCAGATCATTCAGCTGCTGCGTGATCTGCAACGGCAGTATCAGCTCAGCTATCTCTTCATCAGTCACGATCTGGCCGTGGTCAGGGCCATGAGCCATCGGGTCATGGTGATGCAGGCAGGCAAAGTCGTTGAGCAGGCCTCGACAGAACGGCTCTTCAGCCGCCCGGAGCACCCCTACACTCAACGCCTGCTTGAAGCCGCTGCCGTGCCATCTGGCTGAGTTTAAAACCCGGCAAAACTGAAAAGGGCCGCATGTGCGGCCCTTTTCAGTTTCCATCAGCAGATCTGCAACCTAGTTGCGCTCAATTTCGGCAGCCTCGGTTAATGCCTCTACATGCAGCTGATAGTCCAGCTGGCCATTACGGCTGGCCAGGAAGGCAGCCATCTGGCGCTTCAGGTCAGCGTCAACATCAGCAAGGTCTGGGTCCTGAACTGCATTGACTCGAACCAGTGCGCGGTCTCCGTTCGGCAAACGTACAGTTCCAAATGATGCCGCATCTTCCGCCGGACGAGGCAGCTCAAATGCCTTACGATTGACAGCAGACGGCATGTCTGCCTGCTCACGCTCTGCAGAAGCCACTTCACTCCAGCTCAGCTCAGAAGCAACAGTGTTCAGGGAATTGCCAGACTCGAAGTCCGCCAGCAACTGTTGCAGGCGAGCCTCCAGTGCCGCTTCCGCCTGTTCACGTCGCAACTCGCCTTCAAGCTCATCACGCACTTCATCCAGCGATAGCTGGCGTTCTGGAATCTGCTCTTTAACCCGTACAACTACTGTTGTTTCACGATCCAGCTCGATGGGGTCACTGTTAAGACCTTCACGTGTCAACTCTTCACTGAACGCAGCCTTGACCACGCGAGGGTTGGAGGCCACCCCCCTCTCACTGCCAGCCTGCCCAAAAGGCTCGGTCTGATGAATTTCCAGCCCCAGTTCCTCTGCCGGGACATCAAGATCACCCGCCGAAAAGCTCAAGTCAGCCAAGCGTTCAAGCGCAGCCACATATTCAGCCTCAGCACGGGACTGGGCCAATTCACGCTGCAATTCAGCAGCCATCTCGTCAAACGCCGGCGGCTCAGTGTTGCGCACATCGTTCAGCTGTATCAGATGATAGCCAAACTCGGTGCGAACAGGCTCTGATATTTCACCCGGCTGCATGGCGAACAGCGTATCCTCAAACGGGCCCGTTAGTACACCACGGCTATTGTAACCCAGATCACCGCCCTGCTCGGCAGATCCGGCGTCTGCCGAAAACTCCTGTGCCGCTTCGGCAAAGCTCAGCTCACCATCCAGAATGCGCTGACGAACAGCCTCAGCCTGTTCCTGTGCATCCTCTTCAAACAGAATGTGAGCTGCCGCACGCTCTTCAGATGCCTGGAACCTTGCCAATTCCTGCTGATACGCACTTTCCAGCTCTGCATCGGTGATTGCGTCGAGCTTAACAAAATCAGCCTGCTTCAGTTCCACATAGTCAAGCACGACCTGCGGCTGGGTCATGAAGCGTTCCAGCTGCTCCTGATAACGCGACTCAAGTTCTGCATCAGTTACTTCAGCAGTCTGCATGAACTGGTCAAGTGACAGCTCTGCCCAGGCAATATCACGGGTTTGTCGATCCAGCCTCAGCAAGCGCTCAACCTGCTGCTCAGTCGCGAAGGCGGACAGCTGGAAAGCGTTGCGTTCCTGCGCAATCAACTGCTCCTTGCGCAATAAGTCACGATACATAAGCGGGGTAAAACCGGCACCACGCAGTACCGCTTCAAACTGGTTACGGTCAAAGCGACCATCAACCTGGAAATCCGGTGTGCCTACGATCATCTGATCAATCATCGCTTCGGACAGATACAGACCCTGCGACTCGGCGGATTGCAGACGCACCTCCTGATCAATCAGGGCCTGCAACACCATACGACGCAGCTGATTTTCATCGATATCCGCAGGATTGCCGTTTGCACCCATCTGGGCCAGCAACTGGCGCCGCTGCAGCTCGATACCACGCTGCAAATCCTGGTTACTGATCTCTTCACCATTCACTTCAGCCGGCGCCTTTTCACTGTTGGCAAGCCCGACAAGCGACTCAACGCCGAACAGAGCAAAGGTGACGATGATCAGGCCAACGATGACCTTGGCGATGATCCCTTTGGAATTTTCCCTAATGGATTGCAGCATGGTTTGGGTTCACTCTGACTCTTTTATAAAAAAAGCGCATTCAGCCCTGAATGCGCTTTCTTGGACTACGAAGACAGTTCTCTGCTTCCAGTGAACGTGCCCGAATCTGGCGGAACGGACGGGACTCGAACCCGCGACCCCCTGCGTGACAGGCAGGTATTCTAACCAACTGAACTACCGCTCCAGTATCAGGACTTCAGATCCCGTTTACTTGTTGACCGCGTCTTTCAGCGCTTTGCCCGGCTTGAAAGTCGGCAGGGTTGCAGCAGCAATTTCAATCGGGTTGCCAGTCTGCGGGTTGCGGCCGGTACGTGCGGCACGCTCTTTGGTGGAGAAAGTACCAAAACCTACCAGAGCAACGGATTCACCGCGCTGCAGAGCTTCAGTGACCGCATCCAGGGTGGCATCCAGTGCACGGCCTGCAGCTGCTTTCGGAATATCAGCAGATGCAGCAATAGCGTCAATCAGTTCAGACTTGTTCACATTGTTCCCCTTATCGAATCGTTATCGTGTTCTATCCGTTGTTGTCGTTGCCCAGCGCATAGTCTGCAACTTTATACCAACTGCCTGAAACCGGTGTCAACTGGCCGCAGCCCTTTTCTGCCGCGGCCTCCAGTTAATGTGTACTCAGTTGACCCGGCTCAGCATGTCCTTTTTTGGCCTCGGCAGCAGCAGGTTCTTCAACCTCTTCCGGCAAAGGTGTCGGGTGGTATGCCAAGGCAACATCCAGCACTTCATCAATCCACTTCACTGGCCGAATATCGAGATCTGCCTTGATATTGTCAGGTATTTCCTTCAAATCGCGGGTATTTTCCTCCGGAATGATCACCGTACGAATCCCGCCACGGTGCGCTGCAAGCAGCTTTTCCTTCAGCCCACCAATGGCCAGAACCTGTCCACGCAGGGTAATTTCGCCCGTCATGGCGACCTCTGAGCGCACCGGAATTCCGGTCAAGGCAGACACCATCGCCGTACACATACCAATGCCGGCACTGGGGCCATCTTTCGGGGTTGCACCTTCAGGAACATGGATATGAATATCGTTTTTCTCGTGGAAGTCAGCCTTAATTCCCAGTGATCGAGCCCGGTTGCGCACCACGGTCATGGCTGCCTGGATCGATTCTTTCATTACATCACCCAACGATCCGGTGTGGATCTGACGCCCCTTGCCGGGCACGACAGCTGACTCAATGGTGAGAATATCGCCCCCAACTGAAGTCCAGGCCAGACCCGTTACCTGCCCGACCTGATCCTGCTCTTCAGCCATGCCAAACTTGTATTTCTTGACGCCGTTATACTGCTCCAGCTCTTCAGCCGTAACCTTGACCACATCACCCTTGCGCTCAAGGGCAAGCTCACGCACAACCTTGCGTGCAATCTTGGCGATCTCGCGTTCAAGGCCACGTACGCCTGCCTCACGGGTGTAATATCGAATCAGACCCAGTACGGCATCGTCGGTGATCTCCAGCTCTTTGGCCTTGATTCCGTTGTTTTTAAGCTGTTTCGGCAACAAGTACTTGCGCGCAATATTAAGTTTTTCGTCCTCGGTATACCCCGGAATCCGAATGATCTCCATACGGTCCAGCAAAGGCCCCGGGATGTTCATCGAGTTCGATGTGCACACGAACATCACGTCAGACAGATCGTAATCCACTTCGAGGTAATGATCGTTGAAACTGCTGTTCTGTTCGGGATCTAGCACCTCCAGCAATGCCGATGAAGGATCACCACGATGGTCCATGCCCATCTTGTCGATCTCATCCAGCAGGAACAGCGGGTTCTTGACACCGATGCGTGACATCTTCTGAATCAGTTTACCCGGCATGGAGCCGATGTAGGTACGACGATGACCACGGATCTCGGCTTCATCACGCACACCACCCAGCGCCATACGTACATACTTGCGGTTTGTCGCACGTGCTATGGAGCGGCCCAAAGAGGTCTTGCCGACACCCGGAGGCCCAACCAGACACAGAATCGGCCCCTTAAGCTTCTTCACTCGCTTCTGTACGGCGAGATACTCGAGAATGCGATCCTTGACTTCTTCAAGACCGTGATGATCCTCATTGAGGATCTTCTCGGCATGTTTCATGTCCAGGCGCACACGAGAGCGCTTGACCCATGGGATTTGCAGCATCCAGTCAATGTAGCCACGCACCACCGTTGCTTCAGCACTCATGGGCGACATCATCTTCAGCTTGTTGTATTCGTTGAGCGTTTTGTCCAGTGCTTCCTGAGGCATGCCGGCGCTTTCGATACGGTTCTTAAGCTCTTCCATATCGGTAGAGCCGGTCTCATCCATATCACCCAGTTCCTTCTGGATCGCCTTCATCTGCTCATTGAGGTAATACTCGCGCTGACTCTTCTCCATCTGTTTTTTTACACGGCCCCGGATGCGCTTTTCGACCTCAACCAGGTCGATTTCCGCTTCCATCAGTGACATCAGATGTTCAAGACGTTGACGTGTACCCAGAATTTCCAGAATGGCCTGCTTCTCATCCAGCTTGAGGGCCATATGTGCAGCGATGGTGTCGGCCAGACGGCCAATGTCGTCAATATTCTGAAGCGAGCTGAGCACCTCGGACGGGATTTTCTTGTTGACCTGTACAAAGCGCTCAAACTGATCAAGAGCCGTTTTTTTGTAGACCTCAGCCTCCGCCGCACTTACATCTTCTACCGGCAACACCGTCACCTGTGCGTGGAAGCATTTTTCAGACTCAGACAGGGCTCTGATCTGCGCACGGTAATCACCTTCAACCAACACCTTCACGGTGCCATCAGGCAATTTCAGCATCTGAAGTACGTTCGCAACGCAGCCGACAGAGAACAGAGCTTCAGAATCCGGTTCGTCCTCAGACGCACTCTTCTGGGCCACCAACAGAATCTGCTTATCACTGGCCATTGCCAGTTCAAGGGCATGGATGGATTTTTCACGCCCGACAAACAGCGGGATCACCATGTTGGGATAAACCACCACATCACGCAGTGGCAGTACCGGAAGCTCGACGGTCACAGCGTCATCTTTTGCTTCAAATTGATCCATGATGGAGTGCCTCTTTACAGGGCGCCTGTGCATTAGGGCCGGCGCATCTTCGGATAAGTGTCAGGTTAGTCTTTCAATGGGGCTCGTTCCAGCAATTACAACCGGAGCGGTGGCTTTTTTCGCAACTGCACAGAAGACAGCGATTCAACCAAGGGCGAGGCGGTCGGATATGACCGCCTGCAGAGGAGATATTACTTGAAATAGGCGTTTTCACGCACAGTATGGTCAGTGGCATCACGCACACCGATAAGCCCCGGAACCCGCTCTATCAGTGTCTTCTCAACCCCATCCTTGAGGGTCATGTCAACGGCACTGCAGCCTTGGCAGCCACCGCCAAAACGCAGTACGGCAATGGTACCGCCCTCCTCTTCGATCAAGTCTTCCAGTTTGACTTCGCCACCGTGAGACGCGAGTCCGGGGTTGATCTCCGAATACAGAATATAATTGATCTGCTCATTCATTGGACTGTCGGGCGACACCTTGGGCACCTTGGCGTTAGGCGCCTTAATAGTCAGCTGACCACCCATGCGATCGGTGGCGAAGTCAATGTAGGCTTCTTCCAGATACGGCAGACTGTTACGCTCCAGGTAAAAGCGCAGCAGTTCATAGTCGATGATTTCATCTTCCGGATTGACCTCATCCGGACGGCAGTAGGCCAGGCAGGTTTCTGCATAGGCAGTACCCGGCTGGGTCACGAAAAGACGTACCGCAATACCTTCAACATTCTGCTTTTCGAGCAGCTCTGCCAGATAACGCTCGGCAGATTCAGTTACCGTAATAGTCATGGCTAAACCTTGTGGATCTGATGTTTCGAATACATAGAGGATACACTCAAATTAAACCCGAGTAAATTGATCGGATATTAATCAATAAGCCGAACGGTCACGCTGCTGCCAAGCTGAACGTGCCATTTCAAGCCAGTGCGCCTGCGATTGCATCACGCCCTGTGACAGCAACCGCAGAATCACAGCCAAGGTGCTGATAACGGCCCCTTCACCATAGGCATGACTGATTTCACCACGCCAAAGCCGCAACAGATCTTCAGGATCGAGCTGCTCGTCACGAACCAGCCGCTGCTGCTCGATACGGGGCCATGTTTCCTGGTGCAACTCGCCGGCCGTAACCCAGTGAAGCTCGGTATCCGAATCAGGCTTCACCTCGGCCTCACCACCATCACCACGGATAGTCAGGCTGTGAAGGGTGCCCAGCAGCTGTGCCGTTTGCTGGTGCATTGGCGCATAGGGCGGATGAAAAACCCCATCAACACTGCAGGAGGTATCCAGCGGGTTAAGCAGCCTACACAACGTGTGGACCGGGGAACGAAGCCCCAGTATCGGTCGCAGCTGAATCAACTCACCCAGTACAGGCACCATTTGATCGATAGAGTAAAAGGCCAGCCTGCTCCGCTCCAGTGATGCATGTACCTCAGGCCAGCTTTCGGCAGCTTTCATACCGAACATGCTCAGCAGATCTTCAGTGTAAATACGCCCGGGCGTATGCCCCCTTGCGCCGTGCATGAATACACTCACCCCCTGCCCGGCCAACACCAAGGCCGCCAAAAAAAACCATGGCAGCCTGCGTTTCTTGCCGGCATATGTGGGCCAATCAAGATCAGCTACCAGCGACTGAGGCCGGTTCAGGCGCAGTCGTACAGCTTGGGCGAACCCCTGCAACTCTTCAGGGGTTTCTTCTTTCATCCGGATCAGCATGAGAAAGGCACCCAACTGCTCCGGCCTGACATGCCCATCCAGGATCATGCCCATTGCATCCCGGGCTTCCTCCATGGTTAACGAACGGCTTCCTTTTTTACCCTTGCCGAGTATGCGCACATAGACTGCAAATGGATGTTCCTGTTGCATGAGCCCTCTACTCCAATGAGCCTGTGCATTCCAGCTACTGCCTGCAGTTGCTAGAATGTCTGCCTTACAAAGCGGAAATTATGACATGAGTCGGAAACGAATTCAGTTTGGCGCTCCCCGGCGCAGTAAAAAAGCCGTCGTGAGTGATACGCCACTTGAGCTGACGGTGGATCGATTGAGCCATGAAGGTCGTGGCATTGCCAACCACAACGGCAAAACCACTTTCATAGCAGGCGCACTGCCTGGAGAGCAGGTCCAGGTTCGTCTGACACAAATACACAAACGCTACGACGAGGCAGAACTGCTCCAGGTTACACACTCGAGCCTTGATCGCCGTGAGCCCGCCTGCGCCCATTTCGATCAGTGTGGTGGTTGTGATCTGCAGCATCTTGATATTGTTGCGCAACGACTTCACAAACAGCAGCAGGTACTGGACCAGCTCAAACGTTATGCCGGTGTAGATATACAGCCAGAGCAGCTGTTCCCGGCCCTTACAGCTGCTCCGCTTGGCTATCGCCGTGCGGCTCGCATCGGCCTGAACCAGCGCCAGCGTGATGGTGAACTTTTGGTTGGGTTTCGCCGCCGCGGCAGCAACAAGCTGCTGAATATCGACCAGTGCCCGATACTTGAGCCTCGCCTGCAACCCGTGTTTGATGTGGTGCGACAACATCTATCAGACGCCACGGATGTTCGTCAGCTGACTCATATTGATCTCAGCCATGGTGATCGAAGCGGATTTATTCGCTTTCGTGCCACTCGCTCACCTTCGACAGAATTGATGCAGCGCCTGCAGGCTATTGCTGATGCATTGCAACTGCAGCTTATCGTCGCGCTCAATGATGCCACGATTCCAGCTGACCCAGCCCCCTGCCATTACAGTTTGCCGGAGTTCGAGCTTGAGCTTGCGTTTGGCAGCAGCGACTTCATTCAGGTTAATGCCGACCTGAACCGGCTGATGGTCCGGCAGGCTGTTGACTGGATGGATCCCGGCCCCGAAGAGCGGGTATTGGACCTGTTCTGCGGGCTCGGCAACTTCACCCTGCCTCTGGCACAGAAAGCCGCCCAGGTGGTTGGTATTGAAGGATCTTCCGACATGGTTGCTCAGGCTCAGCGTAATGCCGCCAGCGCCGGACTCGATAACGCTCAATTCTATCGCGCCAACCTGAGTGAAAGTTTTGTCCACGCCCCTTGGTACCGCAGCGGCTTTGACCTGATCCTGCTCGATCCACCTCGCACAGGAGCGCGTGAGGCGGTGCAGCAGCTGGCTGGCTATGGTGCCCGCAAAGTGCTCTATATCTCCTGCAACCCATCGGCACTGGTCGCGGACCTGCCCCTGCTGTTGCAGGCAGGATACCGTGTCACCCGGTTTGGAATTATGGATATATTCCCCCAAACCTCTCATGTCGAATCCATGCTGCTGCTTGAGCGTACACCGTGATCGAATACCTCTATCAGGATCAACAGATGGTGGTTGTGAGCAAGCCGACAGGGCTTCTTTCCGTGCCGGGCCGTGGTCCCGACAAGCAAGACTGCGTTTGGCATCGTGTACAACAGAAACATCCGACTGCGCGCATCGTACACCGCCTGGACCAGGCCACATCAGGCCTGATGGTACTGGCCCTGACGGCAGACAGCCACAGAGCGCTGAGCATCCAGTTTCAGGAACGCATACCGAAGAAGCGTTATCAGGCGATAATCGCAGGCGAGCCCGTGCAAAATGAAGGCACGGTTGAACTGCCTCTGCGCTGTGACTGGGAGCGACGCCCGAAGCAGATGGTCGACATGATTGAAGGCAAGGCCGCCCTCACTCTCTGGCGGTGTATTGAACGCTGCGGTGATCGTAGCCGGGTACTGCTGTTCCCACATACCGGTCGTTCGCACCAACTGCGGGTACATATGCTGGCTTTGGGTCACCCTATCCTAGGTGATGAATTTTATGCGCCTGATGAGATTGTTATGCTCTCACCTCGCCTGCTACTGCATGCCGAGCATCTGGCCTTGAACCATCCCGCAAGCGGGAACTGGCTCGAATTCGACTCTGACTGCCCATTCTGATTAAAAAAATGGAGGCACAAGCCTCCATTTTTGTTTCCGCAGTCATACCTGACTCAGTTCTGTGGCAGCTGATCCTTCACTGTCCAAAGAATCTCTTCAGCCACAACCGGAGCAGCTTCCAGACCCTGGTCGTTCAGTACCGACAAGAATACACCGGTCCGGGTACGGTTGAGTCGCAACTGGTAACGTCCGGTATGCTCGTAGTTGCCGGTTTCAGCATTGTAGTTTCCACTGTCACCGTTACCGAACACATAAACAACCTTACCGGCAAACCAGATTTTATAACCTTGCTGGTTAGCGGGGTTGTTCGGATCGGAGAGGTCATTGTCCATAGGTGCTTCGTCTTCAGAATCACTGCTGGGGCTCGCACCCGTCGAACTGTAACTGATACCGTCCTCACCTTCTTCCTCACTGCCCCCCAAAGCTGCACTGATCGCACTGGTGTCTAGCTTGATATCGCCTCGGTCAGAGTGCAACCATTCGAAAAAGCCCATCTTCTCGGTGTCATCAAAGGGGGTAGTCGTGGTGTAGGTAAGATAGAACAGGCCAGCAGACTGATCACGAGTACCCACATCCACTTCTGCCTCATCCAGGGCATCACTAACTTGCTGCCATGCCTGGTCAATGTCAGAGTTGATCCGCAATACAGGGTTGCCACGGGAATCACGTCCGAGCAGTGGTCGCTGCGCACGCTGCTGTTGCATTGCCGTGTAGGTGTTGGCTGTCTGCTGTCCAGTAGACTTGCTCAGGTAACGCAGCAGCTCGAACATCATGTCCGACTTGTACTCTACATCACGTGCCTGCTGTTCCCAGTTGATATTGGTAACATCGGCTCCATCCGGATACTGTACATGCTTCAGCCGCACAGCCGTACGACCGTAATCATCCGGATCGGGGCGCAGACTCATGCGCAGCTTGTTTTGGGTTGGGCCTTCAACAGTCTGCAACGTTAGCCGCTTGACCCAACGGTCAACAAAACTGTACTCACGACCATCCAAACGAATCCAGTCGGTTTCCATTACCCCCTGGCGAGGATCGGCACGACTGATGTCAATGTTGTTGAACGCCCAGAAGCCCTGCGCCTTTAGCCAGACATCCGCGATCGGCTCATCCACAACAATCAACTTCTCACCGTCTTCACGTCGGAAGTTGACCGTGTCGCTGCCTGATTCCGCGTAAAAGAATTCCGGGCGAGGCACCCTAAAGTCGCTGTCACTGCGAGTTGCGGTTACACCCACGTCAGGCACTACCAGCTGTTCCTGCATCTGTTTGGCACGCAGGTGAGGCGGCAACTGCAAACGCTCATTGCCGCTGGCAAGTTCGTAATCCTGGCTGCGGTCACGGATCACACCGTTTTCACCATATACAGGGTTGTTCTTGACCATGCCACAGCCTGAGAGCGCTAACAGCGCAATCAGGCCTGCCGGAAAACAAATGGTTCGGAAATTATGCATGACGATTCCTGTCAAATGATGCCGGATTCACGCAGGGAATTGCGGACCAGTTCGTGGTACTGCTCAGACAGAATTGTCAAAGGCAGACGGATACCGGAGTCGATCAGTTTCATTTCAGTCATGGCCCATTTGACGGGAATCGGGTTGGCCTCAACGAACAGATTCTTGTGCAGCGGCATCAATTTCGCCTGCAGCTCACGAGCCGCTTCCGTATCACCCTGCAGACCGAAACGACACAACTCTGCCATTTCGGTAGGCGCCACGTTGGCTGTAACGGAGATATTGCCCTGACCACCCATCAGGATCAGCTCGATTGCAGTCGCATCGTCACCGGAGTAGACAGCAAAGTCGGTCGGCACCTTATTGATCAATTCACGTGCGCGATCCAGATCACCGGTTGCTTCCTTTATACCCACGATATTATCGATCTGGCTCAACCGCAGTACGGTATCCGGCAGCATGTCGCAGGCTGTGCGGCCCGGAACATTATAAAGGATCTGGGGAATATCAACGGCCTCGGCTATCGCCTTGAAGTGCTGGTACAGGCCTTCCTGGGTTGGCTTGTTATAGTAAGGGGTTACCAGCAAGCAGGCGTCAGCACCCGCTTTGGCAGCTCGCTCGGTCAACTCAATCGCTTCCTGAGTGGAGTTGGCACCAGTGCCAGCGATGACCGGAATACGGCCTTCGACCCGATTGATGATCGCACGGATCACATCCAGGTGCTCATCGTAGTCCAGCGTAGGAGACTCGCCTGTGGTACCGACTGCCACGATGGCATCGGTACCCTTGTCGAGATGAAAATCCACGATTTTGTCCAGCGCTGGCCAGTCGATATCACCATTGGCTGTCATAGGGGTCACGAGCGCTACAATACTGCCGCGAATCATCTCTGTCTCCATCTTGAATTTGAGAACTCTCAGGTTGCCGCTTCATGCTACCGGTCCAGACAAACAGCCTCAACCAGCCAGCACTTTTTTGCTATCGTAATAGACCGATCATTCTAAACGAATTATGCCCGGCTAGCGTAGTAGTGAGGGTGACTTTTTCATTTTCGAGGACAGAACAACATGACAGCACCGGTTATCGACCAAGCCGTACCCGATTTTACCGCCAACGCAACCAGTGACACCGAAGTCAAACTGAGCACACTGCGCGGTAAAAACGTCGTACTCTATTTCTATCCAAAAGACAGTACACCGGGTTGCACCACTGAAGGTCAGGATTTTCGTGACCTGTATGAAGCGTTTCAGGCGCTGGATACAGAAATCTTTGGCGTATCCCGTGATGGCATTAAAAGCCACGAGAATTTCAAGGCTAAGCAGTCCTTCCCCTTCGAGCTGATCAGCGACAAGGACGAAACCCTGTGTCAGCTGTTTGATGTCATAAAGTTGAAGAAAATGTATGGCCGTGAATCACTGGGGGTTGAACGCAGCACCTTTCTGATCGACAAGGAAGGGATACTGCGCCAGGAATGGCGCAAGGTTAAGGTCAAAGGGCATGCAGCAGAAGTAATGCAGGCTGTGCAGGCACTCTGAATCGACTCAGCCTCTGCCCTCTTCGGCAGGGGCATCCAACTCTTCTGCCACTCTTGGCCAGGCGTTTACAATCGCCTTGACCAGCGTTGCCAACGGGATGGCAAAGAAAATGCCCCAAAAACCCCACAAACTGCCAAAAATCAGCACCGCCACAATAATCGAGACAGGATGCAGGTTAACCGCCTCCGAGAAAAGCAACGGCACCAACACATTGCCATCCAACGCCTGAATGACGGCATAGGCAATCATCAGATACATTAAATCATTGCCCCAGCCCCACTGGAACAGGCCAATCAGAAATACCGGCAGTGTTGCCAGCGTAGCCCCTATATAGGGAATCACAACCGAGAAGCCGACCAGCAGGGCCAGAAGAGCCGCATAGTTGAGGCCAAACAGCGCAAAGGTAATGTAGCTCACCCCCCCCACAATCAATATCTCGATCGATTTGCCCCGCACATAATTGGCAATCTGCACATCCATCTCATGCCATACACTGGTCATCATTTGACGTTTTTCAGGCAGAAAAGCGGTCCAGCCAGAAATCAACTTTCGACCATCCTTCAAAAAGAAAAATACCAGTATCGGCACCAGAATCAGATAGATCAAAAGGGTTATGATACTGGTGATCGAATTAAGCGAAAAGGTCAGTACCCATTGGCCCAGCCGGCTCAGCTCAGTGGCGGCAGCCGAAATAATTTCCCTGACCTGGGTTTCGGAAATCAGTTCTGGATAGCGTTCCGGCAAGACCAGAAGCAGGTTCTGCACCTCGCTGACCATACGTGGGGCTTCATTGAACAGGTTAACCATCTGCTGCCAGATGATCGGCAGCACGAAAACCAGAAAAGCACTGAGAAACCCGATAAACAGCACAAATACCGCGCTGACGGCGAGCAGGTGAGCAACTCCACGCCGTTGCAGCCAGTCAACCACCCCTTGCATCAGAAACGCCAGAATAACACTCGCAATCACCGGGGCCAGTGGCTGCCCCAGAAACAAAATAACAAGAAGCCCACCTGCGAGAAGCAGGAACAGGAACAAGGCCTCTTCATCGGAAAAGTATCGATCTATCCATTTACTGAAAATCTTGCGCATTGATACTCCTCAGGTGCCGGCTCCACGCCGGATCCAATAGATATAACACTGCTCATCGCTGAACGTCTGCAGTAACTCATGGTCAGAAACCCGAGCATAGGCAGGAAAATCCCGCAGCGAACCAGCATCAGTGGCAATCACTTTCAAAACCTGCCCCGGCTCAAGCTGATGCAAGGCAAGCTTGGCCTTGAGCAGCGGCATGGGGCAACTGAGGCCACTGGTATCCAGTTCGTGATCAAATGGCGGCGATGACATGCAGAAAACTCCCGTAAATCACTGGCCTTGGGTGGCAAGCACTATATACCATAATACCCGGCAAGATAATTCTGACAGCGGTAGAATGATGCGAAGACTGATGCAAACACTATTGGTGGCAGCAACCTGCTTTTCCACCGCCCTCCTGCCCGCTACCGGCACTGCCAGTACCGATTTGCCGGTATTGAATGATGCCAGCTCCGCAACCGTCAGCCTGGACGCCGAATACCGCTTGGGCCGCAACTGGGCGCGCATTCTTCGTGCCCAGGCCCCACTGCTGGACGACCCGATCAGCTATCAGTACCTTGAAGACCTGTTGTGGCGCTTGCTACCGAAAAGTCAGGTGCAGGATCGCCGGCTTGAACTGTTTTTGCTTGATAACCCAACCTTTAACGCCTTTGCCGTTCCCGGCGGCATCATTGGCATCCACAGCGGACTGCTGCTGGCTGCTGAAACCGAAGGCGAACTGGCTTCGGTGATTGCACACGAGTTGGCCCACCTGAGTCAGCGCCATTATGCTCAGAGGCTTGAGGAGGAGCGACGCAACCGCCCGCTGATGCTGGCAGGCCTGCTTGCCAGTATTCTGGTAGCGGCAGCCGATACCCAAGGCGGCATGGCCGTCCTGTCTTCAACCATGGGCGCCAATGCACAGGGGCAGTTGGCATTCAGTCGTCGCAATGAGCAGGAAGCGGACCGTGTTGGCATGCAGACGCTGGTCGAGGCCGGCATCGACCCACACACCATGCCACAGATGTTTTCGCGCCTGCAGCGCAACTATCGCTTCTATGGGCAGCGTCCGCCCGAATTTTTGCTGACACACCCCGTGACTGAGTCACGCATAGCCGACTCGCTCAACCGTGCAAGCCAGTTACCGGAAGTACAGTCACATGCCGACAACAGCGACTTCAATTTAATTCGTGCCCGCATGCAGGTTCATCACAGCGAATCCCCGCAGAAGGCACTTGCCACTTTCCGCGCTGCAACTCAAGATTCTGACCAGCTGCATAATCGTTATGGTCTGATGTTGGCCGCCATTGCGGCTGCCGACTTTGCTCTTGCCGATAAAACCTGGAACACACTGGACGCCTCTGCACGTCGACACCCATGGCTGCTGTTGAGCCGAGTTGAGCGTTTTTTGGCAGCGGCCGATTCAGCCAGTGCGTTGGAGATTTCCAGGGAGTTGATTGCACTTTACCCCGACAGCCGCCCGGTACGTACCCTGCATGCACGAGCACTTCGTGAGACAGGCCAATTACAGCAGGCCATACGCATCTACAAGCAACTGACTCGTGACTACCCAACCGACACGCTGATCTGGTTTGAACTGGCTGAAGCGGAAGGGCTTGCCGGTAATATTCTTGCCGTACATGAAGCACGAATAGAGTATTTCCTGCTGACGGCACAGTTTGATCTGGCACTGAAACAGCTTGAGTACGCCGCTCGGGAAAAGGATCTGACCGACTCAGACAGGGCCAGATTGGAGCAACGCGAGCAGGAAGCAAAAGCGCTGCGGCAGGAAATGAAGGAACAGTTTTAAAAGCAGACTTGAGATCAGGAGGCGCTGCTCATTTGATAAGCAGCGCCTCCTGAAACGTGATATCAGCTGGCTGAAAAATCCAGCATCCGCTGCAGCGGCTTTAGCGCTCGGCGCGCGAGCTCCGCATCAACGTGGATTTCATCGACACCATGCTCCAGAGCGGCAACGATATTATCCAGTCCGTTCATCGCCATCCAGGGGCAGTGCGCACAGCTGCGGCAGGTTGCGCCTGAGCCACCTGTAGGAGCTTCAAGGAAGCGCTTGCCGGGAGCAGCCTGTTGCATCTTGTAGAAAATGCCTCGATCAGTTGCAACGATGAAAGTTTCATTTGGCAGGTCGTGCGCCGCCTTGATCAACTGACTGGTAGAGCCAACGGCATCAGCAATCTGGACCACAGCGTCCGGTGACTCGGGATGAACCAGCACCGCCGCATCCGGGTAGACCCGCTTCAGATCCAGAATCCCCTTTGCCTTGAACTCTTCATGGACAATGCAGCTGCCATCCCAAAGAATCATCTCGGCACCGGTTTCCTTACGGACGTATTCACCCAGATGCTTATCCGGCGCCCAAATGATTTTCTTGCCCTGATCGGCCAGATATTCCACTACCTTAAGCGCAATACTCGAGGTCACCACCCAGTCAGCGCGCGCCTTAACGGCTGCAGAGGTGTTGGCATAAACGACCACTTCATGATCGGGATACTGATCACAGAACGCCGAAAACTCATCGGCAGGACAGCCTATATCCAGAGAGCAGGTTGCTTCAAGCGTCGGCATCAAAATGCGTTTTTCCGGGTTCAGGATTTTGGCCGTTTCACCCATGAAACGCACACCAGCCACAATCAGAGTTGAGGCCGGGTGGCGTGAGCCAAACCGCGCCATCTCCAGAGAGTCGGAAACACAGCCACCGGTTTCATCTGCAAGCTGCTGAATCAGGTCATCGGTATAATAATGTGCTACCAGACAGGCATCCTTTTCTTTCAGGAGCTGACGGATCCTGCTCTTGTACTGCTCAATCTCGGCAGATCCCATCTGCTGCGGCAGGTGCTCCTGAGCAAAATGCTCCTGCACCAGAATGCGATCGTCGATGTCCTGCTTGCTCAACATAGTCAGATTCTTATCATCACGCTGGTTGGATGCCTTGGACGGCAAAATCTTGGGGCGCCGATTATACCATAGTTGCACTGCAGTAAGTGAAGCACTGACACAACGACCAGGCACAAAAGCATCAGACTTGAGTATCAGCTGTATCAAATGAAAAAGGCCGGATAAAATGGTGGGTCGTATAGGACTCGA